>Ga0182743_1000771_pt1 | contig 36048 bp, 37 predicted proteins | sample eDN3rd30CKraftOP_FD_128522 | JGI IMG/M metagenome (GOLD analysis project Ga0182743, IMG submission 128522) | Enriched Organic Plus compost microbial communities from Emeryville, California, USA - eDNA 3rd pass 30_C Kraft OP (version 2) (version 2) ... | reverse complement strand
TGGTGATCGCCAATCACGCGCTGGTGATGGTCAATGCCGCGCGCGGCCGTGATCATGCCCAGCGCCCCACGCGGATCGTGTTCGATGAAGGCCATCACGTATTCGATGCGGCCGATTCCACGTTCGCCGCCGCGCTGTCGGGCACCGAAGCAATCGAACTGCGCCGCTGGGTCATCGGGCCGGAACGCGGGGCGAAAGGGCGGCGGCGGGGGCTCGCCGCACGCCTCGCCGATGTCGCCTCCTATGACGATCAGGGCGCCAATGCGATCACCGCCGCGCGCGAAGCCGCCGAAGCGTTACCCGGCGATGGATGGCTTCAGCGCCTGCATGACGGCGAACCTTTCGGCCCGGTGGAAGCGTTGCTCGCCGCCGTTCGCGCGGTCACCTATGCCCGCGATGAAAGCGGGGGGCAGGAAGCAGGCTACGGCATCGAAACCGAAGCGGCCCAGCTTGATGGGCCTTTCGTCGAACTGGCCGGGCAGGCGCAGGCCGCGCTGGCCGATCTGCGCCATCCGCTGATCAAGCTTTCGGGCAGGCTGGAAGCGCTGCTGGAAGAACCGCCCGACTGGCTCGACGGGCAAGGCCGCGCGAGAATAGAGGGCGCGCGCCATTCGCTCGGCTGGCGGATCGATCTGATCGCCGCGTGGGAAGCGCTGCTCAACCGCCTCGGCGGGCCGGTCGATCCCGATTTCGTCGACTGGCTGGCGGTCGACCGCTCGGACGCGCGCGAATTCGACATCGGCATCCATCGCCGCTGGCTCGATCCGATGAAGCCCTTTGCCCGTGTGGTGCTGGAACCCGCGCACGGGGTGATGCTGACCAGCGCCACGCTGACCGACCGCAGCGGGCGAGAGGATGACGACTGGCGCAACGCCGTCGCCCGCTCGGGCGCCCCTCATATCGACGTCTCTCCCCAGCTGACCGCAGCCGAAAGCCCGTTCGACTATGCCGCGCAGGCTGAAGTTCTGATCGTCACCGATGTGAAGAAGGGCGATATTCCCGCACTTGCCGGGGCCTATGCGCGGTTGATCGAAGCCGCCAATGGCGGTGTCCTGGGCCTGTTCACCGCGATCCGCCGCCTGCGCGCGGTGCATGGGCGGATCGCCGACCGGCTCGCCCGTGTCGGCCTGCCGCTCTATGCCCAGCATGTCGATCCGATCGACACCGGCACGCTGGTGGATATCTTTCGCGACGATCCCCACGCCTCGCTGCTCGGCACCGATGCCCTGCGCGACGGGGTGGATGTGCCCGGCCATTCGCTGCGCTGCGTGGTGATGGAACAGGTGCCATGGCCCAAGCCTTCGATCCTGCACCGGGCGCGCCGCGCGGTGAACGGCGGCTCTTCCCACGATGACCGGATCATCCGCGCCCGCCTCGCCCAGGGGTTCGGACGGCTGATCCGCAGCAAGGAGGATCGGGGCCATTTCGTCGTCCTTTCGGCCGCCTTCCCCAGCCGCCTGCTATCAGCCTTTCCCGCAGGCACGCCTGTCATCAGATTGACGCTGGATGAGGCTTTACAACGCATCGCCGCCAGTGTTTGCTCGACGGGCGAGACGCGGGATGACGGGGCGAGCGAAACGGCACGAGAACCCGCCGCGCGGGATGAAGGGTAAGATTGAGAGCGTGAAACGGCTCGGACTTTTTCGACATGCGAAATCCTCATGGAAGGACACCGACCTGCGCGATTTCGATCGCGGGCTGAACACGCGCGGGCGCAGGGGCGCCGTGGTCATGGGGCGGCATATCGCCGATCATGGGCCTGTCTGGGATCTTCTGCTCGCCAGCCCGGCGCTGCGTGTGCGGGAAACGCTGGACCGCTCCCTTCCCGCCTTGCCCCAACCGCCCGCAGTCATCTGGGAAGACCAGCTCTATCTCGCCAATGTGCCGACCATGCTGGACCTGTTGCGCCAGATCGATGGCGATCCCGGCAATGTGCTGCTGGCGGGCCACAATCCGGGTTTGCAGGACCTGCTGGCCGCACTCGTGGCCGATGCCGCGCGTGACGATCTTTTCGACGAGGCGATGCGCAAGTTCCCCACCGCGGCCTATGCCGTGCTGGAACTCGACATCGCGCAATGGGCCGATGTCGATGAAGGCCGCGGCCGCTTGGTCCATTTCGTCCGGCCGCGCGATCTCGATCCCGCGCTCGGTCCGAAGCTGGAAATGCGCTAGCGCTTGAGGGAAGAAGCGGCCGCCGAAACGGCCGTGGCCATCAGGCCTTGTCCAGCGCCGCCGCCAACCGTTCGCGAATAAGCCGCAAACGCGGCAGGAGATCGGCCGCTGTCGGTTCGTGCGGCTCCTGCTCTTCCACCGTACCCGCCGACAGCGCCTTTTTCGCGCCTTTCAGCGTGTAGCCTTCGCGATTGACCAGCCGATCGATGGTTTCGATCAGAGCGATATCCTGCGCCCGGTAATAACGGCGCCCGCCGCTGCGTTTGACCGGCTTGAGCGTCGGGAACTGCTGTTCCCAGTAACGCAGAACATGCGGCGCGATGTTGAGCGCGCTTGCCACTTCCCCGATAGTACGCAACGCGCCTGCGTCCTTGCCGTCGGCAAACCGCAGGTCGAACAGATCACTCATTATCCCAGAATCCGGTCTTTCAGGATCTGGCTGGCGCGGAAAGTCAGCACCCGGCGCGGTGTGATGGGAACTTCGACGCCGGTCTTGGGGTTGCGCCCGATCCGTTCGTTCTTGTCACGCAAGGTGAATGTGCCGAAACCGGAAATCTTGACATTTTCGCCATTGGACATGGCGTCACTCATCCGGTCGAGAATGGATTCAACAAGAGCCAGCGATTCCGCGCGAGACAGGCCGACCTTACGATTGATCGCCTCTGCCAAGTCAGCGCGGGTGAGAGTGCCCACCGAACGCATCATATGGCCATACCTTCTTTTAAGCAGTTATGGGGTTATACCGCGCGCGAAGAGTACCCGTTTCACACCAATTATCAATGGCTAACGGTCGAATATTCGATGAATGCGCAGATATGCGCCACGAATTCCCCATCTATCGCCTGCGAATTACGACGGTTCACACCCGCAACAGGCTGGCGCCCCACGTAAATCCGCCGCCCATCGCCTCCAGCATGACAAGGTCGCCGGGCTTGATTCGGCCATCGCGCACGGCCTCGTCGTAGGCCAGCGGCACCGAAGCGGCGGAAGTGTTGGCGTGCTTTTCCACGGTCTTGATGACTTTTTCCGCCGGAAGGCCGAGCTTGCGCGCGGTCGCATCGAGAATCCGCGCATTGGCCTGATGCGGAACCACCCAATCCAGTTCCGCCGCGCCGACACCGACTTCCTGCAGCACTTCTTCCAGCACTTCGGCGAGGTTGACCACGGCATGGCGGAACACTTCGCGCCCCTTCATCCGCAATTTGCCCACCGTCCCGGTCGTCGACGGGCCACCATCGACATAAAGCAACTCGTTATGATCCCCATCGGCGTGCAGCCGGCTGGCAAGGATTCCCGGCCCGTCTTCCGCGACATCAGCCGCTTCCAGCACCATCGCCCCGGCGCCATCGCCGAACAGCACGCAGGTGGTGCGATCTTCCCAGTCGAGAATGCGGCTGAACGTTTCCGCCCCGATCACCAGCGCACGCCTGGCCATCCCGGTGCGCAGCATCGAATCGGCGACACCCAGCGCATAGAGGAAGCCCGAGCAGACCGCCGCCACATCGAATGCCGCCCCACCCTGGCAACCGAGCGCCGCCTGGACACGCGATGCGGTCGAAGGGAACGTCTGGTCCGGCGTTGCGGTGGCGAGCACGATCAGATCGATCGACTTCGCATCCATCTGCGCCATTTCCAGCGCCTTGCGCGCGGCATCGATAGCGAGGCTGGAGGTGGTTTCGCTGTCGTCCGCAATATAGCGCTGACGAATGCCCGTGCGTTCGACGATCCATTCGTCGCTGGTATCGACCTGCGCCGCCAGTTCAGCATTGGTCACAACGCGCTTCGGCAAAGCCGAACCGCTTCCACGAACGATCGAACGGATCACTTTACGGGATCTCCCTGTCCATCGGCGCCATTGCCGACATTCCCGTTTACGGTTCGCGCAGCAAGCTCGGCAAGGTCCGCCGCGATCCGTTCGGTAAGATTCTCTTCCAACATGCGCGCAGTCACCGCCACGGCATTGGCCACACCCGCGGCGTTGGCGCTGCCGTGGCTTTTCACCACGATGCCGTTGAGGCCGAGGAATACGGCGCCATTGTGGTTGTTCGGATCGAGATGATGGCGAATCAACTCTGTCGCCGGGCGCGAGATCAGGAAGCCGAATTTCGACCGCAGCGAACTGCGGAAGCTGCGTTTGAGCAGATCGCCCACGAAACGCGCCGCGCCTTCAATCGCTTTCAGCGCGATGTTGCCAGAAAATCCGTCCGTCACAACGACCTGAACATCGCCATGCGTGATCTTGTCGGCTTCGACGAAACCTTCGAAATGCAGCGAAAGCCCGGTGGCCGCTCGCAAATGGGCCGAAGCCTGTTGCAGGTCGTCAGTGCCCTTGATTTCTTCGGTGCCGATATTGAGCAGGCGCACACGCGGCGCGTCCAGCCCGGTGATAATGCGCGAATAGGCCGCACCCATCACCGCGAACTGCACGAGATTACGCGCATCGCATTCGGTGTTGGCGCCGAGATCGAGCATGATCACGTCATGTTCGCCCAATGTCGGCAAGCGCGCTGCGAGCGCCGGGCGATCAATCCCCGGCATCGTGCGCAACGCCAGCTTTGACATGGCCATCAGCGCGCCGGTGTTGCCGGCGCTGACCGCCGCCCCCGCATCGCCCTGCTTCACCGCATTGACGGCCATTCCCATCGATGTGGTCCTGGCGCGGCGCAGGGCCTGGGTCGGCTTTTCCTCGCCCGACACGACATCCTCGGCATGGAGGATTTCGGAGGCGGCATGCATGTTGGGATGGTTGTCGAGCGCGCGCTTGATTCGCGTCTCGTCCCCCACCAGCAGGAATTTGAACCGGTCATGGCGGCGCCGCGCGAGCGCGGCACCTTCAACCATCACACGCACGCCCTCATCACCGCCCATCGCATCGACGGCGATACGCGGCAAACTCATGGCGGCGTTCTCCAGCTAGAGAGGCTTAGAGGCCCACCGCAACGACTTCGCGGCCGTTGTAATGGCCACAGTGCGAGCACAGATTGTGCGGGCGCTTCAGTTCGCCGCAGTTGGAGCATTCGTGGAATGCTTCGACCTTGAGAGCATCATGAGCGCGGCGGTTGCCCCGGCGATGAGGCGAAACTTTTCTCTTGGGGACAGCCATTGCGGCACCTGTTCCTGCAAAATCAAACTATATGGACGCCCTAGGCGATGAGCCGAAACCGCACAAGCCCAAGGGGCTGGCGCTGCGCATCGGTCCATCAGGCGGCGAAGGCGCGGCCTATAGCGAATTTTGCCCATGTTGCAAGCACCGCCTCTCGCTTGCTAACACCCGTTCACGAAAGGGAGGGGCAAACATGATACTGACAACGACTCTGAGTGCCGCCGCAGCCGCCGCCATCATCAATATCTGGCTTATCGTCCGGTGCGGACAGGTGCGCGTATCCGCCAAGATCGTACATGGCGACGGCGGCAATCCGCTGCTGGCGCGGCGCATGCGGGCCCATGCGAATTTCATCGAGAATACGCCGCTGGTGCTGATCCTGATCGGCGCCATCGAACTGGCCGGAAAGGGCGGAAACTGGCTGCCTTACGTGGCAGCGGTCTATCTGCTGGCCCGTGTAGCCCACCCGATCGGCATGGACCGGGAAGGCGGCAACCCCTTCCGTGCAGGCGCCATTATCGTGACCGCGCTTACCCTGATCGGCCTTGCCGTCGTCGCCGTGCTGGTTTCCCTCGGAAAGCTGTAACCGGCTCGTCCGCTGTGCTGGGCGCGCCTCAGGCGCGCTCAACCACGGAATCGGCGACGAAGGGATTCGTCCGCCGCTCCTGCCCGAAAGTGCTGACCCCGCCATGACCGGGGATAAAGGTCACATCGCTGCCCAGCGGCCACAGCTTCCGGGTAATCGAATCGATCAGGTCCTGATGGTTGCCCATGGGAAAATCGGTGCGCCCGATGGAGCCTTGAAACAGCACGTCGCCCACCACCGCGAATTGCGAAGGGGCGTGATAGAACACCACATGGCCGGGCGTATGGCCGGGGCAATGGATCACATCCAGTTCAAGCTCGCCCACCGTAACCGTGTCGCCGTCCTGCAACCAGCGGTTGGGTTCGAACACTTCGCCGTGCATGCCGTATTGCGCGCCGTCATCGCCGAGCCGCGCGATCCAGAACCGGTCCGCCTCATGTGGCCCTTCGATCGGCAGGCCGAGTTCGCGGGCGAGGATGCCGGTCTGCCCGCAATGATCAAGGTGGCCATGCGTCACCAGCAGTTTTTCCAGTGTGACGCCGGCTTTTTCCACCCCGGCCTTCAGCCGGTCGAGATCGCCTCCGGGGTCGATCAGCGCGCCCTTCATCGTTTTGGTGCACCAGATCAGCGAACAGTTCTGCTGCAGCGGAGTGACCGGAATAATCGCGGCGCGCATCGGAGGCGTGGGTTTTTCGGACATGGCCGGGATGTGGCCGCGCGCACCGCCGAATGCAAGTCCATGCGGACCGGCGCTGCAGGCGCCCTGCAAAGCGGTTACAACCGCCCGCCCTTCCAGACGACACGCCCGATCACTTCGATATCGGCCAGCGCGGCATCGATCGGGGGGTAGGCTTCGTTCACACTAATCAGCCGGATTTCGCCCGCCTGCCCCTGCTGCACCCGCTTGACATGCAAGGCATCGCCCAACCGCACGACATGAACCCCATCGCGCAACGGCCGCCAGCCATGATCGACGAGAATCTCATCCCCATCGCGCAGAAGCGGTTCCATCGAATCGCCGACCACCGAAATGAGCGAGAGATTCGCCTGGCCAAGCCCGTGTTCGCGCAGCCAGCGGCCTGAAAAACCGAAACTGTCGAACGGCTCTTCCTCCCCCGCCAGCGCGCCGGGCCCGGCCGAAGCCCCCAAGGCCAGGCGGGGGACCGCCACCCAGTCTCGCCTGTGCCGATTCGCGGGCAAGGCATGGGATATTTCCTCCGCCCCGCCCAATTCCGATTCGGCCACACCGAAGAAACCGGCCAGTTGCGCCCGGTCCGCTTCATCCAGCTTGCGCGGGCTACCCTTTCGGATATATTGCTGCAAATACGATGGGTTACGCCCTATCATTTGTGACAGCGCGGCTAGGCTAACCCCTTGCCTTTCGGACAGTTCGAGCAGGCGCATTCGTGCATCGGCCATAAGGCAATCCCCGGCAGTCATAGTAAATTTATCCTACACGTAGGATTTTTCCTAGACAAGTAGGATTTCACGTAGGACGAATCCTCCTGCCGCGAATCGTTTTTCAGGGGTGAGAGAGATGCTGATCCGCAAAATCGAGAAATTCCTCCGCCGCACCGGCATGCCTGCCACCAAATTCGGGCGGCTGGCGGCGCGGGACCCGCGCTTCGTGCTCGATCTGCGCAACGGCCGCACCCCCCGCATTCGCACGGAAAAACAGGTGGAACATTTCATGAACATATACGATACCAACTCTGCCGGAGAGCCTGCCAATGTCCGTTGAACCGATGATTCCCCGTTCGCTCCGCAGCCCCCGCCGCACCGTTGCCGAACGGCTGCGCGCCGCCTTGCTCCATCTGGCCGAAGGGACAGCGGATATCCCGATCCACAGCGAAACGCCGTGGGCCAGCATCACTTTCGCCGGAACCCGCCACCGGCTCACCCTGCAATTCGCCGGGCCGGATGCGGTGGCGGCGGGGGAGCGGCTGATCGATGCGCTGCCCGACCATGAATTCACCTTGCCCCGCCATCTGGTGGCGGACGCGCAGGTGATCGCGGTCGATCACCGGCTGAGCCCCGATCCGCATATGACGGTGCGGGTGGAAATCCTGCTGGTGGAGGAATGCTGATGGGGGCCCGCCCGAGTTTGCTTCGGTCTGTGAAGACGGAATGCCTAGCCCGCTACGGGGCGCTTAGTACCCCCTTGCCCGATCATAGAGCGGCTGGGGCGGATCGCCGGCGCGGTACGCTTCCAGATTGGCCAGAAGCCGCTCCGCCGCGCGCGCATAAACGGTATCCTGCGAACGCCCGCTGAGATGCATGGTGATGTGGACATTGTCGAGTTCCCACAGGGGATCGGTCGCGGGCAACGGTTCGGGGTCGGTCACATCCAGAATCGCCCCGCCGATCCGCATGGCGGCGAGCGCTTCGGTCAGCGCCTGCTGGTCGATCAGCGTGCCGCGCGCGACATTGACCAGCACCGCATCGGCTTTTATCGCCGCCAGTTCCGCCGCGCCGATCATATGCCGCGTATCCGCCGTGGCCGGGGCGGACAGGATCACCCAGTCGAACCGGCCGAGGTGCGCACGCCATTCGTCCGGGCGCAGCAGCCCTTCCCCGCCCGAACGCGTCACCGCCTGCACCTCCACATCGAACGCGCGCAGCCGCCGCGCCACTTCGCGGCCGATGGCGCCATAGCCGATTACCAGCGCCCGGCTGCCCGCCAGTTGCCGCTTGCCCGGCGAATCGTTCAGCCATTCACGCCGGTCCTGCATCCGCATCACCGCGCGGTAATCCTTGGCGAAAGCCAGCATCGCCATCAGGACATATTCGGCAATCGGCGCGGCGCTAAGACCCGTGCCGTTGGTGATCATCACCCCGCGGGCGAGCAGCACATCGAGCGGCAGATAATCCACCCCGGCCCCGATCGTCACCAGCCAGCGCAACTTTTCCGCCCGCTTCACCGCCTCGATCGTGGCGGTGGAACCGTTGACGTAATAATCGAGCCAGCCAATCTCCGCCTCCGGCGCGAGCGCGAGCAATTCGTCGGCATCGTCAAAGAAGCGCGCATCGAGCCAATCGGGCAAATGCGGCGCCAGCAAGGGCTTCATCGATCCGGGGAGAACGGCAACAGTCATCCTGGCTCCATGTTGTTTTGTTTGCGCCCCGCCGTGGGCGCGGATCACCCCTTGTCTCGCGTGCGCACCGCTGCGTCAAATGGGAAGAGGGTGGGCTTCCGCGAGAGGGAAAGGGCTGTCCGGATACGCCAACATTGCGGACATTGAGTTCAGCTCTATGGTCAAGGACATGTTCAAGCAGATCTCCATAATCGCCGTCCTCTTGGCTATTTCAGGGTGCGCGCTTTCAACCGATGAAAAGAAGATCGCCCTGCATGAACGCTCAACCACCGAGGGGCTAATTGCGGTCGGAATGGCTCCGCAAATGAAGATTATCCGGCATCTGGCTCAACAAGACGGTTGGACGGTCACATGCTCTGGATCATCGGGGTGAAGCTCAAACTGTTCGACTGATTAAAAGTAACGGATTGAGTGATAGCGAATACGGTGCATTCTCAGAACGCTTGTCAAACATTGGGGCTCAAACTCAGATTGTTCGGGACAATATTGATACGAATTGCGACGTTCCACCCATCAGACATTCAACCACCGGCAATATGTCAGTCCTCGCCTACGGACCAACTAAGGACATCACAGCCATCTATGAAACGGCGATCGAGTGCGGATATTCTGCATCGTTTATCAGACCATGGCGAAGCGAAGATCGCAACCTTGGGAACGAGCAGCCTGGCTGGCGGGTCTTGGATGCCGGTGAACAAGTAGGGCAGCGTTATTGGCCGGACAACTGCATGTTCTTCATGATGCAAAAGGCTGTTCGAGACATCCGCGCAGCGGCGGATCAATAATGTCCGCTTCCCCCAACAAAGCGGCCCCTCCGAACCCGTTCGGCCTGAGCATGTCGAAGGCCACGCGTCACGTTAGCGTGATCCTCAATTGAATCGTCATTCCCGCGCAGGCGGGAATCCAGTTCAACGGTTGCGGCTGGATTCCCGCCTGCGCGGGAATGACGAAGGGAGAGATGCCGCCTTTATGCCAAACAGCCACGCCCTTCATTTTCCCGTGACGTTCTTGCCGCGCTGGCCGTGCGCGAGTCCTGTCGTGACAGAATCCCGCACCACCCCACGCGGCAAGAGCGCTGGTGGATCACCCCAGCTTCCATTCCCAGCCCAGCGGATCGCCATCCATCACGTCCACGCCCTTTGCGGCGAGTTCATCGCGGATCGCGTCGGACGTGGCGAAATCCTTGTCCGCACGGGCCAGCTTGCGCAGCTCCATCGCCTGTTCGATTTCCGCTTCGCCCATCTGCGCCGTCTTGGGCCGGATGCGCAACTCCTCCCGCGCGGGCAAGGCGATGCCCAGCGCACTCATCATCGCGGCCACCAGCGCCGCCTTCTGCGCGGCATCGACTTTCTTCACCGCAACCGCCTCTTCCAGCACGGTGAGCGCCACGGCGGTGTTGAGATCGTCCGCCAGCGCGGCGTCGAACTTTTCGAGCAGCGGGGTGAGCTTGGGATGAGTCATCACTGCGGCGGTGGCGGCACGCGTGGCCCCCTCGGGCACGTCGTCGATCAGCGGGCGCGCGGCGGCGAGCAGGCGTTTGAGCCGGGTCAGCGCCGCACCCAACCCTTCCCACGAAAACTCCAGTTCGCTGCGATAATGCGCCTGGAGGCACATCATGCGGTAGGCCAGCGGGTGATAGCCCTTGTCGATCAGCAATTGCAGGCGAAGGAATTCCCCGCTCGATTTGCTCATCTTGCCGCTGCGTTCGACGAGAAAATTGTTGTGCATCCACAGCCTTGCGCCGCTGTTGGCGGGCACATCCAGCCCGCCGGAGCAGCAGAACGCCTGATTCTGCGCGATCTCGTTCGGATGATGGATTTCGCGGTGATCGATCCCGCCAGTGTGGATATCGAACGGGAAGCCGAGCACCGCGCCCGACATGACCGAGCATTCCAGATGCCAGCCCGGCGCGCCCCGGCCCCAGGGCGAATCCCATTCCATCTGCCGCGTTTCGCCCGGCGGAGTCTTGCGCCAGATGGCGAAATCGGCCGCGTGGCGCTTGCCTTCGACTTTCTCGATCCGTCCTTCGCCTTCATCGTCGGACGCGGCACGGGCCAGCCGACCATAATCGGCCACGCTGGCGACATCGAAATAGAGCCCGCTGTCGAGTTCGTAGCAGTGCTTGTCAGCGATCGACCTAGCGAATTCGATCATCTGCGGGACATAGTCGGTCGCCACCGTCCATTCCGCCGGCTGGCGGATGTTGAGCGCGCGGATATCGGCCCAATAGGCTTCCGTATAATGCTGGGCGATATCCCAGATGGACTGCGCCTTCTGCGCCGCCATCTTTTCCATCTTGTCCTCGCCCGCGTCGGCATCGTCCGTCAGATGGCCGACATCGGTGATATTGATGACATGCGTCAGCCTGTAGCCGTTCCACGTCAGCGTCCGGCCCAGCAGGTCGGCGAAGACATAGGCCCGCATATTCCCGATATGGGGATAGTTATAGACCGTCGGCCCACAGGAATAGACGCGCGCCTCGCCGGGGTGGACGGGCTCGAACGTTTCGAGCTGACGGGTCAGGCTGTTGAACAGCTTCAGCGGGGCGGTGTCTTGCATGGGGCGGGACTTACGCGCCGCCTTCCAAACGTCAAGCGGGCAAGATCGGGCGAATAGCGATCAGAGGGGCAGCGATCAGGCGGCGGCAGACCATAGCAGCAGCCCCACGCCCAGCATCACCAGCGCGAGGCCGGTCACTTCATGCCGCGCCATGCCCTTGCCGGTCAGCCTGCCCGACAGCAGCGCCGCCATCGGCATTTCGGCCAGCGCCAGCGTGCGGACATTGGCCGCCGCCGTCAGCGCGAAACCGGTGAACCAGAAAGCGGAAGCGAGCGCACCCAAGAAGCCCGCACCCATGCTCCGCCGCCATTCGCGCAGCGACCCAACGAATGCCGCCCGATCCCGCAAGGCAAGCCAGATGCCGAGCAATCCCGCCTGGATCGCCAACGTGACCACCAGCATGGTCAGCGAGCGGACGACATAGCCGCCTTCATGCAGGCTGTTGATCGCCCCGCGAAAGGCGATGGCGGACAGGCCGAACAGCCCGCCAGCCGCCACGCCCGCCGCAATCATCCCCTTTTCGCTCAGCAGCCGGGAAAACTCCCCCGGCTTGACCGAAGCGCAAAGCACCCCTGCCGTCACCACAACCACCGCCACCCAGCCCAGCGCGGGCAGATGATCGCCCAGCAGCAGCACGCCAAGCAGGGCCACGATCACCGGCTCGGTCTTGATATAGGCATAAGCCACGCCGAACGCGCGCTTGTGCATCACCCACAGCATCAGCGCGGTGGCGGCGATCTGCGCCACGGCCCCGAGCATACCCCAGCGGAGCGCCCCCGCATTGAGATGCGGCAGGCCCTCACCCGTGATCGCCAGCCCCGCGAGCAGGAACAGCACCGCGAACGGCAGGCCGAAAACGAACCGGACCTGCGTCGCCCCCAAAGTGCCGATGCGCCCGGTCAGCGACGCCTGCGCACCGTTGCGGAGCACCTGCGCCGCACAGGCAACGAGCGTGATGGGAATCCACAGCATGGGCGGGCGAACTGCCGGCTATTCCACTTCGAACAGGTCGGCAAGCTGTTCGATGATCGTGCCGCCCAGTTGTTCGGCATCCATGATCGTCACCGCGCGTTTGTAGTAGCGCGTCACATCGTGGCCGATGCCGATGGCGATCAACTGGACCGGGCTCATCCGTTCGATCCACTGAATCACATTGCGCAAGTGCGCTTCGAGATAGCCCGCGTTGTTGACCGAGAGCGTGGAATCGTCGACCGGTGCACCATCGGAAATCACCATCAGGATGCGGCGATCCTCCGGCCGGGCGAGCATGCGATTATGCGCCCAGAGCAGCGCTTCGCCATCGATGTTTTCCTTGAGCAGCCCTTCGCGCATCATCAGGCCGAGATTGCGGCGCGCGCGGCGCCACGGTTCATCAGCCTTCTTGTAAACGATGTGACGCAAGTCGTTGAGGCGACCGGGGTTTCCGGGCTTGCCTTCGGCCAGCCACGCCTCGCGGCTTTGTCCGCCTTTCCACGCGCGGGTGGTGAAGCCGAGGATTTCGACTTTCACCCCGCAGCGTTCGAGCGTGCGCGCCATCACATCGGCGCTGATCGCGGCGATGGAGATCGGCCGCCCGCGCATCGAACCGGAATTGTCGATCAGCAGCGTGACGACGGTATCCTTGAATTCGACATCGCGCTCGATCTTGTAGGACAGCGAATGGCCCGGCGAGACAATCACCCGCGCCAGCCGCGCGGCATCGAGCATGCCTTCTTCCTGATCGAAATCCCAGCTGCGGTTCTGCTGCGCCATCAACCGGCGCTGCAGGCGGTTGGCCAGCCGGGTGACGACGCCCTGCAACCCGGTCAACTGGCTGTCGAGGTATGCGCGCAGACGCGTCAGTTCCTCGTCGTCGCACAGTTCCTCGGCGCCGATGACCTCATCGAACCGTTCGGTATAGATCTTGTATTCGAAATTGGCAGGAATCTCCGTCCACGGGCGATTGGGGCGCACGGGCAGCATGCCCTCCTGCCCTTCGTCCTCCATGTCGGCTTCGCCCATTTCGCCATCGAGATCGGGTTCGGAATCGGTTTCGTCGCTCTGGTCGCCGTCCTCGAATTCGCCCGACATCTCGCGGCGCATGTCATCGCCGGATTCGGTATCTTCCTCACCTTCCTCGTCCTCGCCGCCGTCTTCGTCCTCCTGCTCGTCATCGTCGTCGAGCGTATCGGGTTCGAGCGGTTCGGCCTGCACCAGTTCGAGATGGCGCAGCATGTCGAGCGACAGGCTCTGGAATGCCTGCTGATCGTCCAGCGACGTGGCGAGCTTGTCGAAATCGGCGCTCGCCCGTTCCTCGATCCAGCCACGCACCATATCGACCCCGGCCCGCGCCACTTCGGGCACGGCTTCGCCGGTCAGCCGTTCGCGCAGCAGCAGCCCCAGCGCCACCTGCACCGGCACTTCGCCCGGCGTGCTGGCCCGCGCGATCGGATCGGAAGCCAGCCGGATCGCTTCGGCAGCGCCGATATTCTGCCGGATACCGGCATAATCGCGGGAGCCGAGCGCCTCGTAGCGCACGTTCTCCACAGCATCGTAACAGGCCCGGGCCGCCGCATCGAGCGGGGCATGGCGCATATGCAGCGCATCGTCATGGTGGCGCATGCGCAGCGCGAAACTGTCGGCAAAACCGCGCGCTTCCATTGCCTTGTCGCGCGGCAGATTGCGCCCCGGCATCGGCACGCGCAGATTCTTGCCCACTTGCGCGGGGGCATCCGCCGTCCATGCCAGTTCCAGCTCCGCCTCGTGGGCGATGGCGCGGCTGGCGCTGGTCAGCGCGGACTTGAACCTGTCGAGCGGCGATTCTTCGGACATCTTTTCTTCATAACGCTTCCGTACAGCCTGCCGGACCCGCCGGGTCCGGTTCGCGGCTATGGGAAGCGCCCTTTACCTGATGATCGTCTGGCCGGTCTTGGCCCAATCGGCCAGGAACCCTTCGATACCCTTGTCGGTCAGGACATGCTTGACCAGTCCCTTGATGACGGCGGGCGGCATAGTCGCGACATCCGCGCCGATCCGGGCCGATTCCAGCACGTGAACCGCATTGCGCACGGAGGCGACGAGGATTTCGGTTTCGAACGCATAATTGTCGTAAATCAGGCGGATATCGCGGATAAGCTCCATCCCGTCGAAGCCGTTATCGTCATGCCGGCCGACGAAGGGCGAAACGAACGTCGCCCCCGCCTTGGCCGCGAGCAGCGCCTGATTGGCCGAGAAACACAGCGTGACGTTGACCATCGTGCCGTCATCGGTCAACGCCTTGCAGGTCTTGAGGCCATCGATCGTCAGCGGCACTTTGATGCAGACGTTGTCCGCGATCTTGCGCAGCACTTCGGCCTCTTTCATCATCGTTTCATGATCGAGCGCGACCACTTCCGCGCTGACGGGACCATCGACGATGCCGCAGATTTCCTTCGTCACTTCCATGAAGTCGCGGCCCGACTTGGCGATCAGGCTGGGATTGGTGGTGACGCCGTCAAGCAGGCCGGTGGCGGCCAGTTCCTTTATGTCGGCGATTTCGGCGGTGTCGGCGAAGAACTTCATAAGCGGGCTCCGGGTGGGAAAGCGATTCCTTGCTGCCTTAGCCAAGCCTGCCCCCGTCCGCTAGGGAAAGCGGCGATGGCCTTTCGCCAATCGCGCTGCTTCAGCGCCTCCACCCTGTCACGGCGCGCTGAACAGGCGGCGCAGCATCGGATCCCTGATACTGCCCGGATTGGCGCGCATCGCCGCTTCCTCCCGCCCGATGGCGTTCCAGATCCTGTCGTCCACCTGCCCGGCAAGATTGCGGGCCACGCTGCCCGCATTGTCGATTCCGGTGAAGCTCGCAATTGCCTGCGCCACCAGCGGTTCGTCGGTCAGGCGGATGGCATCGCCCAATTCAGGCACCATCGCTTCGACCAGCGAACCGCCCATCGCCCGCCGCAGGAATTCCGTCGCCCCGGTCGGGCCGCCATGGATGATCTGCTGGACATCGGGGATGGTGGCCAGCCGGATCGCATCGACCACCAGCGGCGCCGCGCGGTCCGCGCCCCGTTCCGCCATTCGGCCGAACGCTTTTTCCAGCCGCGTCTTGAACACGGCGGACGTCAGGAAATCGGCCACCGCGTTGCCGCTCTTGCGGTACTGCCCAGGCAATTCGATGCGGTTGAAAGCGTCGTCGTAGAAGCCGCCCGGCGCGGTCAGCCGGGCAAAGGCGTTCTCGCTCGCCACCAGCAGCAACCGGCGCACGGCCTCGGTCAAGCTGTCGCGCTGCACCGTCGCGCAGCCGGGCAAAGCCATAAGTCCCAGCCCTGCCATTCCGGCCAATACGGACCGGCGCCCGATCATGCTTTTCGACAATGCCCGCATTTCCGCCTCTCCATTCTTGCCGTGGGGGTGTGCCCCGCCCCATATAGCGCCATCCATGAACCGCGTTCGCCTTCTCGTCCTCAATGCCGCGCTTGGCCCGCTCGACTATCGAGTGCCCGAAGGCACGGTTGTCAAGCCGGGGAGCGTGGTGCGCGCGCCGCTGGGGCCGCGCGAAGTGATCGGAATCGTCTGGGACGAAGGACGGCTGGAAGCGGCCTCGGTTCCCGACAACAAGCTGCGCCCGATCCTCGGTATCCTGCCGGTGCCCCCGCTGACGGACGAATTGCGGCGGCTGGTGGAATGGACGGCGGATTATTACTGCGCCGCGCCCGCTTCCGTCGCGCGGATGGTGCTGTCGAGCGGCGGGGCGCTCAAAGGGCCCGCCACGATGACCGAATATCGGCTGACCGGCACCATGCCAGACAGGATGACCGCTCAGCGCGAACAAGCGCTGGAGCGGCTGGAAGGCGAACAGGCCACGCTGCGCGAACTGGCCGCCATCGCCGAGGTGTCCGAAGGGGTGCTGCGCGGACTGGCCAACATGGGCGCGCTGGAAGCGGTCGCGGTCGATTGCGATCGCCCCTTCCCCCGCGCCGAACCGGATCACGCGGTGCCTGCTCTCAATCCCGAGCAGCAGGCCGCCGCGGACCGTTTCAGCGAAGCGATCACGAATGGCGGATTCGCTCCCTTCCTCCTCGACGGGGTGACCGGATCGGGCAAGACCGAAGTCTATTTCGAAGCCATCGCCACCGCGTTGAAAGAAGGGCGGCAGGTGCTCGTCCTCCTGCCCGAAATCGCGTTGACGGAAGCTTTTCTCAAGCGTTTCGAGGCTCGTTTCGGCGCGGCGCCGGTGACATGGCATTCCTCGCTCAAATCGACGGAGCGGCGGCGGGCCTGGCGCGCCATTGCCAGCGGCGAGGCGCAAGTTGTGGTCGGCGCGCGTTCGGCTTTGTTCCTGCCTTATGCCCGGCTCGGCCTGATCGTGGTCGACGAAGCGCACGAAGTGAGTTTCAAACAGGACGATGGCGTGCGCTACAACGCGCGCGACGTGGCGGTAATGCGCGGCCGGTTTGCGGGCATTCCGGTAATCCTCGCCAGCGCGACCCCGGCGCTGGAAAGCCTGCAGATGGCCGACAGCGGCGTTTACGAGAAAATCGAACTGGCCGCCCGCTATGGCGGCGCACAATTGCCGGATATCGCCGTGCTCGACCTGCGCGCCGATCCGCCGCCGCGCGGGCGCTGGCTCGCACCGAAACTGGTTGAACAGCTCGAATTGCGTGCCGAACGCGGGGAGCAGTCGCTGCTGTTCCTCAACCGGCGCGGCTATGCTCCGCTGACGCTTTGCCGCCATTGCGGCTATCGTTTCCAATGTCCCAATTGCAGCGCCTGGCTGGTCGAACATCGCTTTTCCCAGCGGCTCGCCTGCCACCATTGCGGCCACGAAACCCCGCCTCCGCCCGCCTGCCCCGAATGCGGAACGGAAGATTGCCTCGTCGCCTGCGGCCCCGGAGTGGAACGGATCGCGGATGAAGTGGCCGAACTGATGCCCGAAGCGCGCGTGGCGGTGGCGACTTCGGACACGCTCAACACGCCCGAACGCGCAGCCGAATTCATCGCTCTTGCCGAAGCGCGGCAAATCGACGTGATCGTGGGCACGCAACTGGTGACGAAAGGGTTCCACTTCCCCGAACTCACGCTGGTGGGTGTGGTCGATGCCGATCTCGGCCTCGAAGGCGGGGACCTGCGCGCGGCGGAACGGACCTATCAGCAGATCGCGCAGGTGGCAGGCCGCGCAGGGCGCGGAGCCAAGCCGGGCGAAGTGCTGATCCAGACCCGCCATCCCGAAGCGCCGGTGATCACCGCACTAGCCGCCGGGGATCGCGATGCGTTCTATACGGCGGAAGCGGAGGCCCGGCGCGAAGCGGGCGCCCCGCCGTTCGGCCGCTGGGCGGCGATCATCGTGTCGAGCGAAGATGAAGCCGAAGCCCGCGACGCCGCCCGCGCCATCGGCGGCAAACGCCCCGAACTGGCCGATATCGCCATTCTTGGCCCCGCCCCGGCCCCGCTAGCGCTGCTGCGCGGGCGCTATCGCTATCGCCTGCTGGTCAACGCACGGCGCACGGCGCAAGTGCAGGACGTGATCCGCCAATGGCTCGGCGGCTTCGATCTGCCGCGCAGCGTGCGGGTCAGTGTGGATATCGACCCTTACAGCTTCGTGTGACGATGAAGCAGGAAGCAGGCGGTGGCGCTATGCGCCACCTTCCCGCCGCAGCAGTTCCTGCTTGATCGCCGTGCCATAGGCATAGCCGCCGATACCGCCGTCGGAGCGGATCACGCGGTGGCACGGCACCAGCACGGCGACGGGGTTGGCGCCGTTGGCGCTGCCTGCCGCGCGCATCGCCTTGGGCCGCCCGGCAGCGGCGGCCAGTTCGGTATAACTGCGCGTCTCGCCCGCCGGAATGGCGCACAACGCCCGCCAGACGTTCTGCTGGAACGGTGTGCCGCGCAGATCGAGCGGAATGTCGGCCGCATGGCCGGGCTGTTCGATCGCGGCGATCGCCTTGTCCAGCACGCCCGACAGCGAATCGCCCTGTTCGATCAGTTCGGCCCCGGCGAAATAACGTGCCAGATCTTCGCCCCCTTCCCCGAAAGACAGACGGCAGATGCCTTTTTCGGTGGCCGCGATCATGGCCGGGCCAAGGCTCGTTTCCACCACGGCCCAAGCGATTGTCTCACCCGCATAGCTTTTGCCCACACGAGACGGTTTCATCGGCGATACCTTTCCTTCACGAGCCTTCGAACATGCCCCTGCTTAAGCGATCATGCACCGCAAAGGCGTTCCGATTCTTGCGCTCCAATCAGATAATGGCATGTAGGCGCGCATGATCGCACGGTTTTTCCATCGCTTCCTCGCCACGCTCGCGCTTGTCTTCGGCCTCGCCGTTCTCCCGGCTCCGGCGGGCGCGGACCCGGCCGACATCACCGCTGCGGCGCGGGGCGTGGTGCGCGTGGTGGTTCTCGGCCAGAATGGGGAACAGTTGTTCCCCGTATCGCACGGCACCGGATTCGTCGTGCAAGGCAGCAAGATCGTCACCAATGCGCATGTGGTGGAGGAAGTGCTCCAGCTTCCCGGGCTGACTCTCGGCATCGTGCCGCCACAGGGCGGCGAGGCCGTGCCGGGGCGTGTCCTCGCCTATTCGCCGAAGAACGATCTGGCTCTGATCGAAGCCGACACGCCGATGCACCTTCCCGCGCTTTCCATCGCCAGCGCTCCGCCGCAGGACAGCACACTGGTTTCCGCCGTCGGCTATCCGATGAATGTCGATCGCGCGCAGGGGCTGTCGGTCGCCGATGTCCTGCGCCCGCAACCGCCGGTGAAAAGTCAGGGCTATATCTCCGGCGAACGGCCAACGCGCAATTTCGACACGCTTCTCCACACAGCACCCATTGCCCGGGGCAATTCGGGTGGCCCGCTGCTCGACAATTGTGGCCGGGTGGTCGGCGCCAACAGCTTCGGCACCGATTCGCAAGGCGCCGACGCGGAATTCTTCTTCGCCGTTTCGGCGCGGGAGATCCTGCCGTTCCTGCGCGCCAACGGGGTCGAACCGATGGTCAACGGCCTGCCCTGCCGCAGCCTGGCCGAACTGGACGCACAGGAGCGCGCCCAGACCGAACGGGAAGCACAGGCCGCGATGGAACTCGCCCGCAAGCAGGAAGCCGAAACCGCACTGGCACGGGAAAAGGCCCGACGCACGGCGGCATTCGCGTTGATCGAGGAACGCGACAACGGCATGGCACTGGCCGGGCTGCTGCTTGCTGTCGCAATCCTCGCCGGGCTCTACACTTGGCAGATGCGCGAACAGGGCGATCGGCGCCGGACCGGAATCGCCGGCGGCGTCACCGCCGCCACAGTGCTCGCCGCACTGGTCGTTTGGGTCCTGCGTCCCGGAATGACCGAGAACGAAGTGGAGCAGCGCGCCGTGGCATCTCTGGCGAAGGGCTCCAAGGCAGCGGAGCCCGCCAAGCCCGCCCCTGCCAAGCCCGCACCGAAACAGGCAGCGCATTCGCTCGTCTGCACGATCGATCTCGCCCGCAGCCGGGTGACCACCGCCGAAACCAATGACGTGCCGCTCACCTGGTCTGAAGATGGCTGTGTCAACGGCCGCAGCCAGTATGGCCTGTCGAGCGGGCAATGGTCGCGCATTCTGGTGCCGCAGGACGAAGAGGTGGTGTCCGTCGCTCGCTACGCCCCTGAACGGCACGAATACCGCGTCGAACGCTACCTGCTGGGCCACGATGCGATGGCCGCCGTGCGCACCGAACGGGCAAAGTACGAACCGCCCGCCTGCGGCGGCGGGCGTGACCGCGCGGGCGATTTCGGCCAACGGCAGGCGTCGGTCGCGGCGCTGCTCCCGACCCAGCCCAACGAGCGGCTGGTCTATAGCTGCAAGCCCGCCGATTAATCCACGATACAGAGTCTCAACAAGATAGTCGCATCTGGCCGGTCGACTCGGGTTGCATCCCTTTCCACGCGGTGTTAGGGGCCGCCCAACCTTGGCGGAGGGTGCCCTTTCGGGAGCCTTTTGCGTGGGGAAAAACTTTCCGTTCTTTCGGACCCAAGAGGACCTTCGCGCGTGGAGATTTCCGCCGGTATTCAGGCTAGCCTAGCAGGGCGTTATGCCGTCGCCCTATTCGATCTCGCATCGGAGGCGGGCAATGTCAGTTCGGTCGAATCCGACCTTGAAAAGCTCGGTTCCGCCCTTGGCGAATCGGCCGATCTCGCGGCACTGATCAAGAACCCCGAAGTCAGCCGCGCCGATCTCGGCAAGGCGATGGGTGCGCTTGCCGGGCTGCTTGGCCTCGACAAGCTGACCAGCAATTTCCTCGGCGTGCTCGCCCAGAACCGCCGCCTGGCGGAACTGCCCGCGATGATTCGCGCTTTCGCCGCCATCGCCGCCGCCCAGCGCGGCGAAGTCACGGCCGAAGTCGCCAGCGCCCACCCGCTTTCCGAAGACCAGGTCGCCAGCCTGCAGGAAAAGCTCAAGGCCCGCGAGGGCCGCAACGTGAAAATCCGCACCAACGTCGATCCCGACCTTCTCGGCGGGCTCGTTGTGACCATCGGTTCCAAGCGGATCGACAGCTCGATCCGCACCCGTCTCAATAGTCTCGCCCACGCGATGAAGGGCTGATGCCAAAAGGCTCGATGAAAGGCTGAACATGGAAATCCGCGCCGCAGAAATCTCCAAGGTCATCAAGGACCAGATTGCCAGCTTCGGCACCGAAGCGCAGGTCAGCGAAGTCGGCAGCGTGCTGTCGGTCGGTGACGGTATCGCCCGCATCCACGGCCTCGACAGCGTCCAGGCCGGTGAAATGGTCGAATTCGCCAACGGCGTTCAGGGCATGGCGCTGAACCTCGAAGCCGACAACGTCGGCGTCGTGATTTTCGGCTCGGACGCCGAAATCCGCGAAGGCGACAGCGTGAAGCGCACCGGCACTATCGTGGACGTTCCGGTGGGCAAGGGCCTGCTCGGCCGCGTGGTCGACGCGCTCGGCAACCCGATCGACGGCAAGGGCCCGATCGTGGCCGACAAGCGCATGCGCGTGGAAACCAAGGCTCCGGGCATCATCCCGCGCAAATCGGTGCACGAACCCGTGCAGACCGGCCTCAAGGCCATTGACGCGCTCGTTCCCGTTGGCCGTGGCCAGCGCGAACTGATCATCGGCGACCGTCAGACCGGCAAGACCGCTGTCGCGATCGACACCTTCATCAACCAGAAGGGCCCGAACGCCGGCGGCGACGAAAGCAAGAAGCTCTACTGCATCTACGTCGCGGTCGGCCAGAAGCGCTCGACCGTGGCGCAGATCGTGCGCCAGCTCGAAGAAAACGGCGCGATGGAATACTCCATCGTCATCGCCGCCACCGCTTCGGAACCGGCTCCGCTCCAGTACCTCGCGCCCTACACCGGCGCCACAATGGGTGAATTCTTCCGCGACAACGGCATGCACGCCGTGATCGTGTACGACGACCTTTCCAAGCAGGCCGTCGCTTACCGCCAGATGTCGCTGCTGCTCCGCCGTCCGCCGGGCCGCGAAGCCTATCCGGGCGACGTGTTCTATCTCCACAGCCGCCTGCTCGAACGCGCGGCGAAGATGAACGACGAAAACGGCGCCGGTTCGCTCACCGCCCTGCCGATCATCGAAACCCAGGCGGGCGACGTGTCGGCCTATATTCCGACCAACGTGATTTCGATCACCGACGGCCAGATCTTCCTCGAAACCGGCCTGTTCTATCAGGGTATCCGTCCGGCCATCAACGTCGGCCTCTCGGTCAGCCGCGTGGGCGGTTCGGCCCAGACCAAGGCGATGAAGAAGGTCGCCGGCTCGATCAAGCTGGAACTTGCGCAGTACCGCGAAATGGCGGCTTTCGCCCAGTTCGGTTCGGATCTCGATGCCGCGACGCAGAAGCTGCTCAACCGCGGTGCGCGCCTGACGGAACTGCTCAAGCAGGCCCAGTTCTCGCCGCTGCCGTTCGAAGAGCAGACCCTGTCGATCTTCGCCGGCACCAACGGCTACCTCGATGCTCTGCCCGTCGACCGCGTGACCGAATACGAAGCCGCCATGCTCAGCTTCATGCGTTCGGAACATGCCGACGTTCTGGCCCTGATCCGCGACACCAAGGACTTCGGCGATGATGCCAAGGCCAAGACCGTCGCTGCGCTTGACCAGTTCGCCAAGCAGTTCGCCTGAGCCACACTTAACAGGGAGCCGTCATGGCCTCGCTTAAGGAACTCAAGGGCCGGATCAACTCGGTCAAGTCGACCCAGAAGATCACCAAGGCCAAGCAGATGGTTGCTGCCGCGAAACTGCGCAAGGCGCAGGCCGCGGCAGAAGCCGCGCGTCCCTATGCCGAACGGCTGGCGGACGTGATGGGCTCGCTCGCCAGCAAGATCACGGTCAGCGAAAACAGCCCCCGCCTGCTTGCCGGGACCGGCTCCGACCAGCGTCATCTGCTGGTCGTGATCAACACCGACAAGGGCCTGTGCGGCGGCCTCAACTCCAACGTCGTCCGCGCCGCGCTGGCCAAGGCCCGCGCGTTGCAGGCCGATGGCAAGTCCGTTGCTTTCTACCTCGTCGGCAAGAAGGGCCGCGCTCCGATCCGGCGCGCGTTCCCCGATGCGATCATCGGCGGTTTCGATACGTCGGTGGTCCGCACGCCGGGTTACGAGGAAGCGGAAGCGATCGCCAACGAACTGGTCGGCCTCTACGAAGGCGGCAAGTTCGATATCGCGCATCTGGTCTTTGCCACGTTCAAGTCGGCGCTTGTTCAGGAACCGACCGAGCAGCAGATCATCCCCGTGCCCGCCCCGAAGCAGGCTGCCGAGGACAACTCGGGCGCCGTGGTGGAATACGAGCCCGATGAAGAGGAAATCCTCGCCGAACTGCTGCCGCGCTATCTCAAGACGCAGCTCTTCGGTGCGCTGCTGGAAATCGCCGCATCCGAACAGGGCGCGTCGATGACAGCGATGGACAACGCCACGCGCAACGCGGGCGATCTGATCAACAAGCTGACCATCCAGTACAATCGCAGCCGTCAGGCCGCGATCACCACCGAACTCATCGAAATCATCGCCGGCGCGGAAGCGCTGTAAGAGATCACAGGCAAGGATAAGACCATGGCCACCGCCCCCGTTCTCAACAAGACCACCAACGGCACCATCAGCCAGGTCATCGGCGCCGTCGTCGACGTGACCTTCGAAGGTGAACTGCCCGCCATTCTGACGGCTCTGGAAACCGACAACAACGGCAACCGCCTTGTTCTCGAAGTTGCCCAGCACCTTGGCGAAAACACCGTCCGCACCATCGCGATGGACTCGACCGAGGGCCTGACCCGCGGGCAGAGCGTGACCAACACCGGCGCGCAAATCTCTGTGCCGGTCGGCCCGAAGACGCTCGGCCGCATTCTCAACGTCGTCGGCGAACCGATCGACGAACGCGGCCCGGTCGGCGCCGACCAGTTCGCCCCGATCCACGCCGAAGCCCCGGCTTTCATCGACCAGTCGACCGAAGCCGCGATCCTCGTCACCGGCATCAAGGTGATCGACCTTCTCGCGCCTTACGCAAAGGGCGGCAAGATCGGCCTGTTCGGCGGCGCCGGCGTGGGCAAGACCGTGCTTATTCAGGAACTGATCAACAACATCGCGAAGGGCCACGGCGGCGTGTCCGTGTTCGCGGGCGTTGGCGAACGGACCCGTGAAGGCAACGACCTCTATCACGAATTCCTCGACGCAGGCGTTATCGCCAAGGACGCCGAAGGCAACCCGACTTCCGACGGTTCCAAAGTGGCGCTCGTCTTCGGTCAGATGAACGAACCGCCGGGCGCCCGCGCTCGCGTCGCTCTCTCGGGTCTGACGATGGCCGAATACTTCCGCGACCAGGAAGGCCAGGACGTGCTGTTCTTCGTCGACAACATCTTCCGCTTCACTCAGGCGGGTTCGGAAGTGTCGGCTCTGCTCGGCCGTATTCCTTCGGCCGTGGGTTACCAGCCGACCCTGTCGACCGACATGGGCCAGTTGCAGGAACGCATCACTTCCACCACCAAGGGTTCGATCACCTCGGTGCAGGCCATCTACGTTCCGGCCGACGACCTTACCGACCCTGCGCCGGCAACCTCGTTCGCCCACCTCGACGCGACGACCACGCTTTCGCGCGCCATCTCCGAACTCGGCATCTACCCGGCGGTGGACCCGCTGGACTCGACCAGCCGCGTTCTCGAACCGCGCGTCGTCGGTGCGGAGCACTACGAAACCGCTCGCCGCGTTCAGGAAACGCTGCAGAAGTACAAGTCGCTGCAGGACATCATCGCCATTCTCGGCATGGACGAACTGAGCGAAGAAGATAAGACGGTCGTGGCCCGCGCGCGCAAGATCCAGCGCTTCCTGTCGCAGCCGTTCCACGTGGCCGAAGTCTTCACCGGCATCCCGGGCAAGTTCGTCCAGCTCGAAGACACCGTGAAGTCGTTCAAGGCGGTTGTGGACGGCGAATACGACCACCTGCCGGAAGCGGCCTTCTACATGGTCGGCGGCATCGAAGAGGCGGTCGAAAAGGCCAAGAAGCTGGCCGAGGACGCCTGAGGCCATGGCTCTGCACTTCGAACTCGTCACGCCGGCCAAGCTGGTCCGCTCCGAGGACGTCTACATGGTGGTCGTTCCCGGTTCGGAAGGCGAATTCGGCGTGCTGGAGGGCCATGCGCCCTTCATGTCGACCATCCGCGACGGCGCCGTTCAGGTCTACAAGACCGAAAACGCCCAGCCGGAAGAAATCCAGGTCCGCGGCGGCTTCGCCGAAGTGGGAGCCAACGGCCTCACCGTCCTGGCGGAACATGTCGACGGCTGATCGCCACCGGCGTATCGGATAAAGGAAGGGCGCCCACCGGGCGCCCTTTTCTTTTGGGAGTTTGTGGTGTGCGAGGAAAGTCCCGCGTCATTTCCCTTCCTTCGTCATGCTGAACTCGGTTCAGCATCCACCTCTCCCCGCAAGCGGTTTGCCAGTCGGAGAAATGGCCCCTGAATTAAGTTGGCGCTTCTTCCACTGGAACAAGTAACCTTCGTCATTCCCCGCGGGAATCCAGCTGCAACGGCGGAACGGGATTCCCGCTTTCGCGGGAATGACGAGGGGGAATATCTCCAAAGAAGATACACGCCAATCAAGTTCAGAGTGACGGGCCAGCCCCGTCAGGTAACCATCACCGCCTGCCATACGTCGGCGCATGAAAATCGGCGGGCTTTTTCGCGACCCATGCGACAAAGCGGGCAATCGGTTCACAGTGCAGGATCGCTTCCCGGTCCGCGCCCAGTCTGGCCAGTTGGGCATTGGTCAGATGCGCGTGGATCGTGCGATGGCAGATCGGGTGCAGCGGTACCACCGCCCGTCCGCCTTTCTGCCGTGGCACCGGATGATGCCATTCCCGCTTCCGCCCCAGTTCCCTGTGGCACAGCCAGCACTGTTCCCCGGCCTCGTTCATCGGAATAGCGGTAAAACTCCCCTCCCGGCGCGGCAAGACGCCAACCGTCATCAAGGCAGTTCCGCGCCATCGCGCATCCGCCCATTCCACCACATGTAGAGCCCTGCCGCGACGATCATCCCCATGCCGAGCAGTGTCGCACGATCGAGCCGATCATCGAACGCCAGCCAGCCCATCACGGTCGCTCCGAGCAATTGCATGTAGGTCATCGGGGCCAGCGTTCCCGCCCCGACCCGGGTCGTGCCTTTGAACACCAGCCAGTGTCCTATCGTCAGCACCACGGCCACAACGATGCATTTGCCCACCACGATCACCGGCGGCTTCCCGACATGGAGTGCGGGAATCCCGCTCAGGTGCCCGGCCGCGACAATCACGCCCAGCGTCACCGTGGCGATCGCCGTGATCGCGAACTGCATCGCTATCGGGCTTCCCAGATGGGCGACCATGCGGTTGCCGATCATGGTGAGGCTCATACCCAAGGCGGAAATCAGCGGCAGGAATGCCACCCATCCCAGTTCGAGCAGACTGGGCCGGATAATCACCAGAACGCCGGTGAACGCCACGAACGTGGCGATCCAGGTTTCCTTGCGCGCCGGTTCGCGCAGGAACAGCGCGGCCAGAAGCCCGGTCAGCATCGGCTGGGTGAACGTGATCGCCGTCGCTTCCGCCAACGGCATCAGCATCACCGCGGTGAAAAAGGCCGGGGCAGCGCAGCCCACCCCCACCCCGCGCATGATCTGGATGCCGGGCCTCGGCAATGCGAACCCCCGGCGCCCTTCCCGCAGCGCGAGAAACAGGCCAAGCCCCAATGCCGCAATGAAATAGCGCAGGCCCGCCAGCGCGATCGGCGCCCATTGTCCGCTCATGCTTTTCACGATGGTGTCGCCCACCGGGAACAGGGCAAAGCCCAGCGCCCCGTACAGCAGGCCCATCCGCTCATTCTGCTGCAACGCGTCTATCCCCTGCCAGCCCCAGAGGCCGCTTACTGCATCGCGCGGAAAGTGGGCAGCCGTTTTTCCGCAACAGGCCACAACAGAGCGGAAATGACGGCGTTAGGAAGTTCTCAAAGATTTTATCATTAATAACGGGCAAACGCATCGGGAGGACCCGATGGCCGCAGTGTGTTGCAGGGGTGAGAAATGACAGCATTCGGGCGAAAAGCCGGGCTTGGCAGGGCCAATGCAGCCAGCGGGCGGCCTGCATTCGGACTCGCACGGCCCATGTCCGGCCCCGCCGTTCAAGCGGCCAACACCCTCCATCCGGTGGAGCCCGAACCATTTCCGCCCATCCCCGAAGCCGGCGATCCAGACGCGCAGGCCGCCGGGCTGCGCACCGATAGCGCGGTCAGCGACGCAATGGCCCGGCTGGCCGACCGGGCCAATATCGCCGTGCCGGGCGAAGCAGCGAACGAAGGGTTCGAAGCCAGCGTTCACCGGATCAAGGAACAGGTTCTTCCGCCGCTGCTCGAACGGGTCGATCCCGAAGCGGCCGCAACGCTGACCAAGGCCGAATTGTCCGAAGAGTTCCGCCCGATCATCGTCGAAGTGCTGGCGGAACTGAAGATCACGCTAAACCGGCGCGAACAGTTCGCGCTGGAAAAGGTTCTGGTCGACGAGCTGCTGGGCTTCGGGCCGCTTGAGGAACTGCTGAGCGACCCGGATGTGACCGACATCATGGTGAACGGTCCGAACCAGACCTACATCGAAAAGAAAGGCAAGCTCCAGCTCGCCAAGATCAAGTTCCGCGACGAAGGGCACCTGTTCCAGATCGCGCAACGTATCGTGAACCAGGTCGGCCGTCGGGTGGACCAGACCACACCGCTGGCCGATGCCCGACTCAAAGACGGCAGCCGCGTCAACGTGATCGTGCCCCCGCTCAGCCTGCGCGGCACCGCGATCTCGATCCGCAAATTCTCCGAGAAGCCGATCACGCTCGACATGCTGCAAGGCTTCGGTTCGATGAACGACAAGATGTGCACCGCGCTGAAAATCGCGGGCGCGAGCCGAATGAATATCGTCATTTCGGGCGGCACCGGCTCGGGCAAGACGACGATGCTCAACGCCCTGTCGAAGATGATCGATCCGGGCGAACGCGTGCTGACGATCGAGGACGCGGCCGAACTGCGCCTGCAACAGCCGCACTGGCTGCCGCTGGAAACCCGCCCGCCGAATCTCGAAGGCCAGGGCGAAATCACCATCGGCGATCTGGTGAAGAACGCCCTGCGTATGCGCCCGGACCGGATCATCCTGGGCGAAATTCGCGGCGCGGAATGTTTCGACCTGCTGGCCGCGATGAACACCGGCCATGACGGTTCGATGTGCACCCTGCACTCCAACAGCCCGCGCGAATGCCTTGCGCGTATGGAAAACATGATCCTGATGGGCGACATCAAGATCCCCAAGGAAGCGATTTCACGCCAGATCGCGGAATCGGTCGATCTGATCGTTCAGGTGAAACGCCTGCGCGACGGTTCCCGCCGCACGACCAACATCACCGAAGTGATCGGCATGGAAGGCGAAGTGATCGTGACGCAGGAACTGTTCCACTTCGAATATCTGGACGAAAGCGAAGACGGCAAGATCATCGGCGAATTCCGCAGTTCGGGCCTGCGCCCCTACACGCTGGAAAAAGCGCGCGAATACGGGTTCGATCAGGCCTATCTCGAAGCCTGCCTGTAAGTCTGTGAAAAGGGATTGATCGCCGGTTAGGCGCAGCTAAGGCAGGGGCCATGTCCGCCGCGCCGCCGCAACAACGCCCCGTTCTCGCTCTGGCCATCCGCATCGCGGCCGTGGCGATGCTGGCAACGCTGATGGCGCTGGTGAAACTGCTCAGCCAACGCGGCGTCAGCTTCATCGAAATCATGTTCTGGCGCCAGTTCATCACGGTGCCGCTGATCCTCGGCTTCGTGATGATGCAGGGGCAACTCATCCGGCTCCGCACCAGCCGCGTCACCCACCATTTCCGCCGCGCCATACTGGGTCTTGCTGGCATGGCGATGACCTTCGGCTCCGCCATTCTCCTGCCTTTGGCCGAAGCGCAGGCACTGCAATTCACCGCGCCGCTGTTCGCCACCATCCTGTCGGTCTTCCTGCTCAAGGAAAAGGTCGGTGCGTGGCGGCTTTCGGCACTGTTCATGGGCTTTGCCGGGATTCTCGTCATCACTCAGCCGGGCGAGATCGCGATCCATCCGCTGGGCCTGGCCGCCGGGCTCGGCTCCGCTTTCGCGATCGCGCTGCTGTCGATTCTGATCAAGGATCTTAACCGGTCCGAAAAGCCGCTGACGATCGTGTTCTATTTTGCCGCATTCACCACTCCGCTGCTCGCGCTTGGCCTGCCGTTCGTCGATATGGCGCACGACACCGGCACCTGGCTGTTGATACTGGCGATGGGCCTGTGCGGGCTGGTCGGGCAAATGCTGCTGACGCTGGCCCTGCGCCTCGGCCCCGTGTCGAGCGTGATCGTGATGGACTATACCGGGCTGGGCTGGTCGGCGCTTTATGGCGTGCTTCTGTTCAGCCAGTATCCACCCGCTGCGACCTGGATCGGTGCGCCGCTGATTGTTGCGGCGGGCTTGCTGATCGTCTGGCGCGAACATAGCTTGCAGAAAGCCGAACTGCATGCGGAGAACATGCTCGGGCGCTGAGCGGCCGGAGGAACTCGGGCGTTCACCCTGCGTTTTGCTTGCATGACGCAATGCAGAGGCAAACAACGAAGAAGGACAAGTCGATGATCCGCAAATTCATCCTGGCTCTCGCCCTCGGGGGTGTGGCCCTCACCGCAACGGCCTGCAACACCGTCAAGGGCGTCGGGCGCGATATCGAATCGGTTGGCGACGCGGCCGATCGCGCCATCTGATCCGGAAATCGGGGCCACGCCGTGAAGCCGCGCCGCCCGGCCGGTTTCACTGTTTGCGATAGATCAGCATGAGATTGTTGGCGGGCATCGCGGTTCTGCGTGCCCGGCCAAGGCCATTTCGTTCCGCCAGCCGGTCCACCGCCGCCAGATCGCGCAGGCCCCAAGTGGGATTGCGGGCTTTCAGGCTGGCGTCGAATGCCTCGTTGGAAGGCGCCGTGACCACATCCGCTTCACGATAAGGCCCATAGAGCATCAGCGGCGCCCCTTGCGGCAAGATACGCGCCGCGCCTGCGAACAGGCCCTCAGCCGCTTCCCACGGGCTGATATGGAGCATGTTGATGCACAGCAGCGCATCGGCATGGGCGATAGGCCATGCCTCAGCGGCCGCATCCAGCGCCAGAGGCGAGCGCAGATTATCCGGCCCGCTCTCCTCCCGCCAGGCTGCGATGGAATCCCGGGCCGCCGCATCCGGATCGCTCGGCTGCCAGATCAGTGTGGGGAAGCGGCGGGCGAATGCCAGCGCATGTTCGCCCGTTCCGCTGGCCACTTCCAGAACAAGGCCGGTTGCGGGCAATTCCTCGGCCAACACCGCCGCGATAGGCTCGCGATTGCGCGCCGCCGCGGGCGCATGTTGCTTCATGGCTTGCGGGCCGCCCGCCGCGCCGCGCGTTCACGCAGGATCAGCCACAGCAGTAGACCCGACAGCCCGGCCAGCAGCACCAGCAGCAGGACAATACCCTGAATAGTCCGGGAAAAGCCCTTGGCGTCGGCATCGCGCGCGATCCACAGGCCGATGAAGAGATCGAACGCCAGATAGTGTATCCAGCCGATCACTACTCCGGCATCGTTGGTGGAGATCGCGCGCAGCCCTTCCACCGTGAAGAAGCTCACCGCGCTGGTATAGGGCCCACCGGGATCGGCCAAACCAGTCAGCACCGACACCAGCCCCAGCACGTACGTCAAGCTCAACACGCCGACGCCAGCGTAAAGCACCAGCGATAGGAGGAACGGCCGCCGGGGCAGGAAGATCAGAATGGCCCAGCCAACCAATGCCACCGCCGTCGCGAAACCCAGATACGCTTGCCACATGCTCGAACCCTCCACCTTTTGAGGATGGGTAGCAGCATCAGAGCGGATCAGGCCAGTTTCCTGTTCCCGCCCTTACCTACCTCGCCCTTTTCAATGGCTGCGCGTTCGGCCCGGCTGCGTTCCAGCCGCCGCGCCGCGCGCATCAACGCGTCATATTCATGGACGAACCGGCCACCGGCCTTTTCCTGAGCCAGATCGAGAATTGCCTCCGCCATATGCGCGGCGGAAATGGAGCGGAACCGGCGCATTCCGCCGTGCAGGAACAGGTCGAGCACGCGGCTCAGCCGGGCCAGCCATTGTTCACGCGGGCGGGGATCGTCCACCCGTTCCCCGCGCAACTGGCCGGGGCGCAGGATATCCAGCCGGACGAAACGCATCTTTTGCAAAGCGGCTTCCACTTCGCCTTTCACCCGCATGTAGAGATGGCGGCTCGATCGATCCGCCCCTATCGCCGACACGCAGATGAACTGGCGGATATTGGCGTTCTTGGTCGCCTGCGCGACATCCAGCACCAGCTTTTCGTCCACCGCGCGAAACGCCGCCTCATCCTCGCCCGCCTTGGCCCAGGTCGTGCCCAGGGCACAGACGACGCAATCCGGCTGAAGCGATTCGATGATTTCCGCCCAATGCTCGATCCCGGCGACGAACATTTCCATCCGCGCCCCTTCGGGCAAGCCCACGCGGCGTCGGGCCACGGCGGCCAGATGGATATCGTCATCGCCCACGGCGCTTTGCATCACCGCCCGGCCGATCAGCCCGGTGGCGCCGATCAGAAGAATCCGCCGCCTAGACATTGCGCAGCCCGTCCGGCGCCTCGCCGAAAATCTCGGCATAACGATCGATGGCGAAGCGGTCGGTCATGCCGGCGATGAAATCGGCGATATGCCGGCTGCGGGCCGGTTCCTCGGCAGGCAGCGCCCCGGCCCAGCCACCGGTCATCAGCGCCGGGTCCGCATCGTAGGCAGCGAAGAGCGAGGCGACGACGTGGTCCGCGCGCTGCGCCGTGGCCAGTTGATCGGCGTGGTTGTAGAGCCGGGCATACATGAACCGCTTGAGCCGCCGTTCCTCCGCCGCGACGGCAGGCGAGAAACCCACCAGAGCGCGCCCGGCCTGCCGCACATCGTCCGCCGAAGCGATCCCCCCGAGCTGCGCGCGGGTGTGATCGAGCAGATCGTTCACCATCAAACCTATCTGTCCCCGCACCAGTTCGCGTAGCTGGCTTTCGCGCGAAGCATGGGGGAAGCGCTTTTCGACCACCCGCCACTGATCGGCGACGAAATCCAGTGTCAGCAGGTCTTCCAGTTCGAGGAACCCTGCGCGCAGGCCATCGTCGATATCGTGGTTGTCATAGGCAATATCGTCGGACAGCGCCGCCACTTGCGCTTCGAGCGAAGCCCAGCTTGCGAGATCGAGCGGGAACGCGTCGTCCAGTTCGCGCAAGGCCCAGGTCGGCGCGGCCACGGGGCCATTGTGTTTGGCCAGTCCTTCCAGCAGTTCCCATGTCAGATTAAGGCCGACATGATCGCAATAGGGGCTTTCCAGCCGCATCAGGATACGCATCGCCATCGCATTGTGATCGAACCCGCCATGCGCGCGGGTCGCAGCGTTCAGCGCGTTTTCCCCCGCATGCCCGAACGGCGGATGGCCGATATCGTGGGCCAGACACAGCGCCTCAGTCAGATCCTCGTCCAGCGCCAACGTGCGGGCGATCACCCGGCCGATCTGCGCCACTTCGATGCTGTGTGTCAGCCGCACCCGATAATGGTCGCCATCCGGCGCAATGAAAACCTGGGTCTTGTGGCGCAGACGGCGAAAAGCGATGGAATGGATGATTCTGTCGCGGTCGCGCTGAAACTCGCTGCGGGGCCCGCGGGTCCCGGCACGGTCTTCAGGAAATTCGCGGCCGCGCGTTTGCGCGGGATCGGAGGCGTAAGGCGCGCGGTTCATGCGGCCCCGACCTAGGCCGGGGCGCACGGCATGGCAACCCGGCCCTGCCCGGAATCGGCATTCAATCCTCGCCCAGAATCCAGGCCGCGCCCTTTTCCGCATGGATGCGGGTGCCATCGTAGATCGGCAGGACATTGGCATCGACATCGACCACCAGTTCCAGTTCGGTGGCTGCCAACACGATCGCGCGGGCGCCTTCCTGCCCTTTCACGGTGATGATCGTTTTCAGCGTGCGTTCCGCATCACGGGTCACTTTGCCGCAGGTCAACTGGTTGTAGATGATCCGGTCCAGCGTTTCGAGGACCTTGAGATCGGGCGGCAGGAGATCGACCCCGTGCGCGACCAGCCGTTCGCGATAGAAACTTTCGGTCATCACGTTGCTGGTGCCCAGCAGCGCCGCGTTGCGCGCGCCGTCGCGCGCCATGCGTTCGCCCACGCAATCGGCGATATGCAGAATCGGGATATTCACCGCCGCGGCCACCCGATCATAGACCTTGTGCATCGAATTGGCCCCGATCAGCAACGCGGTCGCGCCTGCCACTTCCAACCGCAGCGCCGCGGCGGTCAGGATACGCGCCGCCCGGTCCCAATCCTCGCTGCTGCTCAGACCGCATAGATCGGTGAAATCCAGATTTTCGATCAGCATCGGTGCGCTGGCATGCGGGTTGCGCCGCGTCTGAATGATGCGGTTGATCTGTTCGTAATAGGTGCGGGTCGAGATCCAGCTCATGCCACCGATCAGGCCGAGTTTGCGCAAAGGTTTGTCCTGTTTGTTCAAAATGAAAGCCACGCTCTCTAGTTCACTATGGCGCTGCCAGCGGCAAGCCGTCACCAGCGCCGCAATGCCCAAACGAGGGGACAATGCGGCCACCCGTGGCGCCCCCGTGCCCCGAGTGCTCCCCCCTTGTCAACAAGAGGGCGGCCCCGCCGTGGCAGGACCGCCCTCTGAAACACCGGATCCCCGAAAAATCGGGTAGCGGATGGCTGGCCCTAGTGCTGCAGGGCCTTGTTGATTTCTTCGACCATCTTCTTCGCATCGGCCAGCAGCATCATCGTCTGGTCCATGTAGAAGACATCGTTGTCGACGCCGGAATAGCCCACGCCGCCCATCGACCGCTTGACGAAGAAGATCGTCTTGGCCTTGTCCACATCGAACACGGGCATGCCGTAGATCGGGCTGGACTTGTCGGTTTTGGCGGCGGGGTTCACCACGTCGTTCGCGCCGATGATGAACGCGACATCGGTCTGCGCGAATTCGCCGTTGATGTCTTCCAGTTCGAAGACTTCATCGTAAGGCACGTTGGCTTCGGCCAGCAGCACGTTCATGTGCCCCGGCATGCGGCCCGCCACCGGGTGGATGGCGTACTTCACGGTGACGCCCGCTTCCTTCAGCAGATCGCCCATTTCACGCAGCACGTGCTGCGCCTGCGCCACGGCCATGCCGTAGCCCGGAATGATGATGACCTGGCTCGCTTCCTTCATCAGGAACGCCGCGTCTTCGGCGCTGCCGCGTTTCCACGGACGGTCGACCTTGGCCGCGCCACCGGCGCTGCCGCTGTCATCCGCGCCGAAGCCGCCCGCGATCACCGAAATGAAGCTGCGGTTCATCGCCCGGCACATGATGTACGACAGAATCGCACCCGACGAGCCGACCAGGGCGCCGGTGATAATCATCGCGGTGTTGTGCAGAGTGAAACCCATCGCCGCCGCGGCCCAGCCCGAATACGAGTTGAGCATCGAGACGACCACCGGCATGTCCGCGCCGCCGATCGGGATAATCAGCAGGAAGCCGATGATGAACGACAGCGCCGTGATGGTGACGATCACCCACAGCGCCTGATCCTGCGTGAAGTAGGCCACGAGGCCGAGGATCGCCACCAGCGTGCCGAGATTGATCACATGGCGGGCGGGCAGCATGATCGGCGCGCCGCTCATCTTCCCGGCGAGTTTCAGGAACGCGATGACCGAACCGGAGAACGTAATCGCACCGATGGCAATGCCCAGGCCCATTTCGATCCGGCTCTGCACATGGATCGTGCCGTCCATTTCGGCGATGCCGAAAGCCACCGGGTTGAGATAGGCCGCCAGGCCCACCAGCACGGCGGCAAGGCCGACGAGACTGTGGAATGCGGCCACGAGTTGCGGCATGTCGGTCATCGCGATCTTGCGGGCGATGAAGAAACCGATCGCCCCGCCCAGCGCGATGGCCGCGATAATGCGGATCAGCGTGGCGAGATCTTCGGCCGTCGGTTGCGGCAGGAACGCCCCTTCAGGCACCGGCGCGTTGATCAGCAGCGTGGTGAAAACCGCCACGCCCATACCGAAAATGCCGAGCCGGTTGCCGCGCCGCGAGGTGGCGGGCGAACTGAGCCCGCGCAAGGCGAGGATGAAACAGATGCCCGAAACGAGATAAGCCAGCATGACCCATGCCGGAGGAGCTGCATGAAGCATCACTTGCGCTCCTTCTTCTTATACATGGCGAGCATGCGTTCCGTGACGGCGAAACCGCCGAAAATGTTGATGCTGGCCAGCACGACCCCGCCGAGGCCGAGCCACATGCCACCTTCCGACCCGGCAGAAGCCGACGCGATCAGCGCGCCGACAATAATCACCGAGGAAATGGCGTTGGTCACCGCCATCAGCGGTGTGTGCAGGGCCGGTGTCACCGACCAGACGACGTAATAGCCCACGAAGCAGGCCAATACGAAGATTGACAAGATGCCTATGAAATCCATGACTGAGTTTTCCCCCTCACCCCAGCAGCCGTTCGTTGACGACCTTGCCGCCTTGCGTGAGGCGCACGGCATTGCCGATTTCCTCGTCCAGGACGGGTTTGCCCGCTTCCTTGTCCCAGAAAGCGGACAGGAAGTTATAAAGATTGCGCGCGAAAAGCGCCGATGCGTCGGCCGCGAGATGCGCCGGCGTATTGGAAAAGCCGATGATCTTCACGCCATGGCGGTCCACCAGCTGATCGGGAACAGACCCTTCCACGTTGCCGCCCTGCGCCACCGCGAGATCAAAAATCACGCTGCCGGGCCGCATGGTGGCGATCTGCGCGTCGGAAATCAGCCGCGGCGCCGCCCGTCCGGGGATCAGGGCGGTGGTGATAACGATATCCTGCTTGGCAAGGTGGGAAGATACCAGTTCGGCCTGCGCCTTCTGATATTCTTCCGACATTTCCGTGGCATAACCGCCCTGCCCTTCGCCTTCGATCCCGGCGACGTTCTCCACGAACACCGGTTTAGCGCCGAGCGACTGGATCTGTTCCTTGGTGGCC
>Ga0182743_1000769_pt1 | contig 36106 bp, 43 predicted proteins | sample eDN3rd30CKraftOP_FD_128522 | JGI IMG/M metagenome (GOLD analysis project Ga0182743, IMG submission 128522) | Enriched Organic Plus compost microbial communities from Emeryville, California, USA - eDNA 3rd pass 30_C Kraft OP (version 2) (version 2) ... | reverse complement strand
GTTCTCCACCCAGTACGAATACAGCCCGAACTATGCCGACTTCGGGCATACCGACGACAACGAGCACTTCTGGCGGCAGATGGATTTCCTGATCCCCGAGCTGTTCCGGGTGCTCAAGCCGGGACGGGTTGCGGCTATCCACGTGAAAGATCGCATCGTGCCCGGCGGGATGACCGGGCTGGGCTTCCAGACCGTCTATCCCTTCGCCGATGACTGCACGACGCATTTCCGGCAGGCCGGCTTCGCCTTCCTCTCGCGCAAGACCATCACCACCGATGTGGTGCGGGAAAACAACCAGACCTATCGGCTAGGCTGGACCGAGCAGTGCAAGGACGGCTCGCGGATGGGTAACGGCTTGCCCGAATATCTGCTGATCTTCCGCAAGCCACCGTCGGACAACTCCAATGGCTATGCCGACGACCCGGTGGTCAAAGCCAAGAAGGAATGGGATGGCGACAATTGGTCCGTCCAGCAGGCGTCGGGCGACGCGTACTCCCGCGCCAGGTGGCAGTTGGATGCGCACGGCTACACCCGCTCCAGTGGCGACCGCCTGCTCGCGCCCGAGGAACTGCACGCCCTGGACGCCAATGTGATCTTCAAGCTGTGGAAGAAGTTCGGGCTCTCGACGGTTTACGATTTCGAGCACCATGTCCGCATCGCGGAAAGCCTTGAAGAACGCGGCGCTCTGCCGTCCACGTTCATGCTGCTGCCTCCACATTCGCCCCACGACGACGTCTGGACCGACATTACGCGAATGCTCAGCATGAACACGCTGCAGGCGCAGGCCGGCCGCGAAATGCACCTGTGTCCGCTGCAGTTCGATATCGTCGACAGGGCGATCACCCAGTACAGCGAGCCGGGCGAACTGGTGTTCGATCCTTTCGGCGGGCTGATGACGGTTCCCTATCGCGCCATCAAGCTCAAGCGCCGCGGCGCTGCCGTGGAGCTCAATCCGACCTACTTCCTGGACGGGTGCGAGTATGTCGCCTCGATGGCCCGGGAAATGGCGATGCCGAGCCTCTTCGACCTCATGGAGAGCGAGGCGCCAGGGATTGCAGCCGAATGACTAGCTATCCCGTTCTCATCGCTCAACACAGGGTGTGGAAGGCTGCCCACGAGCGCCTAATGGGCACTCGGCCGAGGCACCTGCCAAGTCGAGCGGCTTTGCCACCGCCCAATGACGAAGAGCCGGTTGCGGAGAAATGCACCCCGGAGCTGACGCCTCTCTGGCGCGCGATCGTTGATGAGGTCTGCGCGGCCCACGGCGTGCCGGCCGCGGCGCTGCTCGACGGGTCCCGCCACAAAGAGATCAAGGCCGCTCGTGACGCCATCTGCTTTGAGCTCTCGACCAGGACGGCGATGACACTGCCTGAAATGGCCTTGCGGCTGCGCGTGTCCGTTGGGTCGGTACAGCGGGCACTTCGCCGTCAGCGCCGCCGCGAGAGCATCGCCTCTGGCGTCATCCATCACAGGAATACCCAGATCCTCGAATTGCGCGCCGCCGGCCTCAGCTACAGCCAGGTCGCGCTCCGAGTGGGCGTAACCCGAAGCGTGGTGTCGGCGGTGATCCGGAGCCGCCGCATACGCGACGAGGCTAACAAATGAACTCTCGTCCCTGGTATAAGCGATACGGCTCCGACTTCATCTCCGGCACGCTTGGGATGACCCTGGAAGAGAAGGGCGCCTACAGCATCCTCCTCGACCTCATCTACGATCGGGGCGGGCCAATTCCCGATGACGCTCGTTACATCGCCGGTGTGTGCGGTTGCTCGGTCCGCAAATGGAACACGATCCGCGATCGGCTCATCGCACTTGGAAAAATCGCAGCCTTCGACGGTGTGATCTCCAACTTTAGGGCAGATAAAGAGCTCGAAATCTCCGCGAAATCTGCCGATGAACGCGCTGAAAGCGGAAGAAAAGGTGGAGAAAAGTCGGCGCAAATGCGAGGTCAACCTAGCAGAAACAATGAGTTAGACCAAGCTGAGCTCGACCATACGCGCGCGGTCCAGAAGCCAGATACCAGAAACCAGAGAAATACCCCCCTAACCCCCCAGTCGGGGGGAGAGGGTATCGATCTGTTCGATCAGGTCTGGGAGGTGTTCCCCCGGAACCCCAACAGCCTCAAAGCCCAGGCGAGGCGCGAATTCGACGCCCTCGACCCCGAGGCGCAATCGGCATGCTTGGCAGGTGCAAGGGCCTATGCTGCCGGGTTCGCCGAGCAGTGTAAGGCCAGCGGCGTCTCGGCTGATCATCAGCGGCGGTTCGTCAAGAAACTCTCGGCCTGGATCGCCAATCGTGGGTGGGAGGGCAGCGCTCAGCACGAGGGCCGCGCTCCTGTCGCAATGGTGAAGCTCGATCGGGACAGGGATCGGCAGCTCTGGGAAGCCTGCGAGGCCGTCATGGGCAAAAAGGCGCCGACTTCCGACATGCAATGGTCCTTCCGGGCCGATATCGTGGAGGAAGCCAGGAAGGCGGCAGCGTGATGCCAGCCAAGAGCTACCAGATACCCGGCGGTGCCCGCGTGCTCCTTTTCACCTGCGAGGTTTGCGGCGGTCCGGCGCATTTCGGGCGGGACGTGAAGTTGCTCGTGGCGCTCCGCACCGGTGACGCAAAGCGGGAGGGCGAATGGTATTGCGGCAGGATAGGCGCGGAACCGGTGTGTATCGCCGTTGATCAGCATGGCGAACACGGGCAAGCTATCACCGTTCCTTAGTCTGACCAGCCCCGGCCCCAGAGGTTTCAAGCCGATGGGGTCTTTGGCATGTCTGACTACTGGTTCGTTCTCCGCACCAATCCGCAATGCGAGCGAAAGGCCGCCGGCGAACTTCGCCGCCGTGGCATCCGCGTCTACATCCCAAAGCAGGCGCGCGAGGTGCGCAATCGGCGGTCCGGACAGGTCACGGTGAAAACGCGGCCGCTGCTGGTCGGATACGTCTTCATCCGCTTCACCGGCCCGCAGGAGTGGTTCCACGTCCGCCAGTGCCAGGGCGTGAAGGGTGTTCTCTATCTCGATGGTGAACCGGGTCGTATCTCAGCTGCCGCTGTCGCCGAGTTTATGCGCCGGCAACGCAGGCGTGAGTTCGGGCGGCCGGACGCGGAGAGCGACGAAAAGCGGATGCGCCGATTGCAGACGATGTTCGCGCCAGGTCGGCGGGTAAGGGTAGCCGACGGGCCGTTTTCGTCGTTTCTCGCCACGATCGAACAGATCAAGAAAGATGGATCGATCAAGGCCTTGGTCGAGATCTTCGGGCGCCCGGCCGTGGTCACATTCGAGGACCCGGACCGCTGCTTGACGTCACAGTCAGCATAGGTCTTGACGGTGACCTATTCCCTCACCAATTCATTTGGGCCAGCCACGGGCTGGCACTGATCCACCTAGCGTTTTGACGTTTCGAGAATCGGTGAACCAAATGGCACTTCAGAACACCAACTCCATGTCGTCGGCAGACCAGTTCGTACCGCTGTTCGATTGGAGGCCGGACTTGGCAAGGTTCGAGCGGGAAGTCGAAATTGCTTCTCGTGCTGGCGTCGGCGACGCCCTGACCTTGGGCGAAATGCAATGCTCGCTCGACCTTATCGATGCTGAGCTGTTGGCCTTACGCAGCGAAGACCACCGAAGCGATAGCCGGCAGACAAAGATTCAAGAGTGGCTATCGATGCGTGGTCGTCTTGCGAGGCTGATCTCCAAAATGGAGCCGCTTGTCCACGACTAGTCCAAAGAGGGCGCCTCCGATGAAACCACTCGGGGGTGCCACATGTCCAATGTTCCTCTTGCGTTCCCGTGCGAACGGGAGTAGGTGGCAGATCAGGACGACTTCCTGTGCCCTTTGACGGCGTTACTTAGTGGCTATGCCCGGGGAAGCCCAGCCATCCATCACAGATCGGCGCGAAGCTTTTGCATGCGCAGAATTCAGAAGCAGGGAAGCGAGTGGTCTAGTCCGCCTCATCCAGTTTTGACCTATCGAAGCGGCCTTGTGGGCATGAGGTAGCCGTCTGGCGATACCCGCACCGACGCCTCGCGCGAAGGGCAGAAAGCCAGGCCCGCTTCGATCCCATTCCCTGCATCGGTGTGTGTTGAAGTGGTAGCATGCGGGTCTCCAAAACCCTGCGGCGAGGTTCGAGTCCTCCCACCCTTGCCAGCGCAGCGCGGCCTAACCTGCGCAAGGCCGGGTATGCTTCTTTGACTAGGCACTCATTTCGATTAGTTCGTCAGGGTTCAAATCAACGGGTTTGCCGTTGTACCTTCGGCCGGTGCTGTCCATTGCAAACGGCATGATCTGGGTAACACCGGCGGATTTAAGTGCCTCGCCAACACCAAGATAGCTAAAGTGCACTTCTGCTATTCCCCCGTCTGCTAGCCGTGCAGGTAGTGCGGTGTCCAAAAAGGGCGTCGTCTCAAATCGCGCGAGTGTGGCCCCGCCGGGCAGGGAAAGCCCAAGCGACGTAACAGTTACGTCTCTGCTGCCTTCATTGACGGCTGATATGACGAAATATGGCGGGCCAACTCTGCCATTGGTGAAGGTGAGCATTTTGGTGTTGTGCCAAACTCGCAGTCGCCGCCGCCCAGCGCCGATCTGAGCCCAAGTATTGTAAACCGAAAGCAGTAGCGCGGCGACTGCTATAGCTGTCGTGACCCAAAACTCCATGCCCATTCTCCCCAATCCCAAGCATGAGGCATTTGCGCAGGCTCTCGCAAAGGGCGCAAGTGCCGCCGATGCCTACATCCAGGCAGGGTACAAGGCGAGCCGGTCCGCTGCATCGCGTTTGTCAACAAATGTGAACATCGAAGCGCGTGTTGCTGAACTGGTCGGCAAGGGCGCGAACAAAGCCGCAGTGACCATTGCCCGCGTTCTCGATGAAATGCGCAAACTGGGCTTTTCGGATATTCGTGGCGCGTTCACGCCGAACGGTAGTCTGCGCCCGCCCGAAGACTGGGACGATGATTTCGCCGCTGCCGTCGCAGCTGTTGAAGTGGTGTCACGCAATACCAATGAAAAGGACGCTGATGGCCGAACGGTTGTCGAGCATGTCCACAAGATCAAGATGTGGGACAAGAATAGCGCGCTCGAAAAGATCGCCAAGCATCTCGGCATGTTCATCGAGCGCCATGAACACACCGGCCCTGACGGCGGCCCGATCCAGACGGAAACCAGGTCATGGCGCGAAGTGCTTCGGCAGCAGGAGAAGGGATAAGTCTGCCGCTCACGAACCCTGCGCTATTCGACTTCTGGGAGCAGGTGTTTCTCGGTGAAGCGGACATCGCCGTCCTGCATGGCGGGCGTTCCAGCTCGAAGACCCGGGATACCGCCTGCCAACTTGTGCGCTTGGTTGACCATGTCGGCATTCGAATGCGCGTGCTCTGCATCCGACGCTTTCAGAACCGCATTCAGGAATCGGTCTACACCGAGTTGAAGTGGGCGATTGCCCATCTGGGGTTGCAGACCGCGTTCGACGTCCAGAAGACGACGATCATCCACAAGGTGACCGGCGCCGAATTCATATTCTACGGCATCGAGCGCAACCTTGAGGACATCAAGGGTACGTCCGATGTCGATATTCTGTGGGTCGAAGAAGCTGAGAAGCTGACCGAGGATCAATGGACCGTCATCGGGCCGACGATCCGCAAAGAGGACAGTCTGGCAATCCTGCTGTTCAACCCGAAATACGTCACCGACTACGTGTGGAAACACTTCGTCGTCCGCACGCCGCCTCACACGGTGGTTCGCAAGATCGACTGGACCGATAACCCGTTCCTTTCGCAGAAGGCGCTTCGTGACATCGAGGCGATGAAGGCGAGCAACCCTGAGCTATTCGAGCACGTCTATGGCGGTGTGCCGCTCGGAGACAGCGAGCTTTCAATCTTCAAGCGCCGTTGGCTTGATGCCTGCGTCGATGCCCACAAGGTCCTGAAGCTCGACCTCACTGGCCGGAACATCGTCGGCTTCGATCCTGCCGATGATGGCGAGGACAAGAGCGCGACGGCAGACAAGATCGATGGTGTTTTTGCAGATGCCGAGGATTGGTCATCCAGTAAGGACGAACTGGTCCAGAACGCCAAGAAGGTCTGGGCCAAGGCAAAGTACCTCAATGCCACGGTGTCCTATGACACCATCGGCGTCGGCGCCTTTGTCGGCGGCTATATCGATGAGCAGAACGAGGTGGCCGGCGCCAAGGTCGAGCATTTCGCCTTCCATGCCGGCGGAGCTGCAATGGATGCCGAAAAACCAAGCGATCCGGCGAACAACAACAGTCCTCTCAACAAGGACGAATACCTCAACCTTAAGGCGCAGGCATGGGCCAATACCGCCCGTCGCGCCATGCTGACATTCAGCGCGGTGACACGCGGTCAGCCGATCAAGCCTGAGGATGTTCTGTCGTTCTCATCGGCTATGGGTAGGGAAAAGCTCGACGCGCTGTTCACTGAGCTTTGCGTCCCTTGGTGGATCGAGAGTGAAGGCAAGAAGCGCGTCGTCCCCAAGGTTAAGCTCAAGAAGGACTTGGGCGTGAAGTCGCACAACCTGGCCGATGCGGTGATCGCCGCGGACAATGTGAATATTGCAGTGACACCCCGCGCAACCGTCTTTCTATCCTCGAGGAACCGATGAGCGGCTTGCGACTGATGGTCAACAACGCGACGCGATCGCTTGCCGGCATGTTTCCAGGCTTCTTCTCCTCGGCCAAGCACAACCACTATGCCGACTTCGGATTTCCGACGGACCTAACGTTCAAGGACTTCTACGACACCTATCGCCGCAACGGCATCGGCCGGGCCGGTATCGACAAGACCGTGGCCAAGACCTGGCAGGAGAACCCGTTTCTGCTTGAGCAGGAACGCGATGGCAGCGAGAACGGCGAGGCCAAGGAAGAGACCACCCTCGAGGCCGAGCTCCGCAAGCGGTTCTCCGTCCTGCGCTTGTGGCAACACCTGGCCGAGGCCGATGCTCGCGCCATGGTGGGGTCGTACGCCGGCGTCATCCTGCGCCTCGCCGACGGCAGGCCTTTCCGCGAGCCTGTCGATCGCGTGCCTGGCGGCCTTGATGGGCTTGTCGAAGTCATCCCAGCCTGGGAGGGACAGCTTACCGTTTCGGAATGGGATCAGGACGAGACGTCCGAGACCTATGGCCAGCCGAAGATGTTCGCATTCAATGAGGCGAATGTCGCGACCGGGACCGCCAACCACCGCGCTTTTCAGGTGCACCCGTCGCGTGTGGTCATCTGGTCCAAGGACGGCACGGTACACTGCCGGTCAGCCCTTGAGGCCGGCTTCAACGACCTGATGACCATCGAGAAAATCATCGGCGCCGGTGGCGAGGGGTTCTGGAAGAACGCTAAGTCGGCGCCAGTGCTCGAAATCGCGGCTGACACGCCACTCACCCTCCCGTCGGGCATGACCCAGGAGCAGTTCCTCGACGCCATGTCGGATCAGGTAGAGGGGTGGCAGAAGGGCTTCGACAGGCTCCTCATGCTGCAGGGCATCACGTCCAAGACCCTCGGCGTGACGCTGCCCTCACCGGAGCACTTCTTCGCCGTGGCGCTTCAGTCCTTCGCGGCTTCAATGTCGATCCCGCTCAAGATACTCGTTGGAAACCAGACCGGCGAGCGAGCCAGCACCGAAGACGCCACGGACTGGGCGCAAACCAACAACTCGCGCCGCGCCAATATCGTGGTGCCCAACATCATGGTGCTGGTCGAGCGTCTGGTGAGCTTCGGCATCCTGCCGGCCAAGGACTGGTTTGTCGACTGGACGGACCTGACCGAGGCCACGATGGCCGAGAAGATCGACCGGGCCAACAAGATGGCCGACACCAACCAGAAGATGACCGCCGGCGGCGAGCTGGTTTTTACGCCCGAGGAAATCCGCGCTGCGGTCGACTATGAACCGCTGAGTGACGCGGACAAGTTCCGCGACGATCCGTCGTACGACGAGACGGATGCTGCAGTGGGGCGTGTCGGTTCGTCGCAAAGTCCTTAGGACTTGCCCTCGTCTGCGGCCATTAATTCAAGCTCTCGCTTAGATATCCGCCTACCCGAGGGCGCCGTGATGTCGGTAATCCGTTCATCGCTAAGCTCCATCCCGTGCAGCGACTTCAAGCACTCCGCCGCGGTCTCAAAGCTCGCCTGCTTTGGCGCCACACCTGCGATCTTGTTGATCGGTTGATAGGTGAACGTGAACGGCATTGAGGGGCCCTCCTGAGGACTATCTGAAAGGCAAACTGATGCCCAAGCACGTCCGCGTCAACATCCGAGCGGTCGCGAACACCGCTGCCGTGCGCAAGGAAAAGCGCAACGGCCGCGATGTCGTGATCGTCCCGTCTGCAACGCTGCCCGACGACATCGTCATGAACGATATCCTCTATCCGGCCGACGAGATCGCGAAGTCGTTCAAGTCCCTCGATCGGACCCCGGCGCCACTCGGGCACCCGACCATCAATGGCAAGTTCGTCTCGGCCCGCGATCCTGAGGGCATCAACCTCGGCTGGATCGGGGCTTGGAACGAGAATGTCCGCCAGGAGAAGGGCCGGGTGCTGCTCGACAAGGTGATCGACGTCGAGAGGGCCAACCAGTCTGAAGGCGGCAAGGCGGTGCTCGCTGCCATCGAAAAGGGCGACCCGGTTCACACCTCCACCGGGTTGCTCTGCATGCTCGACGCCGCCAATGGCGATGTGCCTTACAAGTTCTCCGCTCGCGATATCGAATTCGACCACGACGCTATCCTCCTCGACACGGAGGGAGCGGCCACGCCGGAGCAAGGCGTCGGCATGTTGGTCAACGCCAAGGGCGAGACCGAAGAAATCGAGGTCATCAACAGCACCCTCACCGAGGAGGCTGAACGAGGCCTGGATTGGGCGATCGAACATCTCGCCCAGGCTCTGGAGCGGCGCGAACGCGCCGGATGGCTGGAGCAATTCAAGACCGCGATCATGAAGCTCATTCCGGGCTCGGAGCGGACACCCTCTGCAAATCGAAAGGAAGCAGACATGGCTGATGAAAAGCAGCTGAACGAGCTTTCCGCGAAGATCGACGGTCTCCCGGCGAGTATCGCGGAAGCGATCACCAAGGGCATCGGCGACGCCGTCGGCACCGCGGTGAGCAACGCGGTCAAGCCGCTCGTGGACGCTCAGAACACTCTGGTCGCCAACCAGAAGGCCAAGGACGACGCGGAGCACGCCGAACTCGTGACCAAGGTCGTCAAAGCGAACATCCTCGATGAGGAAACGGCCAAGGCCACGCCGCTCAACACCCTGCGCAAGCTCGCGGAGAACGCGGCGCCCGGTAAGGCCGCTCCGCTCAATGGCGCCATGCCGCGCGCCCAGGGCAACGGCTTCAAGCTTCCCAAGGCGGAGGGCTAGGACCATGGCGCGCTACAACAAGATCTTCCTCGGCCCGGTCGACAAGACCAAGCCGCAGGTGCGCGAGCTGATCGCCTCGGCCGCGCTCAAGCCCGGCCGCCTCGCGGTCATTTCCTCGGGCAAGTTCGCTCTGGCCGGCGCCACTACTGTCGGCAAGGTCTGGCTGATCCAGGACAACTACCTGGCCTTGAAGGGCACGGACGACGACTGGGCCCAGGACTCGATGGCGATCGGCATCGAGATGCAGGACGACGAGCTGTACGCCGCGCGCGTTGCAACCGGCGTCAACGTCTCGGCCATTGGCACCGCCCTGACGCCGGGCGCGAATGGCACGCTCGCCATCGCCTCCACCTCCGATCTCGTCGTCGCCTATGCCGACGAGGTCTTCAACAACAACACCGGCAGCGAACAGCTCGTCCGTGTCCGCGCCGCGGGCACGCAGAGCTACCTGTCGGCCGCGTCGTAAGGAGCACACGACATGCGCTATTTTGACGAACAGCTGGTCGCGAACTCCCGGCCGCACGCCCAGTGGTGGGAGGAAATCTCTACCAACCGCGAATGGTGGCACCAGGTCGAGGAGCAGTTGGCTCAGGTCGGCAACTCGGCCGCCATCCTGCCGCGCGACGCATGGCTCGAGCTCGACGGCATCACGCGCCGCGTGATGCGCGCCGACGAGGGCAGCGTTTGGATGAACGACCTGATGCCGCTGGCCAAGCCGGTGCACATCGGCAAGCTCGTCCACATGAACCGTGTCTCGTCCGACGCCGGCTCGGTGGTCCGCTCCATGAGCGGGCAGGTGCCGGTTGGTATGGACAAGGTAATCTACGACTATCGCGGGACGCCGGTGCCGATCTTCTCGACGGCTTACGGCCGGGAATGGCGCGAGTGGAATACCTTGCAGTCGGAGAACTTCGACGCGCTGGCCGACGACCAGGAGGCGCACACGGCCAAGATCAAGCGTGATCAGGCGCTCTACGTGCTGAACGGAGACAGCACCATCGTGTTTCAGGGCTACCAGGCTTACGGCATCAAGACGAGCACCTATTCCAAGTCCATCAACCTGGGCTCGGCCGTCGGCGGCGCCAACATCGACCTGACTACGGCGGACGGAGACGACCTGGATGCTTTCTTCTCGGGGGCGTTCGGCGCCATGCTCGATGCGAACCTGATCACGGGCAAGGTCAACATCTACATCTCGCCCGATATCGCCCGTAACTGGGACCGGTCGTACTCCGGGGCGTCCGGCTTCAAGGACGGCACGATCATGGACTTCGTGTCCAAGAACCGCCGCATCAACAAGATCGCCGTGAGCTTCGAGCTTTCCGGCAATGCCTTCTTCGGCTTCGTGCCGAGCGGCGAGTACATTCGCCCCCTGGTCGGCATGGCCGTCAATACCACGGCGCAGACCCGCCTCAATCCGACGGACAACTACCAGTTCCTGATGATGGGCGCCCTCGGGATCGAGATCCGTGCCGACTACAACGGCAAGTCCGGCGTCTTCTACTCCGTCGATCAGGACTGACTTGCTGATGGTCTCTATGAAGGGTCGGCCCGTTGGCCGGCCCTTTTTGTGAGATCACCCGCCACTAGGAAGGAAACCTCATGCGCGTGAAGATCACGAAGCCCGGCATCTTCGGTGCCAACGGCGAAATTCCCGTCGGCACCATTGCCATGGTCGCGAGCGAGCCGATCGGGTGGGCCGGTCGCTACGAGATCGTCGACGGTGCTGAACATGCCAGCGAAAAGGTCGAAATCACCAATCCCGTGAGCGGCCTCGAAGCCCTCGCCCTGGTCGATGGGAACTTCATGGCCTTCAAATCGGCGGCCAAGAAAGTCCTCGGCGATGCTACGCCCGACAAGAAGGACGAGATCGTTGCGGCGCTGATCAACGCGCTCAGCGACACCGACCTCAAGACCTATCTCGGGGCCAAGGGCGTGCAGGTCGCAGATGAGACGCGTGAGCAGCTCGTAGAACTGGCGAAGGCCGCCTAGGCGTACCGGCAGATGGCAGGATACGGCGATGACAGCGGCTTTGCGGCCTGGCTGAGCGAGAATGGCTACACGCTGCCGGAAGACGCCCCGGCAGCGGCGGTTCTGCGCCAGCGTGGCAGCGTTTACGTCGATGGCCAGTACGGCGGACGCTTTGTTGGTCTGCCCGCTGCCGGCTATGCCCAAGAGCGGCAGTGGCCCCGTGTCGGCGCTGTCGCAGGTGGTCAGCCGATCCCCAATGATGTCGTGCCCCCGGCGGTGATCAACGCCAGCTATGAGGCTGCGTTGCAGGAGGCCCGGGACCCGGCGAGCCTTTCGGTCATTGGTTCCTCGGCCGTGCGCGTAAAGCGCGAAAAGGTTGAGGGCGCGGTCGAGGTCGAATACCAATCCGCCTCCGCGGATCAGGACTTCGTGGCGAGCATCGCGCCAGTCATGACGATCATCGAGGGCATGCTGGTGCCCTATCTGCGCATGACTGAGCCCGGCCTGGGTCTCTGGGCAGTCTGATGGCCAAGCGCTTCGATTACGGCCGCATGGCGGGCACGGCTGCCCGCCTCCTCGATCGGTTCAATCAGGGCGTGATCACGCTGACGCGGCCAGGCGCCGAGACCGCCGGACCTAACCCATGGGACCCGCCGACCCGCGATGACGATCAGATATTCGTTCTGGCCGCCACTGTCGCGGCGGTCACGGTCGATCAAGCCAATGCGAAGTACATCGACGGAACCGTGATCACAACCGCGGACCTGGTTATCACCTGCGCCGTTCCGCCGGTGCTGCCCGCCATGACTGATATCGTCTCGGTCGACGGTCAGGTTCGCGCCATCAAGAAGATTGTGCAGGTGCCGGCGGCAGGTGTGCCGGTGGCCTTCAAGCTGTTCGTGCAGGGATAGAGTGGCAAGAGCATCTCAACTCCGGCGCATCCTTGCCGCGCTGCTCGATCAGCATGACGCCCTGATCCGTGACGCCTTCCTGCTGAGCATCGCGGGCATCCGATCGGAGATCACCCTCAAGCTCCTTGTCGAGCGGCTAGAGAAGGGCGACGTTGCGGGCGCTCTGGAGGCGCTGAACCTTGAGCGCGCCGCATTCGCCCGGCTGGACAACGCCATCGCGACGGCGTTCAACGCCGGAGGCACCGCAATGACTGGCCACATGCCGACGCTGCGGGATGCCTCGGGGCATCGTATCGTGGTCAGGTTCGACGCCCGCAACTTGCGTGCCGAGGAATGGCTGCGCGGACATAGTGCTACGGCGGTCACCCGGATCATCGAGGACCAGCGTGCGGGGCTCCGGGTGGCGCTCGAAAAGGGCATGGCCGCTGGTCGCAATCCGAACAGCGTAGCTCTTGATATCGCTGGGCGCCTCAACCGTGCTTCAGGGCGGCGGGAAGGCGGTCTGGTGGGCCTGACCACCCAGCAGACGGAATACGTCGCCAGTGCCCGCGATGAGCTCTTGTCTGGCGATGCGGCATTGATGCGGAACTACCTGGCGCGCGGTCGGCGAGACAAGCGCTTTGACCGATCGGTGACCAGGGCCATCAATGAGGGCAGGGCGCTCGATGCATCCACGGTTTCGCAGATCGTCGGCCGGTATTCGGATCGGCTGCTACAGCTCCGCGGCGAAATGATCGGCCGGACCGAAGCTCTCACCAGCCTGCACGCCGGCAAGTATGAGGGCTTCCTTCAGGGGCTCGACAAGACGAACTATCCGCCTGAGGCAGTGACGCGCACCTGGCGCTCGGCTGGCGACCACAAGGTCAGGCACACCCACGGGGCCATGAATGGTCAAGTGGTGCAGGGGCTCTCTGCGCCTTTCGTCTCCCCATCGGGGGCGACGCTACGATATCCCGGCGACACCGCGCTGGGCGCGGGGGCGGACGAAGTGGTCCACTGCCGGTGCGATACTGACATGGAAATCGACTTCAGCTGGGGCGTGACCTAATGGCGAGCTTCTCGGCGCAGGTGAGCGCTTGGACGGCCCAATCCGAGCAGCGGATTACGGCCGTGTTCAGGCAGTCGGCACAGGCAGTCGCCAGAGAGGTCAAGAAGCCCGTGGCGGCCGGCGGCAACATGAGGGTGAAGACCGGGTTCCTGCGGGCTTCACTGATGGCGTCGACAAGCCAGATGCCGAGTATCAATCCGGAGGCGAAACCCGCCACCGGCGCCGCTGACAACAGCTACAGCGAAGACCAGAACGTCACGCTGATCATTGCAGGCGCCGATATCGGCCAGACCATCTATCTGGGCTTCACGGCGGCTTACGCTCGCCCCCGCGAATATGAGGACGGGTTCGTGCGCCTCACTGCCCAGCGCTGGCCTCAGATCGTTGAGGAGTGTGCCCGCCTGATCAAATCGCGGGTGGCAGGTCGGGTTCGGTAGCTTGGTCGCCTTCCTTGAGGATGATCAACGCCCGCTGGAGCAGTTCTAGTTGGCGGATGGCTGTGGATAGCACTGCCTGGCCGTCCTTGGTCGCCACGGTGCGATGGCTGAAGCTCAGTAGCGCAGCGTGCAAGAGATCATAGACGTCGTCGTCGGTCAGGGCCGGATCGTCAGTCATTGGGGAGTTGTATCGCATGCCGGCCATTGAAACCAGCATTTGGCTCGCGCTTCGGGGCAGGGTGGAGACACTGGCGCTCAACCCGGCCCATCCCGTCGCCTGGCCTAACGAGGCGTTCACCGCGCCGGCTGGGGCCTATCTCAGGGTCACGCACCTGCCGAACCGCACCGAGCGCCTATTCCTCAAGGGCACCGATCCGCACTGGTACCGCGGCATCCTGCAGATCTCGGCGATGTATCCGCTCGCTGTGCTCAACGGCGAGACGGTTGCAAGAGAGATCGCGGGGCAGGCGGCCGCGCATTTCCCCGCCGGCCTATCCCTGACGTACGCCGACGTCCGCGTAGACATCACTGCGCGCCCGACCGTGGCGCAGGGCTTTCGAGATGACGCCAGCGCTCGATGGATGACGCCGGTGAGCGTGCCCTACGAGTGCTTTGCCTAACCCATCCCGGCCATCCGGGTTACAGCGCCGCCTCCGGGCGGCTTTTTCATGCCATTGAGAAGGAGAACCAGCGATGGCACGGACCAACAAGGACCGTAAGGCCTACATTTGCACCACGCCCCAGGCGGGCGTGCTCGATCAGGCGGGCTTCGAGGCCCTTGCCTGGGTCGAGATCGGCAATGTCGGCGCGATTGGTGAAAGCGGCACCCAGACCAACGTTGTCTCGTACGACGAGCTGGCCACCGACGTGACGCAGAAGGGCAAGGGCATCTCGAATGCCGGCGACCCGACCATCGAATGTGCACGCAACCCGACCGACACTGGCCAGGTCGCTCTGCGCGCTGCGGCCAAGACCAATTTCAACTACGCGTTCAAGTTCGAGGACAAGGACGCACCGGATGCGGATCACACCAATTCGATCTACTACAATCGGGGCCTCGTGACCGGTCCGACGCGGCCGAACGGCAGGAACGAGGACTTCATTCTCGAGGTCTTCACCCTGGCGCTCAATCAGCGCGAAATCGTCGTGGACCCCGTAGCGACGGTTGCCCCGACCAACACCCTGCTGCCCGCCATTGCCGGCATCGCCCAGGTCGGCCAGGTGCTCACCGCTCTGCCCGGCGAGTGGACCGGGGAGCCGTCCTTTGCCTACCAGTGGAAGCTGGCGGGCTCTGACATCCCTGGAGCGACTGGGAAGACTTACACGCCGGTCGTCGGCGACATCGGTTCGGACGTCGCGGTCGCAGTCACGGCCACCAACTCGGCCGGCACCCTCACCAAGACCAGCGGCGCGACTGCTGACGTCATCGCTGCATAAGGAGCCCTCATGGACATCTCGACCATCAAGCCCGATACCATCGACGTTCCGATCACGCATCCGGGCACCGGCGAGCCGACCGGCCTCATCATCAAGGCCGTGTCGCTGCAGGACGAGCGCGTCATGGCCGTCAAGCGCCGGCTCCAGAACAAGGCCCTGCGTGCCCGCAACAAGACCACCACGGCCGAGACCATCGAGGAGAACGGCAACGAACTCCTCATGGCCGCCATCGTCGGCTGGGAATGGGGCGGCGATTCCGACTGGAAGGGCAAGAAGCTCGAGTTCACGTCGGGCAACCTCAAGATCGTGCTGACCGAGGCGCCCTGGCTCGCCTAGCAGATCGACACTGCCCTCGCCGATGAAGCCGCTTTTTTTCAGAACTAGGGGAGGAATTGGCCGAGGCGGTCCGGGTCCTCGTCCGATACGACTTCCCCGATAAGGACGGCGAAACGCGCAGGGAACGGAACGCGCGTTTCGGCCAGGAGAGCCCGGCTGTGGAAGTGCCGCCGGTCGCGCAGTACCTCTGGGAATGGTTCTGGGACATCCGGCGCTCACAGCCGGCCGGGTTCAACGGCCCCAATCCCGTGACCAATGCCGAGTTGATGGCATGGGTCCAGCGGACCGGGCAGGTCGTCCGGCCCGAAGAGGCGGTCATCCTCATGGATATGGATGGTGCGCTGCTGACTGCGGCGGGAGGGGCAGACTAGCCCTCGCCGCCGGCCGCAAAGATCACTTTGTGCAGTTCTTCATGATCATCGTTTTCTGGACCGCCACTTGCTGCCCTTTCAGGCTTGCAATCTCAGGAGCGATGTTGTCACCAGATAGCGACGACGTGGGGATACCAATCAAGATCACGCCCCAGGTGTCGCCTGTCCGAGCCTTCTCCTGCTGAGCGGCGGCTGTCACATAGGCAGCATCCAAACGCTGCAGTTCTTCGCCGAGTTGCTTACAGGAGTACGATTGGTACGGAACCTCAGAGACATATGATGGCGCAATGGCCGACGGCGGCTTTGCACATCCAGACAATAAGAGAGCCGCAGCAGCTGCTGCCAACAGATAGACTTTCATGATTTCCCCCAAATCCGCACGAATGCACGTGGAGGATTTCAAGCAAATGAAAGAGCGACTGTCCAGCCTGAGATTTGACTATCGAACAACGATAGCGTTTCGAAGTGCTAAGGGGTTGGAGATGTAGTGAAGCCCCTCGATACCAGACCCTGTCCCACGAATAACGACCGAACCGAAGCCGAAAATTCGACCGAGGAGAGATTGGTCGACAAGGACGGACTCCACCTTCTCCATGTTCATCTCGGCCGTTTCTCGCCAAATCAGACCGCGCTTTTTGACCACACGGTAGTTAGTGACGGCGATCTCCGTTGTCACCTTCGCGAGCCACGCACGGAAGAGCGCGACCACACCGAGTATCAGCAGCACCGCTCCGATGAGCCGTGCACCAGTGAGGAGACCTCCCTCCAGAGGGAGCAGCATCACGATTAGGCCGATGGCTGCGACGCCAAGGCCGCGCAGGTAGACGATCCAGTGCATGTGGCCAACGTTCAACACTCTTTCGTTGGGCTGCAAGATGCTGTCGACGTAGCTCAATTGTTCATCCCGATCAGGTTCGCGCGGCGAAGCTAACGGCCTGCGCAGAAAAGGGCAATCACATGGATATCGCTGAACTCGGACTGGCAGTTCGCTCCGATGGGGTTGTGGTTGCCAAAGAGCGCCTCAAGGTTTTCGAGGATCAGGCTGGACGAACTGAAACTGCCACCCAAAAGCTGGCTCGAAGCTTCGATCGGCTGCTCAAGCTTGCCGGTGTCACGTACGTAGTGACGCAGTTTGGCCGAGCGATCGGGGACGCGGTTCGTCGGGTCGAGGACATGGAGCGCATGTCGCGGCAGGTCGACAAGGCCTTGGAAAACTCCGGCAATAGCGCTCGCACAAGTGCGAAGGAAATCGCAGCTTGGGCGGACATGCTTGAGCGCCGCACTGGTCGTGCCGCAGCAGAAGTGATGTCCGTCGCGGCCAACCTCGCGACTTACGGTTTCGGCAGGAAGGAGTTCTATCGGGCCCTTGAACTCGCCAACGACATGGCGGCCGCTTGGGGCGGCGACCTCAGGCAGAATGTCGAGGGCCTGGCACGCGCCTTGGATGACCCTATTCAAGGCATGGCGATGCTTTCCAAACGGGGTGTGAAGCTCACTCAGGATCAAAAGGAGCTTGCTCTGGCCTTCCTGCAGGCAAACGACAAGGCCGCCGCGCAGAACGTTGTGTTCCAAGCTCTCGAAGAACAGGTGAAGGGTGTCGCCGAAAAGGGGTATGGCGGACTGGCCAAAGCCTGGGGCAACGCTCGTAAGACATGGGACGACGCCCTTGAGGCCATGGTTCAAGGAACGGGAAAGTCCAAGGGGCTGCGCGATGCGCTCATGGATTTGGCGGAGGCCGTATCCTCGCCCGCGCTCGTGAGCGCCGTCGGCGGGTTCGCAACCCTCATCATCAAGGCTATCAGCGGAATTGCGCAGGTTGTCGCCGGTGCGATGAAAGCACTTCAGGATCTCTCGGACTTCCTGAACGCGCCCGGCGGTGCACTTACCGAGTTCAACTCCAAGACCGCGCCGCTGGAAAACAGGTCGCTGCAGATCATGCGGGAGCAGTTGGCGAGCAAGCAAGCAGCGATCGCGAAAGCCGAGGCGGACCGGGGTGGGGCGAAGGATATGCTCTGGTCGTTTTTCGGGTTGGGCAACGACAACGCCATCAAGAATATGCAGGCGGAAGTGGATGGCCTCAAAGTGGCAATCGCCGCCCGCGCTAACCCGGCGTCCTTTAATGTCGGCGCCAGCTTCAATGCACTTGGTGGGGCACAGACCCTTGAGGGCAAGGATGCGCTGATTGCGGCTATGAGCCCCGGCTCTCCTGCGGCGTTTGGTGACTTCGACGCCTACTCCGGCTTCAAATATTTCGACAAGAACGCGGAGAAGGCCGCTACCAAAGCACAGAAGGCTTACGACAAGATCATCCTGGGGTCGAAGCAGTTCATAGCTGAGCAGCAGCTTGAGGCCTCCGCACTCGGCATGACCGAGCAGGAAGCCAATCGTCTTCGCTACACCCAGGAGCTGCTGAACAAGGCGGCCAACGACAACATCAAGCTCACTCCGCAGATGCGCACTGAGCTTGAGGGATATGCGGCAGCAATGGCCGCAGCCGAGGAGCAGTCGCGCCGCGTCACCGAGATCTACAATCTCGGAAAGGACACGTTCAAAGGCTTCTTCTCCGACCTCAAGTCGGGGCTGAAGGAAGGGCAGGGCTTCTGGGAGAGCTTCGGCAACGCCGCAGCGAACGCGCTCGACAAGATCGCCGACAAGTTCCTCGACATGGCGCTCGATGGCATCTGGGACACGCTCTTTGGCGCCTTCTCTGGAAAGGGCGGCGGCTCGTCCGGTGGGGGCATCGGCGGCATTCTTGGAGGCCTGTTCGGCTGGCTCTTCCCGAATGCCAAGGGCGGCGTCTATGCCAGCAAGAGCCTGTCGGCCTATTCCGGTCAGGTGGTGAACACCCCCACGGTCTTCGCTTTCGCGCAGGGCGCCGGCCTTATGGGTGAGGCGGGCCCAGAGGCGATCATGCCGCTCAAGCGCACTGCCTCGGGTGCCCTCGGGGTGCAGGTTGCCGGCACGGCCAACCAGAATCAGGCGAACGATAATGGCGTCGTGGTGCAGGTCATCGATCAGCGGAGCAGCGGGACAATCAAGCGGGAGAAGGCGACCGGCCCGAACGGCGAGAAGATGGTTCGCCTCATCGTCCGCGATGAAGTCCAGCAAGCCCGCCGTCGTGGCGCGCCGGGGTTTTGAGCTATGCCCATCGACATGCCCGCTTACGCCTTTATCGAGATCGGCGTTGATCCCGATCTGGGTATCGACTTCGCCCGCACCGAGGGCGGGCTCGTGATCACATCGCGCAGCACCGACCCCTACTGGAGTGGGCCGATGACGACGCGACCACTATTCGCGGAGGGGCCACGCAACGAGCATGCGGACTTCCGCGCATTCCTCTCCAGATGCGTGGACAAGCACCTGCGCGTCGATTTCGTGCATCCTCGCCACCGGCTGCCGCGCGCCTACAGCGACGGCACCTGGCCCATGGTCGGCAATGCCGACCTGGCTTCACTCACCGACCTGCGGACCCTCGTGCTCAGCGGCTTGGTGGCCGGCATGACGCTCCAGAGCGGCGATCGGCTGTCCATCGTTCAGGGCGACATGGTCTGCCACCGCTGGGTCGCCGAGGATGTGACCGTGACGAGCGCAATCGCGCAGATCCTCGAAGTAACGCCGCGCTTGCCGATCGGGGTATTCGCTGCCGGCGCGACAGTGGTGCTCAAGGACCCGATGATGCGGTTCATGATCGTGCCCGGCAGTTGGGACGATAAGGAAGTACCCAACGCTGCCCCGATCACCTTCGAGGTGATGGAGGCGCTGCGGTGAAGATGTTCACCCCGGAATCGCAAGCCCGGTTCGAGGCAGGCGAGGTCGACGCAATCGACGCACTCACGCTCGTCTTCGACAGCGGTATCGTCAACATCGCAATGGGCATTCGCGGACAGTTCACCTGGGACGATCTCACGCTGGGCGAGCAGACCTTCTATGGCGGCGGCGCCCTGACTGCGCTCGATGTGCCCGAGAACGCACTGGGCCCTGAGAGCCGGGCCATCACCGCCCGCCTCTTCGAAACTTACATGGAAGAGGGCAGCGACATTCCGGTCAATGTCTTCGATGACGGCGTGCGAGCGACGATCGATCAGGAGCAATGGGAAGGGCGCACCGCGATCCTTTCCATCTTCTGGCTCTCCCAGACCGGCGAAGTCCTGGAGCGCGAACAGGTGGCGGTTCGACAGATGGACGCCATGCCCGTCGATTGGGACGAGGATGGAAACCCCGTGCGATCCCTCGTCCTCGAGGAGCCGGACGTTGCCCAGCGACAGATCGAGGGCAAGACCAGCAATGCCGAATTCCAGGCGCTGATCGACCCGACCGACAAGGCTTTCGAGCATGTCGGCACCACCAAGAGCCAGAAGATCAATTTCGGCAAGCGCCCGGAAGAGACCATAGGTTGACCATGCCGACATTACCGACCTGGAAAACGCCGCTGGTGCGCCGGCAGGGCTGGGAAAACGCATTCGTCGAAACGGTGGAAGGCCACATGGCCCAGCCGTTCGCCTGGGGTGTTTCCGATTGCCTCATCGTCCCGGCCGACCTCTGCGCGTCCATGTGCGGTCGCAACCCGCTGCCGGCGCGCCTGCGCCGCTATCGCACGGAACGTGGCGCCATGAAGCTCATGCTCGCGCTCGGGTTCCACGATGTCGAGCAAGCCCTTTCCTCCACCCTCCCGCCGGTGCCGGCACTGCTCGCCCGCCGCGGCGATTGCGGCGTCCTCGAGCAGATCGTCGACGGGAAACCCTGGCTCTCGACGCTCATCGTTCTCGGCGACGGCTCGGCCATCGGTAAGGGGCCGTCCGGGCCCATGCGCGTGCCAGTGCATCGCCTCAAGACAACCTTCGCGATCGGGAGCCGCTGATGCCTCAAATTGCCCCGATCATCGGGCAGGTCGCTCTAAACCTCGCGGTCGGCGTCGGGCTTTCCGTCCTGGCCTCGGCCATCGCGCCGCAGCAGCAGTCGACGCCCACCACTATCGCGACCTCCAAGGGGTTCTCGTTCGAACTACGGGTTGGTGAAGGCGTTCCGGTCTCGGCCATTGTCGGCCTGGGTCGCGCCGCCGGCCAGCTCGTCTATGCCAACGAGTACGGGACCGACAATGAATACCTGCAGCTGGTGATCAAGGTCGGTCACGGCTGGCACGATGGACTGGAGACCTTCCTCATCGACGAGAAGGCCATGACGCTGGTGGGTTCCAACAGCGATCCGCGCGGCCGGTCTGTGGCGCAGTTTACGCGCGCCGGGGTGCCCTACATGTGGGTCAAAACCTACAATGGCGCCCCCGGCCAGGCCGCTGACCCGGAACTCATCGCGCGGGCGAAGCCAGCCGGCCGGTGGACCTCGGCGCACAAGATGACCGGCTGCGCCTATATCATCGTGACCTTCCGGTACGATCCGGATTTCTACGGCTCGACCCTGCCGCTCTCCGGCACGGTGTGGCGTGGGCTGCGCCTCTTCGACTGGCGCCAGCCAGGAGCTGTTTGGGGCGACCAGAGCACCTATGTCTGGACCCGCAACCCTGCGGTTATTCGGTACAACTTTCGCCGCGGCATCTTCGTCAACGGGGTCAGGATCCTCGGGCAGGGATACTCGGCCTATGCCAACGACCTGGCCGGCTACACTGCAGCGGCCAACCTCTGCGACGAAGATGTCTACGATCCGGTCACCGATACGACCTACAAGCGCTACGAGTATGGGCGCGAGATCGGAGACGACGAAGAGAAGCTGTCGGTTCTCACCGAACTCGACGCGGCCTATTGCGGATCGAGCTTCAAGCGCGGTGGGTCCGATGTGCCGTTGCCGGCGCAGCAACTGATTTCGGTCATGACTTTGACCGACGGCGACCGGCTGCGCGGTCATCCGATCAGGGCGGACCGGAAGGGCACCGTCAGCAGCAAGAAGACCATGTGGCACGGCCAGTTCGTCTCGGCCGATGTCGCCTGGGGGCTCGCGCCGTTCACGCCGCGCATCAACAGCGAGCTCGAGAGCGTGCTGGGCGGGCGCCGCGCCACTGCGCTGGACCAGCCCTATGAATACCTCCAGACCCGAGCCCAGGCGCGTGCCGAGATCGCCCTGCGCCGTCAGTTGTATGCCGGCTCGCGTGTCGAGACCTTCAGCCCGAAGGCCTTTGCGCTCGAGCCTGGCGACTGCATCACGCGGGTTTGCGAATGGGGCAGCGTCCTCATGGTGGTGGAACGTGTCGAGACCATCGAGAACCGGCTCGGGGTGACCCTGACGCTTTCTGAATGGAGCAACTCGGTTGTGCCGGCCAGCGGCGAGAGCTTCGTCGTCTTGCCAAGCGAGCCGGGCGCGGGCCCCGCTGATCCCGACAGGACCATTGCCGTATCGGGCCTGAGTGTCCTGCCGTTCCAGCGCGAGGGCGGCGGTGCTGTCCATCCCTATGCACGGGCAACATGGACCCAGATCACCGATCCCAATGTCGACCAGGTGATGATCAGGCTGTGGCCTGCGGCGGGGACGGAGGCGAACGACAAGCAGGACTTCTTTGCCAGTTCGCGCCTGACCAATGCGCTCCTCCTGGGGCCGCTGCAGGCGGAAACGGACTACACCGGCTACGCCATTCCGGTGCGCAGCGATGGGCGGCTCACGGTCAAGACGAACCTCTTCACCTTCATCTCGGGAGCAGAGACCGTCCCGGCCGATGTCGAGGACCTGCAGCCCAGCCAACTGGGTGCGGAATTGAGCGGGGCCCACGCGCTGGTGGTCGGGAATTCCGTGGGCAGCTACCAGGACCAGCTCGATCAGATCCGAGAGGAATTCGGCGATCTCGCAAACGCGGTCGTCAGCGGCGACGAAACCAGCGCGGGGCGCATCAGCACGCTCATCAAGCAGAATAAGGCAGCTAGCGCGGGAGTTCTTCGCAGCGAAAAGGCCATTGCCGAGACCAACGCGGCCCTGGCTCAGCTAAGCGAGGAGGTGGTGGCCGCCATCAACGACGCCCTTGCCGGAGGGCTCCTCAAGATGGAGGCGTCGGTTGACCCTGGCGGGGCCATGGCGTCCATCCTGATGAAGGTGCGGGCCGCGATCGGAGACATGTTTTCGGAGGCTGCGCTCCGGCTCAAGGCTGTGGCCGATGGGTTCGGCGGCACGATCGCGTCTATCGAGATGATGGCTGACCGCATCGTATTCATCAGCACAAGCGGCGCCGTCATCGTGCAGCCCTTCGCCATCGTAGACGGAGAGGTCGTGATGAACATTGCCAACATCGGCCTCGTGCGGGCCGGACGAATGGAGAGTTGGGACAGCCAGATGATCATCGATCTCGACCTCAAGCGCATCAGCATCGCGTCGGCATGAGCGTCCGTTTCTATGCCGATGAGTATCGGTGCGCGATCTATGAGGAAGCGCCAGGCGGCGGCGACCCGATCGATCCCAACGCGCTCATGAACCGGCCCGTACTGGACCCGCTGACATGGATCGCCAACATCAAGTTCCACTCCGATCTCAACTACTACGAGATCGTGGCGCAGAACCTGAGCATCGCCGTTTCGCATCTGGCGGTGCCGACTATCGATCGCAATGCGGGCGGGAGCGGCGGGGAGGCGGGCAACTCCATCGTGACCCTCAAGGGGCAGGGCATTGTTCGTACGATCCCGCTCATTGACCATAATCTGGGATATCCGCCGAAGTTCTTCTTCCTCAACAACAACCGGCTTCTTCCGCAGGGCATGCCCGTGCAGGTGACGTCCGGCGACCGCAACCGCTTCGTTTCGGCCTATGCCACCAATACCCAGATCGTAATGTTCGATCTCGGGTGGTCGGGGACGGCCGACCTCGCCGCCTACAACGCCACCTATGGCGTGATCGTCTTCCGCGACCCGGCAAAGGACCCGGCCTATCCCATGCTCGACCTCTCTCCCGGCGAGGCGGTATTTGGGCAGCGCAAGTTCAAGGCCAGCGAACCGCATCTGCGCGCCACCGGTCTGGGCGACACGCTCTGGGCGATCGCGCGTGGACGCACTGCAGGAATCCGCAATGGCGGCTTCCGGGCCTACTTCCCGGGCGGGGGCTATGCGGACTTTGGTCCCTACAACGGCAGCCTGCCGGCGCCGAGCTACATCAACCTGGCTGCGGGGATCTGATGGTCGACGCGATTTACATCGACAACAACCGGGTGCAGGTCGTCAAAAACAGTGACATCGCATTAGATAGCGAGCGTCCATCCGTGGTGCTCTACCCCGATGACGCCAGGATCGTGCGCAACGGCCAGCAGATCGTGTTCCCCAGCCCGATCCAGCGGCGGGCCTATTATCGTGACCAGAGCGGCACCTCGCTCACGCGCTGCGAACTGTGGTCGACGTTCTTCTGGCAGGAGTGGGGGCCTGGAGAGAGCTACCACAACGAGAACTACTTCCCCGGCAACCCCGGTGCCTCGACGCCGGGCCCGACCACGAGAAACCTGCCCTCGATCACGCTGGGGAGCGTGCCGGCGGGCACAGACTATATCGATGTTCGCATCAAGCTCAGCCGCACCGGCATGCCGGACGACATGTTCAATTCCGAGCCGCCAATCTGCATGTTCCCTCAGGGCGTCTGGATCACCTCGCCGGGCGGGTCCTTCCCGACCGAGTATTTCTTCCCGCTTGCCAGGCTGTTCGAGATCGTACTGAGCGGGACCACTGTTCTGCTCAACCGCTACCAGTCGGTGGCGAACGGCAATTCTCCGCTGGCGCCCGGCGGCTACTCGCAGGCCGACATCAACATCAACCAATCCGGCTGGCGATCGGATGGGGGAGCCGCAGGAACCAACATCAACTCGGATGGCACGTCCTCGGCGAGCCTCTTCCCCTATTCGAACGTCTATCTTGCCGGCCTGATCGACCTCAAACCCTACGACACCGACGGCAACAAGCGCCCCAACGGCGGCAACCCGTGCTCGGGCGGCTGGCCCGATTTCACCTCGACCTATACCGCCGACATCATCGTGACGCCCGGTCGATACTTCCCCGGCACCTGAAGAGGCCAGTTCCATGACCCGCATTCTTTCCGGCACCGCCACTGTCGTGGCTGGTGATCGCACCGTTGCATTCTCCGGCTCTCCCTTGAGCGATGCCAACTGCCCGGTTGACGGCAGCGTCGTCCTGGCTGGTGCCGCCTACTTCATCGCTTCGCGGACCGACACCAGCCACTTCGAGCTGACCCGTGACTATGAGGGCACGGACGGCACGGTTTCGTGCGAGATCGATCCCCTCAACGCCAATGCCATCAACCTGGTGAAGGTGGCGCGGCAGATCACCGAGTACAACGCCAAGCTGGCCCTGACCGACGCCTATGGCAAAGGGCTATTCTACGAGTGCATTGGCTTTACCGGCGCCAACGATCCGGGGCCAGGGAAGCTCGCCCGCAACGCCGCCGCATGGTCGGACACGACCGAGATCTACATGGACGTGCTCGATGCCGGTGGACACGAGCAGGGCGCGCTGATCGACCTCGCGAGGGCAGGCACAGCCTACATCGTGCGCGCCATCGACACCGGCGCCTATGCCGCCTTCATGCTCTCCGGTGCCCCCTCGAACATGGGTCCGGACGAATGGCGCAAGATCAGCCTCGAGTATGTCGACGGCGACGGCATCATTGCCGATGGCGAGCTGGTGGCGGTCGAGTGGAACCGCAAGGGTGAGCAGGGCGACAGCTTCGCCGCCGATGCCGAAGTCGACACCTTGGCGGAGCGGGATGCGTTTGACGACGAGGCGGCAGGCTTCGTCCTCAAGGTCAATGACGTCGGCGACGGTCGGGCAGCGTTCTTCACAATGGGCACTGGCGGCAGCGCCGATTGGGGCGCTCCCGCCTACCTGACTGGGACAAAGGGCGACCAAGGCGATCCTGGTGACAAGGGCTGGTCGCCCAAGCTCGTCGGGGTGAGCGACGGCGAGCGGCGAGTGCTCATGCTCGACAGCTATGTCGGCGGCGCCGGCGTCCCCCCGACCGCCAACGTGGGCGAATACCTCAAGGCGGACGGCACGTTCACCGCCGACATTGCCGAGGCCGAGAACTACCGTGGCCCTCCGGGCATCAATGGCGAGGGCACGGTTGCGGGTATTGGTGCGGGGGCTGGGATCGAGGTTGACGACGCAGACCCCGCCAATCCCGTGGTCAGCAGCGTGGCGTTCACAGGCGACGGCGGCACGGGCGGCGAGCTTGGCGCGGTGCCAGCTCCTGCGGCAGGGGATGCCGCGGCGGGCAAGGTCCTGGGTGCCGGGGGTGGATGGGTGAACATCGACCTGTCCCCGCCGCGAGGGCATATTTTCGGGCTCATCACGTCAAACAACGTCAGCAATCCGAACACGCGCATTGACTTGGCTGCCGGCGAATGCGCTAGCGATGCGACGACGCCGACTATGCTGGTCCTAGCCAGTTCGCTTACGAAACGCCTTGATGCCAATTGGGCGGTCGGTAACGACCAGGGCGGTCTGGATACCGGATCGAAGGCCCCTAACACCTGGTACTATAAGTATATCATCGGGCGATCTGATACCGGCGTTGTTGATGCGCTGTTCTCGGCCTCCGCGACCTCGCCGACTCTGCCGGGAAGCTACGACCAGAAACGGCGCATCGCCGCAGTTAGGACTGACAGCAGCGGGAACATCATCCCCTACCGTCAGTTTGGGGACGACTTCTTTTTTGTCACCACTATACTCGATGTCTCGGAGACCGCACTGTCCACTTCCCGGGTTGTCTATCCGCTAACAGTCCCACCAAAAACCAAGGCGTTGGTTCGCGCTTACGTTTGGAACGCGAGCGGGAATGGTGGCGTGGTAATCCAGCCAGTGTTCGAGGCGGATGGGGCAGCCTCCGCCAGCAACCCGCCACTTGCTTCATTGTGGCACGAGGTCAACAGCGCCGGCTCGGCCGCCGAGTTCGCTATCATGACGGATGGCTCCTCGTCGCTCGCAGCCAGAGCCACGAAGTCCTCAACCAATTTCAAAATAGTGACGAGGGGCTGGGTCGATAGGAGAGGGAGCGACGCCTAGACCGTTGCGGGCAATAAACTGCCATGTCGCGGCCTTGCGCCGCAACAATGGCGCGTTGGACAGGTGATAATCGAGGTCCGGTGCGGCCGAGTCGGAGAAGGCTAGTTTGTCCCAGCCTTTTAGGGCTTTTGTCCAAGGCAGATAGTACAGGGCCCTCATTAGCCCAAACCCATGGATACGTGAGATCGTGAAGCCATGGGCGCGCAGCAGGTCTTTTGCCTCCGAAAGTCGGTACCCATGAAGGCACACGCTTAGGTCCGCGTAGTACTTGCGCCAGTAGTCAAAACTGGCGTTGTCCGAACCATGCAGCTCAATGATTGCCGACCCCGAAGGCTTTAGGACGCGAGTGATCTCGCGCAGTGCAGTCTCAGGATTGGGGACGATACAAAGGGTCGAGAAACAAAGGACAGTGTCGAATGAGTTGTCATCGAATGGCAACCGTTCCGCGCTGCCGATGCGAGTATGAGCATTGGGTATATGTTCCACGCTCGAGGCCAGGGCGGCAATGACATCCACGTCTGTATCGAGTCCTGTTATCTCGATCCCTTGCTCAGCTAGTGGAACGAGCACGCGGCCCGGGCCACAGCCGATATCCAATACGGAATCGCCTGGCTGAATAAGGGTCTGCGCGCGGGAGAGTTTGGTCGAAGTCGTGTCGGCGGCCATTGCGGAACCCGCTTTATTGACGATTGCTCACGTTTCGACACAATCGTTAGCCGCAATTTCTTATGTTTTCCAGAAAATGTCGGGCATCTCTGCGACTTGCTACTCACCATTCTCAAGGAAATAGGTCTTCCCCCGCTGGGTCGGGTGGGCCCGCTCGGGCTTCCCCATGGCGAAGTCGAGGGCGGCCAGCTCCTCAAAAGCGGCAGGACTGATTGCCGCGCCTGGCTTTTCGCAAAGCGTCTTGAGGGCGTCGGTGGCGGCTGGGGATAGGGCGGGCGCGGTCATGCGCTGAGTATAGCGCCATTCGGAGATTCGGGCCGAGCAAAGAAAGAGCCGCGCTGCGACCACGCGGCTCAGAGGGGCATTTGACGTAAGCGGATGTCAGGGCGGCTTGACCAACAACCCGATTTGGTCCCGCCGCCCACAATAACCCCTCGGCCGGTTAAAGGTTCCAGGCGACGAAGGCCCGTGGGGGCACCGGCCCTCGCCGCCTTTGGAGGAGCCCCTTGGGCAGGGCGTCCCAGGCTAGCGCTGGGAGGTTTCGCCTCGCCATTGGGATAAATCACGATCCTGGCCTCGCCGATCTGGCGGGGCCTTTTTGCTTCTCAACATCGATAGGAGGCCGACATGGCCAAACTTCTTCCAGACTGGAAGAGGGTGCTCCGTCACGCGTGGAGCATCCGCCTTATTCTCTTGGCCGGCGTCCTGTCCGGCCTCGAAGTCGCTCAGTCCCTTGTCGCGGAAGTCCTTCCTGTCCCCGGGCCGACTTTCGCCGTGCTTGCCTTCCTCGTGACGGCCGGTGCGTTTGTGGCGCGCCTCATGGCCCAGAAGAGCCTCATGCAGCCGAGCTCGCCCTCGGTTGAGGAACTGGAGGTCGAGCCATGAGCCGCCTTCGCAAGGGCAGCGCAGCGTTTGCTGTCGTCGTATCTATGGTCGCGGGCTTCGAAGGGCTGCGCACTGTCGCGTATCGCGATCCCGTCGGCATTCCAACGATCTGCTTTGGTGAAACCAAGGGCGTCAAGCTGGGCGACCAAAAGACGGCCGACGAGTGCCACCAGTTGCTGGGTGACCGGCTGATCGAGTTTTCCTCCGGCGTCGACAAATGTCTCAAGGTCGAGGTGCCCGCCTATACCTACGCCGCCTTCGTGTCCTTCTCGTACAACGTCGGGCTGGGAGCTTTCTGTTCTTCCACTCTGGTCAAGAAGGCCAACGCTGGCGACCTCGAGGGTGCCTGCAATGAGCTCTCGCGGTGGACGTATGCCAGGGGCATCGAATGGCCTGGTCTCGTGACCCGGCGCACTAAAGAGCGCAAATTGTGCTTGGCGGGGTTGGGATGACGCCCCGCCTCGCCCTTACCCTTGGCGGTTTGCTCCTGGTCTTTGCGCTCGTCATTGCCGCCTATGTGCATGGCCGCAGCGCCGGCTTCGAGAGAGCTCGCGTTCAATATGAGGCCCAGATGGCGGCGCAGGAGGCCGCCAACCGGGAAGCCATCCGCCGCGCCGAAACCGGCCTGCTCAAGACCGCCGACGCACTCGTATCCAAATCCAGAGAGTTGAACGATGTTCTCGATACGATCGACCAGGCGGCCGATGCTGATCCTGATGGCGGGGCTATGTGCCTGTCTGCTGACAGCGTGCGCCGTCTCGATGCCATCCGCTAGGGCAGGGCTCCGCTTGCCGGCACTTCCCGACTCCCTGAGCGGTTGCGACGACCCCTTGCGGCTTCCCAATGCTCCGCTCAGTCGGGGTGATGTGGAGCGCCTCTGGGCGCGCGATCGTGCCGCTCTCGCCCGGTGTGGCGCCAACCTGGACGCGTTGGTGAGCTATTACGAGGATCTGGCTCGCCGGCTGGCAGCGGAGGAAAAATGACCCAGAGCGAAGCCTATCGTCTCCTGCTGACGATGATGCAGGACCTCAAGGACGACATGGCGGCCGAGCGCGAGGCTTCCCGGCAAAGCCGGGGAGCTATCCGCGATCGCGTCGAAGACGTGGCCTTCCGGCTCGGGAAACTCGAGACGACAATGGCGGTGGCTGGTCAGGTGGACGCCCAGGTCAGGGATGAAATCGATGCGTTGCGCGCCAGCATCGAGGAGAACCGGGCGGCCGTTCAACCGACCGTGGATGAGTGGCGGCGGATCAAGACGATCGGCATTGGGCTTGTCGGTCTGCTCGCCCTGGGCGGCCTCTCGGTTGGTGCTGCACTCGCCTGGGCGGGCGAAGGGGCCGTGAACGCCGTGCGGACGTGGCTAAGGATATCGTAGCGAGCTGTTCGGCCGCCTCGGACCAGCGCGGCTGATCCATACGGCAGTTTTCTGCCCACATGGAATCTATACACGCCAGCTATTGGCAATATTGGTTCGAGCCTGCCACCATCTCGGTCGGTGTTGAATTCGCCGCCTGCTGGGCGGCAGCGGCCGACCCAGGAGACCAGCCAATGAAAGCAATCACGGTAACTGACCAGAACGCCGGGGCGGCTGGTATGAAGCTGATGGATAGACCTGAGCCAAAGGCGGCGATCAACGACGTCGTGGTTCAGGTCCATGCGGCGGGCTTTGTCAACACAGAGCTGGAGTGGCCTTCGACCTGGACTGATCGCGCCTCCCGCGTCCGGACGCCATCGATCCTTGGGCATGAGCTGGCCGGTGTCGTCACAACGCTGGGGTACGGCACGACGGGGCTATCGATTGGCCAGCGCGTCTTCGGTCTATCTGACTGGCATCGAGACGGGACACTTGCGGAATACGTGGCCGTGGAGGCCCGCAACCTTGCGCCGTTGCCGGGCGACGTCGATTTTACCGTCGGCGCGAGCCTTCCCATTTCGGGTCTGACCGCGTGGCAGGGCCTGTTCCTGCATGGGCGAGTGCAGGCCGGCCAAAGCGTCCTCGCCCACGGAGGCGCCGGCGCGGTCGGGTCTATGGTGGTGCAGCTCGCACGGGAGGCGGGGGCATATGTTATCGGCACCGGTCGCGCCGCCGACAGGCAGAAGGTGCTCGACTTCGGCGCGAACGAATTCCTCGATCTTGGCAGCGCCGCGGTAGAGGATGTTGGCGGCGTCGATCTGGTCTTTGATGTCATTGGCGGCGAGATCCAAAGACGATCGGCCGCCCTCATCCGTCCGGGTGGCAGGTTGGTGACCGTCGTTGGTCCCACCCATGTTCGGCCACTCGATGGTCAGACGATCGACTTCGTTGTCGAGGCTGATCGCATTCAGCTTGCTGAAATAGGTCAACGGGTGAGGGAGGGGCGGTTGCGCACCAACGTTGGCGCCGCAGCATCCTTGGATGAAGCGGTCGCTGCGCTCAATTCGACCGAGCGACGCGCGGGAAAGACGATCATTCGCGTTCGCCCACCTCTCGAGGGTTAGGAGGCTGGCTCACGTAGTCAATTCTTGAAAAGTTGGAACGGCTTTGGCGAACCTTTCTTAAGCAAACCGGCTCAGCGTTTATGGGGAACGGTACAGGAGGTACCCATGACCGGGAAAGAAGTTCACCGAATCCTCATCCAGGCGGACATGCGCCTTCGGGGCTGGAAATGGATGTCCAGGACTGCAGGCAGTCCTTTGCAGACGTCCAAGTGGCTCAGGGAGGAGGCCCGCTTCTTAGGGGAGATTGCGCAGTTCGCGACCGTGCCGAGAGATGCCCAGGTCGCGGTCTCACTTGCCCGGCAATACTCAGCACTCGCTGACGATGCGTCAGGGGAATAGGGGTAGGTAGGCGTGCCGTCCGATCGCGAAGCAGACACCCGCCGTCCGTTAGTTTTGAAGGGCCACTTCGGCTTGCTCGAGCGTGGTGAGGATGCAATCCAGCGATCGGAAGCGATCGGCGACGCGGCTGTCGTTTCGTGCGCGCGGCGAAAGCTCATCTGTTCTTTCGAGAAGCGCTTTTCTCGCTAAAAGCACGCTCCGACGAAGCCTTTCGACGTCGCGCATGAGTTCGGGCGCGTCCCGATTCGGGGCCGCTCGACGCGCTTTCGCATAGATCAGTCGGGCATCTGACTGCCAGTCTGGTAGATGCAGGTCCACGGCAGTGAGCGTTTCGCGCAACTCCAGAACAAGCAAAGTGTGCTCGGCAGGGCGTCGACGGCGAGGTTGATCAACTTCAATCACTTTTTCGATCCTCCTTGCGTCGCCACAACGATGGTGGTGGATTTCTGTTCCACGAGCTTGTGAAAAGGCTGCATAACTCGCCGCGGTCCACCCTAGATGAGTTTGGATTGTTTGGTGACGTGCGGCCAGGCTGCCGCCTTGGCGTGATGCGACGGCGCCGGCGGCACTTTTGGGAGCGGCCGCCGACACCGTCGTCCCCTCGCCCTCGGAGTGGTGCAGGGGACCCGAGAGAATTTAGCGAAGCATAACGGGCGATATATAGCTCTGACGGACTATCCGCCGTTGCAGCGACCAATTGATGCCGCCTCGGCCGATAGCGGGGCTACCGGCCGAGGGGCTTGCCTCCAGTTTAGGTAGTACCACTGGAATTGGAATTGATCTGACCGCGGCCATGTCGACCGCGCATCGCAAGCTCTGCGTCGATCTTGCGCAGATTCTCCTCATCTTTGACAGATCGCCGACCGTACTCACGCGCCAACTGCACAGCTTGCTGGTGAAGGTTGCGCCATGCGAGCAAACGCTCCCGGGTCAGCTGCGGTAAGTTTGGAGTTGTCATCTGAGCGCCCCTCGAAAAAGACCACACCGATCTACGCACGCGGGGTGAAACAGCGTCCATTGGGATTTATGCCGATAACCGGGTTCGGCGCCGCAGGGGAGTCAACGTCGTTTGGTGGTCGGTGGCCTCGATTTGATCGTTGTTCTGTTTTTGTTCTTGCCCTATGGCGGGAAAGAAACAGGGATCTCGCCATGCCCGCCAAGCCCGAGCCCGGCAACAGACTGTCCGCTTATCCGTGGCGTGAAATCGTCATCAACTGCCATGTCTGTAACAGGCATGCGCAGGTGGCCAAGGAGCGGCTACTCAAGACCTACGGCGACTTAGCCTTGGCCGACCTTGCCCTTCGGATAGCGGCCGATCGATCCTGCTCCAGGGCTAAGGCTGACGGGTATTGCGGCGCCCGGATGCTGACCGCGGGTGTTGAGACATGGGCATGCCTCGAGGAGGCGATGCATGGGGGGTGGATCGCCATGCTGCACTGCAATCGGCACATCGAGGCGTTGAAGCGCGGCAGCGCTTGCAGAAAGCCGTTCGAGCTCTATGTGCCGACGCTGGTCGCTCTGCTCGGGTGGGACTTTCCTCTGGCTCGCCTTCCTTACAAGGTGACCTGTCCGGGGTGCGGGTCGAGATCGTTCTTCATCGAGTGGCACGTCCCCGAGAGGGGCGCGGGAGCACTCACAGGTCAACGTTAGGGACGGTGATGGCGGAACGAGTGGAGAACATCCGTGGGGATTCTCGTGGGACTTTTTGTTCCAGACGCCCCACAACGCGCCGTTTGTTCTCTTTTGTTCTCGACCGGGGTCCGGCGGTCAAGCCGCCGAAACCCCAGGAGAAGTAAGGAATTTTTGGTCGGAGTGGCCGGATTTGAACCGACGACCCTTTGTCCCCCAGACAAATGCGCTACCAGGCTGCGCTACACCCCGACTGCGCGAACCCCTACCCAAACCGGTCCTGCGATGCAAGGCCTGATTTCGGGTTGAGGTGCGACTTCCTCGTCAATATGTGGTGCGGCCGCCCGAAAGATCAAAGACTGACGCGGTGGTGAAGCTGTTTTCCTTGCTGACCAGCCAGGCGACCATGGCTGCCGCTTCTTCGACCTCGAGGAACCGGCCGCGCGGGATGCGGACCAGCATGTAATCGATGAACTCGGGGGTGAGGGTGTCGAGGATTCGCGTCTTGGCGGTCGCCGGGGTAATCGCGTTGACGGCGATATCGTACTTGGCCAGTTCCTTGCCCAGCGACTTGACCAGCCCGATGACGCCCGCCTTGGCGGCGGAATAGGCCGAAAGATTGGGATTGCCCTCCTTGCCGGCCACCGAGGCGATGTTGACGATCCGCCCGTAGTTGCGGGCCTTCATGGAAGGGACGCAGACCTTGTTGACGTAAAAGGTGCCGTTGAGATTGATCTCCACGATCCTGCGCCACTCGTCGGGGTCGTATTCCTCGAGCGGCGCGTTCGAACCGGCAATGCCAGCCGAATTGACGAGAATCGACACCGGTCCGATTGCACTCTCCACGCGCTCGTGGGCGGCCTGGAGGCCGGGCAGGTCGGTGATGTCGACCGTCTCGGCCGAGGCAGCCGGGCCGAGGGCTGCGATTGCCTGCTCGAGCACGGCGGCGTTGATGTCCCAAAGACTGACTTTGGCGCCCGATTCGATGAGGCGCCGAGCCATGGCAAAGCCCAGGCCCTGGGCCCCTCCGGTGACGACGGCGACCTGGCCGTTCAAATCGATCTGGTTCATGTAATCGCTCTATCGAAAGGAATTGCGTTGAAGTCGCCGCCTCGCCTCACGGCAGGTGGAACATGGGCAAGAGGTCCACCTGCACCGGCACGTTGTCGGGGTGGGTCTCCATCACGTCCGCCATGAAGGCCCACCAGCGCTTGACGATCTCGAGGTCGGGCAGGGCGTCCATGGTATGGTCGTCTGTACGCACCAGGGTGGCGAAGAGGTGGTTGGTCTCTGGATCGAGCCAGATCGTATAGTCGGAGACCCCTGCATCCTTCAGGGCCCTGGCGAGTTCTGGGAAGATCTCATCATGCCGCTTCCGGTAGGCAGCCGCCTGACCGGGATTGAGGTTCATGCGGAACGCTATGCGCTCGGACACCGTCGACTCCTTGGCGAAGTTAATGCACTGTGATCGCTACCATACCAGCATGCCTGGCCCAACCGGCAAGGAGAGCCGATGAGTGAGGTTTTCAAGTTTCCCGAGAACGTCGTGTGGACGGACCTCGGGGGCGGCAACATGCGTGCCGTGCTTTCCGAGCGGCCCGAACTGATGATGGTCGCCTTCGCCTTCCCAAAGGATGGTGTTGGCGCGCTTCATTCCCATCCTCACGTCCAGGCGAGCTTCGTGGCCGAGGGGCGGTTCGAAGTGACCATCGACGGGCAAACCGAGATCGTGGACCGCGGCGGCAGCTTCATCGTTCCTCCCGGCGCCCTGCACGGCGTCAAGGCGCTCGAGAAGGGGATGCTCATCGATGCGTTCACACCGCGCCGCGACGACTTCCTTTAGGCGCAAGCCTTGCGTAAAAGCCTGCTCGTCAAATCAACACGATAGGGTCGGCCGCGGAATCAGTTCGTGAACCGGCCCGGAGCCCGGGCTTGATCGAACGCGCCATAACTTCCTGTCTCCCGCTCTGGCCGCAGCTTGCGGACGGGCGAGCCACGCTGATCAACCTGTCAGAGAACCACACCTTTCGGATCGACGGCCCCGGGGGCCAGCGGCATATCCTGCGGCTGCACCGGCCCGGCTACCACACGCGTGACGCGATCCGAAGCGAGCTCGACTGGCTCCAGGCCCTGCGCGCCGAAGGCGGCATGCCCGTACCCCGCCCGCTCCCTGGCAACGATGGCCAATTCATCCAGCAGGTGAGCGCGTCGGGAATCTCCGAACGCTTCGCGGTGCTCTTCGCCTTCGAGGAAGGTTCCGAGCCACAGGTTCATGACCGACTCGAGCCGCTCTTTGAAACCCTGGGTGGCTATGCGGCGCGCAATCATCTGCACGCGGCCGGTTATGAGAGCGCCGACGTCGTGCGTCCCCGATGGGACGAAAGCGTGCTCGATCCGGACGGCATCTGGGGCGACTGGCGCAAGGCGCCCGGAGCCGATGCGGTTCGCGACATTCTCGATCGGCTCGACGCCAGGCTGCGCAGCGACCTGGCGGCCTACGGCAAGGGGCGCGAGCGCTTCGGACTCATCCACGCGGATATGCGGCTGGCCAACCTGCTTGTCGACGGCGAGAGGGTTGTACTCATTGATTTCGATGATTGCGGCTTTGGCTGGTTCGCCTACGATTTCGCTGCCGCGGTTTCCTTCATCGACGATCAGGATGTCCTGCCGGGGCTCAAGGCCGCTTGGCTGCGCGGCTACGCACGCCACCGGGCTCTTGCACCCGAGGACATCGCCGCCATGGATACGCTTGTGCTCATGCGGCGCATGCTGCTGCTGGCCTGGACCGGAACGCACGCCGAAACCGACCTGGCCCGATCCCAGGCGCACCTGGCGCAATTGACGGCGGAATTGGGCGAGGCCTACCTCAATCAGTAGGCGTTCTTGCGGGCCGAAAGCAGCGAGACCGGCGTCATCGCCACGATGTAGAGGTCGAGAAAAAGCGACCAGTTTTCAATGTAGTGGAGGTCGTGATTGACTCGCTGCATGATCTTGTCGATCGTATCGGTCTCTCCACGCCAGCCATTGATCTGAGCCCAGCCGGTCATGCCGGGCTTGACGCGGTGCCGCGCGAAATAGCCGTCCACCGCCTCGTAATAGAGCTTGTTGTCGGCCTTGGCCTGCAGGGCGTGGGGCCTGGGGCCGACAATGGAGAGGTCGCCCTTGAGCACGTTGAGAAGCTGCGGCAACTCGTCGATCGAGGTCTTGCGGATAAAGCGCCCCACGCGGGTGACCCGCGGGTCGTCCTTGGTGACCAGCCT
>Ga0182743_1000766_pt1 | contig 36180 bp, 36 predicted proteins | sample eDN3rd30CKraftOP_FD_128522 | JGI IMG/M metagenome (GOLD analysis project Ga0182743, IMG submission 128522) | Enriched Organic Plus compost microbial communities from Emeryville, California, USA - eDNA 3rd pass 30_C Kraft OP (version 2) (version 2) ... | reverse complement strand
CCAGCGGTGCGCCGGTATTCGGTGTCGCCATGCACTACCCCGCGGGCCACGTCGTGCCCCTGCACACGCATCCGCATGGCCATCTGATCTACGCGGATCGCGGTCTGCTGCGTGTGGAGTCCGAAAGCGGCCAGTGGCTGGTACCGCCCACGGCCGCAGTCTGGCTACGGCCGGGCGTAGAGCACCGTCTGGTGGTGCCGGTGGCGCTGCAAGCGCATGGCCTGTTCGTGCGCGAGAATGTCTGCACGCAACTGCCTGCGGCCGATTGTGTGGTTCATGTATCCGGATTGCTGCGCGAGTTGATCATGGAGCTGGCCGTGGCCGATGGCCAGGCAGTCTCTGCGCGACGCATGCATTTGCTCGGGGAGCTATTGGTCGAGGAGCTGCAGGTCCAGCCTGTTCTGCCGTTCCATTTGCCCTGGCCGACTGATGCGCTGGAGGGCGCTGATGGCCCGATACAACGTGTGTGCCAGAGGCTCTTGAATAATCCAGGAGATGCGGCAACCGCAGCCGAGTGGGCCGCCAGGCTGGCGTTGGGCGACAAAACCTTCCACCGCCGCTTTCTCCAATCCACCGGCATGACCTTCGGTAAATGGAGGCAGCAACTGCGGTTGATGTCGTCGTTGACCCTATTGATGCAGGGAAAGCCGATCACGCAGGTAGCATTGGCCAGTGGTTACGACAGCCACAGCGCCTATACCACGGCATTCAGCAAGTAATTCGGGCAGCCGCCTTCCGCCTTTGCAGCGGATAGATAAACGCAGCTGCCCAAAAGCCGTAGGAAGCGCTACCTTACTGCGCTGGGAACACCGGTTCGCCCAGATTCAACATCAGCCGATTGGCCCAGGCAAAGATCGCGTCCGAATGCAGCAGATCCAGCACGTCTGCATCGTTCAGCCCCGCGTCTTTCAGCGCCTTGATATCAGCGGCAGAGATCTCGGCGGGCCGCTCGGTCAGGTCGATCGAGAACTTCGTAATGGCCTGCTCGCGCGGCGTGGTGCCAGCGGTATGCGGGTTTTCGAAAACTTGCTCGATGACGGCGTCTTGTTTGGCCAGCTGCGTGTAGCGTTGGGCGTGCACCGATGCGCAATACACGCAGCCATTGATACGCGAGACAACGGTGGCGCCTAGCTCGCGTTCTGCGCGCGGCATGCCGCCGGGCGCATACATGATGGCGTTGAACGCGGCGGAGCGCTGGCGCAGGATTTCCGGCTGATGGATCAGGAACAGGTAGTAGTCCGAGACCTTGGCCTGGGGATGGCTTTCCTCGAGCACGGCAATTTGCTCAGGGGTCGCGGTCTCGACGTTGACCACGTCCAGCCACGCATCCCAGCCCAGGGTCTCGTTGGTGAAACCATGCGATTTGATGATGCGGCTCATACGGATTCCTCCAGGGCTTTCATGGCTTTCAGACCAGCGACCAGGCGCACTTGGTATGACAGAAAGGCGATCAATTGCGACAGCGTGACGACTTCAGGCGTTGACAGGCCGGCTTGCGGCAACGTCAACAGGGCCTCGCGGTCGCCCTCGACGGGTTTTTCGATCAGCTTGCGGGTAAAGGTCAATATGGCAGCCAGGCGCGGCGTGGGCGCATTGCCAGGCTCGCCCTGCTCGGCCAACTCGATCAGCGAACGCTCGGCGCCTGCTGCCTGCAGCTGTTCGCGGTAGTGTGCGGCGAGTTCGGCCGAAGGCGTCAGACGGCTGGCATATAGTGCGACCAACAGGCGCTCGACCAGCGACAGGCCCGGCAATTCCGGGGCGAACAAGGTGTCGTAGCTCCCCTGCGTCGCGGCGGCGACTTTGGCGCGCTGATGACGGGTCTCGTAGGTTTTGCTGCCCGGGGTCAGGCCAGCCAGGCGATCCACCAGATCATTGGCGGGATCGTAGGTTTTAGATGCTTGTGTTTCCATGTATCGACCTCCTGGGATTACTTTTTCGCGGCAATGGCGGCGGCGTCGATGGCGGCGGCGACCGCGCCAGCGTTCTCGATTGCCGGTGCGGCTTTGACGCTAGCCTTGCCGGCGGCGCCGCTGGCGCGAGTTGAGACCGCGTCGCGCAGGAATGCCAGCACGCCGGGCCATGATTCGGCATCGGCGCGCGCATTGGGGCTGGGACTGCCGCCGCTGGTGCTGATGCGACCCGAGACGGGATGCGCATAGACCAGCTGCGTCGTGGGGACATACGGGAACAGGATCGTGTGACCGCCGCCCTCGTAGTCCAGCCACTGCACGGGGTAAGGGTGATTGGCTTCGCGTAGTGAATCACGCACCATGCGGGAGTACAGCGTCGACGGCCAAGAACCGTCTTCGGTGCCTGATAGCAGCATGACAGGGCCCTGGATGCGTTCGACCGGAATGCGCGCGCGTGCGACGGCCGCCGGGTCTTGCAAGGCGGTCAATATGGCCTTTTCATGACGATGGGGAGCGGGGCCTTCGTCAAACGGCGCCCAGGTCGCGGTGCGGTTGCCTTCCCAGACATGGGGCACGGGCTTGCCGCCCAGCAGCCAGGTCGGGCCTTCGCGGCCGATTTTCGGGTCGCAGGCATTCTGGCCACTGTGCACGACAGCGCCCGGCACATAGGCCACGACCGCCGAGACGGCCTCGGGGAATGCGGCACCCAGCAACAGCACGAGTTCGCCGCCACGGGATTGTCCGCTGATGGCGACAAAATCATGGGCGGGTTTGAGCTCGCGGCGTATCCAGTCCAGACCGGTCTTGAAATATTCGAGCGGTGTATTCGAAATATAGTCGGACAGACCAGGCGCTTTGAAATACGCCAACGACAGCGCTGCGTAGCCACGTGATGCATACAGCGCAGCCCGCGGTTCATTGAAGCCGCCACCCGAGCCATTCAGAATCATGACGGCAGGGTGGGGCCCGGGACCCGGCGGCAGATACAGCACGCCGACCAGGCCGTCCTCGCGTACCTCGCGGCGAGTGACACCGTCGGCGGCCAGGCGTTGCACCAGTTCACCATCAAGGCCGATATCCGTGCCGCGCACGCTGACTTGCGTCACCAGGGGTTCAGTCACCGGCGTATTGAACACATTACGGCTGGCGCTCTCCGGGGCCTGGGACCAGATCAGTCCCATCGGGCTGACCTCGTCATAGCTTCCCGAGTCTGCCACAGGCGCGTCACGGGTCAGATCCACCGTACCGTTTTCGTCGGCACGAAACTGCGCCTGGCTGGTCCAGGCCACAGCGTCGCGCACGGTGCGCGTCGATATCTCGATCACTTCTCCCGGCGTCAGATGTTCCACACGAATCTGACGCGGCACATCGATCAGATCGTCGACCGGCGTGATACTAAGCGTCGCTTGGCTCATTTCGCATCGACCTTGGTGACCATTTGCGCAGCAGTGCGGTCGCTGGTCATCGGGGTGACCTTCAGACCCTTACGCGCGGCCCAGATGTTTTTGTAGTGGTACAGCGGAATGATGCCGACGTCGTCGGACACGATCTTGACCGAGTCGCGCAGAATGGCTTCGCGTTTGGCGACATCAAATTCCGAGGTGGCCTTGACCAGTTCCGCGTCGACCTTGGGATTGCTGTAGTAGCCCCAGTTCGACGCACCCAGGCCTTTCTCGGGTGATACGGTGGCCAGGATGTTGACCAGGGCATAGCTGGCTTCGCCAGTGCCGTTGCCCCAGGCCAACATGGTCATGGCGTACTCATTTTTGCGCGCACGGCTCGAATAGACGGCCCAGGGCATGACTTCGACCTTGGTCTTGACGCCGATACGCGTCCAGAACTGCGCTACGGCCTGGGCCGTTTCCGGACCTTGCGGATAGCGGTCATTCGGTACGTGCATCGTCAGGTTGAAACCGTCGGGGTAGCCCGCCTCGGCCAACAGTTCCTTGGCTTTTTTTGCGTCGTACGGAATGTCTTTGATGTCGGGGTTATAGCCGAAGGTATCCTTGGGCATCCATTGGTTGGCTTCGGTGGCCGCATCTTGCAGGATACGATCGACGATGGCTTTGCGATTGATCGCCAGATTCAGCGCCTCGCGGACTTTGACGTCCAGCAGCGGGTTTTTCGGCAGCGGCTTGCCGGCGTTGTCGGTAATGTAGGGGTTTGGCGCCGAGTTGAAACTGGGCTGCAGCAGCATCACGCGCAAACCGTCATACGGATAGACGCTGACGTTGGGGGCCTGCTTCAGTTTGGCCAGATCGGATACCGAGACTTTGTCGATGACGTCTACGTCACCCGCGAGCAGGGCGGCGGTACGCGATGCAGCGTTGTTGATGTAGCGGTAGTTGACGTTTTCCCAGACCTGTTTTTCACCCCAGTAGTCGTCGTTGCGTTTCATGATGACGCGATCGCCAGGCGTGTACGAGACGAATTTGTACGGGCCGGTGCCGACCATGGCCTTGCCCGAGTTATAGTCCTCGGTCGCAGATTTCTCGCTGACGTGTTTGCTGACGACGTGGATCGATGCCAGATTCAAAGGCAGATCGGGGTTCGGCGCTTTCGTCTTGACGATGAACGTCAAGGGGTCGGGTGCCTCCATGGATTCGATGGTGCGCAGATAACCAGCATACGTGGCCACGCTGCCGGGCACATTGCGTGCACGCGTGTACGAATAAATCAGATCGTCAGCGGTAAACGGCTGGCCGTCTTGCCATTTCACGTTGGGACGCAGTTTGAATTCCCAGGTCTTGTCGTCGAGTGGTTTCCAGCTCAGTGCCAGGCCGGGCTGCAGTTTGTTCCACTTGTTCTCGACCAACAGATCCCAGAAATGCAGTGCCACCGAGCGGTCGCCTGCATGGTTGTTGAGCTGCGGGTCGAGCGAGGACAAGGGGTCGGCAAAGCCGATGCTCAGGTCTTCGGCCATGGCGCCGGCCGAGAGGCCCATGAGAGCTGAGGTTAAGGTGGTCAGAATCAGACGCTTCATGGTTCGAGTTCCGTTTAGTAATGGTGAGCCAATGGCTGACGAGATGATTATTTACCGTCGTTCAAGTGACAGGCGCTCATATGGTTGATGGCGATGCCTTTGAGCGTCGGGACTTCGGTTTTGCAACGGGGCATCGCATGTGGACATCGCGGATGAAAATGACAGCCGGTGGGCGGATGCAACGGGCTGGGAATTTCGCCCTGGATGGCGGTAAAGGTTTTATGGCGCGCATTCATGCGCGGGATTTCGGCCAGCAGGGCCTGGGTGTAGGGGTGATTCGCGCGGCGAAAGACGTCTTCGGCCGGTGCGCTCTCGACGACGCGCCCCAAATACATGATGACAACACGATCGGACAAATGTTCGACTACGCCCAGATCGTGGCTGATGAACAGATAGGTCAGATTGAGTTCTTCGCGCAGATCCATGAACAGGTTCAGGATCTGTGCCTGGATCGAAACATCGAGTGCCGCGACGGCTTCGTCGCAGATCAACATCGAGGGCTGCACGGCGAGCGCGCGAGCGATGCCGATACGTTGGCGTTGGCCGCCGCTGAATTGATGCGGATAGCGTTGACGCAACGCGGGGTCCAGTCCGGCCCGCTGCATTTGCGCGCTGACATAATCGTCCATCTCTGCACGGGTGGTCAGCCCGTGAATCAGCGCCGCCTCGCCGACGATCTGGTCCACGCGCAGACGTGGGTTCAGGCTGGCATACGGATCCTGAAAAATCAGCTGAGCTTTCAGGCGCGCGCGGTGGGCGTGCTCCGCATCCATCTGATGACGCGGCATGCCATCGAACCAGACTTCGCCTGCGGTGGGTGGCATCAGCCCGGCCGCCATGCGGCCCAGCGTGGATTTCCCGCAGCCGGACTCGCCAACCAGGCCGACGACTTCGCCGGGACGCACGATCAGATCGACGCCATCGACGGCGTGAGTGATCGACGGCGGGCGCGATAGGCGCAGCTTTTGCAATACGCGTTCGGCTTTGCCGATCTTGCGTTCGCCAAAGCGTTTGCTGACCTGGCGCAGTTCAATCATCGGCGTTTGTGCGGTGGGTGCCGTATTCATGCGACCTCCGCAGCGGTGAGGGTCGGGTAAAAGCAGCGCACCAGGCGTTCCGAAACGGGTTGAGTCAAGTCAGGGCGTTCGCCACAGGCTGAGCCCGCACGCGGGCAGCGGGCCGCGAATGCGCAGCCAGCGGGCAGGTCCAGCAGATTCGGCGTCATACCGGGGATCTGCCGCAACCGTTGGCCACGCAGATTGTTGCCCGGCAAACTGCCGATCAGTCCCGCGGTATAGGGATGTAGCGGAGCGTCGAGCACATCGTCGACACGTCCGTGTTCGACGATGCGACCCGCATACATGACCGCGACCTCATCGGCCAGACCGGCGACGACTGACAGATCATGGGTGATCCAGATCAGGCTCGTGCCATGCAGGCGCGCCAGCTTCTGCACCTCTGACAGGATCTGCGCCTGAATGGTGACGTCGAGCGCGGTGGTGGGCTCGTCCGCAATGATCAGGTCCGGTCGATGCAACAACGCAATCGCAATGGCAACGCGTTGGCGCATACCGCCAGACAACTGATGCGGATAAGCCCTCAGGCGGTCTTCCGGGCTGGGGATCCCCATCATGCCGAGGGTGTCGCGCGCCAATTCCCGTGCTTGCGCCTTGGACATATTGTTGTGGGCGCGTACTGCTTCGATCATTTGCGCATCGACCCGCAGGACCGGGTTCAGCGTCATCATCGGATCTTGAAAAATCATCGCGATGCGATTGCCCTGCAGCTTGCGCAACTCGCGCGGCGGCAGTTGAGTCAGATCGCGGCCCTGGAACAAGATCTCGCCGCCCACGATACGGCCCGGGGCATCTACGAGCCCCATGATCGAGAAACCCGTCACGGATTTACCCGATCCGGATTCGCCCACCAGGCCGAGAATACGGCCTCGTTCCAGTGTGAACGAGACGCCATCGACCGCGGGCAAAACACCCGCGCGAGTGAAAAAGTGTGTGCGCAGATCGCGCACTTCCAAGGTGGCCGGGCCACCAGCAGAGTGGTGTGCCGCCATCATTTGTGAGTCCTCGGATTCAACACATCGCGCAGGCGATCACCGACCAGATTGATGGCCACGATGGTGATCAGCAGGGCAATGCCGGGATAAAAGCTAATCCAGTAGTCGCCAGACAGCATGTATTGGAAACCATTCGAGATCAACAGCCCCAGCGAAGGTTCCGTCACGGGAACGCCCAGGCCCAGAAAGCTGAGCGTGGCCTCCAGCGTGATGGCGCGCGCGATTTGCAGCGTGCCGATCACAATCAACGGTGGCAGACAGTTGGGCAGAATATGTTTGATCATGATGCGCCAACTGGGGATGTCCAGGCAGCGCGCCGCCTCGACGTATTCGCGGCGGCGCTCGACCAGCGCTTGCCCACGTGCGGTGCGCGCATAGTATGCCCATTCCAGAATCACCAGCGTCAACACCACGTTGCTGACGCCTTTACCCAGATAGGCCAGGATCATCATGGCCACCAGGATCGAGGGGAACGACAGCAACAGGTCCACGACACGCATGATCAGCGCATCGACGCGCCCACCCGCGTACGCGGCCAGCAGGCCGAGCAGGGTGCCCAGGATGCCGGCGATCAATGCCGAGCCTATGCCCACCATCAGACTGATACGCAGTCCGTACAAAATGCCGGAATACAAATCCCGGCCTTGGCCATCCGTACCCAGCCAATAGGTAAAGGTGCCCATACCGTTTTCCGAGCCGGGCGGCAGGCGCGCGTCCAGGACGTCGAGTTGCAGCAGATCGTAGGGATTCTGCGGGGTAATCCACGGGGCCAGGATGGCGGCCAGGATCAGCAGGGTCGCAACGACCAAGCCGAATACCGCGATCTTGGACGCGAAAAACTCTGCGACGTTACGGCGCCATGGCGATTCTTGGCGCAAGGGGGCGACAGCCGTACTCATTGCGCAGCCTCCGCATCGAGGCGAACTCGAGGATCCAACAGTTTGTACAAAATATCTACGATCAAATTCAGAGTGACAAACAGGCAGACAATCACGACCAGATACGACACGATGACCGGTCGGTCCAGTGCATTGATGCTGTCCAGAATCAGTTTTCCAGCGCCGGGCCACGAGAAAATACTTTCCGTCACGACGGCGAACGCGATGGTGGAGCCGAGCTCCAGGCCGAGCACGGTAACCAGGGGAATGAGCGTGTTGCGCAACACGTGTACACAGACCACGCGGGCAGGCGACAGGCCTTTAGCGCGCGCGAATTTCACGTGGTCCAGCGGCAGCACCTCGCGTACTCCGGCACGTGTCAGTCGAATGACCAGCGAGATTTTGAACAAGGACAGATTGATTGCGGGCAAAATCAGATGGCGCAGTCCGTCGGCAGTGAGCCATGACCACTGCGCGCCCAGGAGTTCCACCGTCGTGCCGCGACCGCTCGCCGGCAGCCAGCCCAGCGAAACGCTGAACGCCATGATCAGCATCAAACCCACCCAAAATGTCGGCAAGGAAAATCCAACGATGCTGCCCGCCATCAGGAACCGCGAGATCGGGTTATCGGGATACAGTCCTGCGAATAAACCGAGCGGCACACCGATCACGACGGCGAGAAAGAGCGCCGCAAATGCCAGCTCCAAGGTTGCCGGCATACGATCCAGAATCAATTCAATGGCCGGGATGTTATAGACAAAGCTATTGCCCAGATTGCCATGCAGGGCTCCGCTCAAAAAGCTCAGATACTGACGCCACAGCGGTTGGTCCAGTCCCATCTGCGCAATGATGCGTGCGCGCTCGACCTGATCGACATCCTGGCCAATCAGGATATCGATCGGATTGCCGATGGCATGCAGGCCGGCAAAGACGATCAACGTCATCAACAGCACGACCACCAGCGCCTGGGCCAAGCGGCGAAAAAGCCAGACAATCATTGAACCGGCTCCTGTACGCCCTGGGCAGGCACCCACTCGTCGCCAAAGACTTCGGGCTCGGCGTAGGCTTGGATATTGGCGTAGTGCGTTTCGACATCTTCGCGATAAAACAGTCCCGCCATGCCTTGCGCGAGACGTTTTGCGCCGTCGCTGATCGCGGGGATATCGCCCGATACGGTGCCGTGGGTCAACGCGGCCGGGTACGAAAAGCAATGCACGCGGTCCAGGCCGGGACAGCAGCCGGGCGTTTTTTCCTGCAACTCGAATACCGGTCCCAAGTCGGGGGAGTCTGTGAGTTCCTGATCCTCTTCGCCTGCGGCTGGTGTGTAGCGATCGCCCCAGGCGCGGACATGCGGCGCCAGCGCGGCGAATTCCGGACGTACGGTCCAGTCGATACGAAAGCCCGTCGAGAACACGAGGAAGTCCAGTACGAACACGCCTTTGGGCGTGGTGACATGGATCTCATGGCCGATCATCGCCACGTCCAGAATTGGACAGCTCAGATTAAAGCGGGCATTGGGATGACGCGAGACGCGCAGCGTGCTGCCGCGAGGCGGGGGCACTTGTTGTGTATTGATGTAGTGGCGGATCCGCCATTTCCATTCGTCGGGCAAACCCAGGTGTCCGTGGACCAGGCCGGCATTGCCGGAGCCTTTGCCCTTGTTGACGCGCGGGATATCATCGCGACGAATCAACAGATCGACGCTGGCCGCGCCGGCCTCCAGGGCCGTCGCGGCGCTATCCATGGCCGAGGCGCCCGCGCCGATCACGCCGACGCGCTTGCCAGCCAGTGCGGCGTAGTCGGTCGTATCAGAGGAATGCGCCCAGCGGTTGCGCGGCAGTTTATGAGCAAACGCCGGAACATACGCGCCACCCAGGCCATCGCGGCCGGTTGCCAGCACGACGCGGCGGGCCAATATCGTTTGAGGTCCAGCAGGCGAGGCGATGTCCAATTGCACGACGCCATCCGCGCGCGGACGCACGGCCTGTACTTGATGCTGATTGCGGACATCCAGCCCCAGCACGCGACGGTACCACCGCAGATAATCCATCCATTGCAGACGGGGGATCTTGTCCAGAGCCTCCCAGGCCGCGGCGCCGAACTGAGCCTCGAACCAGGCGCGGAAAGTCAGCGCGGGCAGGCCGAGCGCGGGGCCAGTGAGTTGTTTGGGGGAACGCAGCGTTTCCATACGCGCCGTGGTGGCCCAAGGGCCTTCGTATCCTTCGGGTGCGCGATCAAAAATCGGTGCGTCGATTCCCACATGATTCAACGCTGCAGACGCAGCCATGCCCGCCATTCCGCCACCGATGATCGCCACATCCAACACGGATTGGCCGTCGATGGTGCGCGGTGGCATCCAACGCTTGGCAGGTAGCTCTAACCAGGCCAGGTCTTGGCGCAGACGCGCCTCCAATGCGGCAAGGCCCGGCTGCGGGCTGTCGACAGAGAGAGTCATGATGCAGAAGAATCCATAACAGGAGTGGTTTCGCCGTAGATCGAGTGCAGCAATGCGCCATGCTCGCTGGCCTCGTGACGCACAAAACCGGGCAATAGCTGCGCGGCAGTTTCGGCCAGGGCATCAGCAACTGCCTGCACTGCGGGCAGGGAGGGCTGCGATTGCGGCGTGATCACGCCAAAGAAAAACGGGATGTCGATGTCCAGCGTGCGGATGGCCACCCCATCGACGGGCAGGCCGTAGACAGTGATGGGCTCCAGCACCGCCAGACCGAGGCCGGCGCGTACGGCGGCCAGCGCGTTAACGGAAGAGTTGGTTTCGATCAGGCCAGGTGCTCTGCGCCCCTGGTTTGCCAAGGCCTGATCCAGACGGCGGCGCAAGCGGTATGGGTTGGCCATGGTGATAAGTCGCCGGCCCATCAGGTCATCGATGGATAAAGAGGTTTGCGCAGCCAGCGGATCATTGGCTGGCAGTGCGACGATACAGGGGACTTGACCAATCCAGTGCACGGTCAGGCCCCGGTGTTCCAATGGCAAACTGGTCGCGCCGAGTTGAGCTGCGCCGGTCAACACATCGTGCAGCACGCGTTCGGGCGACATGCTGCGCAATTGAACGCGAGAGGTCTCGATGCGGCCTTCGATGGATTTCAGTGCGGCGGGCAACAGACCTGTCGCCAGCGCTGAGGTGGCAGCCAACCGCAGAGGGCGATCGTCGCCGCGGGCGATTTCCTCGGCACGCTGGCGAATCTGCTTCAACCCCACCAGCGCACGTTCGACATCGTCATAAAGCAGGAATCCCTGTTCCGTCGGCGTCACGCGCGGACCGTTGCGGGCAAACAGCGCATAGCCGACTTCGGCCTCCAGTTCCTGGATCGAGCGGGTGATGACCGGCTGCGAACGGCCAAGCAAACGCCCGGCAGCGGTCACGCTGCCGGTGGACATGACGGCCGCAAAGGCCTCCAGTTGCCGTAATTCCATCGTTTTGCTTTATGTCAAAACAGAATTCTGAAGGCAGCAGTATGCGCTCTACAAATAATTAAATGGCATAAGCAAATTCCCTAATGCGGGTTTTCTCCTGGTTGTTAATAATTTCTCGTTATATTAAGCACTTACGCTATTTCTTCTATGCGGCCTCTTGTCCGCTGGCGGAGTTCCGGGGTAAGGCCGGCAGACGGCAAGCGCTGGATATAACGTCTTTCTTCTGAATGGTTACACTCAGTTGTCCAGACCAGGAGGCCTAATGAAAAAGATCGGAATTGCCGCAGCCGCATTGGTGGCGGCCGGATGTTCCAGTCCTGATCACGATACAAAGCCGATAGGCATGCCGAACCCGGCCTCTGCTTATTGCGTTCAGCTCGGCGGCCAGCTGACGATCAAAGACCGGCAGGGCGGACAGGTTGGTATCTGCACGCTGCCGGATGGGACGGCAATCGAAGAGTGGGAACTATATCGCCGGGATCATCCACGCCCGTAGGGCACGGGCGGTGGTAATCAGGCTGCTTTAACGCCAAACGCCATCTGCATGGCGTACTGCCGCACGTCGCCCGGCCATGCCGCGGCGTGCTGCGTGAATTGCGCCTGGTCATCGGCGAATAACGCGCGGGTGGCTTCTTCGAAACCAGGCAGATTGCCGGCCATGGACGACATGAAACGATAGGCGGCTTCTTGTCGTTGGCGTTGCTGTGTCGCACCCCCGTCAGCGTGGCGGGCCTGATCGACCAGCTTGCGCAGCGCAACCGACGCACCGCCTGGTTGCTGTGCGAGCCATTCCCAATGGCGTGGCAGCAAGGTGACCTCTCTCGATACGACCCCCAGTTTGGGGCGTCCACGTCCGCGAGCCGCTGCCGTTTCAGCTGGAGATGGCGCATGAGATTCAGTGGCGGGCGAGGGCGGGGCTAGCCGCGCCATGATGTCACCGTTACTGCCGCGCAGATCCACGTCCACGACCTGGCCTGTCGCGTCGTTATAGATCAGTACCGGCCCGGTGGCCTGCTCGTCATGGGCGCGGCGGGCGGCGACCGCGACCTCGGGCAGGGGGCCAGACGCAATACGTCGATGGCCATCAAAGGCGGTGCAGGTCGCCACAGTATCAGCCACAGCGTTGGTTACCGTGTTCATAGATTCTCCTTCCGTCTAGTGGCTTAATTATTAGCCGGGTAAAATTAATAATCAATATTACCCGGGTTAAATATTGCAACCAGAAATTTACGCTATCGACTAGGGAAACCCCCTAGTAAAAAACTGTCTAGCGCGTATAATCTTGCTTTGCGCCCGGAGTTCCCCATGCGTCTCGTTCAAAAAGCGCTCACCTTCGACGATGTGTTGTTGGTGCCTGCGTATTCCGAGGTGTTGCCGCGCGACACCTCTCTGGCTACCCGCCTCACTCGCAATATCACCCTGAACATCCCTCTCGTGTCCGCTGCCATGGATACGGTGACCGAATCGCGTCTCGCTATTGCGATGGCCCAAGAGGGCGGCATAGGGATCATTCACAAAAACCTGTCCGCTGACGCTCAGGCCAAAGAAGTCGCGCGCGTCAAACGCCACGAATTCGGTATCGTCATCGACCCGGTGACCGTAACGCCCGACATGAAAGTGCGTGATGCCATCAGCCTGCAACGTCAGCACGGCATCTCGGGCCTGCCCGTCGTCGAGGGCAAAAAACTCGTCGGCATCGTCACCAACCGCGACCTGCGTTTCGAAGACCGCCTGGATCAGCCCCTGCGTAACATCATGACGCCGCAGGAACGCCTGGTCACCATGCAAGAGGGCGCCACGCTGGACGAAGCTCAGGCCTTGATGCACAAACATCGCCTCGAGCGCGTGCTGATCGTCAACGAGGCCTTTGAATTGCGCGGCTTGGCCACCGTCAAAGACATCGTCAAGAACACCGAACATCCCGTTGCCAACAAAGACAGCCAGGGGCAGTTGCGTGTGGGCGCTGCCGTAGGCGTAGGCGATGGCACCGAAGAACGCGTGGAAAAACTCGTCGCCGCTGGCGTTGACGTCATCATCGTCGACACCGCACACGGTCACTCGCGCGGCGTGCTGGAGCGCGTGCGCTGGGTCAAGGAAAATTTCCCCAAAGTCGAAGTCATCGGCGGCAACATTGCCACCGCTGCCGCTGCGCGCGCCTTGGTCGACCATGGCGCTGACGGCGTCAAGGTCGGTATCGGCCCTGGCTCGATCTGCACCACGCGTATTGTCGCCGGTGTAGGCGTGCCCCAAATCACGGCCATCGCCGATGTGGCCAAGGCGCTCGAAGGCACCGGCGTGCCCTTGATTGCCGACGGCGGCATTCGTTATTCGGGCGATATCGCCAAGGCCCTGTCCGCTGGCGCATTTGCCTGCATGATGGGCGGCATGTTCGCCGGCACCGAAGAAGCCCCCGGCGAAGTCGTCCTGTTCCAAGGCCGCTCGTACAAGTCGTACCGCGGCATGGGCAGCCTGGGCGCCATGTCCGATGGCTCGGCCGACCGCTATTTCCAGGATCCGGCCAACAACGCCGACAAGCTCGTCCCCGAAGGCATCGAAGGCCGCGTTCCCTACAAGGGCAGCGTCCTGGCCATCATCTACCAATTGGTGGGTGGTATCCGCGCCTCGATGGGCTATTGCGGCTGCGCCACCATCGACGACATGCGCACCAAAACGCAATTCGTCGAAATCACCTCGGCAGGGGTGCGTGAATCCCACGTCCACGACGTGCAGATCACCAAAGAGGCCCCCAACTACCGCGCCGACTGATCGAGTCAGTACAATGCAATGCATCGCGCACCGGCAGAACTCCCGCGGTTCTGGCCGGTGCGCTTTTATTTCCAACCGGCAGAGTCTCCATGCACCAGCGCATCCTTATTCTTGACTACGGTTCGCAAGTCACCCAACTGATCGCCCGCCGCGTTCGCGAGGCAGGCGTCTATTCTGAAATCCATCCCGGCGATGTCGACGACGCCTTTGTGCGCGAGCAGGCTGCACAGGGTCTGAAAGGCATCATCCTGTCGGGCAGTCACGCCTCGGCCTACGACGAGGGATCGTTGACGGTTCCTCCCGCCGTCTTCGAATTGGGCTTGCCGGTGCTGGGCATTTGCTACGGCATGCAGTCCATGGCCATGCAATTGGGCGGCAAAGTCAGCTTTTCCGACCATCGCGAATTCGGTTATGCCGAGGTCCGCGCCCACGGCCATACCGAACTGTTGAACGGCCTGGCCGATTTCACAACGCCCGAAGGCCACGGCATGCTCAAGGTCTGGATGAGCCACGGCGACAAAGTCACCGAGCTTCCTCCAGGCTTTAAGCTGATGGCTTCGACGCCATCGTGCCCCATCGCCGGCATGGCCGACGAGGATCGCAAGTTTTACGCGGTACAGTTCCACCCCGAGGTCACGCATACCGTCCAGGGCAAGGCCATGTTGGCTCGCTTTGTGAACGACATCTGCGGCTGCAAGGGCGACTGGAACATGCCCGATTACGTTGCAGAGGCTGTTGCGCGCATTCGCGAACAAGTCGGCAGCGACGAAGTCATCCTGGGCCTGTCGGGGGGCGTGGATTCGTCGGTAGCCGCTGCACTGATCCACAAAGCCATCGGCGATCAACTGACCTGCGTCTTCGTCGATCACGGCCTATTGCGTCTGGACGAAGGCAAACAGGTCATGAAGACCTTTGCCGAAAACATGGGCGTGAAAATCGTCCACATCGACGCCACCGAACAGTTCATGAGCAAACTGGCCGGCCAAGCCGACCCCGAAGCCAAACGCAAAATCATCGGCCGCGAATTCGTCGAGGTGTTCCAGGCAGAGGCGGCAAAGCTCAAGAGCGCCAAATGGCTGGCCCAAGGCACCATCTATCCCGACGTGATCGAATCCGCTGGCGCCAAGACCGGCAAGGCTACATCGATCAAATCGCACCACAACGTCGGCGGTTTGCCTGATACGCTGAACCTGCAGTTGTTGGAACCGCTGCGTGAACTGTTCAAGGACGAAGTCCGCGAACTCGGCGTGGCCCTGGGTCTGCCTCCGCAAATGGTCTACCGTCACCCGTTCCCCGGCCCTGGCCTGGGCGTGCGTATCCTGGGTGAGGTCAAGCAGGAATACGCCGACCTGCTGCGCCGTGCCGATGCGATCTTCATCGAAGAGCTGCGCAGCACGATCGATGAAACGAGCGGCAAGAGCTGGTACGACCTGACCTCGCAAGCCTTCGCGGTATTCCTGCCGGTGAAATCGGTAGGCGTAATGGGCGATGGCCGCACGTACGAATACGTGGTTGCGCTGCGCGCAGTACAGACGTTCGACTTCATGACCGCCGACTGGGCGCCGCTGCCGCATGCATTGCTGGCCAGAGTGTCGTCGCGGATCATTAATGAAGTCCGTGGGCTGAATCGTGTGGTGTATGACGTATCGAGCAAGCCGCCTGCGACGATCGAGTGGGAGTGAGGTTCTTTCTAGCTAGTTGATTTCATTCAGCTAAATGAGTGCTATTGACGGTGTGTTTTGCACGGTCAATAGCATTTTTTTTTGCCGACACGCCCAGGTGGCAATATTGCCCTTTGAAATACAGCAATGGCTGCGTGGCAACGGCTTCCTGGCTGTTTAACGCTTTCACTTCACCAATCACAATCAGGTGATCGCCCGCGGTATGTTCTGCGTGAATTTCGCAGTCGAGCCAGTGCAGGCAGCCGGCAATGATCGGATTGCCCAACGGTGATTGCCGCCATTGGACGTCGTGCCACTTCGCTGCGCCTCGTTGAGCGAACTGGTTGGAAATCCTGATCTGCTCATCGGACAGGATATTGACCGCGAATCGACCTGCCTGGCGAATCTTTGGGTAGCTATACGAACTCGCCATGACGCCGAATGACACCAGCGGCGGGCTCATGGACACGCTATGGAACGACTGGCAAGTGAAACCAACCGGCTCATCATCGATGTGCGATGTAATCACCGTGACACCGGATGCATAGTGCCCGAGCGCTTCGCGAAAGCGCGATGGCTCGATAGCGGTACTAGCAAGTGACATATGGATTGGGATCCTGAATGCATGGCCATCGACGATGGCGTCCTGATCGATCCTGCGAATGCGGCGCAGGATCGGTGATCGCACTGTGGCGCTTCAGTGCTGTATCAGGCGGAAAGTTCCTTCCGGACGATTTCTGCGCCTGCGCTTAACGCCTGCAGCTTGCCTCTGGCGACGCCGCGAGGCAAGGGGGCCATGCCGCAGTTGGTCGAAGGATAGAGCTTGTCGGCATCGACGAACTGAAGGGCTTTGCGCAGGGTATTGGCGACTTCCTCGGGGGTTTCAATGGTGTTGGTTGCCACGTCAATGGCCCCGACCATCACTTTTTTGCCTCGAATGAGCTCAATCAGATCCATGGGCACATGCGAGTTCTGGCATTCCAGCGAGACGATATCGATACCGGATTTTTGCAGCTTGGGGAAAGACTCTTCATACTGCAACCACTCTGACCCCAATGTCTTTTTCCAATCGGTATTGGCTTTGATCCCGTAACCGTAGCAGATATGTACTGCTGTTTCACATTTAAGCCCTTCGATTGCTTTTTCTAGCGTGGCAACGCCCCAATCATTTACCTCGTCAAAGAAAACATTGAATGCGGGTTCATCAAATTGGATGATGTCGACGCCAGCGGCTTCGAGTTCTTTGGCTTCTTGATTGAGAATCTTGGCGAATTCCCAGGCGAGTTTTTCGCGGCTCTTGTAATGGCTATCGTAGAGCGTATCAATCATGGTCATGGGGCCTGGCAGCGCCCATTTGATGGGTTGTTTGGTCTGCTGGCGTAAAAACTTGGCGTCTTCGACAAAAACTGGCTTTTGGCGAGAAACCGCGCCAACAACAGTCGGTACGCTGGCATCATAGCGATCGCGAATTCTGACGGTCTCGCGTTTCTCAAAATCAACGCCGCTCAGGTGCTCAATGAATGTAGTGACGAAGTGCTGGCGAGATTGCTCACCATCGCTGACGATATCGATCCCTGCGTGTTCTTGCTCGTGCAATGACAAACGCAAAGCATCTTGCTTGCCCTCAATCAACGCTTCGTCTTGCAGTTTCCACGGTGACCAGAGAGTCTCTGGTTGAGCCAGCCAGGACGGTTTGGGCAAGCTGCCAGCAGTGGAGGTGGGGAGCAATTTTTTCATGATAGGTAGTCTTTTATTAGGGCAAGTCAAAGCGCGTAATTAGCCGCGGACCATTGCTCGAGAATGGTTCGGTAGGGTTTGATGAAATGCTCATCAACAAATTTGCCCTGCTCAATGGCCAGTCGGCTACGCTCTTCTCGATCGTAAACAATTCGAGTCAGTGAATAATCCTGATGCTTCAGGCTCGGCTGGTAGGACTTTCCCGCGGCTGAATTCGCGTTGTAAATTTCAGGGCGGTAAATCTTTTGGAAAGTATCCATCGTGCTGATGGTGCTGATGAGCTCAAGATTGGTGTAATCACTGAGCAAATCGCCTGAAAAATAAAAAGCCAAAGGTGCGGCACTATTTGGAGGCATGAAATAGCGAACCTTCAGCCCCATCTTGTTGAAATAGTCATCAGTCAGGGAATATTCATCCTGCTGATATTCAACGCCCAGCACAGGGTGCTGATTTTCAGTCCGAATATAGGTCTTGCTGCTCGAAACACTGAGGCATATGACAGGCGGCTTATTGAAATTCTCTTTATAAGCGTTCGAATTGACAAAGGCCTTGAACAGTTTTCCGTGCAGCTCGCCAAAGTTATCAGGCGTGCTGAATGTGGGTTGATTCTCATTGTGCTGCCGGAGCAGCACGCTAAAGTCATAATCTCGCACATAAGAGGAAAAATTATTTCCTACCATGCCCTCGATACGTTCGTTGGTCTTTCGATCGATAACGCTTGCTTTCAATATCTCGATCAAGGGGAGGGCATTGTCAGTGCTTGCCGCATCAATGCTCATTTCAACGGAAATGATCTCAAGCTTCACTGTATAGCGATCGCCTTTTGGATTATCCCAATGCGCCAAAGCATTGAAACGATTGTCAATCATCCTCAAGGTGTTGCGCAGATTCTCCTGGCGACTATCGCCTCTGGCCAGATTGGCAAAGTTGGTCGTGATGCGCGTGTTATCTGCCGGATGGTAGTTTTCGTCGAAGCAAGTACTCTTAATGGTAAATTTAAAATCTTTGTTCATCGCAATCTGGCGTCCTGAATCCTGAGGTGAGACCTCGGCTTTATTTCTTTGCCAGACCGTTTCGGTTTTATTTACTGGCTTTATCACTCAGCAGTTTGTATATTTTCTGCAATCAAGAGCAGTGCGTATTCTATGCTGTGCATTGAGTGAATAATAATGAAATGATTTCATTCCAGTATTAGTCATGCTCATGATCTGATGCGCGGCCAATCGGCTGCCGAAGCGTCAAAGTAGTTTCTTCATGGCGCAACGCTGCGCCATAGGTAACCCTGCACGTTCCTCGGCGTCCAATATGGTCTTGAGCCGAGGTGTGAGATTTTCTTGATTCAGCGTAGCGAATCCAAGCCTCTGGTAATAAGGCTCATTCCAAGGAACTTTCCTGAATGTGGTCAAGGTCAGCGCGCTGGCCCCTCGATCGATGGCTAACTGCTGCGCCGCTTGTATCAATTCCCGTCCGATCCCGCGTCCCTGTTGTTCGCGATGGACCGCAATCTGCCACACGTGCAGGGCGTCTGCTGTCATCTCACCGTTCAGAAAGGCCACGATGCTGTGACCGTTCAGTTCTGCGATGAAAGCAACGCCTCCTGCGATCAGAGCACGATGTTGCTCCTCCGACTGAACATCGTCGTCGGCGATCCATTCCAGCCCTGGCCATTGCCGGAATATCTCACCGGAACTGCGTTCGACCTCGGGTAAAACGGGGGCGTCACAGTCGCGTGCGGGCCTGATGCTGATCATATGCGGCGGTTAGCGGAGGAACGCCGCCGCTTTGACCAAACCATTCGCAGCAATAGCAGGATGCACTCCCACGCCAATCCGAGCAGGCCGCCGGCGAGGAACAACAGAGAAATCAACATCAGCCAGCCGGCCACCGTCATGGTGTAAAGCGCGCCGCCTATATCGACTCCCCGTACGATGCACGCTTGCGCGTAGCCCTCATGCAGTTGGCAGCCATTTAGGTCAGCGATGAAGCCAGCAAGCGTGACTGAAATCATGGGGGCAACCCCGATGACAACCAGCAGTATCAGAACGCGTATCCGTGCCGGTATTCTCGTTTTCATTTGATCGTAGGTGCCCCTTGCGCGTGACGCCCAAGGATCTGTGACGCGCCTGGTGTAAGGTCAAAGGTTTCAGCGATGATATGGTATTTTTTCATAAATCTGATGCCGCCCGAGCTGGATTCTATGGTGGCTCGGCACAACGCAAGATCTCTCTGTCACGCGTCTATAAAGTGCGATTTTTCAAAAAGCAGGGTCGGTTTGACTATACCGGTTATGCGGGGAATTACCTTTGAACATGTCCTTCCCTTGGTTAGGGCTGGCAGGCGCAATCGCGTTACTCCTGCTCCTATTCGGGGCCGACGTTCTTCGCAGCGATAACGCTATCTCGCGATGGCGGGACCTGACCTGGCTGTCATGGGCGGGAACGGCGGCTTACCTCACGCATTACATCGAGGAATATGGTAAACGCGGGATTGCTTATCGTCATACCTTGGCTGGCCGAACGCTGGCGCGGAGGCTTTCTGATCCGCCCGTCGGGGTCATAAGAACATCGGCAACTATCTCTGCGCGATCTCCTGCGCAAAGACAGCGGCCGCTTGATGTGCCACTTCTGCCACATTCAGGCTCATCGCCAGTTTGCATTCATTCAACTCTTCCAAGGCGAACCACTTTGCCTCGAGCGCGTCGTCGCCGCCCACCGGCGCCCCCGATTGCCATTTGCAGAGCACGGCAATCAGCACGAAATGCTGACGAAGTTGCCCTTTGTCGTCACGGCCGAACACATCGACAGCCGTGAAGACACGGTGCGCTTCGGCGCGGACGCCGGTTTCTTCCAACAGTTCGCGAACGGCGGCGCTTTTGATGGTTTCGCCGATTTTGATTTTTCCACCGGGAAACCCCCAGCTCCCGGCGTCGGGCGGATTGGCCCGGCGCACCAGCAGGATTTTGTCATCGTGGAATACGGCCGCGATGGTCGCTGCGATGGGGCGGGGTACCGGCTGCGCAGAAGACGATGGATAGCTGCTATCTGACATAATGGCCTCGCATAATGAGATAAGCACAGAGGCAAAGCATCAAGCCGCCGGCAACTCAGGCACTGCAGAGCAGGTGCCTCTATGGTTGCCGGCAAGCTGGCCATCACCGTTCGGTATCAGACGGCCGCGGGATCGATTTTCTCGGCATCGATACCATACCGTACCATGGCCTCACGGATCGTTGCACGGGGCAGCCGTCCCTCGTCAACACATGCCTTGATCGCGGCCAGGACGATGAAGGTTCGGTCCACCTCGAAAAAAGCACGCAGTGACTCGCGGGTATCCGAGCGGCCGAAACCGTCCGTGCCGAGGCTGATGAAGCCGCGATCCTTGACGAAGGGGCGGATCTGGTCGCCGACGATCTTCATATAGTCGGTTGCTAGCACGACAGGGCCGGTACGGTCTCGCAGGCATTGCTGAACATACGGGATGCGCGGCTCGTCTTCCGGATGCAGCATATTCCAACGCTCGGCGGCCATGCCATCACGGCGCAGTTCAGTCAGGCTCGTCGCGCTCCAGACATCGCTGGAAATACCGAAGTCCTGCTCCAGCAGTTCACTCGCTGCAATGACTTCGCGCAGAATCGCGCCGCTGCCCATCAGTTGTACATGCGGTCTGCTGGCCGGCTCTGACGCGGAGCCCTGCTTCGCGCCGTCGCGCAACAGGTAAATCCCTCGGAGAATACCGGCCTCGCTTCCTGGCGGCAGTGCGGGGTTCGGGTAGTTTTCGTTGAGCAGGGTGATGTAGTAATAAATGTCTTCCTGTTCCGCATACATGCGGCGCAACCCGTCCTGGATGATGACTGCCAGTTCATAGGCAAAGGTGGGGTCATACGACACGCAATTCGGTATCACCGACGACAGTACGTGGCTATGGCCATCATCGTGCTGCAAGCCTTCTCCCATGAGCGTAGTGCGGCCCGATGTGGCGCCCAGCAAGAACCCCCGCGTGCGTGCGTCGCCCGCCGCCCACGCCAGATCGCCCACGCGTTGCAGGCCGAACATGGAATAGAAGATATAAAACGGGATGGCCGCCAAACCATGATTGCTGTAGGCCGTTCCCGCGGCGATCCATGATGCAATTGCACCGGATTCGTTAATGCCTTCTTGCAGGATTTGGCCGTCTTTGGCCTCTTTGTAGTAGCTCAGCTGGCCGGCATCCTGTGGGGTATAGAGTTGTCCCACATACGAATGGATGCCGATCTGGCGAAACAAGCCTTCCATGCCGAAGGTGCGCGATTCGTCGGGCACGATGGGAACGACGAGCTTGCCCAGGTGTGGGTCTTTGAGCAGCGTGGTCAGGATACGCACGAACGACATGGTGGTCGACACACCGCGCTCGCCGCTATCTTTCAGTTGCGTCGCGAAAGCGCTGAGCGGCGGAACCTGCAACGGGGCAACTTGGCTGATACGCGCCGGGACATGACCGCCGAGCGCGGTCCGGCGGCGCGCGAAATAGCGGGCTTCTTCGCTGTCGGGCGCAGGTTTCAGATAGGGCATGTCCTCGAGCTGCTCGTCGGGCACGGGCAGCGAGAATCGATCGCGGAACGCGCGCACGGCATCAGCGCTCATCTTCTTGAGCTGATGGTTGACGTTCTGGCCTTCGCCGGCCTCGCCCATGCCGAAACCCTTGACCGTTTTGACCAGAACGACGGTCGGACGGCCTTTGGTGCCGACGGCCTGTGCGTAGGCGGCATGTACTTTCTCTGGGTCGTGGCCCCCGCGTGTCAATGCCCAGATTTCATCGTCCGACAGGTGCGCGACCAACTCCAGCAGTTGCGGATACTTGCCGAAGAAATGCTCGCGCACATAAGCGCCGTTCTGGGATTTGAATGTCTGGTATTCGCCGTCGACACATTCCATCATGCGTTGACGCAGCAGCCCGCTGGTATCGCGCTTGAGCAGATCGTCCCAGCCGCTGCCCCACAACACCTTGACGACGTTCCAGCCCGCGGCCCGGAAGGTGCCTTCGAGTTCTTGAACTATCTTGCTGTTGCCTCTGACTGGGCCGTCCAAGCGTTGCAGATTGCAATTGACGACAAATATCAAGTTGTCCAGACGTTCCCGCCCGGCGACCGAGATGGCTGCCAGCGATTCGGGCTGGTCCATTTCTCCGTCACCCAGAAAGGCCCACACTTTGCGGCCCTGATGCTCCAGCAGCCCGCGGTACTCGAGATACCGCATGAATCGCGCCTGGTAGGCCGCCGTCAACGGGCCCAATCCCATCGACACAGTGGGGAATTGCCAGAAATCCGGCATCAGGCGTGGGTGGGGGTATGAGGATAGACCGTCGCGCCCGGCCTCTCGACGGAAATTGTCCAGTTGTTCTTCGGTGATGCGTCCTTCCAGATAGGCGCGCGCATAAATACCCGGTGCGGAATGTCCCTGTATGTAAACCATATCGCCGCCGAAAGTCTCGGTGCGGCCCCGGAAAAAGTGATTGAAACCCACGTCATAGAGTACGGCGGCCGATTGGTATGTGGCAATGTGTCCGCCGACATTGGAATGCTTGCCGGCGCGCAGCACCATGACCATCGCGTTCCAGCGGATGTAGGCGTTCAACCGGTGTTCGATGGCGAGGTCGCCGGGGTAGGCGGGTTGCCGGTCTTTCGGGATGGTATTGATGTAGGCGCTCGTGACACGCTCATGCAGGTTGCCGTGTCTGGATGCATCGAATTCAGTGAGCTGGTCGATCAGGTAGTGCGTGCGTGAGCGGCCCTCGACTGCCTCCACGGCCTCCAGCGCTTGCAGCCACTCTTGGGTTTCCAGCGGGTCGACATCGACCAAGGCGAGGGGGGGATTCATAGTGGGCCTCCGGGAAAAAAGCAATGTGTTAAAGCGGTGCCGGCGTCGGCCAGCCTGGCGTGGTCCAGACACCGATAGACGATTTATGGATTGCAAATGCAATCGTAATCCGTGGGATTCTAAGTCAGCTACAATTGCAAATGCAACTGAAACGAAGGAACCTGCTATGACGAAGGACGGAACGGATCTGTGGTTTTCGTTTGTGCGCACCCATCGCTTGATGATTCGCGAGGTAGAGAGCCGCCTGGCGGCGGCCAAGCTGCCGGCCTACGCCTGGTACGACGTATTGTGGGGACTGGAAAGCGGGCCGCAGGGCGCTCGTCGCATGCACGAGCTGGCCGACGCCCTGGCGATAGAGCGTTACAACCTGACGCGGCTGGTAGATCGCCTGGAACAAGAGGGATTGGTCACGCGTACGCGCTCGCCGGAAGACGGCCGCGCCGCGTATGCCAGCATCACAAAAGAAGGGCGTGCGCTACGCAGGAAAATGTGGAAGGTGTACGAAAGCACTGTAGCAGAGGTTTTCTTGAATCAGTTCAGCGCCGATGAGCAGGCAAAGTTTGCCAAAGCGCTGGATCGAGCTGCCGCCGTGGCCCGCGGTCAGTGATTCAATGTGCCGCGAGCGTGGCAGAGCTGCCGGATTTCAGGCCAACGAATAGCGTTTCACCGCGTGTTCCGCTAGACGCTTGGGAACGGTGCCCTCATCGCTGAGCGTTTTAAGCGCAAGGGCTGCAATCCATTGAGCGCCGGGAGGTCGCCTCGCTGCTGAGTGACAGTCGTTGCCCATTGCGACAAAACGCGCGGAGACGAATCCGCCAATCTGATTGGCAATGTGTTGCCCATAGCCGGTCACCGCGAGTACAGGCGATTGTCCGGACCCCAGGCAAGCCTGGATATGGGGCGTCCTTTTCGGTGATAGGGGATGGAGCGTGTTCCAGTGTTCGGACTCGTATCCGTCTCGTGCCAGGCGCGTATAGCTGGGACAACTCCAGACCTCGCTCGTGATATTCCACTCGGCTTGCAGCAGGGCGGCTGCCTGGATCACTGTTTCCAAGGCCTTGCCGGCTCCCAGCAGACGGACATCAGGCGCATGCGGACCGGACACGGCATTGACCCGATACATTCCCTTGTACGCATCATGCACATTGGCTTGCGCTGGCATCGGTGACAGGCCGTCGTCATCGTGCAGCGTCAGATAGCAGAATCCCGGCTCGTTATCTATGTACAGGGCGTGTAGGGCAGAGCGCAGAATCGCGAGCGCTTCTTGGCCTGACGCGGGATCGTAGGGAATGCAGTTCAGGCGGTTGGCGAGCCAGAGGGGGACCGTGGGCTGCACGCTTTTGGGCCATCGTGACGCGGCCGTCTCGGCATCGTTGAACACGATGCCGCGCTCAGCAGCCTCGAATATCGCAGCGCGCAGCCTGGCCACGGATTCGGATCGCAACAGATACAGCAGCGGCACCTCGCTGCGATTGGCACTATCTCGAAACCAGAGCGGCCAGGCGCTGATATTTCCGGCTTGATGGGCCGGTTGCGGCGCTGCAGCCGATTTTCCTGGCGATGCTTTCACGACCCAGACCTTGCCGTTGGTCAGTTTGTTTTGCTCCAGGGCCTGGACGATGGTTTGGACGGCGTGGTAGGGAGACCCGGCGAAACAGTTTCGCTCTACATCTTCCGCAGCAAGTGTTTCGAGGCAGATAGCCGCTGCCTGCCGGGTTTGCTGCGTGACTGCCGCCGGGCGAAGATTTTCCAGACTCATGATTGACCTTTGTTAACAGGCTTCTTGCACGACTCTATATCGTACCTTACGATTGCAAGTGCAACTATTTTAATTGCAATTGCAATCGTAATCGAGGGCCACCATGACACAACCTAGCGATCTTGCTTTCTATACGGCAGACACCCCCAATGGGCAGAAGGTCAGCATCTTTCTCAAAGAGGCCGGGCTGGCTTATGAGCAGTTCGACCTGGACCTTGGGCGCGGCGATCAACATCGGCCGGATTTCCTGAAGATCAACCCGAACGGCAAGATTCCGGCCATCGTTGATCGAAAGGCCGGTCTCGCAGTTTTCGAATCAGGCGCCATACTTTCTTATCTTTCATCGAAGACGGGGTGCCTGCTGCCTACGACGCAGGCGGAGAATATCGCCGTGCAGCAATGGCTGCATTTCCAGATTGGCGGTATCGGGCCGATGCTGGGGCAGCTATGGTGGTTTTTGCATGCGTCGAAAACAGAGAACGCCGAGGCAATACAGCGGTACCGGATGCAATCGCTGCGTCTTTACCAAGTGACGGATACCCGCTTGAGCGAGTCCGCCTTCATCGCCTCGAACAACTACAGCATTGCCGATATTGCTGCGTTCTCTTGGCTGAGAACCTGGGAGGAATTGCATCTGGACATCACGCCTTACCCGCACGTCCGACGGTGGCTCGAGGAGATAGCTGCACGGCCCGCCGTGCAGGCAGGGCTCTTGGCAACCAAGGTGTCTTCCCGCCCCGTCACCGAACTGCCAAATTCGACCGGAGGCTGAGAGCATGGCGTGGACTTATTTGCTTCTCGCCGCAGGCTTGGAAATTGTGATGGGTCTCTGCCTCAAATTAAATGCGGGCTGGACCAAGCCGGGGCCGAGCGCCATCGCGGTCATAGCAGGGCTGGGCAGCATCTATTTACTGGCATTGGCCTTGCGTTCGTTACCCGTCGGGATGGCTTACGCCATCTGGACAGGTATCGGCACGATTGGCCTGGTACTTGTGGGTGTGCTGGCATTTCAGGATGAGATGAATTGGTCCCGAGCTTTTTTCTTGGCATTGGCGTTCATCGGAATCATCGGGTTGCGTTTTTCCGAAGCGGCGGCATGAGAGTTCGCGCCACACACGGCTATCGATGCTGCGTCGCCGGCCGTGACCCTAAATGCGCGTTGATGCCTTCGTGGAAATCGGCGCTTTCACACCCTTGATCCGCATATTCCCGATTCTCTGCGGAGTCGGCGCGACGCATGCCCCGTCTTTCACGCCGCCGAAGGCGCACTTAATCAAACATAATTTGACAGCCCGATTGCAGCTGGGGCAGAGTGCGATTCATCTTTAGCTTGATCGTTGTACGTCAGCGCTGGCTAGGGGAAACCCTTGCATTCATCGCCAGTCTGCGATGCCTGTTGCTACCGATTCACCCGGGACACACCGGGAGTGTTTTTACTGGCCGAGGAATTGGATCCCGGCCTTCGTAGAAAACCGAGGTTCTTGCAGTACCAACGAGGAGACGATGATGAGGAAGGGTTGGAAAGGGCTGATGGCCGCACTGGCCATCTCGGCGGGCGCGGCTGCGCAGGCGGCAGAGACACCGGACATCAAGCTGATGCAGCTATCCGTCGGCAAGATCGAGCTGGACAAGGGTTTCATGACCGCCATGGTCGATGTCGGCACCAAAATCAAAATTCCCGTGCCGGCTTATGTGATTCAGCATCCGCGCGGCCTGGTGTTGTTCGATACCGGCATGAACCAGGCGACCGCCGATGGCAACTGCGCCAATTACTGGGGGCAGGGGCTGTGCGGCGCGTTCAATTCGATCCAGGGGCGCGACGAAGTCATCGACCGCCAGCTCAAGGCTGCCGGTTTTGATGTGAGCGACGTGAAATACGTGGTGTATTCGCACTTCCACCTGGACCACGCCGGCAATATCAAAATGTTCCCCAACGCCAAGCACGTGGTTCAAAAGGCGGAGCTGCGCGCGGCCTGGTGGCCCGAAAAATTCCAGCGCGCCGCCTATGTCATGAAAGACTTCGACACCACGCGCGACTACGACTTCATCCAGGTAGAAGGCGATTTCGACTTGTTTGGCGACGGCTCCATCGTGTTGCTGGACACCAAGGGACATACGCAGGGACACCAGTCGCTGCAGGTCAAGCTGAAAAACACCGGCATGGTGCTGCTGGCTGCCGATGCCATCTACACCGGTGAAAACGAGGCGGGCGTGATTCCGGGAATCACCTGGAATACCAACGACTCGATGCGGGCCATCGACCGGCTCAAACAGATACGCGACGCCAATCAGGGCCAGCTCTGGTATAGCCACGACGCGCAGCAGCACGCGCAGAACGCCAAGACCAAAGTCTTTGACTGAGGCGCGCATGTCAGCGGCGGTCGCGCTGGAGGGCGTTACCAAGTCGTTCGGGTCCCGGCAGGTGCTGCACGGGATCTCGCTTGCCGTCGGCAAAGGCGAGATCGTCGGGTTGCTGGGACCGAACGGCAGCGGCAAGACCACGACATTGCGGCTGATGGCGGGCTACTATGCGCCCGACAACGGCCGCGTGACGGTCTGCGGTCGCACGCCGGCCGCAGGGCGCGGCAATGCCGATATCGGCTACTTGCCTGAGCGTGTCCCGCTGTACGACACGCTGACGGTGAACCAGTACTTGGCGTTCGTCGCAGGCGTAAAGATGTCTCGCGACCGCACCGGGCGTCGCCGGGCGATCGAACGGTCGCTCGACGGTTTCGATTTGCAGGGATTGGCGGGCACACCCATAGGCCGCTTGTCCAAGGGGCAGCGCCAGCGGGTGGGACTGGCGCAAGCCGTGTTGAACGATCCGCCGGTGCTGCTGCTGGACGAGGCTACCAATGGCCTCGATCCGTTGCAGATCGTCGAGGCGCGCGCCATGATACGGCGTTGTGCGGAGGGACGAGCTGTGGTGTTCAGCAGCCACTTGATGCAAGAAGTCGAGGCGCTGTGCACTCGCATGGTGATTCTGCGCAATGGCCACCTGATAGAGGACGCATCGCTGGGGGGCACGCAGCCCTTGCTCAAACTGAGGCTGGATTTGTCGCAGGCCCGGCACGCCGAGCTGCATCAGGCGCTGGCCACTTGCCCCGGAGCGCCACGGGCGCTAGTCACCTTGCTTGCCGAAGGGCTGAGCGATTGGCAGATCGCGTGGGACGAAGCCGAGGGAGAGCAGGCCTGCGACGCGGTGTTGCGGACGGTGTTGGGCATGGCCCGCCTGCGGGCGGTGCTCGGCGCGCATGATGCGGTGGAAACGCGATTATTGGCGGCCTTGGCGCCCAACGACACAGAGATGCGGAGGCGCGCATGAGCGGGTTTGGCGCGTTGTACCGGAAAGAACTGCGCACGGATTTCGGATCGCCGGTCGCCCTGGCAGTGGTGGCGGTGTTCTGGGCGCTGGCAGGTTATCTATTCAGCTTCAATCTGTTTTTTGTGAGTACGGGGCAGATGGTGACCTCGTTTCACAACATGACGATCTTGCTGATCCTGGTCATGCCGCTGGTGAGCATGCGGGCATTCGCCGAGGAGGCCCGCCAGGGGACGCTGGAATTGCTGCTGACCTTGCCGCTGTCGGATGCGACGCTGGTCGCCGCCAAGTTCGCAGCCGGGCTGACGATGCTGGCACTGATGCTGGCGGGCACCATGGTGGCCGTGTTGCCGTTGGCTTGGTATGGGCAGCCGGACTATGGCCCCATCGTGGGCGGCTATATCGGCGTGTTCCTGTACGGTGCGCTGTTCCTGGCCATTGGTATAGCCGTGTCCAGCGCTTGCTCGAATCAAATCGTGGCGGCCAGCGCCACCTGGGGCATCCTGGTGCTGCTGTGGTTTATCGATTATCCCGCCGCGCTGGATGCGCTACCGGCGCTGTCGCCGTTGTTTCAGGCCTTGTCGCTGTCAGCCCAGCATGTGGATTTCATCCGGGGAGTGTTGCCTGGGCCAGCCACCGTCATGCTGCTTAGCTTGGCTCTGCTGGCCCTGATGGTGGCCGCGGTAAATCTGAAGCGCTGGAGGCTGCGATGAGCGCTTCTGGCATGCGGCGCGTCGGACGGCGCTGGCTGTTATGGTTGCCGGTCGTGGCGACGGGCGCGGTACTGCTGGCGCTGAACTTGTGGGCTACGCGCAGCCTGGGCCGGCTGGACCTCACCGCGCAACAGGTGTACAGCCTGTCTGAGGAAAGCCTGGAGGCGGCGCGCGCTATCCGTCAACCCATAACAGTGACCTGGTTCTATGACCTGCGCAACAAGAGCATGGTGGATGCCCTGCATCTGTTGCGCCAATACGAGCGCGCCAACCCATTGATCCAGGTGACCGGTGTGGATCCTGCGCTGCGGCCCGCGCAAGCGCGCGCGGCCGGCATCCAGTTTGCGGGCAGCGCGGTGCTGGAATCCGGTGATCGTCGCACCACGATCAATGGTGGAACAGAAACGGACTTCACCAACGGTTTGATCCGTATCAGCCAGAACGGGTCGCAGACGATCTGCTTTACCCAGGGACATGGCGAGGCCACATTGAATAGCCTGAGCTCGCTCGACGATCTGGAAGACCACGATCACGACGAAAACCTGGTGGCACGCGTCGAAGTGCATGAACGCAATGGCCTGGCGCTGGCGCGTAATGCCTTGCGCACCTTAGGTTTCGCTACCGTAGGCGTGAATGCGGGAAGCTTGGCGCAAGCATTGCCGCATTGCACCGTGGTTGTTGTGGCAGGGCCACGCACACCGTTCGGCTCCGGGGACGTCAGCGCGTTGCGCGACTGGACCGTACGCGGCGGCAAGAGCCTGGTGCTGCTGGAACCCGACAGCGCTCACGGGTTGGGAGGTTTGCTGGCGGATTTCGGCGTGGCGCAGGCAGCTGGAGGAATAACCGATTCGGGCAGCCATTACCGCAATGATCCCGGCAGTCCCGCGGTCAGCGACTACACCCGTCACAAGCTGACGCGTGGCCTGCCCTTGAGCTTTTTCCCAGGTGCCGCCGCGCTCGAACCGGCAGGAGAGAGCCTGCCGCCGGGCGTCGCGGTTACGCCCTTGGCACAGACATCGCCAGAGGCGCGGCTGCCTGGGCGTGAGCCTCAGCGCTTGACGCTGATGGCTCTGGCCACCGGCAAGGCCGGCCCAGAGGAGGGCGCGGGGCGGCCCATGCTGTTGGTCGCAGGCGACAGCGACTTTGCCACCAACCAGCACTTCGCTGCACTGGGTAACGGAACGCTGTTCGTCAATGCGGTGACGACGCTGGCTGGCGCGGACCCACTGCTGGATATCCGGCCTCGGCATTATGAGCAGGGACGCGTAGAACTGACCAACCGCCAGATGCAAACGGTGTTTTGGACCAGCACCGTCGCCCTGCCGGCGCTGGCGCTGTTGATCGGCTTGATGATGTGGTGGAGGCGCCGATGACGGCCGCGCGTTCCTGGCTGGCGGTGCTGTTGGCGGGCGTGGCCCTGTCGATATGGCAATGGAATGAACTGCGCGAGGGGCCGGAGCATCATGATGGACACACCCATCTGCATGACGAGCATGGCAAACCTACGCGTTTATACAATTGGAATGCTGCAGACGTAGCCCAGCTAATACTGTCGACACAGTCCGCGCGGATCACGCTGGATCGCGAACCAGGCGGCTGGCGCAGCGAGTCGGCCCCGGGCTTCGACGTGTCCGGCTTCGTCAAGCTGTTTTCACAACTGCGCAGCGAACGCCAGTTGACGCCCATCGACGGACAACCTTATGGCTTGGCGCCGCCTCATCTGCGCATTGCGCTGCGGGACGCGCAGGGCAATGCGCTGGCTTTGATGGACGTGGGCGATTTGGCGCCAGATGGCTTCGGCCGTTATGTGCAGGTGCCCGGCGAGCCGAACCTGCGCATGGTGCCGGACTACCAAGTCCGCGAGCCGCTCGCGGCCATGCAGCGGTCCGCCACCAGCGGTCAGGGCAATCCCCTCAAGCCATAATAATTTCGCAGGAGATGCGGCTCTTCAGTGGGCAACAGCACTTCGTTGATGACTCGATGGTGGCGAACACGAGACCTTCTCAATGAACGGTCGACGAGGGTGCTCTGAACACGACAACCAATCCAGCCAAGATCGCCACCATGCCCGCCATGGCCAACGCAGGCATCGCGTTACCCAGAATCAGATAATCAAGAAGCACCGTGATCACTGGCACCAGATAGAACAAACTCGTGACGTTGACCAGGTTGCCGCTGCGTATCATCCGGTAGAGCAGCAGTTGCGCTCCGACCGAGATCCCCAGCCCTAGCCACAACAAGGGAATCAAAAAACCCAGGTTGAGTTCTACGTGAACAGGCTGCAACGGGATGAGGCCCAGGCACAGCAGCAAGGTTACGGCATACTGCAAGGGCAGTACTTCGGTGGGGGCTTGCTGAATGCGTTTTTGCAGCATGGCTCCGAAGGTCATGCATAACAGTGCAGCCAGCGCGTAGCCCATGCCCAGCACGGACAATTTTGTCAGGACCAAACTTTGATACACCACTAGCGTCAGGCCGGCCAATGAGAGCGAGAGGCCGAGTAACCTCCAGGTGGAGAAACGCCTTTCGGTCATCAGCAGGGTCAGGATCGGCTGTATACCGAGCAGCGTCGCCAATAGCCCAGGGGTGATGCCATTTGCCATCGCCTGGAAATAGCAGACCGAATAGCCACCGATCAGTAGCAGTCCCGTTCCTGCAACCTGCCAGCGTGTCCCGGACCTCGGCAGCCAGCGGCGGCTTGGCAAACCGATCAGTAACAGCGCACCGAGCGCCAGACTAAAGCGCAGGATCAGCATGGCAAGCACGGAACCGTGGTCCAGTCCCCAGCGGATGAAAATAGCCGCGCTGCCCCATAGCAGCACGAACGTGGACATGGCGGCGAAACCCGTCCATGTGAAAGATCTAGAAGTCATTGTTTATTCACCTGTCGAACAACGAACAGGCCCCAGCCATCCGCTGGCACTACAGTGTCAGGGCAGCCTTAATGGCATCAGGATAGGGGCCGCGAGGCGGGCTGGATCAGCCCAAGATCATCGCGAGTGGCGGAGCCACTGCAATGTTCGCCGGAGGCGCGACGGGTGAAGGCGGAGGGTTCGTAGCGCGCAAGCCGCCGGCCACGATGCTCGTGGTCAGGGCGAATGGGAGATGGCGCGCAGACGAAACCATGGGTGTCTAGTCAAAATCTAGAGATGATTGGAAATGAATATAGCATATGCATGCTATGGAGTGGTGATTTGCGAGAGTGTAGAGCGCGTGTTGCAATTCGCACATCGATGGAGAACGGTGGGGCAGCAACCATGAATACAGCGAAGACGGTTCCACTGGGGACCAGTGCCAGCGAGATCACTACTTTTGAGGAAGGCGACCCATATGAAAATCCTTGGGTTTTGGGGCAGGCCCCGGTAGAGAATATAGACGTGGGGCCCTACGATGCCGGTTGGCCGGTGCTGTATGAGACACTGAAAAGCAGGATTGAGATCGCTCTGGCCGGGAAGGCACGGGCGATCGAGCATGTGGGGTCTACCGCTGTACCAGCCCTGCCAGCCAAGCCGGTGATCGATATCGACGTGATCGTGGATGATCCCAGGGATGAAGGCGCTTACGTACCCGCGTTGGCCGAACTCGGGTACGCGCTAAGCATCCGAGAGCGGTCCTGGTATCAGCATCGAATGCTCCGTCACGAATCGCCCCGTATCAACTTGCATGTGTTTGGGCCGAATTGCCCAGAGCATATTCGCCATATATTGTTCCGCGACTGGCTTTCTGCTCATTCAGAAGACAGGGATTCATACGCTGATGCAAAGGTGCGGGCGGCAAATGGAGCGGAGACGGTGCGAGACTACAATTTGAGAAAGCAACGGGTAATCCGGGAGATCTATACAAAGATCTTCGATGCCTACGGCTTGCTGCCCGCGAATCGGGGACCCTTGTAGGTCCGCGAGACTGGCCTAATTCATCGGCCAGAGCCATCCTCCATGGTTGAGGGCCAGTAGTAAGCGTCTGGTGTGGATCTCGCGCCAAAGATCGCTTGTCCCACGCGCACAACCGTTGCGCCTTCCTCAATGGCAATTTCATAATCGCCGGACATGCCCATCGAGAGCTCGTCGAGTGCGGCGCCGCTTGGGGCCTCTTGGCGTAGCCTGTCCCGCAGTTCACGTAGTCGCACGAAGCATTGGCGGACGCGTTCGGTTTCAGCGGAAAACAATGCAAGCGTCATGAATCCGCGCACTCGCAGCGCTGTAAATGCCGGCAGCGCTTTGAGAAAAGTCGCTACGTCGTCTGGCGGCAACCCATATTTGCTCGCCTCGCCTGATGTGTTGACTTGCACAAACACATCCAGTGCGCGGCCCTCGGCCTGCAAACGGCGATCCAGCGCCTCGGCTACGCGCAGACTGTCCAGTGCCTGAAACTCGGTGGCGAAGCGCGCCACCAGCTTGGCTTTGTTGGTCTGCAAATGGCCGATCACTGACCAATGCAAATCGGTCAGGTCTGCCATGGCCTCCCATTTTCGGTAAGCCTCTTGCGGCTTGTTCTCGCCGAGCAGACGGCAGCCAGCCGCATAAGACAGGCGGATACTCGCCTCGTCTTTCGTTTTGCTGACGGGTAGCAGACGTACACCGGCCGGGTCGCGTCCGGCCCGCAGGCATGCCGCAGCGATACGTGCGTGGACGTTGCCGAGATTTCGGCGAAAGTCCTCTACGGATTCCGCCTGCGGCCATTGGCCATGCTGGTCGTGCAAAGTGGGGGTGTCTAAAGGGATATCAGCCTTCACAGTGTAAGCCTCGATTGGTCGACATGGTTGAAGTGCGCAGGCGAGTGGGCCTCACCATTGTGAGATGAGGTTCACTGCACACTTTAAACGCAACCTTGGGAAAATTCGCCGCGAGTATGACCGATAATGTGGGGTAACCAACAATCCCGGCCTCGGCCTTGATGCGCGACCCATGAGAACTGATAGCCGCCTCTCCCGCATGCTGCACGTACTGCTGCACATGGCACGTGCCAACGAGCCCATGACATCAGAGCAGATCGCGCGCATGTTGGGCACGAATGCCGCCGTTGTCCGTCGCACCATGGCGGGCCTGCGCAAGGCCGGTTATGTGCAGTCCGACAAGGGCCATCATGGCGGCTGGCGCCTGGCTTGCGGGCTGGATCGCATTACTCTGCTCGACGTACACCAAGCAGTTGGCGGCCCGCGTATTTTTGCGATCGGCCCCGATCGTGACAATCCCGATTGCGCCGTGGAGCGCGTGGTCAACGCAGCAATTGCGGATGCCTTGCAACAGGCCGAGACCCTGCTGGTTCAGCGGCTGAGGGCAGTCAGTCTGGCCGATCTGGCCGGACAGTTCGACGCATTGTGCCGCGAGGCTTCCTCCAGCTCGCAAGCAAAATCGGGTCATCGGCGACAGCACTGAATCCTCGTTCGGTGCCTGACCGAAGAGACATATATCGCCAGCGTTCGTACTTTAATGTATCATTAAAAGATACGTGATATTAAACGCTTACGAATGAGGTTTCCGATGGACTTCGACGTGATCATCATTGGGGGCAGCTATGCTGGTATGTCAGCCGGGCTGCAATTGGCGCGTGCGCGCCGTAACGTGTTGGTGATTGATGCTGGGCAGCGCCGTAATCGCTACGCTGCTCATTCGCATGGCTTTCTCACACAAGACGGCAAACCTCCTGCGGAAATTGCCGCCGCAGGTCGAGCAGAGCTCATGCGCTATGCCACCGTGCAGTGGTTGGATGACTGGGTAGAGACCGCCGAGCCTGTGGACGGTGGGTTTCGAATCGTTGCGCAGCAGGGGACCGTGCATACCGCACATCGTCTCATTCTCGCCGCGGGGGTACAGGATGAACTGCCGGAATTGCCCGGGTTGGCACAGCGTTGGGGCAAGCACGTGTTCCATTGCCCCTATTGTCATGGCTATGAATTGCAGCAAGGGCATATCGGTGTGCTGGCCGTGTCGGCGATATCATTGCATCAGGGGCTGATGCTGCCCGATTGGGGGACGACGACGTTGTTCCTGAATGACGCATTCGAACCAGATGCCGAGCAGTTGGCACATTTGACGGCTCGGAATGTGCAAGTAGAACCGGGCAGGGTGGCGCGTCTGGACGGTGAGGCCGTCGATGTGGTGATGCAGGACGGCCGCGTATTCTCGCTGGCGGGCTTGTTCGTCGCTACGCGCGTACGCCCGGGCGCATTGGCGGCTCAACTCGGGTGCGAACTGGAAGAAGGCCCGCTAGGACCCTATGTGAAAGCCGATTTCACACGGGCGACGACGATACCTGGCGTGTTTGCTTGCGGCGACTTGGCCCGCCCTGCGGGGTCGGTGGCGCTGGCAGTCGGCGATGGCGCCATGGCGGGGGCTGCTGCACATCGCTCGCTGATGTTCGGTTTGTGATGTCGTGTCGTCGTCCGACGCAGACCATGTGTGGGGCTTGATGCCTATGCATGGTCTGTATCGGGCGCTCACAGCGGTACCGTCTCGCCGCCGTTGGTCTCCGGGCCCGTATCAGCCAGCAGCGGGCCGAGCACTGGCGCGTGCGGCTTCGTATTCGGCGAACGGCCGCAGGTGATCAGCCAGCGCCTTGCGAAATGCTGGCCGTGCCTCGCAGCGCGACTGGTACGCCTGTAGCGCGGGTCGGTCGCTGACCAGCGAAGTGTCGCGCAAAATGCGCAGTACGGTGGTCATCATCAAGTCCCCGACGGTAAAGCGGTCTTCCAGATAGTCGCGCTCGCCCAGCCATTGCGCCAATTCGTCCAGGCGCTTGCATACGGCCTGCTTCGCAGTCGGGAGGGCTGGCGCCGCCCAAGGCTCATTGACATGGAAAATCATCAGTCCGCCGAGATGCGTGACAGGGGGCTCCACGGTGTTCAAGGCCGCCAGTGTCCATGCGCGCGCACGTGCTCGGCCTTGCGCGTCGGCGGGCAGCAATGCATCGCTGCGCTCGGCGATCTCCAGCACAATGGCCCCGGATTCGAATAGTTTGAGGTCGCCATCTTCGATGGCGGGGACCTGCCCGAAGGGTTGCAACGTCCGGTATTCCGGGCTGGTTTGGTCTTTCACACCGATCAGCTTTTCTTCGTAGGGGATGCCGGCTTCTTCGAGCGCCCAGCGCACGCGTAGAT
>Ga0182743_1000765_pt1 | contig 36185 bp, 37 predicted proteins | sample eDN3rd30CKraftOP_FD_128522 | JGI IMG/M metagenome (GOLD analysis project Ga0182743, IMG submission 128522) | Enriched Organic Plus compost microbial communities from Emeryville, California, USA - eDNA 3rd pass 30_C Kraft OP (version 2) (version 2) ... | reverse complement strand
CGACTGGGAATCCTTGACGAGGTCCGCGAACCCGCCATCGAGAACGAGATTGTCCATCAATCCTCTCCGCGCACCATGGTGAAGAAGTTGACGCGCGTCGCCGCCGTCTCGGCCCGGCGCTGCGCATCGGCCTCCGATGCCGCCTGCTCCAGCAACGCGACCGCTTCCATCACGCGCTGCCGCGCCTCGGTCTGCCAGAGCGCATCGAGCGTGGCCGCAACCACGGCCTTCTCGCCATCGCGCCCGAGCGCATAGGAATGCCCGATCTCGCCACCCGGGAGCCGCACCGTCGCCCGCGTTACCGTCGCTTCACCGAGATTGAAGGGCGAGCCGCCCCCGCCCGTCCGCCCGCGCACCATGACAAGGCCGGTTTCCGGCCCGCGCACGCGCTGCGTCTGCGGCTTGTCGGCCCATTCATCCCAGATTTCCGCCAGCGCCCGCGTCGGCGCGGCGGCCAGGGCCGCCATCACCCGCTGCCGCTCGGCGTCCCGTTCGCTCTTCAAACTCGTCTCGGCCACTCGGCCCTCCACTTGTCTATTTCACTAGACAACTATATGCTACAAAGCCCCTGATAGGCTGGTTTTGTGAAGCAAGAATGACAGGCGAAAAGAGTCTAGACAAGAGTGGTGGAGTGGCGCTCTGGCGGCGCGTGGCCGATGACATCCGGCTCGACATCAACGGCGGCAGGTTCATCGATGGCGGCAAGCTCCCCACTGAAGGCGAGCTGGCAACCCGCTTCGACGTTAACCGTCACACCGTCCGCCGCGCTCTCGCGGTGCTTGAGGAAGAAGGCATCGTCCGCGCCGAACAGGGCCGCGGCCGCTTCGTCCGCGCCGCCCGGCGGCTCAGCTACCCCATCGGCCGCCGCACCCGCTTCTCCGCCGGTCTCGCCGGCCAGGCCAGCGAGGTCCACGGCGAACTCCTCGAATCCCGCATCGAGACCCCGCCCCTTCCCGTGAGCAAGGCGCTCGGCCTCACTCCCGCAACCCGCGTGTTGCGTATGGAGAGCCTCTCCTTCGCCGACGGCCGCCCCCTGACGCGCGCCACCACCTGGACCGGCCCCGCCGCCCGCTTCCCGACCCTGGCCGACGACTTCCGCGAACTGGGCTCGATGACCGCCGCGCTCCGCCGCGCCGGCATCACCGACTACACCCGCCAGGAAACCCGCATCTCGGCCCGCTACGCCGAGTCCTCGGAAAGCCACCAGATGGGCCTCGCCCCCGGCGCCGTGCTCCTCGTCGGCACTTACGTCAACCGCGACCAGGACAGCGTGGCGTTCCAATACACCATGACACGGTTCGCGGCAGATCGCGTGGAACTGGTGGTGACCGCGGAGTAGCCGCTCACAAGCAACTGGATCGAAACACCTCCCCCCCTTGCGGGGGGAGGCCGGGAGGGGGTGAGCCCCATTCACAAAGCTCTCCCCTCCCTCCCCCTTGTGGGGAGGGATAGAGGGTGGGGGTAAGCCAGAAACTCCGCGCCCTCCTCACCCCCACCCCTGTCCCCTCCCCACAAGGGGGAGGGAGACCCGCTTGCACGATCCCGCCCCAACCACAGAACTTCCCCGGACTTGATCCGGGGCCCATTGCACCTTGCCACTCGAGTGGAGCCATCGATGGGCCCCGCCTCCTGCGGCCAAGGAAGTTCGAGACCGCCGCAGGTCAGAAGCCGATTGCCCCCCAGACGACACCTCGATGCCTCCCCCTCCCTCCCCCTCGTGGGGAGGGATCGAGGGTGGGGGTAGGCCAGAAACTCCACGCCCTCCTCACCCCACCCCTGTCCCCTCTGGGTGACGTGCCGGCAAGATCCCGCCCAAAACAAAAAGGCCCCGAAGCCAAACGCTTCGGAGCCCCGAAATTCCATTCAAATTTTATCGTTTCAGCCGGCGGCGGTATAGGCCGTCTTCACCTGCGTGAAGAACTCCTTGGCATAGGTGCCCTGTTCCTTGGGGCCATAGCTCGAGCCCTTGCGGCCGCCGAACGGCACGTGGAAATCGACGCCCGCCGTCGGCACGTTGACCATCACCATGCCCGCTTCCGAGTTGCGCTTGAAGTGCGTCGCGTACTTGAGCGAGGTCGTCACGATACCGGCCGAAAGCCCGAATTCCGTGTCGTTCGCAGTCGCCAGCGCTTCCTCGTAATCCTTCACGCGGATCACCGCCGCCACGGGCCCGAAGATCTCCTCGCGAGAAATCCGCATCTGGTTGGTGGCTTCCGTGAACAGCGTCGGCTGCAGGTAGAAGCCTTCGCTCTCGCACTTGACCAGTTCGCCACCCACGGCAAGCTTGGCGCCTTCCTTCTTGCCGATCTCGATATAGTCGGTGTCCTGCTTGAGCTGGCTGGCGTCCACCACCGGCCCGATATCGGTGCCGGCCTTGAGCGCATCGTCCACCTTGAGGCTACGCACGCGTTCGCTCAGCGCGGCCACGAACGCGTCGTGGATGCCTTCCGTCACGATCACGCGCGAGGAGGCCGTGCAGCGCTGGCCGGTCGAGAAGAAGGCGCTCTGCGCCACGCTTTCGACGGCAACCTTCATGTCGGCGTCGTCGAGCACGATGGTCGGGTTCTTGCCGCCCATTTCGAGCTGGAACTTGCGCATGAGCTTGACCGAGGCTTCGGCCACGCGCTTGCCCGTGCCGACCGAGCCCGTGAAGGTCACGGCATCCACATCCGGGCTGTCGAGCATCGTCTGGCCCACCACCGAGCCGCGGCCCATGACCAGGTTCAGCACGCCCTTGGGCAGGCCCGCGCGCTGGAGAATTTCCACGATCGCCCAGGTCGAGCCAGGCACCAGGTCGGCCGGCTTGATGACCACGGTGTTGCCGTGGCAGAGCGCCGGGGCGATCTTCCAGGTCGGGATGGCGATCGGGAAGTTCCACGGCGTGATGATGCCGACCACGCCAACCGCTTCGCGGGTGATTTCCACGCCAACGCCCGGACGCACCGAGGGGATGATCTCGCCATTGAGCCGCAGCGCCTCGCCGGCGAAGAACTCGAAGATCTGGGCGGCGCGGGTCACCTCGCCGATGCCCTCGGGCAGCGTCTTGCCTTCCTCGCGGCTGAGCAGGCGCCCGAGTTCTTCCTTGCGCGCCAGGATTTCGTGGGCGGTCTTGGAAAGGATCGCGTGGCGCTCCAGCAGGCCCGAGCGCGACCATTTCGGGAATGCCGCCTTGGCGGCCGCGATGGCCCGCTTGGTGTCCTCCACCGTCGCCTGCGCGTAAACGCCAACCACATCGGCGGTGTTGGAGGGATTGATGTTCTTGCTCTCGCCCTCGCCGACCCATTCGCCGTCGATCAGGTTCTTGAAGATTTCGGCCATCATGTCTCTCCTAAAGTTACAGCAGTTCCGCCTTGGCCAGGTCGCGCAGCAGGTGGCTGGCGCCATAGGTCCAGGGCGGGCATTCGGTGGAAAGCCGGACGCGATTGCTCAGCGTGCCTAGGCTCGGGGTGGAAATGGATACCACGTCGTTGAGCTTGTGGGTAAACCCCTTGCCGACCCCGTCGCGATCCTTGACCGGAGCGAACATCGTGCCGAGGTAGAGCACCAGCCCGTCCGGATACTGATGATGCCGCCCCACGGTCGCCGCCACCAGCGATTCCGGCGTGCGCGAGATCTGGCTCATGTTCGAGTGACCATCGAGCACGAACCCGTCCTCGCCCTCGACCTTGAGGGTCAGTTCGGCGCTCTTGATCGTCTCGAGGGTGAACTCGCCATCGAACAGCCGGATGAACGGCCCCAGGGAAGCGGAGGCATTGTTGTCCTTGGCCTTGCCCAGCAGCAGGGCGGAGCGGCCTTCGACGTCGCGCAGGTTGACGTCGTTGCCCAGCGTCGCGCCCACGATGGTGCCGGCGCTCGAAACCACCACGGCCACTTCCGGCTCGGGGTTGTTCCAGCTCGAGATCGGATGCAGACCCACGTCGGCGCCGTACCCGACCGACGACATCGGCTGGCTCTTGGTGAAGATCTCGGCGTCCGGCCCGATGCCGACTTCGAGATACTGGCTCCACACGCCCTTGGCGATCAGCGATTCCTTGACCTTCATCGCCGCCGGCGAGCCCGGCACGAGATCGGAAAGGTTGGTCCCCACCAGCGTCAGGATATCCTGGCGCAGCGCGTCGGCGCGCGACTTGTCCCCCCGCGCCTGCTCCTCGATGACGCGCTCGAGCAGCGACACCACGAAAGTCACGCCCGAGGCCTTTACCGCCTGCAGGTCGATGGGCGAGAGCAGCGACGGCCGGGAAGCGTCTGTCTTCTCTGCCCAGCTGTTTTCGAGAACCTGCGCCAGCGGACCGATGGCCGTGCCCGGCGCGGAATTGACGTAACCCGCCGGATCAGCCCCCTCGCACACATCGCGCGAAGTCGGCGCCGTTTTGGCGGTGATGTCGTAGACGACCCCGTCGCGCACGGTCACGACGCGCGGAAACTGGAAACCCGGCACACGGGCGCGGCCGAGCAGGACGCCCGACGCTGGGACGATGGCTTCAGTCATGGCTTGGATGCCCCTCGCAAACTCAAGGCCTAAAGAACGCGCCCCTGACTAACGCGCTGGCTCGCATAAATCCAGCACTGGCTGCGTTACGTACATCGGACTTTGGGCTTAGGCGGCCCGGCGCGAAAAATCCTCAGTCCCGCCCCAAGGACTTGCCGATACCCGTCGTCTCAATGGTGACGGGGCGTTCAACTCCCGTTCAGGTACGCCGCATTAACACCGCAATGACCGGCAAATTCTGTTGGTATTTCAAAATGGAGAGACCCATGCGTCCGATTACTGCCCTTGTTCCCTTTGCTCTCGCAACGGCTCTCACCGCTCCGGCTTTCGCCCAGGAAGCACCGCGCCCCGGCACCATCTCGATCGAGGGTCGCGCCGAAGTTACCGCCGCCCCCGATACCGCCTTCGTGACCTCCGGCGTCACCACCCAGGGCGAGACCGCCCGCGAGGCGCTCGATGCCAATACCAAGGCGATGGCCGACCTCATCGCCGCCCTCAAGGCCTCCAACATCGAAGCCAAGGACATCCAGACCTCTGGCTTCTCGGTGAACCCCAACTACGTCTATTCGGACGAGCGCGATGCGAACGGCTATTCCAAGCCGCCCAAGATCGCCGGCTACCAGGTCTCCAACGCCGTTACCGTTCGCGTGCGCGACCTGCCCTCGCTCGGCCAGGTTCTCGACAAGGCCGTGACCGTTGGCGCCAACACCATCAACGGCGTCAGCTTCAGCGTCGCCGACCCCTCCAAGCTCTATGACGAAGCCCGCAAGGCCGCTTTCGCCGACGCCAAGGAGAAGGCCGACCTCTATGCCGGCGTCGCCGGGGTGAGCCTGGAGCGGATCCTCTCGATCAGCGAGAACCAGAACTTCAGCCAGCCGCCCCAGCCCTACATGATGAAGTCGGCCATGGCCGATGCCTCCGGGGCCGTGCCCGTGCAGGCCGGGGAGATGAGCTTCTCGGTCAACGTCTCGGTGCAGTGGGAACTGGCCGAAGGCAAGTAACCGCAAAAGACGAAGGGGAGCCACGGCTCCCCTTCTCGGCCTTCCCGAAGGCGCAAGCCGCTTCTTACATCAACGCCTTCCAGATCATCTGCGCGCCGACCAGCGTCAGGAATATCGCAAAGACGTATTTGAGCGTCTTCTGGTCGAGCCGATGGGCGATGGCCACCCCGACCGGGGCGCAGAACGCCGCCATCGCGCCCACGATCACCAGGGCGACGAGATTGATGTAGCCCACGCTGAGCGGCGGCAGGCCCGTCGCTGTCCAACCCGAAATGATGAACCCGATGGTGCCGCCCACGGCGATCGCCACCCCGATGGCCGCGCCCGTGCCTACGGCCTTGTGCATGGTCTCGCCGAACGCCGCCAGCGTCGGCACGCTCAGCGATCCGCCGCCCGTGCCCATCAGCGCCGAGACATAGCCCACCACGAACGCCGAGATGCGGTGCGTGAGCGCCGAGCCGCTCAGATGCCCCATCAGCCGGGTCTGGAACGGCAGCACGATATTGGCGGCGATGAAGAGCGACATGACGCCGAAGACCAGCCGCAGCGTATTGCCCGAGAACATCCCCGCCATCAGCCCGCCGATAAGCGTGCCCACGAAGATGAACGGCACCCAGAGCTTAAGCGCGCGCGTGTCCACCGCCCCGCGCTTGTAGTGCGAGCGGGCGCTCATGATGCCGGTCGGGATGATGATCGCCAGCGAGGTCGCCACCGCCACGTGCTGCACCACGTCGCTGTCATAGCCCATAAGGCTCAGGGCCCAGCCCAGCGCCGGCACGATGATGGCGCCCCCGCCGATCCCCAGCAATCCGGCAAACACGCCCGAAAAAGCGCCGGTCACCAACAGGCCGACGACGAACGGCCAGTACCCGGCCAGTTCTCCAATAGTCACGCTCAGTCTCCGATGATGTGCACGACCACCTGCCGCTGGTGCGGCGCCGATCGATGTTCGAAAAGATAGATGCCCTGCCAGGTCCCCAGCACCGGCACGCCGTCGCTGACCGGGATGCCGATCGAGGTCTGCGTCAGCGCCGCCTTGATGTGCGCCGGCATGTCGTCCGGCCCTTCCAGCGTGTGGGCGACCCAGGGCATGTTCTCGGGCACGAGGCGGCTGAAGAACCCCTTGAGGTCCGTCTGCACGTCCGGGTCGGCGTTCTCCTGGATCAGCAGCGAGCACGAGGTGTGGCGGCAATAGACCGTGGCCAGTCCCCGCTCGATCCCCGTTCCCACCACGAAATGGCGGAACGGCCGGGTGATTTCGTAGAGCCCCTGCCCGCTGGTCGCGATCTCGATAACGGTCTGAGTCTGCTGCATTGCCTGCCCTGCCCGCCAAAGCGCCTAGCACCTTTGGCGCGCTGGTGCCATGCCCGATGCCCAACTCGTGCCCGAATTGCCACGTCCGTTGCGGTCCATGCTCGGGGCGGGAACTGATCGCAAAGGCCCGCGTTTGCTGCTCTGAACGGGGCAAGCTCTCATAAAACATGAGGATCGATTCGTTCAGGTCCGGTTCATGACCGCCCCGAAATACTCACGGGCTGAATAAACAGTCCTAAGAAAAGGATGACATCAATGCGCCTTCGACACTGGCTCCTGACCGGCACCAGCCTCGGGCTTCTCGCCCTGGCTCCGGCCGGCATCGCCCGCGCCCAGGACGCTGCGCTCCAGGCCGCCTACGAGAACTATATCTCGGCAGCCTCCTCGGACGACGCCGACGCCAAGGCCGCCGCCGAGGCCGAGTTCCAGGCCGCCTGCTCGGCAGCCGGGATCGGCAGCATTCAGGAATGCATCAGCTCCATCCAGAACGGAGGCGCGCCCGCCGCTGCCCCGGCCGAAGAACCCGCACCCGCCCCTGAGGCCGCACCAGCCGAGCCTGCGCCCGCCGAGGAACCTGCGCCGGCGCCCGAGCCCGAGGCCGCCCCGGCCGAAGAACCCGCGCCCGCCGCAGAGCCTGCCCCTGAGCAGCCTGCCGCCGAAGCTCCCGCCCCTGCGCCCGAAGCCGCCCCTGAGCCGGCTCCCGAGCAACCGGCTGCCGAGCCCGCTCCGGCCCCTGCCGAAGAGCCCGCTCCTGAACCCGCACCGGCCGCCGAGCAGCCCGCGGCGCCCGAACCCGCGCCTGCTGAGCCCGCAGCCGAGCAACCGGCTGAACAGCAGCCTGCGCCCGCAGCGGAGCAGCCTGCCGAACAGCAGCCCGCACCCGCCGAGCAGCAGCCTGCCGCACCGGCCGCCGACATCTCCGGCGATCTCAATGCCGCGGTCGGCGACTATCAGAACGGCGTTGCCGCGCTGATCGAAGCCCAGACCAGTGGCGCCGACGTCACCGCCGCGCAGGGCCAGATCGCCGACGCCAAGGCGCGCATCGACACGCTTTGCGCCCAGGGTGGCTTCGCCTCGACCGACGAGTGCCTCGCCAATTTCGGCCTCAACCTGCCCAAGGTTCCGGCCAATCTCATGCCTGCCGAGCAGGCTCCCGCCGAACAGCCCGCCGCCGAGCAGCCTGCGACCGAACAGCCGGCCGCTGAGCAGCCCGCGGCCGAGCAGCCGACGCCTCCGCCGCCCGAGCAGGTGCAGAAGGAAATCGAGGCCAGCCCCGTTCTCACTGACCAGCCGACCGAAGACGTCACCAACCTGCCGGCCGACGTCAAGCCGGAAGAGGTGGCTCCGCTCCTCGACAGCGCCAAGGACGAGGTGACCAACATCGAGACCGGTGTCGGCCCCACCAAGGTCGCCGCTCCCGTCGAGGAAGCCGCGCCCCCGCCGGCAGACGATGCAGCCGCTCAGGCCAAGCTCAACGTCGCTCCCGAGGAGATCAAGGCAACTGCCGCCGAGGAAGGCCAGCAGCTCGACGCTCCGCCGCCGGTCGTCGTTCCGCAGAACGTGACGGTCATCAACAACACCACGACCAACGTCGTGAACAACGTCACGAACAACAACACGACCGTCAACAACAACACCAACGGCAACAACCAGCCCGGACGTCCGCAGCCTGGCGGCCGCCCGCAGCAGCCCCAGCAGCCCGCCGACCTCGGACAGATCATCTTCCAGATCGGCACGCAGCTCGTTATCACCAATCCGCAGCAGGAGCGCGACCGCTTCATCCAGCCGGACGACCAGACCTATTACGAGCAGCTCAGTGGTGGGCGCGTCCGCGAAACCGTGGAACGTCCGGACGGCTCCAAGGTCGTCACCATCCGCAACCGCTATGGCGAAGTGCTCCAGCGTTCGCGCATCACCCCCGACGGGCGTGAATACGTCCTGGCCTACTACGACCCGCGCGCCGACCGTGAGGACGAGGACCTGTTCTACCGCGACCCGGGCGCCGACCTGCCCCCGCTGCGCCTGAACATCCCGGTCAACCAGTACGTCATCGACGCCCGCAACTCGAACGAGCAGCAGATCGCGACCTTCTTCGAGCAGCCGCCCGTCGAGCAGGTCCGGCGCCTCTACACCATCGACGAGGTCAAGCGCTCGGCCCGTATCCGCGATAGCGTGCGCCGCCTCGAAGTGGGCAACCTCACCTTCGATACCGGTGCGGCCACCATCTCGCGTGACCAGGTTGCCTCGCTCGGCGACGTCGCTGCCGCCATGCAGGCCCTGCTCAAGCGCAACCCGGCCGAGACCTTCCTGATCGAAGGCCACACGGACGCGGTGGGTTCGGATCTTTCCAACCTCAAGCTCTCGGATCTGCGGGCCAATACGGTCGCCCGCATCCTCTCGGACTTCTACGATATCCCGCCCGAGAACCTGGCGACGCAGGGCTATGGCGAGCGGTACCTGAAGGTCAAGACCCAGGCGGCCGAGCGTGAGAACCGCCGCGTCACCATCCGGCGTATCACCCCGCTCATCACCCCGGTCGCCAGCCGCTAAGGCCCGACGACTGCTCAAAAAGAAGAAGGCCGGACATCTGTCCGGCCTTTTTGCTTGCTCTCAGAGCCCCGTCTTGCGATCCCGGATTTCCTTGAGAATATCGTGGATGGAAAACACCACCGTCCACAGCTCGACGGTAATACGCCACACCAGCACCCCGACGGCGCCGCCGATCAGCGCCCCGACCAACCCTACCAGGCCGCCGCCGAAATTGTTCTGCGCAATCCCCGCAAAGAGCGCGCCCAGCGCCCCGAGCACGGAAAACAGCGCGATCAGCACAAGACCGATGTAGTAGATGATCTTGGTGACCTGCGGAAAAATGAACTCGTCGAATTTCAGAAGTTTCTCAAGCATCGCTAACCCTCATTGCTGAATGCGACGCGAGCCTAACACCACGATCTGTCTGCCAAAACCCGCTAGCGCGCGCTTTTCCTGCGCTGGGCGAGCGTGCCCATCGGCGTCGCATCGAACCGCTCGAGCCAGCGGATCGCCACCGCCCGCAGCGGCACCGGGTTGAGAAAGTGCAGCCGCTCGCGACCGCTCTTCTCGCTGAGCACCAGGTTGGCGGTCTCCAGTTGCTTGAGATGCTTGGTCACCGCCTGCCGGCTGATCGTCAGCCCATCGCACAATTGCGACAGCGTCTGCCCGTTCCTGGCCTGGAGCCGCGTCAGGATCAGGCGTCGACACGGGTCCGCCAGGGCCGTGAAAATGGCCTCCCGGTCGCTCTCACTCATCGCCGGTGCCGAACGCCGCTTTCACGAAGTCGCCGATCTCCGCGATCGCATCATTGGCCTCGGGCACGTCGGGCACGGCATGGTGGAACACATGCCAGAGTTCGGGCCAGACCTTGAGCGTCACCTTGCAGCCCGCCGCCTGCGCCCGCTCGGCGAAGAGCGTGCTGTCGTCCACCATCACTTCCCCGCCACCGGCGTGGATCAGCATCGACGGCAGCCCGGCAAGGTCGGCGAACATCGGGGAGGCCATCGGGTCGCGCGGATCGCGGCGCCCCGCATACCACTCCCCCGCCCGCCGCAACCGCTCCGGATTGATGATCGGATCGTTGTCGCGCAGGCGCTCGTAGGACGGGGAGGAAACCGTCAGGTCCGTCCACGGCGCCAGCAGCACGGCGGCCCGGGGCATCTCCGCGCCTGCCTCGCGCAGGGCCAGCAGCATCGAAAGCGCCAACCCACCGCCCGCCGAGTCTCCGCCCACCACGATGTCGGATGGCTTGAAGCCCTCGCTGAGCAGCCAGCCGAAGGCCAGCAGTGCATCCTTGACCGCGGCCGGAAACGGATGCTCGGGCGCCAGCCGATAGTCGGGCAGCAGCACCTTCATGCCGGTGGCACGCGCCAGGTAGGCAGCCAGCTTGCGATGAGTCTTGGGCGAGCCGGCGTTGTAGCCCCCGCCATGCAGGAACAAGAATACCCGGCGCGGATTGGCGTCGGGCATCTCCACCCATTCGGCCGGAACTCCGCCCGCTATCGTCGGCCTGAATTGCGCGCCCTCGGGCAATTCCAGTTTGGCCGCGTCCGCTTCCCAGTTGCGCCTGGCCGTTGCCAGCGGCACGTCCTCGCCATTGCGCTCGGCAAACAGCCGCGCGATTTCCATATGCGCTTCCGGACTCGCCATGCTGACCCTCTCCCGCCCCGCATCACTGTGCGTGGCGCCAACCGGGAACGCAACACGACAAACTGGCCGCCTTGTGGCGCCTTGCCGCAATCCACTGTCTTGAACGCCATCGCGAATCTGAGGAATTTCCGCGCCTGCTTTTTGCCGGAGACATCATGAAGCGCCTCGAGCTTCTCATCGAAAAGATCATCCTCGCCTCGCGTTGGCTGCTGGTGATCTTCTACCTGGGCCTTACCGTGGCGCTGGCCGTCTACGCGGTCTCGTTCGGCGGCAAGCTCTGGGAGTTCCTGATGAAGGTCAATTCCCTGGAGGACACCGATACCATTCTCAAGATGCTGGGCCTGATCGACGCCGGACTCGTCGCCAGCCTGGTGGTGATGGTGATCATCTCGGGCTACGAGAATTTCGTCTCCCAGTTCGATGACCAGCAGGACGTCCACTGGCTCGGCCAGATCGATGCCGGCTCCCTCAAGATCAAGGTCGCCTCCACCATCGTGGCCATTTCCTCGATCCACCTGCTCCAGATTTTCCTCAATCTGCCGCAGTACTCGACCGAACAATTGCTCTGGTACACCATCATCCATCTGGCCTTCGTGGTGTCCGCCCTATTCTTGGCCATTATTGACCGCATTTCCGCCAAGAAGGGCGGCAAGGAAAAAGCGCCATCCCTTTGATTTTCATTTAGAAACACCCTCGATCACAAAAAAGGGAACTATTAAAACAAGCCGGCGTTTCTTTCCGCATAGCAGATGCAACACACGGAGAGACATCATGGCTAATCCGGACCGTGACCCGCTTTATAGCGACAACGCTAACGCCAACCGGACGACCTACACCCGGGAAGGCAACGGTACCGGCTGGTTCATCGGCATCATCGTGGTGCTGGCCCTTCTGGCCATCGGCTACCTGGTATTCTCGTCCAACTCCGGCCCGTCCCAGGTCGGTACGACGCCCAGCACCAGCCCGGCGGTGACGGCTCCGGCCGATAATCCGACGACCCCGGCTGCGCCGAGCACCGATACCAACACCACCCCGATGGCACCGAGCACGGATACGACGACCACTACCCCGGCCGCGCCGACCACCGACACCAATACCACCCCGATGACTCAGACTCCGGCCGCTCCGGCGACGACGCCGAGCACTGACACCACCACTACGACCACCCCGGCCGCGCCTGCCGACACCACTGCCCCTGCCGATACCACTACGCCTGCGGCTCCGCCGGCCCAATAATAAGAACAACTCCTCCCCAGCTTCAGTCCCTCCCTCTGAAGCATTCGCAAGCCCCGGTCGCACGCCGGGGCTTGTTCTTGTCAGAGCGGCCTGACCGGTTGGCGCGGCACCGTCTTGAGCTTTTCGGGCGCCGTCTTGCGCGGGTCGGAGAGATAGATCTCGTGGTGGTGCCCGTTGAACACGAGCCCGCGCGCCGGCATCACCTCCTCGTGGAGGCGCCTGAGCGTTGGAGCTTCCTCGTCATATCGGCCGATGTGGAGGATCTGGAGCGAAGGGCCTTCCGCATGCGGCTCGAGCCGCAGGCTCGCCGGCGGCTCGCCGAGCTTGCGCCGCGCCTTTTCCACCGCGCTCTCGTAGAGATCGCGCGTGGCGAAATCGGGTCCCATGATCATCAGCGTCCAGCGCCAGCGCGCCTTGTCGCCCGTTGTGTCGTCGGCCCACCACAGGCCCTCGAGCGGCGGCACGACATAGTCCCGGCCCGTCGCCTCCCGCACCGCGAACTTGAGCCCGTAGCTAACCGCATAGAGCCACTCCACCGCACGCACGTACTCGGGCGCCTCGTTGGGATTGCCCTGCCCATCGACCTTTGATGAAGGTCATCTTCGGCACGTCCACCATCGCGAAGTCCTTCGCGCTCGGCTGATAGAACGTCTTGAGGCTTTTTCGGAAGTCGATCTTCTCGCCCAAGCTTCCCTCCCTGCCCGGCCCGCGCCCTAGTGGGGACGGTTACCATATTGTGCCGTCTTGATGCCTCCGGCGCGACACGCCATTTCTGGCGCTAACCGAAAGGAAAACGTCATGCAACTCGGCCTTTACTCCTTCGCGGAGAACACGCCCGATCCGCTGAACGGGGACCGCCTCCAGTCGCCCGCCGATCGCCTCAAGGACCTCCTCGAGGAGATCGAACTGGCCGATCAGCTCGGCCTCGACTTCTACGGCCTGGGCGAGCACCACCGTCCCGATTTCGTCGCCTCCTCGCCCGTCACCATCCTCGCCGCGGCCGCCGCGCGCACCAAATCCATCCGCCTCTCGACGGCCGTCACCGTATTGAGCTCGGACGACCCGATCCGCGTCTACCAGCAGTTCTCCACGCTCGACCTGCTCTCGAACGGCCGGGCCGAGATCATGGCCGGGCGCGGCTCGTTCATCGAGAGCTTCCCCCTCTTCGGCTACGATCTCAACGACTACGATGCCCTGTTTGAGGAAAAGCTCGCCGAGCTTCTCGAGATCCGCAAGGGCGGCAAGGTCACGTGGCCGGGTTCGGATCACACCAAGCCGATCCCGGGCATTGAGATCTATCCCAGGCCGGTACAGAACCCCATTCCGCTCTGGATCGCAGTGGGCGGCACCCCCAATTCGGTGGCTCGCGCCGCCTATTACGGCGTGCCCCTGATGATCGCCATCATCGGCGGCCAGCCGCGCCAGTTCGCCCCGCTCGTCCAGTTCTATCGCGAGACCGCCGAGAAGACCGGCAAGGACCCTGCAAGCCTGCCCGTCGGTATTTCCTCGCACGGCTTCATCGCCGAGAACTCGCAGGATGCCATCGACATCGCCTTCCCCTCCCACCACGCCGCCATGTCCAAGATCGGGCGCGAGCGCGGTTGGGCGCCCGGCACCAAGGACCAGTTCGTCGCCGGCGCGCGGCCCGAAGGCGCCTATTTCATGGGGAGCCCGCAGGAGGTCATCGACAAGATCCTCATGCAGCACGAATGGTTCAGGCACGATCGCTTCGGCCTGCAACTGAGCGTGGGCACGGTGCCCCATGACAAGGTGATGAAAGCGATCGAGCTCTTCGGCACCGTGGTCAAGCCGGCCATCGACAAGGCCCTTGGCCCCTCGCGCTAAGCCGGTTCGGCGTCGTTTTCCCCGCGGCGCCGCATCGTCCCGCTGATCGGGATCGCCAGGGCGAGCGTGTTGACCACCTCGCCATGCTTGCGCACCACCGAGTGCAGGCGGTCGAGCTGCGCCTGCGGCTCGTCCGTCTCCACTTCTATTTCGTAGCTGATGGCGACGATTTCGGGGGGATAGGATTGGCTCAGGGCGCGCACGTCGACCGTGACTTCCTGGTACCCCATATCCGGCAGATAACGCTCCACGCTTGCCAGCAGGCAAGCGGCGACCGAGGCGAGAAGCAGGTCCACGGCGCCGAAGCTCCGCAGGGTTCCGCCCGGATCAGTGCTGAAACTCAGCGCTGCGTCTTTGCACTTGGCCAGCGAACCTTGCTTGCCGGTTCTTCTGGCACTCAGACTGTACTTAACCATAGGGTTGGCCCAATCTCCCCCCGGTGATTGGACGTCTCCTATATCAATACTCGTGGCTTCAAGGAAACTAAATTGAGTATTGCTTTTTCAAGGAGCGGAAGGGTGTTTACTTCCCTGCCGAACGCTTGAGCGACTTGATCTGGAGCGGCGGAAGCCCTGACTTTTCGGCGATGCTGCGGTCCTGTTCCATGATCACTTCACGTGCCGGTTCATCCCCATCGAGCCCACCCAGCACGTCCGCCGGCACACGCCGATTTGAACGCTGGCTGCCGTCCTCGTAGATGACGTCGAACAATACGAATTCGGTCCGAGCAGTCGGTTTCTTGGCCATCATGGCCTCCTGTTCTGATTATTTCGGGTGCCGGAACGGCGGCCCGTTTAGCTGAAGAGCTTGTCGCCCTGCTCGTCCACGAGCTGACGGCCCTTGGCCAGCGACAGGCTCGTCGCGTCTTCCCGCGACGAAAACTTGTCGGCGCGCACGAACTTGTAGGTCTTGAGCTCGCCGCCGATTTCTTTCTCGATGGTGCCGGCCAGCTGGTGCTCGCTACCCGAGGACATGGCGATCGCCTTGACCACGAACCCCTTGTAGTCCTCCTGGGCCAGCGCCTTGTCGCCCTGGGGCGCCTCGGACTTGCTTCCACCGAACAGGGACTTCAAAAACGACATCGGGTTCTCCTCCATAAGACAAAGGCGGCCATGGCCGCCTTTGTAGATACTTTCAGGGTTCGGCCTAGTTATCCAGGAAGCTGCGCAGCTTGCGCGACCGGCTCGGGTGCTTGAGCTTGCGCAGCGCCTTGGCTTCGATCTGGCGGATACGTTCGCGCGTCACCGAGAACTGCTGGCCCACTTCCTCCAGGGTATGGTCCGTGTTCATGCCGATGCCGAAGCGCATGCGCAGCACGCGTTCCTCGCGCGGGGTCAGCGAGGCCAGCACGCGGGTTGTCGTCTCGCGCAGGTTCGACTGGATCGCCGCATCGATCGGCTGGATGGCGTTCACGTCCGGGATGAAATCGCCCAGGTTCGAATCTTCCTCGTCGCCGATCGGCGTCTCGAGCGAGATCGGCTCCTTGGCGATCTTGAGGACCTTGCGGACCTTGTCGAGCGGCATCTGCAGCTTTTCGCTCAGCTCCTCGGGCGTCGGCTCGCGGCCGATCTCGTGGAGCATCTGGCGGCTCGTGCGCACGATCTTGTTGATCGTCTCGATCATGTGCACCGGAATACGGATGGTGCGCGCCTGATCGGCGATCGAGCGGGTGATCGCCTGGCGGATCCACCAGGTCGCATAGGTCGAGAACTTGTAGCCGCGCCGGTACTCGAACTTGTCGACCGCCTTCATCAGGCCGATATTGCCCTCCTGGATCAGGTCCAGGAACTGCAGGCCGCGGTTCGTGTACTTCTTGGCGATCGAGATCACCAGGCGAAGGTTGGCTTCCACCATTTCCTTCTTGGCGATAGCGGCCTCGCGCTCGCCCTTCTGCACCTTGTGGACGATGCGGCGATATTCGGTGATGTCCAGGCCCGTCTCGGTCGCAAGCGTGGAGATCTCGCCGCGGATTTCGTTGACGGTATCGAGCTCGCGCCGGATGAACTCGGCCCAGCCCTTGCCATCGCGGCCGCCCACGGCTTCCGTCCAGGTCGGGTCGACTTCCGAGCCATAATAGGCCTGCAGGAACTCGTCGCGCTTGATGCCGTAGCTTTCGGCCAGGCGCAGCAGTCGACCTTCCAGGCGCACCAGGCGCTTGTTGATGTCGTAGAGCTGCTCGACGAGGCTCTCGATACGGCTGGCATTGAGCGAGAGCGACTTGACGTCCGCGATCACCTCGCCGCGCAGCGTATCTACCTTCTTGACGTCGGCGGCGCTGGAGGTCTTGAGCGCGGCGCGGTCCTCGGCGTGCTGGTCCTGGAGCAGGCGCATCTTGCCATAGGCTTCGGCGATACGGTCGAACGTCTCCACCACCTGCGGCTTGAGCTCGGCTTCCATGGCCGAGAGCGACAGCGAATTCTCGAAGTCGTCGTCTTCCTCTTCCACCGGATCCTGAGGCGCCTGCGGCTCCTCGGGAACGTAGTCGTCATCGTCGTCGCCGGAGCTGGCGCGCTTCTTGGGCGCCTCCTTGGCAGGCTTGGCCTCGGCAGCCGGAGCCTTCTCGACCTCGGCCTGCACTACCGGGGCCGCCTGCTTGGCGTCGGGGCCTGCATAGGTCGCTTCCAGGTCGATGATGTCGCGCAGCAGGATTTCGCCCTGGGCGAGCTGGTCGCGCCAGATGATGATGGCCTGGAAGGTCAGCGGGCTTTCGCACAGGCCCGCGATCATGGTCTCACGGCCGGCCTCAATGCGCTTGGCGATGGCGATTTCGCCCTCGCGGCTGAGCAGCTCCACCGAGCCCATCTCGCGCAGGTACATGCGCACCGGATCGTCGGTGCGGTCGCTGCCTTCGCGGGTGTTGGACTTGCTGGCGACCGCCGTCCCCGTGCGTTCGGCGACTTCGGTGCTCTCTTCGTCGGAATCGGGCTCGGCCTCTTCGACCTCATCCTCGTCGACGACGTTGATGCCCATGTCCGAGAACATGGCCATGATGTCTTCGATCTGCTCGGACGTGACTTCCTCGGATGGCAGAACCGAGTTCACTTCCTCATAGGTGACATAGCCGCGTTTCTTGGCGACCTTGATCAGCTTCTTGACCGCGGCATCGGAAAGGTCGAGTGGCGAGGTATCCGGAGTCTCGGGGGCGGACCCGGCTTCCGGCTTCTCGGTTTCTTTCTTGTTCGCGCTTGCTGCCTTAGTGGCCATCTGATGCTCCCTGGCCCCGTTAGTTCGTCGGGTGCCGGCAATGCTCATAAGTGGGGATAGCTCAAGGAAAGATAAAGGAGTGGTAAACCAGCAGTTAACGGAGCCGGTTCCGCGTTCGCATTCGGAAGTGATTCGCTCATAAGCGAAACCGTGCGACGCGCCGCTCCCAGGGCCTATTCCCTAGAAACTGCGTGTTGCACGTCCCGATAGCGAACCAAATCCTTCGATCAATGCCTCTGTGCCATCGACAGTGGTTATCTGGTTCTGGATGTCCCGCAGCCTCTCAAAGGTTTCTTCGCTCGGGTCTTCGCCCAGCGCCAACTCGGCTGCTTTCAATTCCCTATTTAGCTGAACTTTCTTGTTATGCAAGGCTAGCGCGTGCGCAAGGCCGGTTTCCGCGTCGGTTTGTGCGATTTCTTCGCCGATTTGCCACACGCCCTGCCGGGCCAGCAGCCGCCGCATGCGCTCGAGCGGCTCGCCGAACCCGCGCACGCCCAGCGCCGCAATCAATGCTTCGCGATCGATCTCGTGATCGTGCGACACCAGGTCGAGGATGGTGGTCAGCAGGCCCCGCGCATTGGGCGTTTCGAAGTCGAGCGCCGCCAGCATTTCGAGCCGGGCCTCGGCCAGTTGCGGATGGTTGACGAGGCTGAGGATGATGGTGGCCTCGCGCGGCGTCGCATCGGCCGTCAGCCCTGGCTTGAGCAGCCGCGAATTGCGCAGCGTATCGGAGACCACCAGCCGCGGCGTACCGCGGGCCGAGGTGCCCCTGTTGCCGCCCTGCCGGAAATTGCCCTTTCCGCCGCCTTGCCGCCCCTCGAACCGGGCGGCACGCGCGGGCGCAAAAAACGCCTGCAGCTTCTCGTCGAACGCCTGCATGTAGTGGCGCTTGACCGAGGCGTCGGCGATCGAATTGGCGCGCTCGCGCAACCGTGCCTCGAGCGCCGCGCGCGCCTCTGGCGTCTCGGGCAGCACCCCGCGCGTCTCGATGTTCCAGACCGTGTCCGACAGCGTCACCGCCCGCTCGATCACGTCGGCAAAAGCGTCCCGCCCGTGTTTCTTGATCAGGTCGTCCGGATCGAGCCCTTCGGGAAGCGTGGCGATCTTGACCGTCTGTCCGGGTTTGAGCAGCGGCAGCACGATGCCTGCCGCGCGTTCGGCGGCGCGTTGGCCGGCGCTGTCGCCGTCAAAGCACAGTACCGGGCAATCGCTCATGCGCCAGAGCAGCGCGGCGTGCTCTTCGGTCATCGCCGTACCCAGCGGCGCCACGGCCCCCTCGAACCCCGCCATCACCGCAGAGATGACGTCGAGATAGCCCTCGACCACGATCACGGTCTTGCCGTCATGGGCCGCCTGCCGCGCCGATTGGCCGTTATAGAGCGTCTGCCGCTTGTGGAAGAGTTCGGTCTCGGGCGAGTTGAGATACTTGGCCGGCACGTCCGGCGACATGGCGCGCCCGCCGAAGGCGATCACCCGCCCGCGGAAATCGGTGATCGGGAACATCACGCGGTTGCGGAAGCGGTCATAGGGCAGCGGGTTGTCCTCGCGCACCACCACCAGCCCGGTATCCACCATCTCCTGGGCCGTCACCCCGTTGAGCGCCAGGTGCTCCTTGAGCCCGTTGCTGCTGTCCGGCGCGAAACCGAGCCGGAACCGCGCCTGCGCCTGCGCCGAAACCCCGCGCTCGAAAAGATAGCCGCGCGCCCGCGCCCCAATATTGTGGACCAGCGCCGCCTCGAAATACTTGGTCGCCAGTTCCATCACGTCATAGAGCGAGCGCCGCGCCGCTTCGCGCTGCTCGCTGCGCTCGTCGCGCGCCGGCATCGGCACGCCCGCCATCCCGGCCAGGCGCTCGACCGCCTCCGGAAAGCTCATGCCAGTCTTTTCGGTCAGGAACCGGAAATGGTCGCCATGGGCGCCACACCCGAAGCAGTGATAGCTGCCGCGCCGGTCGTCGGCATGGAAACTCGGGCTTTTCTCGCCATGGAACGGGCAGCACGCCCAGAAGTCGCCGCGACCCGGCTGGCTCTTGCGCTTGTCCCACAGGACGTGCTCGCCCACCACCTGCGAAATCGGCAGGCGCTGACGGATTTCATCCAGGAAGCTGTCGGAGAAGCGCATGAGGGATAAGTAAGCGTCCGCTCCCGCCTTGTCACCCGCGACAAACGCGGTTTTTGGCCTCAGGGACCGAAGTTATCCCCGCTGTCCTTCAGTACGCCAGGATTGCTGGCGAGCAGAAGGCGGGAGGGAGCCCTCCCGCCAGGGAGCGCTCACACCCGGCGCAGCTGCCAGGCCAGGTAGAGCTGGAACAGCCCATAGAGCAGCACCAGCAGCCCGACCAGCCGCACCACGATCGTGGCGCTCGTCAGCGGCATGACCATGATCAGCACGCCGAACGCGATATAGGCGATGCCGCTCAGGATCGACGGCCAATAGGCTCCTTCCCGCATGAGCTTGCGGCTGATGAAGGCGACATAGACTTCGAGCGCCCCCACGACCACGGCCAGGATCCCTACGATCCAGACGATGGCCGAAACCCCGATGGATGCCGAGGTCATGGGGAACGACACCACCAGGATGCCGGCGATCACCGCCAGCAGCTGCCGGCTGACCGATGCCCAGAAGCTCTGCGTCCGCTTGCCGCCGAAGAGCAGGCCCCAAAGTCCGAGGCCGCCATCGATGATCATGAGCGCGCCACCGATCATCACCAGGGTCGCCAGCGCCAGCAATGGCGCGAAGAGGGCCAGCAGCCCCGCCACCACCATGACCGCGCCGCGAATGGCAATCGCCCAGAAGCCAGAAGACTGGCCGTCGACTATATCCGTCATTGTACCCTCCGACCTATTATAACTTTGCAGTATATGCCGGATTTCTGCTTTGACCATCGCAGAACTTCGCTACATTTGCCTTGGCAGCGCCCCCCAGACGACGCCGTGCGGACTAAGGAAGAGCGATGACACCTCACACCGACGCCCACCATCAGTCGGCCGCGCACCCGTCCCCCACGCGCCACCGCTGGCTGAACGTTCTCTGGCGCATATTCCTGCAGCTGTTCGACATGGATACCGCGCTGCGCTGCGCCGGCGCCTCGTTCTTCACCTTCCTCTCGCTGTTCCCGGCCCTGGCCATCCTTGTCTTCTCCTTCGGGCTGCTGGTAACCGAGCAGTTCATCCAGGATGCCATCGAGCGGCTGCGCGGCCTTGTTCCGAGCGAAGTCCTCAACCTGGTGCAGGGCCAGTTGCTCAACCTCGTGAACGAGCCCACCCAGAATCTCAGCGTCGGTCTTGCCATTTCCGCCGCCGTTGCCCTCTGGAGCGGATCGCGCGGCATCAACGCCTTGATCTATGCCGTCTCGCGCACCCATCCGGGCAAGGATCGCCGCTCGCTCATCGGCAGCATCATCATCTCGTTTCTCGTTACCCTGGTGGCCGGCTTCTGCCTTGTCGTCAGCCTGACGCTCATCGCCGCCCTGCCGGCTTTCTTCAAGCTACCCTTCCTCGTCATCGACCCGGGCCTGGTGTTGTTGATCCGCTGGCCGATCCTGCTGTTTCTGGCCGCGCTCGGCTTTGCCGCCTTCTATCGCTTCGCCCCGGACCGGCGACCGCGCAAGGCCCGCTGGATCTGGCCCGGCGCCATCATCGCTGCCCTCGCCTGGATCGTGGTGAGCGCCCTCTTCTCCTTCTACGTCGAGAACTTCGGCCATTACGACGTAACCTTCGGCACCCTGACGGCTGCCGTCATCCTCATGCTCTGGCTCTACAATTCCGTCCTGATCCTGGTGGCCGGGGCCATCATCAACGCCCAGCTCGAATACGCTTTCGCCCATCCCCCGCCGGCACCCCATTGATTGCCTTGGCGGAATAGATATAAAGACATCTTTATATCATTATAGAAAGCCGCCACCTCGTGGGCGGACATGCCCCCATGCCCTTGCCCCTGATAGCGCTTTTCCTCACGGCCTTTGGAATCGGCACCGCCGAATTCGTCATCGCCGGACTCCTGCCCGAGGTCTCGACCGATCTGGGCGTCTCCATACCCACGGCCGGCTTTCTCATCACCGCCTATGCCATCGGCGTCGCGGTGGGCGGGCCAATCGTCACGCTGCTCACGGCGCGCTTCTCGCGCAAGGCCACTATCCTCGCCCTGGTGACGGCCTTCACCATCGGCCAGGCCCTCTGCGCCCTCGCTCCCACCTATCCTCTGCTGATGGCCGCGCGCCTGCTGGTATCGGTCGGCCACGGCGCCTTCTTCGGCGTGGCCGCAATCGTCGCCACGCGCCTGGTCCCGCCCGAAAAGGCAGGCAGCGCCGTGGCCATGCTGCTTGCCGGCATCACCGTCGCCAACATCCTGGGTGTCCCCGGCGGCACCGCCATCGGCAACATGTTCGGCTGGCGTGCCACCTTCTGGGCAGTCGGCCTGCTCGGCCTTGCTTCGCTCCTCGCCGCCGCGATCCTGCTGCCCGCCGACCAGCCCGAAGCCGCGCACGAACGCACCAGCATCGCCGCCCAGTTCAAGGTTCTCGGCCGGCCGGTGATCTTCCTCTCCTTTGCGGTGATCATCGTGGCCATGATCGGCCAGTTCGCGGTCTTCACCTACATCGCGCCCTACCTCATCACCGTCACGCAGGTGCCGCAGGACCTCGTGCCGTGGCTGCTCCTGCTCTTCGGGCTGGGCTCGACCGCCGGTGTCTTCGCGGGCGGCCGGCTGGCCGACTGGAAGCTGATGCCCTCGCTGCTCGGCATGCTTGTTGCACTCGCCATCGTCTATGCTGCCATGGCGCTTTCCAGCTACAACGCCATCGCCATGGGCATCTGCATCCTGCTCTGGTCGGGCCTGAGCTTCGGCTTCGGCGCGCCGGTGCAGACGCGCATTCTCAAGGCGGCCGCGGACGCGCCCAACCTCGCCTCCCCGCTTATTCCCACCGCCTTCAACCTCGGCATCGCGCTTGGCGCCTCCATCGGGGCGGCCGCGCTTGAACAGGGTTGGGGCTATGTCAGCCTGCCCTGGATCGGCTGCGTCGTCTCGGTCGCAGCCGCCGTCATTGCGCTGATGTCCTGGAATGCCGGCCAGCCCAGGGGCGCGCCGGCGACCACTTAAAGCAGCGACAGAACTCAGCCGTTGCTGAGCGCCGCCTTCACCTTGCCGCTCGCCTTGCCGAAATCGATCCGGCCAGGATAATCGATTTTGAGCTGGCCGATGACCTTGCCCATGTCCTTGGGACCTTCGGCGCCCACCATCTTGATGGCCGCGGCAATGGCCGCATCGACTTCCTCGTCTGTCAGCCCCTTGGGCAGAAACTCGTTGAGGATGTCGATCTCTTCCTTTTCGATGGTGGCCAGGTCCGTCCGTCCGGCCTGCGCATAGATCGCGAAGCTTTCCTCGCGCTGTTTCACCATCTTCTGGAGAATCACCAGGATATCCTCGTTCGTCGCCGGCCCGCGATTCTCCTGCCGAATGGCGATGTCCTTGTCCTTGATGGCCGAATTGATCAACCGGAGCGTGGCCGTCCGCCGGGTATCGCGCGCCTTGAGGGCTTCCTTGAGGCTTTCGCTGATCTGTTCACGCATGGCTGTTCTCCTCTTGCCGGGGCCTGATGAGGGACCATATAGCGCAATAGCGACGCATTGCCACTTGCGCGGCGATGCCTCGGCTTCTATGAGGAAGCCTCAATCGACATCTGCGCAGAACCTTGGAGACCCACCGTGACCGGCTGGCAGCAATCCCCCGCGACCGCACTCTTGATCCTGGCGGATGGGACGCGCCTTGAGGGCCGTGGCATCGGCGCGATCGGCCACGCCGCCGGCGAGGTCTGTTTCAACACCGCCATGACGGGCTACCAGGAAATCCTCACCGATCCTTCCTATGCCGGCCAGATCATCACCTTCACTTTCCCCCACATCGGCAACGTGGGCGCAAACGACGAAGACATCGAGACCGTCAACATGGCCGCCCTCTCGGGCGTCCGTGGCGTCGTGCTCAAGGCCGACATCACCAACCCCTCGAACTACCGCGCCGTCCAGAAGCTCGACGCCTGGCTCAAGGCCCGCAACATCATCGGCATCGCCGGTATCGACACCCGGGCCCTGACCGCCCGCATCCGTGAGAACGGCATGCCGAACGGCGTCATCGCCCATTCGCCCGACGGCTACTTCCACGAGCCCTCGATCACGGCCGAGCTCAATGCCTTCCCGGGCCTTGAAGGCCTCGATCTCGCCAAGGAAGTCACCACCGCCCAGACCTACCACTGGGACCAGACCCGCTGGGAATGGAACAAGGGCTACGGCAAGCTCGAGAACCCCGAGTTCCACATCGTCGCCATCGACTACGGCGCCAAGCGCAACATCCTGCGCTCGCTGGCCGATCAGGGCGCCAGGGTCACCGTCGTGCCCGCCACGGCCACGGCCGCCGATGTGCTCGCCCACAATCCCGATGGTGTCTTCCTCTCGAACGGCCCCGGCGATCCGGCCGCGACCGGCAAGTATGCCGTCCCGACCATCCAGAAGCTGATGGAAACCGGCAAGCCGATCTTCGGCATCTGCCTGGGCCACCAGTTGCTTGGCCTGGCGCTCGGCGGCAAGACCTCCAAGATGCACCAGGGCCACCACGGCGCCAATCACCCGGTCAAGGACCTGACCACCGGCAAGGTCGAGATCACCTCGATGAACCACGGCTTCGCTGTCGATTCGGACACCCTGCCCGCCGGCGTCTCGCAGACCCATATCTCGCTGTTCGACGGCTCCAATGCCGGTCTAGCGGTCGAAGGCAAGCCGATCTTCTCGGTCCAGTATCACCCCGAGTCGAGCCCCGGCCCGCACGACAGCCACTACCTCTTCACGCGCTTCCTCAATCACGTGCGCGCGCAGAAGGGCATGGAGCAGAAGCCCGAGCATCCCAAGGTCGAAGCCTGATCCAGGCCAACCAGGACACCGCCGCCGCCCGAATCCTCACCTATCGGGCGGCGCGACCTTCACCACGACCTCCGGCATGCCGGCTGCCTCGAAGCCGCAATCGCGCGCCTTGATCGCGAACGCCGCCCCGCCCCGGTGCTTCTTGTAGTCGGCAGCGTAGCGGACACCCGCCGCGACAACCTTGCTGTCCACCATCACGAACGTGTCGCCGATGCCATCCACCGGCACGACGCGGAACACTGCCTGCTCGCTCAGCCGCGTCCGCAGTTCCGGCGTCGATTGCGCCATTTCCCAGGCCGCTCCGGCCTTGTAGAGGAACCGGAAGCCGCCGCCATATCTGTAGCGGAACAGCTCGTCATCTCCCGCGTCCCCCGATGCGGTCACGGCATTGGCCGCAACGATCGGTTGCGGGGCGCCCAGCAGGCGCTCGATCGCGTCGCCTGGAACTTCGGTGACGTTGCCTCCGACAAGCAGCACCTTGTCCGCCGCCTGCGCGCCCGCCTCGAGCAGCCTGTTTTCCGCGTCCTCCCGCGCGCCTCCGAAGATGACCTCGCCGCCGAATTCCGCCACAGAACGCTCGACCTCGGCACGCGCCGCTTTCCCCTGCGCCTTCGACCAGAACCCGAATTCCATGAGGTCACGGGGGTAGCTCAGCGCCTTGAGCGCCGCGGCCAGCGCCGGGCGCAGACCTTCATCGCCATCGAGACGCACGCCGACGAACACCTTTGGCCCGGGCGCAGCCGGTCCGAAGTCCTGCCTGCCATAGATCTCGAGCGGATCGGGAATGGTGGTGGCGGCCAGCTCGGGATAGCGCCGCTTGCGCAGCCACCATTTGATATGCGTGGGGATCTGCAGAGGCGCGGCCAGGTGCGAGGAACGCTTGTGCCAGGGCACCCAGGTCGTCAGCCAGAGGTGCGAGACCAGGGCCTCGCCTTGCTTGCCCTCGACGATCGGCGCCAGATGGCGCACCATCCCGGCGACCTTGGCGTCCTTCCGGGTCTTGAGCCCGCCGTCGCGCAGCGGCGACCAGACGAGCGGCATCAGCAGTACCGGACGCTGCTCCCTGGGCAACCGCAATATCGAGGCCGTCACCAGCGACGGTCCGGTGGAATAGAAGGTCTGCAGCTTGGCGACCTTGGGCATCAAGCTCAGCACCTCGCCCCACCAGGGATGCTCCGGCACCGAACCCATGAAGGCGTTGGTGAAGAGATAGGGCACGCCGGCATGCGTGCGATCCGTGCCCATGTGTTCGTCCGGCTCGACGCCTGTGAACGCCTCGTACCGGAGCAGTTCGTCAACCGGCTTGAACGGCTCGACGTCGAGATCCGAATAGATGCCGCCCAGCCGGTTGAGCACCATGTAGCGAAAACTGTCGGCGCGCTGGATGTTGCGCGGATACCCGTCGTAGATCGCCAGCAGTTCCGGATATTCCCGGGCCACGAACTCGCGCATCGTCGCATCGGTCCACAGGCGTATGTCCCAGCCCGGATGCAACGCCTTCCACCGTTCGAAAAACCGACCCATGACCTTGGGCAGGTCTTCCGTCTTCCAGGTGAAATGCACGATTTTGGGGATCATCCGGTCCGTCCGCTCGCTGGTCGCAGCCGCTCCATCACCCGCCACGGACTTCAAATCAACCGGGAAATCGTCACGCAGCCTCAAGCCGCCGCGCCCGAAAGCGTGGCGGCCGGGACTTCAAATATCCTCAGATGCTGCCTGAGAACGTGTCGCAATCGGCCGGGTTGCCCGACTGGATGCCGCGCTTGAGCCATGCCATGCGCTGGGCCGACGTGCCGTGGGTGAAGTTGCGCGACGAAACCGTGCCGCGCGTCAGCGTGTCATCGCCAATGGCATTAGCCGCGGTGATGGCTTCTTCCACGTCCCCCTGGTCGAGCAGGTTTTCCTGACCGATCCGGTTGGCCCAGACGCCCGCATAGCAGTCCGCCTGCAGTTCGACCCGCACCGAATAGGCATTGGCCTGCGTCTCGGTCATGGTCTGGCGACGCTTGTTGAACTCGGGCAGCACGCCCGTCAGGTTCTGCACGTGGTGCCCCACTTCGTGGGCCAGCACATAGGCCTGCGCGAAATCCCCCGGCGCCCCGAACTGCTGGCGCAGCTGGTTGTAGAACGACAGGTCGATATAGACCTTCTGGTCGTTCGGGCAATAGAACGGCCCGCTATTGGCGTCGGCCACCCCGCACCCGGACTGCGTCTGGCTGGTGAACAGCACCACCTTGGGCGGGGTATAGGTGAGGCCGTTGGCCTTGAAGATGTCAGTCCACACCGTCTCGGTGTCCTTGACCACCACCCCCACGAAATCGGCGAGCTGGTCCTGCCCCGCGTCGGGCAGCGGCCGCGACTGCTGGAACGAGGAGCCACCGGTCGACATCGAGCCGTCGATAAGGCTGAGCGGATTGATGCCGAGCGCGAGGCATATGATGCCGATCACGATGATCAGGCCGATGCCGCCGACCCCGCCGCCGGCCCGGCCGCTGGTCGGGATCCGGAAGCCTCCGCCCGAACCCAGCCCGCCACCGAATCCGCCTCCCAGGCCACCGCCACCCTGCGATCTGCGGTCCTCGATATTGGAGCTGCGCTCGCGTCCCTGCCACTTCATCCCGTTCTCCTTGTCGAGGCCGGCCGCGATGTTAGCACCTTGCTCGCGCGGCGGTCACGAATTTCCCTTGGACACTCTTGACCATTTGGTCAAAGTGTCGTGGTCTCGTCATGTAAGAACGTCAGAACTCCAAAAAAGTAGCACCGCCTCCCCGTAATACCGGTTGGCGGCGCAATCGTAAGCTTTGCCCGATTTTCAGGGATAGGGAGCATTTCTATGAAGTTTGGAAGCAGTATTTCCCGCCGCGCTTTCCTCGCCGGAACCGCCGCGACGGGTGCCGTCGTCGTCATGCATCCGTTTGCCGCGCTGGCGCAGGCCAACGAGGCGCACCTGCGCCTGATCGAGACGACCGACATCCACGTCGCCGTTTTCCCCTACGATTATTTCGCCGACGCCCCGAACGACACGATGGGCTTGGCGCGCACCGCCACGCTGATCGACGGCATCCGCGCCGAGGCCGGCAACTCCATCCTCATCGACAATGGCGATCTCATCCAGGGCAATCCGCTCGGTGACTATGTCGCCTACGAGCGCGGCCTCGCCGGTGACAAGCTGCACCCCACGATCGCCGCCATGAACACCCTCGGCTACGAGGTCGCCACCTTCGGCAACCACGAGTTCAACTACGGCCTCGAATATCTCGATGCCGCGCGCAAGGGCGCCAACTTCCCGTTCGTGTCCGCCAACCTCGTCAGGGGCGAACTCGGTGCCGATCCGCTGAGCGACACCACCTATATCGATCCCTACCGCATCGTCGAAAAGGACATCGTTGACGGCGCCGGCAACAGCCACAAGATCAAGATCGGCTTCATCGGCTTCCTGCCGCCCCAGATCATGACCTGGGACGCCGGGCACCTGGAAGGCAAGGTCAACACCCGCGACATCGTCGAGACCGCCAAGGCTTACGTGCCCAGGATGAAGGCCGAAGGCGCCGACATCATCGTCGCCCTCTCCCACTCCGGCATCGCCGCCGACGGTGGCCCCAAGGCTGAAAACGCCTCGCTCCAGCTCGCCGCCGTCGATGGCATCGACGTGGTCCTCACCGGCCACCAGCACCTGGTCTTCCCCGGTCCCGACTTCAAGGATCTCGAAGGCGCCGACATCGAAAAGGGCACTCTCGCCGGCAAGCCCGCCGTCATGGCCGGTTTCTGGGGCTCGCACATGGGCCTGATCGACCTGCTGCTGCAGGCCGATGCCGACGGCAAGTGGAAGATCGCCTCCTTCACCTCCGAAGCCCGTCCGATCTACGAGCGCAAGGACGGCAAGGTCGCCGCTCTCGTCGAGAGCGAACAGAAGGTCATCGACTCGGTCCAGTCCGAGCACGATGCAACGCTCGAATATGTCCGCCGTCCGGTCGGCGAGACCGCAGCTCCGCTGCATTCCTACTTCGCGCTGGTCGCCGATGATCCGTCCGTGCAGATCGTGAGCCAGGCCCAGACCTGGTACATCAAGCAGATGCAGAAGGGCACCGCCTGGGACAACCTGCCGGTTCTCTCCGCCGCCGCCCCCTTCAAGGCCGGCGGCCGTGGGGGTCCGGACTACTACACCGACGTCCCCGTCGGCCCGGTCGCCATCAAGAACGTGGCCGACCTCTACCTTTATCCCAACACCATCCAGGCGGTGGTCATCACCGGCGCCGACGTCAAGGAATGGCTGGAGCGTTCGGCCGGCATCTTCAATCAGGTGGCCGCCGGCGGCACCGACCAGCCGCTCATCAACAAGGACTTCCCGTCCTACAATTTCGACGTCATCGACGGGGTGACCTACAAGATCGACCTCACCCAGCCGAGCAAGTACGCTTCGGACGGCAAGAGCGTCACCAATCCCGATGCCAACCGCATCGTCGATCTGATGTTCGAGGGCAAACCGATCGATCCGGCCCAGAAGTTCGTGGTCGCCACCAACAACTACCGCGCCGGCGGCGGCGGCAACTTCCCCGGCATCAACGGCGAGAAGATCGTCTTCAAGGGTCCCGATACCAATCGTGACATCATCATCCGCTACATCGTGGATCAGAAGACCATCAACCCCAAGGCCGACAGCAACTGGTCGCTCGCGCCGATCCCGAACACCACCGTGCTGTTCGAGACCGGCCCCAAGGCCAAGGACCATCTGGCCGACGTCACCGCCGTCAAGATCGAGTATGCCGGCGAGGGCTCGGAAGGCTTCGGCAGCTACCGCATCACGCTCTGATGACAACCCGGGAAGGCTCCTTCGGGAGCCTTCCTCCTGTGGCCGGCCCTCAGCTCGCTCCCAGCCTTGCCCGTAAGGTATCGAGTTCGGACTTGAGATGCTCGAAGCCGGCATGGTCGAGCCCTGACGCTCCCGCGATCGCCAGCGGAATGGCCAGCGCCTTTCCCCGCATCGCCCGTCCTTCCGGCGTCAAGTGCACGCGCACCATGCGCTCGTCGTCCTCGTCCCGCTTCCGCACGAGCAGACCGCGCGCCTCGAGCCTTTTGACCAGCGGCGTGATGGTCCCCGAATCCAGATAGAGCTTTTCCCCCAGCGCCTTGACGGTCAGTCCGTCCTCCTCCCACAGCACCAGGAACACCAGGTATTGCGGATAGGTCAGGTCCAGCGCCTCCAGGCGGGGCTTGTAGAACCGCGTGAAGGCATGCCCGGCCGCGTAGATGGCAAAGCACAACTGCTTGTCCAGCGTCAGGGGATCCATCTTCTCGGTCATCGCGCCACCATTCCGGGTTCGGAGGCACTGTGCCACCGCCGGGCGTACTTATCACTCAGTTTTTAATTGCGCGCAATTCAATTGTGCACTATGGAACACTCCGTACTGCCTCACGAAGGACATTTGAGATGATCAAGTCAGCACTTTACACCGCCCACGCCACCTCCACCGGTGGTCGTACCGGCACCAGCCGCACCGATGATGGTCGCCTGGCCGTCACCCTGGATACCCCCAAGGGTCTGGGCGGCAACGACGGTCCGGGCACCAATCCGGAGCAGCTTTTTGCCATGGGCTATTCGGCCTGCTTCATCGGCGCGCTCAAGGCCGTCGGCCGCGCCGAAGGCATCAAGATTCCGGACGACACGCAGATCCACGCCACCGTTTCCATCGGTGAAAACGCCAATGGCGTTGGCTTCGGCATCGCGGCAGCCCTTGAGGTAGTGCTTCCCGGTTTCGAGCATGACAAGGCCCAGGCCCTGGTCGAAAAGGCCCATCAGGTCTGCCCCTATTCCAACGCCACCCGCGGCAATATCGAGGTCAAGCTCACGGTCTCCGTCTGATCGTCCGCGCACCCTCACTACCCGAAGGCCGGAAGCGATTCCGGCCTTTCGCCTGCCCCAAACCATCTTGCCATCGCCGGCCAAACTTGATCTGGTAACCATTCGTAACCACTGCGTTGCGGCACATACTCCTCGCCTAAGTTCCTCAACAATTTGAAGTTTTTAGATGAGCCAAGAAGCCCAACTCACGTCCCTGCTCGCGCAGGCCGGCATCACTGTGAACGGCCCCAATCCCTGGGACCCGCAGATCAACAACCCTAACCTGTGGAACCGCATTTTCGCGCAGGGCTCGCTCGGCCTGGGCGAAGGCTACATGGATGGCTGGTGGGATGTTGAGGACATGGCGGAGTTCTTCAATCTCGTCCTCCGGGCCAATCTGGAGAACAAGCTGCGCATCACGCCAAACCTCATCTGGCAGCACCTGCAGGCGCGCTTTCTCAACATGCAGACGCTCTCGCGCTCCCAGCGCGTCGCCAAGATGCACTACAACGAGACCGACGCCTACAAGGCCAGTCTCGATGCGCGCATGACCGGCTCATGCGGCTACTGGCCCGAGGGGGTCACCAATGTCGACCAGGCCCAGGAGGCCAAGCTCGACATGGTCTGCCGCAAGGTCGGTCTAAAGCCCGGCCAGACCGTTTTCGATATCGGCTGCGGCTGGGGCGCCTTCATGGGGTTCGCCGCTGAAAGATACGGCGCCCGCTGCGTTGGTGTCACCGTCTCGCCCGATCAGGCCGAATACGGCCGCGCCCGCTACAAGGACCTGCCCGTCGAGTTCCAGGTCAAGGATTACCGCGAGTTCGATGGCAAGGTCGATCACGTGGTCTCCATGGGCATGTTCGAGCATGTGGGGCACAAGAACTACCGCACCTATTTCGAAGTCGCGCGCCGCGCCATCGCCGATGACGGGCTGTTCATGCTCCACACCATCGGCTCGCCCGATTCCAAGGAAACCATCGATCCCTGGCTGGAGAAGTACATCTTCCCCGGCGGCGTGCTTCCGTCCATTACCCAGATCGGCAAGGCCATCGAAAACCTCTTCGTGATGATCGACCTGCACAATATCGGGCCGCACTACGACAAGACCCTGGTCGCCTGGTACGAGAACTTCGACCGCAACTGGAAAAAGCAGCGCAACCCCGAAGAAGAGCGCTTCTACCGCATGTGGAAGTACTACCTTCTCTGCTGCGCCGGCGCCTTCCGCTCCCGCGCCATCCAGGTCTGGCAGTTCGTCCTCTCTACCAACGGCGTGCCGGATGGCTACGTGACCCAGCGTTAGGCCCTCGTATTGCCCATCCCAAAGACCACCCTCGCCATCGCCGGCCTCCTGGCGGTAGCCGCCGCCACCGCCTGGACGACGATGACGCCGGCCGCGCCGCGCTACGTTTTCGCCGCCAGCTGGCAACCCGGCTTCTGCGAGACGCAGCCCGGCAAGCGCGAGTGCCGCAACCAGAAGCGCAACAGCTTCGAGGCCGCCAATTTCACTCTCCACGGCCTCTGGCCGCAGCAATCGGATTATTGCGGCGTACCCCAGTCCCAGGTGAGCGCCGACAAGTCCGGTCGCTGGTCGGCCCTGCCCGCCGTCGAACTCCCCTCACTGCTGCGCACCAAGCTGGACGAAGCCATGCCCGGCACACGCTCGAACCTGGATCGTCACGAATGGACCAAGCACGGCACCTGTTCAGGGCAGGATGCCGCGACCTATTATGAAAACGCTCTGTGGGTGCTCGACGGCCTCAACGCTTCGGCGGTCCGCGATCTCTTCGCGTCCAACATCGGCAAGCGGGTGACCCAGGGCCAGATCCGCGCCGCCTTCGATCGTGACTTCGGGTCCGGCGCCGGCGCGCGCGTTCGCGTATCCTGCGACCGGGACGGCGACCGCCGCCTGGTCACCGAACTCACCATCGGCCTTGTCGGTGAGGTGCGCCCCGGCGCCGACCTCGGCGCGCTCATAGTTGCCGCCTCGCCCACCGATGGCGGCTGCGACGCCGGCATCGTCGATCCCGTTGGCTTCCAGTAACGAAAGGCCGGGATCGCTCCCGGCCTCTTGCTTATCCCATCCGCACCGCGCTGAGCCGCTGCGGCTCGCGCGTGGCGTAAAGATGGATGGCCAGCGCCACCACGCCCAGGATCGCGCCAACCCAGCCCAGGTCCTTGGCCGAAGCCAGGGCCATGTCGGCCCCGCCGATCACCGAACCCAGCGCCACCCCGACATAGATCGCCGAAGCGTTGAGCGAGAGAGAGATCGGAGCCGCTTCCGGCGCCAGGCTCACCAGCCGGCTGCTCTGCGCCGGCGGGAAGCCCCAGCCGATAATGCCCCAGGGCACCATCAGCGCCAGCAGGATCCACCCGGCGAGCGGCGATGGCACGAGATACGCGACGCCCGAGAACACCACCAGTGTCAGGCTGGAGAGAATGATCACCCACCGCACCGTCAGCGCCGCCCCGAACTTGTCGGCCAGCTGTCCCGAGGCGTAGTTCCCGATGGCCGCGCCCAGCCCGAAAGCCAGCAGCACCAGCGGCATGAACGTGAGCGAAAGGCCGATCGCGCTCGAGAGGCTGGCGATATAGGTGAACACCGTGAACGCCGCCGCGATGGCGAAGATCGTCACCAGCAGCGCGCTGCCGATGCCCGGCCGGAAGGCCACCATCAGGCGGTCACGCAGCGGCAGCTTGGTACCCGGCAGCCCCGCCGGCAACATCGCCCGTAGCGCGATCGCCACGAACAGCGCCACCAGCCCCACCGCCATGAAGGCGCCGCGCCAGCTCATCGTGTTGGCGATCAGCGCCCCTATAGGCGCCCCGAGCGCCACCGAAAGCGTCGTGCCGCCCACGATGACCGAAATGGCGCGCGTGCGCGTCTCGGGCGTGGAAAGCGTCACCGCCGTCCCCTGCGCGGCCGACGCGAAGAGCCCGGAGGCCGCGGCCATCACGATGCGGGCCAGCAACAACCCCTCGAAGTTCGGCGAGAAGCTCGCCCCGATATTGGCTGCGGCGAAAACCAGGATCGATCCGACCAGCACGGGCCGGCGGCTGAGGCCTCCTGTGAGCGTGGAAAGCACCGGCGCGCCGATCGCGTAGGCGATAGCGAAGGACAGCACCAGCGTTCCCGCCTGCGACATGGATACTCCGGTCTCTCCCGCAATGGCCGGCAACAGACTGGCGATCACGAAGGCCCCGGTGCCGACTGCGAACGAGCCGAGCGCCAGCCAGATAAGACGAAAATCCATTTTGAGATTCCTTAGTTCAAAGAACGTTGAACAATATGGTTCGATCGAACACAGCGTCAAGCAAAAGTTCAAAAATTCTTGAACAATTGAAAAGCCCGCGCGCCCGGGCTATCTAGAAACCATGACAAGCCTGCCGCACCCCGACGTAGACCAGATCTCGCTCCCCGAAGTGCTCGCCACTCTCGGCGACGAAACGCGCCTGGCGATCATCGCCTATCTGGCACGCAACGAGGAGCAGGCCATGACCTGCGGCCAGTTCTACGGCCTCGGCTCCAAGACCAGCCTCAGCTACCACCTGGCCAAGCTGCGCGAGGCGGGCGTGGTCAGGGTCCAGCCGCAGGGCACCAAGCGCCTCGTCACGCTACGCCGGGCCGATCTCGACAGCCGCTTTCCGGGCTTCCTCGATTCCATCCTCGCCAGCGTCCGCGACGTGCCCTTCGCCGTCGCCAACGACGAGGTTCTGCTCGGCGAGGAGGCAGCCAAGGCGAGCGACTGGCGCGCCTGAGGCTCCTGTCCCATCTAGCGGCCGGATCGCCGCTCGGCTAGAAGCGTTGTCGAGCCTATCCGAGCGGATTCATCTTGTCTGACATCACCTATCGTCCGGCCACCAGGGCCGATCTCCCCTTCATGGTAGCCTTGATCGCTGAGGACGACGTCAGCGACGTCCCCATGGACGATCCCAACGATCCCTCGGGCCCCGCCTACGCGGCCGGCTTCGATGCCATCGCGGCCGATCCGAACCAGGTGCTGGTCATCGCCGAGCGCGACGGCAAGGCCATCGGCACGCTCCAGATCACCTACCTGCCCGGCATCGCCCGCAAGGGCATGTGGCGCGGCCTCATCGAGAGCGTCCACATCATCCCGCCCGAGCGGAACAAGGGCTATGGCAGCCAGATGATCCGCTGGGCCGTGCAAACCTGCCGCGAGCGCGGTTGCGGCATGGTGCAACTCACCTCCAACAAGAAGCGCGTCGACGCCCACCGCTTCTACCGCACCCTGGGCTTCGACCAGAGCCACGAAGGCTTCAAGCTGTTCCTCTGATCAGCCAGCGCGCCAGCAGCTCAAGTGCCTCCCCCGGGCAGAAGGTTCAGCGACCCCAGCCACCAACGTTCCGTCTGTCCTAGAACAGGAACGCCGCCGTTGCCGGATCGGCGCCCACGCGCCCCTTCGGATCGTCGAGCCCGCGGATGCGCTCCATCTCGCCGGCATCCAGCGTAAAGTCGAACACCTCGATATTCTCCTTCATGCGGTCGGCATGGATCGATTTCGGGATGACGATGAACCCCTCCTGCAGGTGCCAGCGGATGATGACCTGCGCGATCGACTTGCCGTGCTTGTTGGCGATTTCCCCGATCACCGGGTTCTTGAGGTCCGCTCCGCTGCCGAGCGGGCTCCAGCTTTCCACCGCGATATTGTGCTCGCGATAGAACGGCCGGTTCTTGCCCTGCTGGAACGTCGGATGCAGCTCGATCTGGTTGACCACCGGCGTCACCCCCGTTTCGCCCACGATCCGCTCGATGTGGTCGGGATTGAAGTTCGAAACCCCGATCGATTTGATGCGGCCCTGCTTCTGCAGGTCGACGAACGTCTTCCACGCTTCCACATACTTGTCCTGGCTAGGCACCGGCCAGTGAATGAGGAACAGGTCGATCTGCTCGATCCCAAGCTTCTTCATCGTCTCGTCGAACGACTTGAGCGCCAGGTCGCGCGCATGCCCGCCATTGCGCAGCTTGGAGGTGATGAAAAGCTCGTTCCGCGGCACACCGGCATTACGGATCGCCGCGCCAACGCCTTCCTCGTTGTCATACCCCTCGGCCGTATCGATCGAGCGATACCCGGCCTTGATGCCATCGCTCACCACGCGCTCGGTGATAGCCGGATCGACCTGCCACACGCCCAGCCCGATCTGCGGAATCACATTGCCGTCGCGAAGGGTGACCTTGGTTTGCTCAGCCATTGCTGGCCTCCTGTTGTTTTAGCTGCTTAGGGTCCACGGTGCCGCAGTTGGGGAACTCGTGGACAGAAAATTGGTTCGAATGCCCGCCATGCCGCCGCCCCGCGTATAACTCATCCCCCCTTCGACTCAACGATGCAGAATGCTCCGACAACCAATGGAGCTGCCGTTGAAAAAAGAGGGTTTAAAGAGCTGCTGATACTGCACGATGCAGTAGTTGACCTAGTCCTTCACCTTGCCTTGTTGCAGGGAAAGGCGTTGCTCAAGAAATACAGTCCGGACCAACCGCGTGATCCGCCTGGAAACCCACACTCGATGAGGAGCTTTGTCGGGTCTCGAAATCTGATATTTGCTGGGGATCGTCCAGCGACCGATGAGCGGCATGCATGAAGAATAACTATGTCCCTCCTCTCAGATTTTGAGGCCTGAATGACCACACTTATTCGACAGCTTTTTATTGCGGAAGCAGCTGGAGATACAAAAGTGACAATCTCAATTGAGCCCTCTGAACTGGAGGACGCGGACACCTGGATGTGCGGTTATGCTATTACTTGGCCAACGGGAACCAAGCATGGGGTGGCACGAGGTTTTGACGCCATCCAGGCTCTCTATCTTGCCATGCAGCAGATCGTCGTCAATCTCTACGCCAGCCCCTACCACGTGGCCGGCACCCTTCGCTGGGGCAAGCCCGGCACCGGCTACGGCTTCCCTATGCCCCGACCCGGCATCGAGGACCTGATCGGCGAGGACCGCTACAACCAAGTTCCATGACAATGACATGCTGCGGCAGCTTAACTCGCCGCGCCGGGCTTCCCTTCCGCCCGCTTCTCGGCTAGAGAGCAGCCTTAATCTAAAGAATCCGACTGACCAACGCGCGGCAGCGCCGTCTTGCCGCGCGCCCATTTGCGAGAGCCGATCATGCCAAAACGCACCGACATCAAATCCATCATGATCATCGGCGCGGG
>Ga0182743_1000764_pt1 | contig 36203 bp, 38 predicted proteins | sample eDN3rd30CKraftOP_FD_128522 | JGI IMG/M metagenome (GOLD analysis project Ga0182743, IMG submission 128522) | Enriched Organic Plus compost microbial communities from Emeryville, California, USA - eDNA 3rd pass 30_C Kraft OP (version 2) (version 2) ... | reverse complement strand
TATGGCAAGCGCTGCCCGTTCGTCATCGATTACCTCATCGACCTCGCCCGACGCTCGAAGCGCCGGCTCATGGTGCGCCTCGTCAAGGGCGCCTATTGGGACAGCGAGATCAAGCAGGCCCAGGTCGACGGGCTGGCCGACTATCCGGTCTATACGCGCAAGGTCTATACCGACGTCTCCTACCTCGCTTGCGCCAAGAAGCTGCTCGGGGCGCCGGACGCCATCTTCCCGCAGTTCGCGACGCATAACGCCCAGACGCTGGCGACCATCTACCAGATGGCGGGTCCAGAATTCGAAGTGGGGCGCTACGAGTTCCAGTGTCTGCACGGCATGGGCGAGCCGCTCTATGAAGAGGTGGTGGGCAAGGACAAGCTCGACCGGCCCTGCCGCATCTATGCGCCGGTGGGAAGCCACGAGACACTGCTGGCCTATCTGGTGCGGCGCCTGCTCGAGAACGGGGCCAATTCCTCGTTCGTCAACCAGATCGCGGACCCCGACTATCCGATCGAGGAACTGATCGGGGACCCGGTGGCCAAGGCGGCGTCGATCTTCCCGGTGGGTTCGATGCATCCGCGCCTCGCCGCGCCGCGCGACATCCTGGGCGCGCGCCGGAATTCGGCCGGGCTCAATCTTTCCAACGAGCACGATCTCAAGACCATCAAGACGGCCTTCGCGCGCATCAAGCCAGTCAACGGGAACGGACTGCCGGTGCGCAACCCGGCCGACCACGAGGACGTGGTGGGCTACGTGACCTATGCCGAAAAGGGCGAGGTGGAAGCCGCCTTCGCCGCGGCGGCCAAGGGTGGCCCCGCCTGGGCGGCCCTGGGCGCTGCCAAGCGCGGGGAAATCCTGCGCCGGGCCGGCGACATCATGGAAGAACGGCTGCCCGATCTTCTGGGGCTCATCATCCGGGAAGCGGGCAAATCCACCCAGAACGCCATCGCCGAGGTGCGCGAGGCCATCGACTTCCTGCGCTACTATGCCGACGAGGCCCGGGACGACGCGGCCCCGCTGGGCACGGTGGTGTGCATCAGCCCCTGGAACTTCCCGCTGGCGATCTTCACCGGGCAGGTCTCGGCGGCGCTGGCGGCGGGCAATGCCGTCGTGTGCAAGCCGGCCGAGGAAACCCCGCTCATCGCCACCGAGGGCGTGCGCATTCTCCATGAGGCGGGCGTGCCGGCGGACGTGCTCAGGCTCGTCATCGGCGACGGCCCGGTGGGCGCCGCGCTGGTGGGCCACAAGGACACCCATGGCGTGGTCTTCACCGGATCGGTGGAAGTGGCCCAGCTCATCCAGAAGCAGCTGGCCGACAAGCTGCTGCCCGACGGGCGCCCGGTGCCGCTGATCGCCGAGACGGGCGGACAGAACGCCATGATCGTCGATTCCTCGGCCCTGACCGAGCAGGTGGTGGCGGACGTGCTGACCTCGGCCTTCGACAGCGCCGGTCAGCGCTGCTCGGCGCTGCGGATCCTGTGCTTGCAGGAAGACGTGGCCGACCACACGCTGACCATGGTCAAGGGCGGGCTGGACGAGCTGGCGCTGGCCAATCCGCAGTTCCTGGCCACCGATATCGGCCCGGTGATCACTGCCGAGGCGCGTGACCGCATCAACGGCCATATCGAGGCGATGAAGGCCAAGGGGCACAAGGTGACCCAGCTCGACCTGCCCGCCGAAGCCGGCAAGGGCACGTTCGTGGCCCCGACCATCATCGAGCTCAACTCGGTTTCCGAGCTGGCCGGGGAAGTGTTCGGGCCGGTGCTGCACGTGGTGCGCTTCAAGCGCTCGGCCATGGACAAGCTGATCGGCGAGATCAACGCGCTGGGCTACGGCCTCACCTTCGGGCTCCATACCCGGATCGACGAGACCATCCGCGAGGTCACCGAACGGATCGAAGTGGGCAATGTCTATATAAACCGCAACATCATCGGAGCGGTGGTGGGCGTGCAGCCCTTCGGCGGGCACGGGCTTTCGGGCACCGGCCCCAAGGCCGGCGGCCCGCTCTACATGCGCCGCATGGTGCTGGACGCCCCCGTGCTCAAAGGCGGCAAGCCCAGCAAGGAGATCAAGGCCTACCGGCACTGGCTGGTGGCCGAGAACCGCGGGGATGCGGCGGCGATCGTCGCCGGCTTCGCCGAAACCCGGCTCAACGGCGCCCCCGAGGTGCTGGCAGGGCCGGTCGGCGAGGACAACACCTATCTCACCAAGCCGCGCGGCACGATCGGCCTGGTTCCGGCAACGCCCGAGGGCCTGCTGATCCAGCTCGGCGCGGTGCTGGCGACGGGCAATTCGGCCCGCGTGGTGGCCGGCAGCGAGACCGCCCGGGTGCTCGATACCCTGCCGAGCACGCTGGCTGGCTTCGTGACGCAGGGCGAGGACCTTGCGGGCGTGGCGGGCGTGCTTGTGGAAGGCGATGCCGAAAAGACGGCCCGGATCGCCCAGGAAGCAGCGCGCCTGGAAGGCCCGATCGTCCTGGTGCAGGGCGCCAGCACCAAGGGCCTCATCGAAGGCACGCAGGCCTATAACCTCGACCTGCTGGTGCTGGAAGTCTCGACCAGCGTCAACACGGCGGCGGCGGGCGGCAACGCTTCGCTCATGACCATCGGCTAAGACCCAATGGCGGGCGCCCGGCAACGGGCGCCCGGCCCCCAGGCCGCGCCCCGGTTGGCGCTGGCGAAAAAGCACGCTAAAAACACTTCCATCACAGCGGCATAAGAGGGTGATGCGCTATGGATGACGTGCTGGCTCTGCTCGAGGGAATGCCTATCGTCACGTTCAAATCGGGCGAGGCGTTGCTGGGCGAAGGCGCGCGCGACAGCAAGCTCTACGTGCTGATCGAGGGCGAGGTGGAAGTGATCCGCCGCGACACCCAGGTCAGCCACGTGGACGAACCCGGATCGATCTTCGGGGAAATGGCGGTGCTGCTTGACCAGCCGCACAGCGCCACGGTGCAGGCGCTCTCGACGGTCAAGGCCTATGAGGTCAAGGACGCCATCAAGTTCCTCGAAGCGCATCCGGAACTGTCGCTGGTGCTGGCCACGCTCCTGGCGCGCCGGCTCTACTACACGACGTCCTACCTGGTGGACCTGCAACAGCAGGCCCAGGGGCAGCGGCAGGACCTGGACCTAGTGGACAAGATCCTCTCGACCCTCACCGAGCGGCCCAGGGCCAAAAAGCGCGCCTGACGCGTCGAAGCGGCCAGAGGCCGTTCGACCATTCTCCAGATCCAACGGAGAATGGCGATGTATCCCATGCTTGCAAACTGGCTGGTGGCCGGCAGCCCGGATCGGCACGCCTATGAAGGCGGCCCGACCGGCGCACTGCGCCTGCTCGTGGCGATCGGGCTGATCGGCCTGGGCGTGATGGCGCTGGGCGCGGCGTGCTAGCGCGCGGTCCAGCCGCCATCGATGATGAGCGTCTGCCCGGTCATGAGGGAGGCGGCGGGCGAAGCGAGGAAGACCACCGCGCCCGACACTTCCCGGGGCACGCCGATGCGGTGGAGCGCGGCGACGCGCTCGATGACGTCGGCCTTGAACGCGGGGACGGCCAGGGCGCTCGAGGTGCCGTCGGTCTCGATGAAGGTGGGCGCCACGGCGTTGACGGTGATGCCGTATTGGCCCCACTCGACGGCCATGCACTTGGTCATGTGGGCGACGGCGGCCTTGGAGAGGCAATAGACGCCCTCGCCCGGCAGCGCGATGAAGCCGGCCTGCGAACTCATGTTGACGATGGTGCCGCCGCCCTTCTCCTTCATGTGGCGGGCCAGGCGCTGGGCGATGAAGAAGCTCGACTTGACGTTGAGATCGACGGTGCCGTCGAACTCGTCCTCGGTGACCTCGAGCAGCGGCCGCTCGATGCCGCCGCCGACATTGTTGACGAGGATATCGATGCGCCCGAAATGGGCGATGGCGCCGTCGATAGCGGCACGGGACTGGGCGAGGTTGACCACGTCCATCTGCAGCCGCAGGACGCGGCGGCCGAGTTTTTCCACCTCGGCGGCGACGCCATTGTCCATGTCGGCGTCGCGCAGGCCCAGGGCGATATCGGCGCCCGCATCGGCAAGCGCCAGGGCGATGGCCCGCCCCAGGCCCCGGGCTGCGCCGGTGACGAGCGCGGTCCTGCCGGTAAGATCGAAGCTGGGGAGGTCGGTCATGGTCACTTCTCCAGATGCGGAGCGTGCAGGGTCAGATCGGCGGCGCCGAGCCGGTCGGAGGCGGTGAAGCTCTGGTGCCAGTAGGGATACTGGAGCGGCAGGAGCGAGACGTCGTCGAGCCGCTTGCGCTCATGCTCGGTGAGCCTGAGCTCGGCGGCGGCGAGGTTGTCGCGGAACTGGGCCTCGGTGCGTCCGCCGATGATGACCGAAGTCACCCCGGAGCGGCCGAGCAGCCAGGCCAGGGCGATCTGGGCGGCGGAGACGCCGCGCACCTCGGCGATCGAGACCAGGACGTCGACGATGTCATAGAGCCGATCCCAATCGTGGACGGGCGGCTCGCGGAAGCCGCCGGCATGGCGCGTGCCTTCGGGCGCGGTTTCCCCGCGCCGGTACTTGCCCGAGAGCAGGCCACCGGCGAGCGGGCTCCAGACGAGGATGCCCAGGCCCTGGTCGATGGTGATGGGCACCAGCTCGTTCTCGGCCTCGCGCGAGAACAGGGTGTAGTGGATCTGCTGGGAGACGAAGCGCTGGCGGGCATCCTTCTCGCAGACGCCGAGCGCCTTCATGATATGCCAGCCCGAATAGTTCGAGCAGCCGATGTAGCGGACCTTGCCGTGGCGGACGAGGGTATCGAGCGCCTCCATGGTCTCCTCGAGCGGGGTCTGCCCGTCCCATTCGTGGACCTGGTAGAGATCGATGACATCGGTCTTGAGGCGCTTGAGGCTGGCCTCGCACTGGTTGACGATGTGGTAGCGCGACAGTCCCCTCTCGTTGGGATCGGTGTCATCCATGGGGAAGCGCACCTTGGTGGCGAGGAGCGTGCGCTGGCGGCGGCCATCGGTGAGGGCCTCCCCGATGATCGATTCGGAGACGCCGCGCGTATAGACATTGGCGGTGTCGAGCATGTTGATGCCCGCCTCCAGGCACATGTCGATCTGGCGCTGGGCCTCCTTGAGGCTGGTATTGCCGACCTTGGGATTACCCCCAAACGTCATGGTGCCCATGGTGAGGGTCGAGACCTTGAGCCCCGAGCGGCCGAGCAAACGGTATTCCATACCTGCCTCCGAACAGTTTTCGCGTTTGCCGGAGACTAGACCCAAGCCGGGGCGCGGGGGAAGCCGCCCCGGTCAAAGCTCCATCCGGTCAGTGGCCGCGATCGGGGCGGAAATCGTCGCCCTCCTCCCACTCGGTGGGATCGAGCACGTCGTCTTCGCCGTATTCGGCCTCCTGCTCGTCGAGGCTGACCAGAGCGTCGTCGTCGGGCGAGAGGGTTTCCCGGTGCGCGAGCGGGTCCTCATCGCGCGTGCGGGTGTTGTCGAGCTCGCCCATGCCGCGCGGGCCGTTTTCGCCGGCGGTGCCGGTCTCGAGCTGGATGATGGCGCCCTCGATCTCGCCGAGCAGGCCCTTGGGATCGTCGAGGCCGAAATCGGCCGGCTCGCGGGCGCGCAGGTCGTCGCGGATCTGACGCAGGCGGGCGAGGCGCTCGGCGACGGGGCGATCCGACCCGTACATGAGGTCTTCGATCTCCGCTTCGCTCACCGGATAGGCAAAGCCGGGCAGGCCCTCGTCGTCGTCGCCATCGATGTCGGTATCCTGGGCAAGGACCTTGCCGTCCTCATTGATGTGGCTCATCGCACTGCTCCCTGAAGGTTGCGACCGTCAGGGTAACGCGGCAGGAGAAGCGAAGTTTCCGCTATTCGCCGGCGAGGCGCGCGGCCGGTTCCTCGAGCTCGAGCGCGTCGATCTTCTCGCCGCGACGGGTGACCTTGCCGGTGGAAACGAGGATGTCGCCTATGTCGTTGTTCGCCTGCTGGAAATGGGTCTGGAGCTTGCGCACGCGATCGTCCAGCCGGCCGACATCGGCGAGAAGCTCGCGCACTTCCTTCTGGATGAGATGCGCCTGCTCGCGCATGCGCACATCGCGCAGGAGGGCCTGGATCACCTGGATGGAGAGCATGAGCAGGGAGGGGGAAACGATGACCACGCGGTGGCGGATGGCGCGCTGCACCAGGTCCTCGAACTGCTCGTGCAGGTCCGCGAAGATGGCTTCGGAGGGCACGAACATGAAGGCGGTGTCCTGCGTCTCCCCGGCGATCAGGTACTTGTCGGAAATGGCGCGGACATGGGTAGTGATGTCGGTCTTGAACTGGGCCCTGGCGAGCTTGGCCTCGTCGTCGTTGGCCGCCTCCTTGAGGCGCTGCCAGCTTTCGAGCGGGAACTTGGCATCGATGACCAGGCGCGGGGCGTCGTTGGGCATGAAGATGACGCAGTCCGGACGGCTGCCGTTGGAAAGCGTGGTCTGGAAGGCATAGCCGTTCGAGGCGAGGCCATCGGCGATGATGGCCTCCATGCGCCCCTGCCCGAAGGCACCGCGCTGCTGCTTGTTGGAAAGGATCGACTGGAGCGAGACGATTTCGCCCGAGAGCGCGGTCATGGTGGATTGGGCGCGGTCGATCACGGCCAGGCGCTCATGGAGCTTGGTCAGGCTCTCCTCTGTCTTGGTGCGGTTCTCGGTGATCGCCTGGCCCATGCGCTGGCTGGTGGAATCGAGGCGCTCGTTGACGAGGCGGGCCAGGTCGGAGGTGCGGCTGCCAAAGATCTCGGACATGGTCTGCATGCGGCCGGTCATCTCGTTCTGGATGCGCATCATGTCGGCCAGGTGCTTTTCCATCTCCTGGCTGCGGGCGATGGCGGTGGCAGCCTCCTCGGCGCGCTGGCGCCCCGAGCGCAGCGAATTGACGAGGAGAATGACGAGCAGCAGCGCCATGAGCGCGACCGCGGCGGCGATCGCGTGGCTCAGGGTGAGGGGAAAATCGCCGAGGGTGAAGAGAACCATGTCCATCGGCGCACACTAGCGCGATTCGCCGCAGAAGTGTTCCCCTCTTGTTCCGGCGAGGTTCAACCGGGGGGCCAGTTGACCGGGCGGCCAGAAAATACCATATCGGGGGCAATTGCTGAAAAGGACCACCAGATGGCCGTTCGCCCCATCCTGATCATCCCCGACGCGCGCCTGCGTGCGATTGCCGAGCCGGTCGAGGAGATCAACGACGAGATCACCACGCTCGTCAAAGACATGTTCGATACGATGTATGCCGCGCCCGGGATCGGCCTGGCCGCGCCGCAGGTTGGCGTGCTCAAGCGCGTGGTCGTGATCGACCTCGCCAAGGAAGACGAGAGCCCCGATCCGATCGTGATGATCAACCCGGAAGTCATCGAATTCGGTGACGAGACGGTGGTCACCGAAGAAGGGTGCCTGTCGATCCCCGATCTCTATTACGAGGTCGAGCGCCCCGCCGACATCAAGGTTCGCTACATGGACCAGGACGGCAAGGTCGTCGAGCGCGAAGCGTCCGACCGGCTGGCCATCTGCATGCAGCACGAGATCGATCACCTCGATGGCGTGCTCTATATCGACTACCTGTCGCGCCTCAAGCGCGACCGCGTGATCAAGAAGTTCGACAAGGCCGCCAAGCGCGCCACGGCGAACTAGGCTCTCACCGCCAGGCACAAGGGGCGTTTCCATGCGCGTCGTATTCATGGGGACGCCCGATTTCGCGGTTCCGACCCTGACCGAGATCGTTGCGAGCGGCCACGAAGTGGTGGCTGTCTATACGCGCGCGCCGAAACCGGCGGGCCGGGGGCAGGAAGAGCGCAAGTCCCCGGTGCACCTGGCCGCCGAAGGCTTCGGCATTCCTGTGTTTACGCCCAAATCGCTCAAGGGGAGCGAAGAACAGGGCGTCTTCGCGCTGCACGATGCCGACGTGGGCGTGGTGGTGGCCTATGGACTGCTGCTGCCCAAGCCGATCCTCGATGCGCCGCGCCTTGGGTGCCTCAACCTGCACGGCTCGCTGCTGCCGCGCTGGCGGGGCGCCGCGCCGATCCAGCGCGCCGTGATGGCCGGCGACAAGCGCACGGGCGTGATGGTGATGCAGATGGACGAAGGCCTCGACACGGGCCCGGTGGGGTTGGTCGAGGAAATGCCCATCGGCCCGGACATGACGGCGGGCGAGTTGCACGATGCCATGATGCGCGTGGGCGCGGACCTGATGGGCCGGGCGCTGGCGGCGCTCGAGCGCGGCAGCCTCGAGTTTTCCGAGCAGTCGGAAGAAGGCGTCGTCTACGCCAGGAAGATCGAAAAGGCTGAGGCGCGGATCGACTGGTCGAAATCGGCCGCCGAGGTGCACAACCACATCCGCGGCCTCTCCCCCTTCCCCGGCGCCTGGTTCGAAGTGGAACTGGGCGGCAAGCCGGTGCGGGTCAAGGCCCTGCGTTCGACCCTGGGGACGGGCAGCGGCGCTGCCGGCACGGTGATCGGTGACGACCTCACCATCGCCTGCGGCGAGGGCGCGGTGCGGCTGGTTTCGGTGCAGCGCGAGGGCAAGGGCGCGATGGACGCGGCCGCATTCGTGCGCGGAACGGGGTCGCTCATCGGCAAGGCGGTCTGATGGCGCGCTTCAAGCTCACCATCGAATATGACGGGACCCCTTTTGCGGGGTGGCAGCGGCAAGCCGGGCAGATGTCCGTGCAGGAGGCCGTCGAGACGGCGATCGAGCGGTTCTGCGCCGAGAAGGTGGCGATCCAGGCGGCGGGGCGCACCGATAGCGGGGTGCACGCGCTCGGTCAGGTGGTGAGCTTCGACCTTTCGGGCGACCGCGATCCGTTCCGGGTGCGCGAGGCGCTCAACTATCACCTCAAACCCCATCCGGTGGCGGTGGTCGAGGCCGAGGCCGTGGGGGACGATTTCGAGGCGCGGTTCTCGGCGATCGCGCGGCACTACGAGTACCGCATCCTCAATCGCCGGGCGCGGGCTGCGCTCGAAGCCGGGCGGGTGTGGCACGTGCCGATGCCGCTCGATGCCGACGCCATGCACGCGGCGGCGCAACTGATCCTGGGCCAGCACGATTTCACTACGTTCCGGGCGGCCGAGTGCCAGGCCAATTCACCCATTCGCACGCTCGACGTGCTGACGGTCTCCCGGCAGGCGGACCATATCGTGGTAACCGCCAAGGCGCGCAGCTTCCTCCACAGCCAGGTGCGCTCGATGGTGGGCTCGCTCAAGCTGGTGGGTGAGGGCAAGTGGCGGCCGGCCGATTTCCGCGCCGCGCTCGACGCAAAGCGGCGGGCGGCCTGCGGGCCGCTGGCGCCGCCGGACGGGCTCTACCTCACACGCGTGGACTATTAGCCGAGGGCCGAGACCAGGGTGCCGGCGTCGGCCGGCAGCGGCATGGAGAGGCCGACGATCAGCAGGCCGATGCTGCCCGCCACGAGCTGGGCGATCAGGAAGATGGCGACCTGGAGCGGAGCGAGCGTGACGATGAGGCGCGCGATGTTGATCTGGATGACCAGCATGACCAGGCCCACCACTACCAGGAACACATCCCCTCCCAGCCCGAACAACGCCAGGACGAGCGTGATCAGGGAAAGGAAGAAGGTCGCCCAGTTCTCCGCCACGAGATAGGGCACGAAGCCATCGAGCCGCTTCATCTGGCGCAGGGCCAGGGCGGCGAAGCCGAGCTGGAGACCGAAGGCAATGGCCGAGGTCAGAATCACCCGCAGCACCGAAACGCTCGGCTCCTGGCCGAGCAGCGCCGGAAGGTAGGCCGAAAACGTCGTGGCCACCAGAATGGCGATGAAGCTGCCGACGAGGCCGCGCTGGCTGAAATCGAAATATTGCGACGCGGTCCGGTTGCCGATGAGCAGCAGGGCGCATCCGCGGGCGGCGGCAACCATTTCGTCGATGATGGTCGTCATGAGCGGACTCGCTTAGCGGGGTGCAGCACAGCACTTAATCGTCCGGGCCGCATTGGGCAAGGGCGACCAATTGTCGTTTTGTCTCAGACCTTACCCGAACCGAACCAGGCCGAGATGAAGCGCGCATAGAGGACGCTCAGTTCCTCGACATCGCGCACCAGCACGTTTTCGTCGGCCTTGTGCATGGAGGGGCCGGGGAGACCGAACTCGACCACCGGGCAATAACGGGCGAGGAAGCGCGCGTCGGAAGTGCCGCCGGCGGTGGAAAGCTGCGGGCGGCTGCCCGTCGCCGCCTCGATGACGGCGCCCAGGGCCTCGACCCCGCCGCCCAGGGGCGAGAGGAAGGAATTGGACGGACGCCCGACCACCGAGAACTCGACCTGGCAGCCATGGGCATCGACCGAGGCAATGCGCTCGGCGATCCAGGCGCCGAGGGTTTCGGGCGTCCACAGGTCGTTGAAGCGGATGTTGAAGCGGATGGTGCCGCGCGCCGGGATGACGTTGGTGGTCTGGTTGCCGACGTCGATGGAGGTGACCTCCAGGTTCGAGCGCGGGAAATGTTCGGTGCCCGCATCGATGGGGGTGGCCGAAAGCGCGGTGACGATGGCGGCGACGACCGGGAGGGGATTGTTGGCCTTGTCGGGATAGGCGACGTGCCCCTGGGCGCCGGTGACCGCGATCTGGCCGTTGAGAGAGCCCCGACGGCCGATCTTGATGCTGTCGCCCACGGTGGCGGTGGCGGATGGCTCGCCCACGATGGCGAAATCGAACCTGTGGCCCTGGGCGTCGGCCCAGGCCATGAGCTTTTCGGTGCCGTTGATGGCGTCCGCTTCCTCGTCATTGGTGATGGCCAGGGCAATGGTGCCGTTGTCGGCGGAGCCATCGGCGATGGCAGCTTCGACAGCGGCGACGAAAGCGGCCACGCCGCTCTTCATGTCGGCGGCGCCCCGGCCATAGAGGCGCCCGTCGCGAAGGGTGGGGACGAAGGGCGGGCTGGTCCAGTCATCGGGATTGCCGGGAGGCACGACATCGGTGTGGCCGGCGAAGAGCAGGCGCTTGCCACCCGAGCCGCGGGTAGCGAAGAGATTGCCCACGGGATAGGAGCCGTCGCCCTCGAAGGTGAGGCGGGTGACCGCGAAGCCGAGCGCGGCGAGGGCGGTCTCGAGGCGATCAAGGACGCCCTCCTGGGCCGGCGTGACCGAAGCGCAGGCGATGAGGTCTTTGAGAAGCGGGACGGGATCGCCCTTGGTATTTGCGGGCATGCCCCGTCTCCATCGGTGTTGGGGCGGAGGCGCCGCCGGCCCGGCGGCGGCTGTCGCGCCGTCCGGGCCATTGTTAGTGCAATGCGGCTTGCGCCGCCAGAGTCCGGGCTCAGGCCGAAAGCGGATCGGGACCGTACTGGTTTTCACCCTCGGTGCCCTTGAGGAAGCCAAGGACAACCAGGAGGTAGAGCGCGAAGATGCCCAGGACCGCGTTGAAGATCGTCATGGTCATGGTGGGCATGGGCACGCTGACCCCTTCGACCTCGGTCATGGTGAAGCCGAAGCCCAGCGCCTGGACGACCACCAGGATGAAGCTGAGGGCGAAATAGACATAGACGTCGTTGCCCGAACCGTTGCGGTCGTGCCGGCGCTTGACGCCGAGCGCCAGGCTCGGAACGGCCAGCAGCACGAAGAGGATGAGGCTGCCCCAGGCAGCGGTGCCCGGATTGGCCAGGCCCAGGCCGACCACGCCCAGGATGATGCCGAGAACGATGGCGGCAACAATGATGCCGACCACGCCCAGCCAATAGGTCTTGCGCGATATACGCCCGGTGAAGGTCGTATAGAGCGGAACGAGATTATCCATAAAGCCCTCGATAAAAGAAGCGATGCCCCTCGCATCGCAAGGCAAGTGTTAGTGGAACGCCACAAGCGCCGCCAGCGGCGGATGGCGAACTGACCAATATGTCGCTGAACAAGAGGCGGCCCCGTCCGTTCGGAGGGGGCCGCGGCGCCGCGCCTAGTCGCGCAGCAGCTCGTTGATGCCCGTCTTGGAGCGGGTCTGGGCGTCGACGCGCTTGACGATGACGGCGCAGTAGAGGTTGGGGCCGGGCGTGCCGTCGGGAAGCGGCTTGCCGGGGAGGCTGCCGGAGACGACCACCGAATAGGGCGGGACCTTGCCGATGTGGATTTCCCCCGTCGCGCGGTCGACGATCTTGGTCGAGGCGCCGATGAAGACGCCCATCGAGATGACCGAGCCTTCGCCCACGACCACGCCCTCGACGACTTCGGAACGGGCGCCGATGAAGCAGTTGTCCTCGATGATGACCGGGCCGGCCTGGAGCGGCTCGAGCACGCCGCCGATGCCGACGCCGCCCGAGATGTGCACGTTCTTGCCGATCTGGGCGCAGGAGCCCACCGTCACCCAGGTGTCGACCATGGTCGATTCATCGACATAGGCACCCAGGTTCACGAAGGACGGCATGAGCACGACGTTCTTGGCGATATAGGCCGACTGGCGCACGATGGCGCCCGGCACGGCGCGGAAGCCGGCCTCGCGGAAGCGATTTTCGCTCCAGCCGTTGAACTTGGAAGGCACCTTGTCCCACCAGACCGAGCCGCCCGGGCCGCCCTCGATCACCGCCATGTCGTTGAGGCGGAACGAGAGGAGCACGGCCTTCTTGAGCCACTGGTTGACCTGCCAGTTGCCATCGGCCTGCTTTTCGGCGACGCGCGCCTTGCCGCTGTCGAGCAGCGCCAGCGCTTCGACCACGGCTTCGCGCACCGGGCCCTTGGTGTCGAAATTGATGGTGTCGCGGGCGTCGAAGGCGGTTTCGATGGTTGCGGCGAGATCGGCGTAGGACATTGAACTCTCAATCGGTCACGGGCTGCGTTTGGCCGCGGACATTAGCGCCGGAGGTCGGCAAGTCAATGCGGCGTTGCGCGCCGGGGTCGGGGTGGTCGCCCTCCCCGACCGACGGACCCGCGCCTATTGCAGGTCGACCATGGTAATGGCGTTCTGCTGGTTTTCCGGCACGATGACGCGGTTGCGCTTGGCGTCGTAGCCGATCGAGGCCGGGGTGAAGACGTTGTCGACCAGCAGCTCGGCCTTGCCGCCCGGCGGAATCCTGGCGAGGTGGTTGGCGCGCAGCGAGGTGGTGATCTTGGTGCCGTCGGCAAGGATAACCAAGCCATCGGCGAGAGCTTCGAGGCCATCCTCGGTTTTGACCAGCTCGCCATCGGGCGCATAGGTGAGGATGTTGGTATTGGCCAGCAGCACCGTGACGATATTGCCATCCGGATCGAAGGCAATGCCGTTGGGGCGCTGGAGCGGGCCGCCGCGGGCGAAGTCGGAGACGGCGCCATCGGGCGTGATCTTGTAGATGGCGCTGGCGTCGGGTTTGTCGTTGCTGCCGGAATCGGTGACGTAGACGGTGCCGTCATCGGTGACTTCCAGGTCGTTGAGGAAGACGGCGCCCTCGACCTTCACCTCGCCCGTGGGCTCGCCGGTCTTGATGTCGAACATGCGCACGGTGTCGATATCGGCAAGGTAGAGCATGCCGTGATTGATGTCGGAACCGCGCGGATCGTTGAGCGTGACGCCCATCTTGTCACTGCCCTGGATCCATTTGAGCGTGTTGACGGTGCCATCCGGGTTGACCAGGGACACGTAGCCGTCATTGGGCCGCAGGCTGTTGGAGGTGCACGGACTGACCACGACGTAGAGATCGCGTTCGGTATCGACCGAAACGCTCTCGGCGCTGCAGAACGAGCCGAAGGTCCTGACATTGGGGCGGACCGGCAGGGGCTGGCCGGCCTTGAAGGGCTCGGTGGCGGCGGGAGCGGCCGGCTGGGCCGGGGTCTGCTGGGCGAAGGCGGGGGAGAACGAGAGGCAGGCGGCGACGAAACTGGCAGTGGCAATAGGCTTCATTTGCAATTCCTCCTCGAATTGTGAGCGCCGAGCCGCGCCCACAATGCCCGAGCCGATCCTCGGGATTGCCTATGTTTGCCATTGATCCTTAACCGGGCGATGCGACGCTGGCGCTTCGAGATTCGGAGAGTTCGATGCCGACCAAGCGCCGCCGCCACAACCCGTTACGCAGCTCGGCGGAGGATATCAACGCGAGCCGGCGCGTTCCCAAGACGGCGCAATCGACCTCGGCCGCCTACCGGCTGGCCTTTACCGACGAAGCCTTCATGACCTCGGAGGAACTGCGCGGGGTGCGGTTCCAGCTCGAATACATGAAGACCGAGATGCGGCTCAAGGAACGCAACATCAAGTCGACGGTGGTGCTGTTCGGGGGCGCGCGCATTCCGGCGCCGGGCAAACCGGCCTGGGCCGCCAAGAACCCGCTCCAGAAGCAGAACCTGGAGGCGGCCTCGGTCTACTATGACGAGGCGCGGCGCTTCGCCCAATATGCCTCGCTCACCGCGCAGACGCTGAGCTATCGCGAATTCGTGGTGGTGACCGGTGGCGGGCCGGGCGTGATGGAGGCAGGCAACCGGGGCGCGGCCGATGTCGGGGCGCCCTCGATCGGGCTCAACGTGGTGCTGCCGCACGAACAGGCGCCCAATGCCTATGTGACGCCGGAGCTGAGCTTCCTTTTCCACTATTTCGCGACGCGCAAGGTGCACTTCCTGCTGCGGGCGCGGGCGGTGGCCATCTTTCCGGGCGGTTTCGGCACGATGGACGAACTGTTCGAAGCGCTCACCCTCATCCAGACCGGGCGCATGGAGCGCATTCCGCTACTGCTCTTCGGCACCGCTTTCTGGAGCAAGGTGCTCAATTTCGATGCGCTGGTGGAGGCGGGCACGGTGGGGCCCGACGACGTCAAGCTCCTCTCGTTCGTGGATACGGCCAAGGAAGGCTGGGACGTCATCCGCGCCCATTACCGGCTGCCCGAGATCACCGTGCCCGGGTTCAGGGCAGGTTCCTGAGGAAGCCGGCCAGGTTGGAGGTGATGTGGTGCACGTGGGGGCCGCCCTCGTGGGAGAGCTCCCACTCGGCGACGCGCTCGTCGGCATAGCCTTCCGAAGCCACGACCTGGACCGTCGCCATGCCGGTGGCATGGGGGACGAGCAGGTTCTTGTGGAGATCGTCGAACATGGCGGCGCGGGTCGGATCGATGCCGTGGGCGGCAAAGAAGGCGTCATAGGCCGACTGGTTCGGCTTGGGCGTATAGGTCATGGCGCAGATATCGAAGATGCCGTCGAAGAGATCCTCGCCCCCCAGCCGGGCCAGCACCGAGCGCGCATGGCCGGTATCGGCATTGGTGAGGATGAACTTGCGCCCCGGCAGGTCGGCAATGGCCGCGACCAGCTCGGGATGAGCCAGGACCGGTGAATAGTCGATGGTGTGGACGGTCTTGAGGAAGTGCTCGGGATCGACCTCGTGGCGCTGCATGAGGCCATTGAGCGTGGTGCCGTAGTCCCGGTAATAGCCCTTCTGCAACTCGCGGGCCGCCTCGAAGCCGAGGCTGGTCACTTCCATCACATAGGAGGTGATGCGCACATCGATCTGCGACCAGAGATCGCATTCGCGCGGATAGAGCGTGTTGTCGAGGTCAAAAACCCAGTCGGAGACGTGGGACAGGGAGCGGACGGCAGGCGAGGATTGTTCGGTCATCCCCTAGCATATAGCGCAAATCCTAAAGGGATTCATCAGGGCGAATGCACGATGGCGCGAGCGGGACCGGCGGCATTGGCGCCGTGCAGGGCCGGCAGCGCGGCGGCGCCCGCCAGGAGCATCATGAGCGCGACGGCGAGGCGCAGGGCAATCGGGATGTGGCGCTTGCGGCGTTCCATGGGAGCCTCCTTCCACCAGCGTTTCTCCGGTTACGCCGGGCGGCGCCGACCGGCAACGGCATCGTTAAGCATTGGTTAACGGCGGGCCGGCGAGAATCTTCAATCAATCACTTGATTGAGACACCAGATCGGGTGTAGACGCTTCCGCGAACGGTAGCGGAGCACACAGCCAGTGTCCCAGGATCAGCCGGCAGCGCGCCGGGAAAGCAGCGAGGAGCGGCGCCAGGCCATTGCCGTGGCGGCGCGCCAGCTCATCATCGAGAAGGGTTTCGAGGGCCTGCGCACGCGCGACATCGCCGAGCGCGTGGGCATCAACATCGCCACGCTCCACTACCACGTGCCGACCAAGGAGGCGCTGATCGGGCTGGTGGCAGAAACCATCCGCGACCAGTTCGCCGCCCAGGGCCGCAGGCGCCCGCGCCGGCACCTGCCGGCCATGCGCCAGCTCGAAATGGAACTGGAAGATTTCCGCGAGACCATCCAGGAGACCCCGGACCTGGTGGTGGTGTTCGTCGAGATGCTCGACCGGGCGCGGCGCAACAAGCAAGTGGACGACGTCATCACCCCGCTCCACACCTACTGGAACAGCCAGTTCGAAGTGATCTTCGCGGCCGGCGTGAGCGAGGGGGCGTTCCGGCCCAACCTCAACCCGATCGCGCAGGCGCGGATCGTGACCGGCGCCCTGGGCGACTTCTGGGGACGCTCGCCCCAGGATCTCGCGGCCTTCGACGAAATGGCGGCCGAGATCGTGCGCGGCGTCGTCAACCCGGCAATGGCGCAGGGATGAAACCCATGTGGATGCGACACATTTTGGCCAAGCTGCGCGCCGAGGGGACGCCGGGTCGATACAACGGAGACCGGCGGTCCATGAAGAATCCAGCAATCCTCGCCCTGTTGGCGCTGACGCTTGGCGCAGGCGGCGCCGCGGCTGCACCGGCCAATTACCTCTATACGAGTTCGGGCGAGCTCGCGGGGCTGAAGGCCATCGCCGGGCGCTCGGATATCGCGGGCGCGCAGGTGGTCTACAACTGGCGCGGGCTCGAGCCGCGGGAAGGCGAATACGACTTTTCCGCCATCGAGCGCGACCTGGCGCTTACCGATTCGCTGGGCAAGAAGCTCTTCATCCAGATCCAGGACCGGTTCTTTTCGCCCGAGGCACGGAACCTGCCCGACTACGTGCTCGAAGAGCCGCAATATGGCGGGGGCCTGGTTCCGCAGGTCGACAATCCCGGCGAGGGCAAGGCCGAGGGCTATGGCTGGGCCGCCATGCAGTGGAACGAGCATGTGCGGGGACGCTACCAGGCGCTGCTCAAGGCGCTCGGGGAGCGGTTCGACGGCAGGGTCTTCGGCATCAACCTGCCCGAGACGGCCATCGACGTGGACATGAAGGCCGACCGGACCGGGTTCTCGTGCGACGCCTATTTCGCCGCCGAACTCGAAAACCTGACGGCGGCACGCGCGGCGTTCGCCAAGTCCCATGTCGTGCAATACGTCAATTTCTGGCCGTGCGAATGGGAGAACGACCACGCGTACATGAGCCGGCTCTTCGCGTTTGCCAGCGCCAATGGCGTCGGCCTGGGCGGCCCGGACATCATCCCCTATCGCAAGGGGCAGATGAAGAATTCCTACCCGTTCTTCAACCAGTACAAGGGCAAGCTCGACTTCGTCGGAATGGCGGTGCAGGAGCCGACCCTGAGCTACCGGAACGAGAAGACCGGCAAGCCCTTTACCAAAGACGAGTTCATCGCGTTCGCGACCGACTACCTGGGCGCCGATGCGGTGTTCTGGAGCGCGCAGACGCCCTGGCTCAAGCCCTGACCCGGAACGCCAGGCCGTCCGAGGACGGCGCATTCCGGACGATGATTTTCCGGCGCCACGGTCCCAAGGCCGCGGCGCCGCCACAAAACGCTTTCAATCTTTTCGCTTACGGAATGACCGTCATGTCACAACCCAATTTCGGCCCACCCCTCGACAAGGCCTCAGCCGATCCGCGCCGCTGGATCGCCCTGGCCCTGCTGCTGCTGGCCAATTTCATGAATCTGATGGACGTGACCATCGTCAACGTCGCCCTGCCGAGCCTGCAGCAGAACCTGGGCGCCGATTCCACCCATATCGAATGGGTGATCGCCGCCTATGTGCTGGCCTTCGCGCTGGGCCTGCTGCCCTTCGGGCGACTTGGCGACATTGTCGGGCGCAAGCGCATGTTCCTGCTCGGCGTCACCGCTTTTACCGTGGCCTCGGCGCTCTGCGGGCTGGCGCCCAATATCGAGACGCTGATCGCCGCGCGCGCCTTCCAGGGCGTGGGCGCGGCCATCATGACACCGCAGGTTCTCGCCATCGCCCAGGTTACGTTCCCGCCCCAGGAGCGTGGCCTGGCCTTTTCGCTTTTCGGCCTGAGCGCCGGCCTGGCCTCGGTCTGCGGCCCGATCCTGGGCGGGCTGCTCATCGATGCCAACATCGCCGGCCTCGACTGGCGTCCGATCTTCCTCGTCAACGTGCCCTTCGGCATCATCGCCGTGGCCGTCGGCTGGTTCCTCATCCGCAACCTTCCGGGCAATTCCACCCTGCGCAACGACTATGTCGGCATCGCCATCTTCGGCGTCTCCATCCTGCTACTGGTGTTCCCGATCATCGAGGGGCGCAATTTCGGCTGGCCGCTCTGGATCTTCGCCATGATGGCCGCGTCGGTGGTCGGGCTGGCGCTCTTCGTGCTCTGGCAGCGGCGCCTGTCGCGCCTGGGCAAGCCGCAGCTCCTCAATTTCGAGCTGCTCACCAGCCGCAACTACATGCTCGGCGTGCTGCTCATGACCGTCTACGCCTCCGGCATCCCGGGCATGTTCATGGTGCTTTCCCTGCTGCTCCAGGGCGGCTTTGGCCTCACCCCGCTCGAATCGGGGCTCACCAACATGCCGTTCTCGGTCGGCGTTCTCGCCATTTCCTTTGTCGCCGGACGCCTGGGCTCGCGCTATCTCAAGCCGCGCATGATCGTGGCCGCCACCATGCTGGTGCTCGGCATGACCTGGCTGCACTTCATCATCGCCGGGCTTGGCGACGAGGTGAACCGCTGGGCCTTCACCCTGCCGCTCTTCATCGCCGGCATGGGCCTGGGCCTGGGCTTTTCCTCGATCTTCCAGGCCGTGCTTTCCGGCGTGCCGCATCGCGATGCCGGCTCCGCCTCGGGCGCGCTCCAGGCCTTTCAGCAGGTGGGCGGCGCCCTCGGCGTGGCCCTAGTCGGCCAGATCTTCTTCTCCAGCCTCGACGGCGCCTTCGCCGCGGGCGCCCAGCCGCACCCGGCCTTCTCCGGCGCGGCGGCCAACGCCATGTACTACCAGATCGCCTCGTTCGGCCTGGTCCTGCTGCTGGCGCCCCTCCTCAGGATACCCCGGCCCGGCGCGCCCCAGCGCGATACCGCCCCGCCGCAGCCCATCGTGGTCGAGGCCTGAACTTGCAAAGGGGCGCCATCGGCGCCCCTTTCGCTTGCTAGATGCCGAGGACGGCAAAGCGGACGAGCACGGCGGCCACGCCCAGCGCCACGAGCGCGAAGCCGAGTCCGACCGGGGAGCCCCATCCGTACCAGGTCAGCGCCTTTTCGGCGTAGCGCCACTCCTCATCACGGCTGAGCGGCTTGGGATCGTGCATGGTGTTCTCCTTCATTGAACGGGTTGAGCTAGCGGGGCCTGATCGGCGCGAAAGGCAAAGAGCCGGGCCTGCGCCCTGGCGGCCAGGGGCATGACCAGCGGCAGCACCAGGTCGCGCAGGCGCAACTGCAGCCAGCCCTGCGCGCCCTTCTGCTGGCCCGCGGCGCGCCCCACCCTGATGGCGGCCTGGGCGCGGTCGTGCCGCAAGGCGAAGAAGCGGGCGAAGGCCTGCTGGACGCCATCGGCGTCATCGAAAAGCGCGGCGAGCACGACCGCATCCTCGACGGCCATGGAGGCTCCCTGCCCCGAATGCGGGGCGACGGCGTGGGCGGCATCCCCCATCAGCAGCACCCCGCCGCGCGACCAGCGCGCCAGATCGGGCATATCGAAGATAGGATAATGCCGCTCGATGGCGGGAACGGCCGCCATGATCCTGGCATTGTCGAGCGGATCGCCCAGATGCAGGGTTTCGATGTAGCGGGCATAGGCCTGGGGGTCGGCAGGCTGGCCAATGGCATCGATGGGCGCCGGATAGCTGTTGAACCACATGACCGGCTGGCCGGGCTCGGCGATGTAGCCGAAGAAGCCGCGCCGGCCGAAGGTCATGTTCATCAGGCCATCGGTAGGGGCTATGCCATCGACCTCGACGACGCCACCGGTGCCGATGAGGCCGGAATAGCGCGGCTCGGGGAGTTCGGGAAACAGGCGGCGGCGCACGCGCGAGCGCAGGCCGTCGCAGGCGACGAGAGCATCGTAGCGGGCGGTGCCCGACGCGTGGACGGTCACGGCGTCGCGTTCCAGCTCGACATCCTCGATGCCGGTGGCGGAGCGCAGATCGATGCCGGCGGCGATCGCCGCGTCAAGCAGGATGGCGCCCAGCGCACCGCGGCGCACGGTGACCGAAGGCGCGCCGTATTGCCGGCGGTGGGCGGCATAGTCGACGACGGCGAGGCGACGGCCATGCTCGTTGAAGAGCGCCAGCCCGCGCGTTTCGAGCCCGGCGGCGATGACAGCCTCGGCGAGGCCAAGGGCGCGCAGGGCATTGATGCCGTTGGGAGCGAGCGTGAGGAAGGCGCCTTCGCTGCGGATCTGATCGAGGGGCTTCCTCTCATAGACGACCGGGGCGTAACCCCGGCGCGCGAGCGCAAACGCCAGGGCCAATCCACCGATGCCGCCTCCGGCGATGGCGATGCGGGGACGGTTGGTTTTCAGGCTTGCGGAGTTTGATTGAATGTCGGACATTCGTGCAACCATCTAATGATTAGATGATCGAATAATTAGATTGTGGAATTAAATATGTCAAGGGACGCGAAGTCCGCCCTGATCGAGGCGCTCGGCGAAGTGGTGGTCCGCTGGCAGGATGCGACGCAAAGGCATGACGAGGCAGCGGGGGAGATCTTCGGTCTCAACCCGGCCGAGCGGCTGTGCCTGAGCTTTCTGTGGGATGGCCCCAAGGCCGCGAGCGCCATCGCCCGCCACACGCGGCTGACGCCGGCGGCGGTGACGGCACTGATCGATCGGCTGGAGAAACGCGGTTTCGTGCGGCGGCTGGCCGACCCCAATGACAGGCGCAAGGTGCTGGTGGAGGCAGGCGAGGAGGCGCGGCGCGTCACGGAGGAGGCCTACCTGCCGCTCGGAGAGGCGGGGGCGGCGCTGCTGGCGAAATATTCGGAGGCCGAATTGCGGATCGTGAACGCGGTGCTCACCGAGTCGCTGGCTCTGCAGGAAGAGATGACGCGCCAGTTGCTGGCGCGCCATGGCAAGGGCGAACGCTAGGGGGCAAGCCCCCCGGCGACTAGCCGCGCACGATCAGGGTGCCGGCACCGTGTTCGGTAAAGAGCTCGACCAGCACCACGTGCGGGGTCTTGCCGTTGAGAATCACCACGCCTTCCACCCCGCTCTCGAGGGCTTCCAGGCACGTTTCGACCTTGGGGATCATGCCGCCCGAAATGGTGCCGTCGCGGATGAGGGCCTTGGCCTCGGAGACCTTGAGCTCGGGCAGGAGCACGCCGTTCTTGTCGAGAACGCCGGGAACGTCGGTGAGGAACAAGAGGCGCTTGGCGCCGAGCGAGCCGGCAATCGCGCCGGCAAAGGTGTCGGCATTGATGTTGTAGGTGGCGCCGTCGCGGCCCGGGGCCACGGGGGCGATCACCGGGATCATCTCGGAGCGCGCCAGCAGGTCGAGCAGCGTGCGGTCGACTTCCACCGGCTCGCCCACGAAGCCCAGGTCGAGCACGCGCTCGATATTGGAGGTGGGGTCGATCATGGTCTTGTGCGCCTTCTTGGCGAAGACCATGTTGCCGTCCTTGCCGCACAGGCCGATCGCCCACTCGCCCTCGGCATTGATCAGGGCCACGATTTCCTTGTTGATCGAGCCGGCCAGAACCATCTCGACCACTTCCATGGTGCGCTGGTCGGTGACGCGCAGGCCGCCCTCGAACTTGCTCTCGATGCCCAGGTTCTTGAGCATGGAGGCGATCTGCGGGCCGCCGCCATGGACGACGATCGGATTGACCTTGGACTGCTTGAGCAAGGCGATGTCGCGGGCAAAAGCCTGGCCAAGCTTGGCATCGCCCATGGCGTGGCCACCATACTTGACCACGACCGTCTTGCCCTCGTAGCGCTGCATGTAAGGCAGGGCCTGCGAGAGGACGGCCGCGTCGCGGGAGAAGGATTCGATATCGGGCATTGAGCGTTTCGTCTCGGACATGTTGGGTCAAGCTATAGCGGATTCCGACCGCCGGGAAATCAGTTTTGGTGCAACAGTGCGTTGTAACTTTACGATTTCTTGCCGGGGCGGATAGGCAGCCATGCAAAGCCCGGCTAAGATTCGCGCCATGCAGAGCCAGAGCAGCGACATTGCCGACCTCATCGCGCGGACAGCCTTGCGCGACCGGGCGGCTTTCCAGGCTCTCTACCGGGCGACGAGCGCGAAACTATTCGGCGTGACGCTGCGTATCTTGAGAGACCGATCAGAAGCCGAAGAAGCGCTCCAGGAAGTGTATGTGAAGATCTGGCAACGCGCCGACCGCTATGCGGTTGGCGGCTACAGCCCGATCAGCTGGCTGGTTGCGGTGGCGCGCAATCACTCGCTCGATATCCTGCGCGCCAGAAAACCTGCATCTGACGATATCGAAACGGCTTTCGAGCTGGCCGACGACGCCCCCGATCCGGAGGCGGCGGCGCTGGCGGCGGGCGAGCGCGCGCAAATCGATGCGTGCCTGGCCGAGCTGGAAACCGACCGGGCGGACGCGGTGCGCGGCGCCTATCTGGACGGCTATTCCTACGAGGAACTGGCCAAACGGCACGGCGTGCCACTGAACACAATGCGGACATGGCTGCGTCGCAGCCTTATCAAACTGAAAGAGTGCCTGACGCGATGAGCAACCCTGAAGAACATGATGACGGCCTGAGCGGGGACTCCGTCCTCGTGGCCGAATATGTTCTGGGCCTGCTCGATGCCGACGAGCACGCCCGGATGACGACCCGCCTCGCCAACGAGCCCGCGCTGCGCAAGGAGCTGGCGCTCTGGCAATCGCGGCTGGCGAGCCTGGATACCGAGTTCGTCGAGACGGCGGCACCGGCCGGCGCGCTCCCGGCCATCGAAAAGCGCATCTTCGGGGAACCGGCGCCGCGGCGGCACGGGCTTTGGGAAAGCCTCGCCTTCTGGCGCAGCCTCGCCGGGGCGGCGGCAGCCATCGCCGTCGTGGCGGTGGGGGTCAATTTCATGCGCCCGCCGCAACTCTCCCCGTCCGAACTCGCCACCCAGCTGGTGGCCGCCCTGCAGGACCAGGGGAGCGGGGTTTCGTTCGTGGCGCTCTATGACGAAACCAGCGGCATGTTCAAGCTGACCGCGCTCAGCGGAGCGGCGGTGCCGGACAAGGATTTCGAGCTCTGGATGATCGGCGAGGACGGCAAGCCGGTGTCGATGGGCGTGGTGCCGATGGCCCGCACGGAAATGCCGATGCCCGACGACATGAAGTCCCACTTCACCCCCGGCATCACGCTGGCGGTGACGCTCGAACCCAAGGGCGGCTCGCCCACGGGCGACCCCACCGGCCCGGTAGTCGCCAAGGGCGAAGCCACCGTCATCTGACGCTCAAGCCATTGGAATCGCGGGGCTTCCGGTTCGCAGAGCCAGGCCGCGCTGTTTTTTCGAAACGCTGAAACTTTCCAAAACGAGGCCCCGTTGCTTGTGGCAGTCCCGATAACGAAGGGGACAAAACAAGGAAGGAATTTCAGCAGATGAAACGCGCTCTTTTCGCTCTTGCCCTCTCCGCCATGCTCGGCACCTCGGCCCTCACCGGGGCTGCTTTCGCCGAGAACCCGATGGTGGGCGGCGCCGCGATGATGGACAACATGGACATCATCGACAACGCCATGAACTCGAAGGACCACACCACCCTGGTGGCGGCCGTCAAGGCGGCCGGGCTCGTCGACACGCTCAAGGGCGAGGGGCCCTTCACCGTGCTTGCGCCCACCAACGAGGCGTTCGACGCGCTGCCGGCCGGCACGGTCGAGAACCTGCTCAAGCCCGAGAACAAGGACCAGCTCGCCAAGATCCTCACCTGCCACGTGATCGCCGCCAAGGCGATGGCAGCCGACATCACCAAGATGGCGATGGATGACGGCGGCACCCACATGGTCGACACCGTGGGCGGCTGCAAGCTGGCCCTCAAGTCCGAAGGCGGCAAGGTCACCGTGACCGACGAGAACGGCAACGTCGCCAATGTCACCATCGCCGACGTCGTGCAGTCCAATGGCGTGATCCACGTCATCGACAAGGTCCTGCTGCCCAAGATGTAACGGGCTCGGGAGAGGCTCCGCCCCGCCCCCGCTGCGGAGCCTCACTTAGTTGTGACATGCGGCCAATCTGTTCCCGGACCTAGACTGCATGTCGAGCGGCGCTTCGCCCCGGCCCTCCACGCCTCCCGTCACCGGGACGAAGCGCTCCAAGTTGAGGAAAGCAAAAGAGATGTCCTATTCCAGGCGTGCGGTATTGCTAGGCGGAAGTGCGGTGCTGGCGCTCGGTGCCGGCGCGGCGCTGTTCCGCCCCGGCCAGAGCCTGAAGGCGGCCGAAGGCACGTTCGAGGTGACGCTGAGCGACGCCGAGTGGCACAAGCGGCTCAACGACAAGCAATATGCCGTATTGCGCGAGGAAGCGACGGAAGCCCCCAGCTCCTCGCCCCTGCTCTACGAACACCGCGCGGGTATCTTCAGTTGCGCGGGATGCGCGCTGCCGCTCTTCGATTCGGCAACCAAATTCGAAAGCGGCACGGGCTGGCCCAGCTTCTACCAGCCGCTCGAAAACGCGGTGGGCGAGACCACCGACACCTCACTGGGCATGGTGCGCACGGAAGTGCACTGCCGTCGCTGCGGCGGGCATCTGGGACACGTCTTCAACGACGGCCCTCCGCCCACCGGCCTGCGCTACTGCATGAACGGGCTGGCGCTCACCTTCACGCCCAAGGCTTGACCTCCAGACTGAGGACTCTCCTCGAGCCCGCCCCCTGTCTCGCACAGGGGGCGTCTTTCTGCGCCGGGTTGCGTGCGGCGCAAAACCGGATTGCGGCGCATCGGGCTTGGCAGTAGGACGAAATCGTCCCATCTCGATGAGTGCCATGAAGATCACGATCATCCAGACCGGCGAGGTTCCCCCGACCCTGCGCCAGGATTTCGGTCCCTACCCCGCCATGTTCGAGCGCATGTTCGCCAAGGCGGGGCACGATTTCGCATTCGAGACGGTGCCGGTGATGGCCGGGGCCGGCCTGCCCGATCCGGCGGCGCTCGACGGGATCGTCATTACCGGCTCGGCGGCAGGTGTCTATGAGGAGCATGCCTGGCTCGAGCCGCTGCGCGCCTTCATCCGCGGCGCCTACGGGGCCTCGACGCCCATGCTGGGCATCTGCTTCGGCCACCAGATCATGGCCGATGCGCTGGGCGGGGATGTGCGCAAATCCGAAAAGGGCTGGGGATTGGGCCGGCACGTCTATGGCGTGCGCGAGCGCCCCGCCTTCATGGGAGGCGCCCCCGACCTGCTGGCCGTTGCCTGCTCGCACCAGGACCAGGTGATCGTGCCGCCGGCCGAGGCGCAGGTGATCCTGGCCTCCGAGTTCACGCCCAATGCCGGGCTGGCCTACCGGAACGGGGCGGCGCTGAGCTTTCAGCCGCATCCCGAGTTCGAGGACGACTATACCCTGGCGCTGGCCGAACTGCGCCGGGGCAAGGCCCCCGACGCGGTGGTGGACGCCGCGGTCGCCTCGGTCAGCCGTCCCTCCGACAGCGGCGCGGTGGCGCGCTATATCGGGACGTTCTTCGAGAAGGCCGCCTAGGAGGCGTTGCGGGCGGCGGGATAGACGCCCAGGACGCGGAATTCGTCGGTGAAGAAGCGCAATTCCTCGAAGGCGAGCTGGACCGAGCGATCGCTCGGGTGCCCTTCGATATCGGCATAGAACTGGGTGGCGGTGAACGAGCCATCGAGCATGTAGCTCTCCAGCTTGATCATGTTGACGCCGTTGGTGGCAAAGCCGCCCATGGCCTTGTAGAGCGCGGCCGGCACGTTGCGGACGCGGAAGACGAAGGTGGTCTTGACCTTGTCGCCATTGGGCGCGGGCACCTGGGGGGTGCGCGAGATCACGAGGAAGCGCGTGGTATTGTGCGCGGCGTCCTCGATATTTTCGGCGAGGATATCCAGGCCATAGACCTCAGCGGCATAGCGCGAGGCGATGGCGGCCACGCTCTTGTCCCCGTTCTGCGCGATCTCGCGGGCCGAGCCCGCCGTATCGGCGCCGTTGATGGTGCGCAGCTTGTGCTCGCGGATGAAGGTGCGGCACTGGCCGAGCGCGACGACCAGGGACTGGACGGCCTTGACGTCCTCGAGCCTGGCGCCCTTGACGCCGAGCAGGTTCATCTCGACGCGCAGGAAATGCTCGCCGATGATGTGCAGGCCGCTCTGGGGCAGGAGGTTGTAGATGTCGGTGATGCGCCCATAGAGCGAGTTCTCGACCGGGACCACGCCGAAATCGGCGGTGCCGTTCTGCACGGCGCTGATCGTGTCCTCGAAGGTCACGCAGGGAACCGGCTCGCCAGTGGGGAACAAGGCATGGGACGCGGCGTGGCTGAAGGCGCCGGGTTCACCCTGGAACGCGATTTTCTGGGACATCTAGAGAACTCTGTGCTCGGTTGCGCGCTCTATTTACGCCGAGCAGTCCTCAAGTCAATCTTGCGCGCCAAAGCGGCGCTTGGCGGTTGCTTCCCTCAAGCGATGATACTATGTTCCGCGCGCTGCGGGACAGGGCTTGGGGCGCGTTACTATCCAACGGGCTCTTGAGGAGTTCCGCCAATCGTTTATACCCGGCGGAAAACATAGAGAGCCCGTAATGGATTCGTTTCAACTCAACAAGATCGGCGGCGCTGTCCTGGGGACGCTGCTGTTCGTAATGGCCACCGGTTTCCTTGCCGAGGCGATCTATCACCCGATCGAGGATCGTGGCCCGGGTTACGCTCTGCCCGAACCGGAAGCCGGCGCTGCCACCGAAACGGCCGCCGCCGCGCCGGAAGTGCCGCTGGCCGTGCTGCTGGCGAGCGCGGACGCCACCGCCGGCGCCGCAGCCGTCAAGAAGTGCCAGTCCTGCCATGACTTCTCGGAAGGCGGCCCGAACAAGACCGGTCCGAACCTGTTCGGCGTCGTCGGCCGCCCGATCGGCAGCCACGAGGGCTACAGCTATTCGGCCGGCATGGAAGAACACCATGCCAAGGGCGACGTCTGGTCCTATGAGAACCTGAACGCCTTCCTGACCAGCCCGAAGACCTTCACCCCGGGCACCAAGATGAGCTACACGGGCGACAAGGAAGCCAAGGATCGCGCCAACATCCTGGCGTACCTGCAGACGCTCTCGGCCAACCCGGTGCCGTTCCCGACTCCGGAAGCCGCCCCGGCCGCCGAGGCTCCCGCCGCCCAGCCGGCCGATGCCAACGCCGCCGCTCCGGCAACCACCGAGACCCCGGCTGCCGCTCCTGCGACCACCGAGACTCCGGCGGCGCCCGCAACCACCGAGACCCCGGCCACGACCGAGACTCCGGCGGCTGCTCCCGCGACCACGGAAACGCCCGCTGCTCCGGCCACCACCGAGGCTCCGGCGACCACCGCCCCGGCCACCGAGACCACCCCGGCTCCCGCCGCGCACTAAGGTCTCGAACCAGCGTTACGTCTTTTCGCCGAGCCGCGCCCCAGGGTGCGGCTCGCGTGTTTTCGAGGGGATTTCCAACATGCTGCTGCTGCACCTGTCCGATGTCGATGAAGCCAACTGGGCGCGCAAGTTCCGCGAGGCCCTGGGCGACTATCCGGTGGTGCGCGGGGGCGACGATTTCGACCCAAAGGCGGTGCGTTACATCTTCGTCTGGAAGCCAAAGCCGGATGCCTTCGACGGGCTCGACAACCTCAAGGCGGTGCTGTCGCTCGGCGCGGGCGTGGATGCGCTGCTGCGCCACCCCCGGCTGCCGCGCGACGTGCCGGTCGTGCGGTTCGTGGACGAGGACCTCAGCCAGAAGATGACCGACTACGTGGTGGCCCAGGTCGCCATGCACCATCGCCTCCACAGCCGCTATGCCGCCGACCAGAAGGCGCGGCGCTGGGTCCAGCTCTATCCGCCCGCCGCCCATGAAACGAGCGTGGGCATCATGGGCATGGGGGTGCTCGGCCAGCATGCCGCCGAACGGCTCAAGGCGCTCGGCTATACGCTGCGCAGCTGGAGCCGCACGCCCAAGGATGTCGAGGGCGTCGAAGGCTTTGCGGGGGAGGAGGGCTTCGGGCCGTTCCTTGCGGGCACCGACATTCTCGTCAACCTGCTGCCGCTGACGCCCGAGACGCAGGGCATCCTCAACTACGAGACCTTCGCCAGGCTCCGGCGCAAGCTCGACGGCGGACCGGCCATCGTCAATGCGGCGCGCGGCGGGCACCAGAAGGAAGACGACATCGTCCGCGCCCTCGAGGACGGCACGCTGGGGGCGGCGAGCCTGGATGTCTTCCAGGTGGAGCCTCTGCCGACCGAGAGCCCGCTCTGGACGGCGCCCAATTGCTACATCACCCCGCACATCGCAGCCATCTCCAACGAGCAGACCGGCGTGCGCTATTTCTCGCGCATCCTTCTCGACCACGAGGCCGGCAAGCCGCTGGTCAATGTCGTGGACATGGCGCGCGGCTATTAGAGCGCGCGCTCCCAGAATTCGCTGACGAGATCCTGGCCGAACGAATGGGTGGGTTCTGACCGCACGAGCGTGAAGCCGGCCCGGGCGTAGATTCTGCGGGCGGCAACGAGTACCGATTGCGTCCAGAGTTTCATGCGGGTGTAGCCGGCCGCACGGGCCTGCGCCACGCATTGCTCGACCAGGGTCGAGCCCAGGCCGAGCCCGCGCGCGGAGGGCTCGACATAGAGCAGGCGGAGCTGGGCCACACCTTCGCCGGCATCGACCAGGAACACCGAACCCAGCACCTGGCCGGCGCGCTCGGCCACCAGGCACCTTTCGCGCGCCGGATCGTGGTGCTGGATGAAGGCGCCGGCGATCTCGGCGGCAAGGCCCTCGTAGCTGGCGTCCCAGCCGTATTCCTGCGCGTAGATGGCGGCCTGCCGCCCGACGATGAGCCCGATCTCGCCGGGCCGCGGCGGGCGGATGACGACGGGCGCGGGCGCAGCCATGTCCCCCAGGCGCCTGCGGATGAGACCCATGGCGCCACAGATCTCGGCGCGCTCGCCTTCCGGGAGCGGGGCGAGGAGCGTGCCGACAGCGGCAACGGCTTCCGCTTCCAGCCGGCCGAAAGCCGACCGGCCCTCCTCGGTCAGGCCGATGAGGTTCTGCCGGCGATCTGAGGGGTTGGGCGCGAGCGCCAGGATATCGGCCTCGACAAGCCTGGCGAGCATGCGGCTGAGATAGCCCGGATCAAGGGAGAGCTCGCGGGCAAGGTCGGCGGCGCTGACGCCATCGCGGTGGGCGACCTCATAGATGACGCGTGCTTCGGCCAGCGAATAGGGAGACGCCAGCAGGTGCGCGTCGAGCGCGCCGACGAGGCGCGTGTAGAAGCGGTTGAACGCCCGCATCTCGGCGATCTGGGCATCTGTTCGAGTATCGGCAGCCATGGGCACCTCCCCGGGATGTGCCCATGGTCGCTAGTTTGTTGACTAAGTCAAGAATATCGTTGCTTAAGCACGTTATAAACCGAACGAATGCCCTGGTCGGTGCCGCCGAACGGTCGGCCGGCGCGCGGCTCAGGCGCCCAGGCGTAGATGTCGAGGTGCACCCAGGCGGCAGCGTTCCTGACGAAACGCTTTAGGAAAAGCGCGGCGGTGATCGAGCCGGCAAAGGCGCCCGAGGACACGTGGTTCACATCGGCGATCTTTGAGTTCAGCATGGCCTCGTAGGGCGCCCAGAGCGGCATGTGCCAGAGAGGATCGTCCGTCGCCAGGCCTGCCGCCACCAGGGCCGACGCCAGTTCGTCGTTGGTCGAATAGAGCGGCGGCAATTCTGGCCCGAGCGCGGTGCGCGCGGCGCCGGTGAGCGTGGCCATGTCGAGGAGAAGCTGCGGGCTTTCCTCATCGCCATAGGTCAGGGCATCGCCCAGGATGAGGCGGCCTTCCGCATCGGTATTGCCGATCTCGACGGTCTGGCCCGAGCGCGAGGGCAGGATGTCGCCGGGGCGGAAGGCGGAACCGGAAATCGCGTTCTCGACGATGGGGATGAGGACGCGCAGGCGTACCTTGAGCTTGGCGGCCATGATGGCATGGGCGAGGCCCAGCACGTTGGCGGCGCCGCCCATATCCTTTTTCATCAGCAGCATCGAGGAGGCCGGCTTGATATCGAGGCCGCCGGTATCAAAGGTGACGCCCTTGCCGACCAGGGTGATCCTGGGATCGCCCTCATGGCCCCAGGTCAGATCGACAAGGCGGGGCGCTTCGGAGGCGGCGCGCCCGACCGCGTGGATCATGGGAAAATCCTGGGAGAGCAGTTCGTCGCCGAGGAACACCTTGACCTTCATGCGGTGGCGGGTGGCGAAAGCGCGGATCTCGTGCTCGAAGGCCTCGGGGCCGAGATCGTTGGCGGGGGTGTTGACGAGGTCGCGCGCGAGGAACGCGGCTTCGGTCAGGTGCTCGACCTCCTGGGCATCGGCGCCATCCGGGAGCACCAGCGACACCGGCTCGCGCCGTTTGCGGTAGCGATCGAAGCGATAGGCGCCGAGCCGGAAGCCGAGGGCGGCAAGGGTGGGGTCGTCCAGGTCGCCGGCAAGGCTATATTCGCCCGGCTCGAGCGCGGCGGCGGCGAGGCCCGCAACCAGCTTGGGGCGATTGGCCTGGGGGCCGGTGCCGAGAAGATAGCCGTCGAGCCCCCCTTCGGCCCCCGGCAGGGACAGCAGCCGCCCGCGCTGAGCGGCAAAGGCGTTGGCCTTGGCCCAGGCGAGGTGCGGGGTGGGGAGGCCGGCGGCATCGAGCCCGCCTTCGGTAATGAGAGTGATGGGAAGCGGCTTGGTCCTGGTCATACGACACCCGGCAATGGAAGAGGTCGAGCCGGTTTACGCCTGCCCGCGCCGTCGGGCAACTGCCGGGCTCCAGCCTTAACCGGGCGTTAGGGTTAATGATTTATGACGAGGGCAGGCTCGGTTAGTCATAGAGTAGGCCCACGTGTCCCGCCCGCTTTCGCTCTCATTGCGGCCCCTGCGCGCCGCCCTCCTGGTAGCCGTCGCGGCGGTGGCTCTGTCGGCCTGTGCGGTCAATCGCGGCTCGATGCCTTCGCCCGATTTTTCGGGCATGAGCCAGGCCGAGGCCCAGCAGACACTGGCCCAGCTCGGCGGGCGCTACAAGGCCAATCCGCGCGACAAGGCCACTATCATCTACTACGCGGCCGCCTTGCGCGGCGCCGGGCAGAACGACCAGGCGGTCGCCGTGCTCGAAAACGCCATGGGCATCTACCGGAACGATGCCGATATCAGCGTGGCCTATGCCAAGGCGCTGACGGCGCAGGGCCGGTTCGACCAGGCGCTCAACGTCATCGACGCCACCATCGTGCCGCAGCAGCCGGACTGGAACGCACTCTCGGTCAAGGGCGCGATCCTGGACCAGATGGGGCGGAACGAGGAAGCCCGGCGGCTCTACAGCCAGGCGCTGATGATCGCGCCCCAGGAGGCTTCGCTCGAAGCGAACCTGGGCCTTTCCTATGCCATGACCAACGAATTGGCGACGGCCGAAACCCACCTGCGCCGCGCCGTGCAGATGCAGGGCGCCAATAGCCGCGTGCGCCAGAACCTGGCGCTCGTCGTCGGTCTGCAGGGCCGGTTCGACGAGGCCCGCGCGCTTTACGGCGCCGAGCTGCCGCCTGACCAGGTGGAAGCCAACATGGCCTATATCCGGGCGCTGCTGACCCAGCAGAACCGCTGGAGCGCGATCAAGGAAAGCCGTTAGGCGCAGCCAGCGACTGTTCCTCTATAGCGGCGCCGGCGACATCGCCCTGGCCCCCTGCCTTCGCAAGGGGAAGATCGATGTGTGCCGGCAACCGCCGGCTTCCCCATCCGATATCCCCCGCCCCCTTCGCTTACGGCAGCCTTTCCCTTAAGGTCGGGCCAATCCATCCGATCGGAATCACTTCATGCACCTGCTGCTCGTCGACGGCTCGTCCTATGTCTTCCGCGCTTTCCACGCGCTGCCGCCGCTCAACCGCAAGTCGGACAACCTGCCGGTCGGGTGCGTCCAGGGCTTCTGCAACATGCTCTTCAAGCTGACGGAAGACCTCAAGGGCGAAGACGAGCCCACGCATATGGCGGTGATCTTCGATCATTCGGCCAAGACTTTTCGCGATGACATCTATGCCGATTACAAGGCGCACCGGCCGCCGCCGCCCGAGGAGCTGGTGCCGCAGTTTCCGCTGACGCGTTCGGCGACGCGGGCCTTTTCCATTCCTTCCATCGAGATGGAAGGCTGGGAGGCCGACGACATCATCGCCACCTATGCCTGCATGGCGCGCGATGCCGGCGGCAAGGTGACCATCGTATCCTCGGACAAGGATCTGATGCAGCTGGTCGAGCCCAATGGCTCGATCCGCATGCTCGACACCATCCCCCGCCCCGGCCAGCCGCCGCTGCGCTGGATCGGCCCCGATGAGGTGTTCACCAAGTTCGGGGTGACGCCGGACAAGGTCATCGACGTGCAGGCGCTCTGCGGCGACGCCGTCGACAACGTGCCGGGCGTGCCGGGGATCGGCGTCAAGACGGCGGCCGAACTCATCAATACCTATGGCGACCTCGAATCCCTGCTTGCGCGCGCCGAGGAGATCAAGCAGCCGGCGCGGCGGCAGAAGCTCATCGACAATGCCGAGCTGGCGCGGATTTCCAAGCAGTTGGTGACACTCTCGCGCGAAGTGCCGGTGGAGCTCGACCTCGACGCCCTGGTGCGCGTGCCGATCGAGCCGGGGGCGCTGTTCCCGTTCCTCAAAGCGATGGAATTCAACACCATCACCAAGCGCCTCGCCGGCATTCTCGAAGCAGACCCCGATGCCTGGGAGGCAGATCCGGCGCTGGCGGCCAAGCCTGTGGAAGCCATGGGCTTTGACAATGCGGCCAAGGCCGAGGCGCGCGCGGCGAGGCTCGAGGCCACGGGCCGGGCGGAAGCGTCGCTCGTCGCCCATGCGGCGGAGGTGCATGAGCGGGTCAAGGCCATTCCGCTCGACCACGCCAAGTACGAGATCATCCGCGATGCCGAGCATCTGCGGAAGTGGATCGAGGCGATCTATGCGGTGGGCCATGTGGCCGTGGACGTGGAAACCACCGGGCTCGACAACCAGACGGCGGACCTTGTCGGGGTGTGCCTTTCGACCGCGCCGGGCAATGGCGCCTATCTACCGCTCGACCATCGCACGGGCGCCGACCTGCTGGGCGGCGGGCGCGCCGAAGGGCAGATGCCGATGGCCGATGCGCTGGCGCTGCTCAAGCCCATGCTCGAAGATCGCTCGATCCTCAAGATCGGGCACAATTTCAAGTACGACCTCGGAATCCTGGCGCGCTACGGCATCGTCACCGCGCCGATCGATGACACGCTGCTGCTCAGCTATACGCTCGATGGCCCGCGCTTCAACACCATGAGCGAGCTCACCTCGCACTGGCTGGGGCATGGCGGCATTCCGATCAAGGACCTGATCGGCACCGGCAAATCGCAGAAGACGTTTGCGGAAGTCGATATCGAGGCGGCGGCTCGCTATGGCGGAGAGGATGCCGACCTCACCATGCGGCTCTGGACGCTGCTCAAGCCGCGCCTGCCGGCCGAGAACATGACGGTCGTCTACGAGACGCTGGAGCGTCCGCTGGCGCCGGTGCTGGCGCGGATGGAAGGGCGCGGCATTTCGGTGGATCGGCAGATCCTCTCGCGGCTTTCGGGCGATTTCGCCCAGCGCGCGGCGGCGTTCGAGGCGGAGGCGCAGGCCCTGGCCGGGCAGCCGTTCAATCTCGGTTCGCCGAAGCAGCTCGGCGATATCCTGTTCGGCGTCATGGGGCTGCCCGGCGGCACCAAGACCAAGACCGGGCAATGGGCGACTGGCGCCGACGTGCTGGACGAATTGGCGTTGCAAGGGGTGCCGCTGGCCAAGGCGGTGCTTGAGTGGCGCCAGCTCACCAAGCTCATGGGCACCTATACGGATGCCCTGCCCAGCTACATCAACGAGCGCACGGGGCGCGTGCATACGAGCTACAGCCAGGCCTCGGTGCTGACGGGGCGGCTTTCCTCGAACGATCCGAACCTGCAGAACATTCCGGTGCGCACCGAGGATGGCCGCAAGATCCGCACGGCGTTCGTGGCGAGCCCCGGCAAGATTCTGATCTCGGCGGATTACAGCCAGATCGAACTGCGCGTGCTGGCCCATATCGCCGATATCCAGGCGCTCAAGGACGCGTTCGAGGAAGGGCTCGACATTCACGCCATGACGGCGTCCGAAATGTTCGGGGTGCCGGTCGAGGGCATGCCGTCCGAAGTGCGGCGGCGGGCCAAGGCCATCAATTTCGGCATCATCTACGGCATTTCCGCCTTTGGGCTCTCCAACCAGCTCGGCATCGGGCGGGCGGAAGCGGGCGACTATATCGAGACCTATTTCAAGCGCTTCCCGGGCATTCGCGACTACATGGACGAGATGCGCCGGCGGGTTAAGGCGGACGGGTTTGTGGAGACCATTTTCGGACGCAAGGTGCAGTTCCCCAACGCCAATTCCAAGCACCCGGCCGAACGCGCCTTCGTCGAACGCGCTTCGATCAACGCCCCCATCCAGGGCTCGGCCGCCGACATCATCCGCCGCGCCATGGTCAAGATGGAGCCGGCGCTGAAAAAGGCCGGCATCGCAGCCGACATGCTGCTGCAGGTCCACGACGAACTGATTTTCGAGGTCGACATGGGCACCGAGGACAAGGCGATGCCGGTGATCGCTCGGATCATGGAGAGCTCAGCGGAACCGGCCGTGAGGCTGACGGTACCGCTGAAGGTGGATGCACACGCGGCGCATAATTGGGATGAGGCGCATTAGGGGGGTGACCAAGATGCGCCTCCTGCGACCGGTACCGAAACTCCCGGAGGCGCTCAGGAGCGGCAGTCTAGCAACGGTCTTGAATCGCTCGGTGGTCGATCGCCGGGATGAGCTAGCTGTGACCGTTGCCCTTTTGTGCCAGCGGCAGCTCTTCGGAAGTGTCTATTATGGCCTGCAGCCGGACTATTTCTGGAGTATGCCTCCGAGTAGCGGCGTTTTGTTGGCGCCTGTGGTGCCGACAGCGTGCATCGCCCCGGGCGCCACCAAACCCGGCGATATCGACCTTTTAATTATACCCTACGAAGGCCAGTCGATCGTCTTGGATCGCATCATGGCGATCGAAATCAAGATCGTTCGGGCGACTTACGCTAGGCAGGATCGCTCACCCAATGAGTTCGGCTACTCACAGGCGGCCGGCCTCTCGAAGCTTGGATTTCCGTATGTCGCGCTTATCCACCTCGTTATCTCGGACGCAAGCCCTCGCGAGGCGTGGAGACCAACTTCCGTGGTTGAGATCTTGGATTCGTTCGGGCGCGTGAAACAGATGCCTGACATTGAGGCCGACCTCATGCCGGTCGACCTGATCAATCGCTCCTATGGAAGACTGCTTAGCAACTCGCAAGACAGCACACTTGGGCTGGCTGCCGCCTATGTTGGAGCTTGGGATCGCTTCGGCGACGAGTTGCGTCCGAGTTCGCATCTCTGGATACCGTCCTGTCGCCAAGCATTGCGACACTCGCCGATCTTGGATTTGCAGTTCCTCAATCGAGTTGGCGACTACTTTGACGCTAACACCAAACGCTTCTTGAATACGCCGCGCCACGATCCGCCACGCTGACGCGAGAGTCCATTGCTGCGGTCTATGCCACCCGCCCTCTGATCCTCGCCTTGGCTTCCGGCCAATACGTCGCGCGTGCCACGCGCACCTCGTATTCCGCCTGCAATGCCAGCCACATTTCTGGGCTCGTGCCGAAATACTCTGCCAGCCGCAGGGCCGTATCTGCGGTGATAGCGCGCGTGCCCTTGATGATCCCGGCGATGCGGCTTACGGGGACGTCGATGTCGCTGGCGAGGCGGTTCTGGCTCACGCCCAAGGGGTGCAAGAATTCTTCGAGCAGGATTTCTCCTGGCGGAATGGGGTCAAGCTTGGTGTCCATCGGCCGCTCCTAGTGGTAGTCGACGATCTCGACGTCATGGGCTCCGCCATCCCAACGGAAGCAGATGCGCCATTGATCGTTGATGCGGATGCTGTGCTGGCCGGCGCGGTCACCCTTGAGCGCCTCCAGACGATTGCCGGGCGGAACACGCAGGTCGTTGAGGTTTTGCGCCGTGTGC
>Ga0182743_1000751_pt1 | contig 36543 bp, 35 predicted proteins | sample eDN3rd30CKraftOP_FD_128522 | JGI IMG/M metagenome (GOLD analysis project Ga0182743, IMG submission 128522) | Enriched Organic Plus compost microbial communities from Emeryville, California, USA - eDNA 3rd pass 30_C Kraft OP (version 2) (version 2) ... | reverse complement strand
GCAGCTGCCGAGCACGGCTCGTTCTCGGGCGCGGCGCGCGCCCTGCGCAAGGCGCAGTCCGCCGTCAGCACTCATGTCGCCAACCTCGAGGTCGATCTGGGCCAGCCCCTCTTCAGCCGGGCCGGTCGCAATCCAGTGCTGACGGCCGCCGGCCAGCGCCTGCTGCCCGAGGCAAGGGTCATCCTCGATAGGCGGGAGCACCTGATCGGCGTGGCCCGCAGCTTCCAGGCCAATATCGAAACCCGTCTGGTCGTCGCCATCGACGAGCTCTTCCCCGAGCGCGCCGTCGGACAGCTCTTCGCCGACTTCGTGCGGCACTTCCCCCATGTCGAGCTCGAACTGGTGTTCCCGCTCATGGAAGACGTCAGCCGCATGGTGCTGGCCGGTCGCGCCGATATCGGCGTTATGTGGCGCCAGGAAGCGCTGCCGACCGAGTTGGGCTTCCAGACCATGGGCTGGGTCCCGCTCAAGCTGGTGTGCGGCAAGCATCATCCTCTGGCCGGGCCGCGCGTGGATTGGGAAGACCTCAAGCGCTACCGGCAAATCCTCGTGGCCGCCCGCAACGACGGTCCCGAGAAGCAGCGCCTGCGCATTGCGGCCGAGGTCTGGTGGGTGGAAAGCCATTGGGTCATCCTGCAACTGGTCAAGCAGGGCATAGGCTGGGCGCTGGTTCCCGACCACATCATCGCCAACTCGCCCGTAATCGATGACCTCGCAATGCCCGAATTGCAGTTCGACGATGCCGACTGGCCCGTCGCGCTCGAAATGGTCTGGCACAAGCAGCGCCCCTGCGGGCCGGCTGCGGAGTGGCTGCGCGAGCGCCTGGCGGCAACCCGTATCGGGCCAGACGCCGCACCGTGAACACGCGGTTTCCCCTCGCACCGCATCGGGTGCTACTGCTCCCTCCTGAGGCTGGGAGAATCATATGAGCGTTCTGCGGGTAGGTATCATTGGCTTGGGCATGGCGGTGGCACCGCACGCCGAGGCGCTTCTGGCTCTTTCTGGTCGCATCGAGGTGGTTGCCGCATTCAGCCCCACCGCCTCGCGTCGCCAGGAATTCGCAGATCGCTACGGACTGCCCGTCGTCGACAGCCTTCAGGCCATCCTGTCGGATGCCTCCATCGACGCGGTGCTGATCCTCACGCCCCCCTCCAGCCATCTCGAGCTGGTTAAGCAGGCCGCCCGGGCCGGCAAGCACATCCTGCTAGAAAAGCCGCTCGATATCTCCACCGAACGTGCCGAGGCCGTCATCGCCGCGGCACGCGACGCAGGCGTCAAGCTCGGCATTGTTTTCCAGAACCGCTTTCGGCCAGCGAGTCTTGCCCTGGCAGAACTGCTCTCGCAGGGCCGGCTCGGCGACCTCATCTCCGCGTCCGCGCGTCGAGACAACTGGCGCACGCAGAGCTATTACGATGAGCCCGGCCGCGGCACGCTCCAGCGCGACGGCGGCGGCGTCCTCATGAACCAGGCCATCCACACGCTGGACCTTCTGCTGTCCTTCGCAGGCACGCCCCTCGAGGTAACCGGGTATGCCCGGACCAGCCCCATCCACATCATGGAGACCGAGGATCTCGCCGCCTGCGTACTCCGCTTTGCCAACGGCGCGATCGGCACGATAAGCGCCACCACCTGCGCCTATCCCGGGCTGCCGGAGCGGATCGAACTGATCGGCACGAAGGGAACGGCGGTCCTCATCGGTCCGCACCTGAGCGCCCAGTTCCAGGACGGGACCAGCCTCACGGTCGGAGACCCGGACGCCGGCCGGCTTGCGGATGCACAGATCATGGGTTTCGGCCACCAGTTGCACGAGGCCTTGCTGAGCGACTTCGCCGAAGCCATCGCCCAGGACCGCTCGCCCCGGATCACCGGAGAGATGGCGCTGAGGGCCCACGATCTCATCGACGCCATCCTGCTCTCCTCGCGCGAGGGCCGCGCCGTGACGGTTCGCGACCGGGCCTAGCCGGTCAGATCCTTCCATCCCTTGTCGAGTTCGGACGTATAGCGCCGCAGGAGATAGGCCTCGGTCAGCAGGCCGATCACCTGCCGGTTGCCAAGATTATCCACAACGGCCAGCTCTTCGCTGCTGGCCTTCTCGAACATCGCGGCGGCATCGGCCACGTTGAGGCCCGGCAGCAGGAAGCGATCCTTGTACTTGAGCAGGCGCGCGATCGTGTTGCCGGCCTCCGCCTCCCCTTCGGTGGCGCCGTAGGCCTCCGCGACCAGCACGATCCCGGCATAGCGCCCCTTCCTGTCGGTGGCGATCACGCGTTCGGTCGAACCGAGCGGATACTTCTGCCGGAAGGCCTCGATCGTCGTGTCTTCGGGCACCGTCTTGACGTCGGCACGCATCATCTTACCCACGGTGAGGTTCCGCAGCCTGCCCACGTCGTGCGGCGCCCGGATGGTTTCGCCGCGCAGATGCAGGCGCCAGGTCGAGAAGGAATAGCCGAAGGTCTCGCGCACGAAGATCGACGAGAAGGCCGACGCCACCAGAACCGCTGCGCTGATCGCCAGGTCGCCGGTCGTCTCGAGCACCAGGAACGTCATGGTGAGCGGGCCGCCCACTATGCCCACCGCCAACGAGGCCATTCCGACCAGGCTCGAAATCACCGGATCGATTCCCGGCGCCAGACCCGAGGTCGCGATCCCTATCGCGAACAGCCGGCCGAAGAGCGCCCCCAGGAACAGCGAGGCAAAGAACAGCCCACCGCGAAAACCCGCCCCCAGCGACAGGCTGGACGCGGCAACCTTGAGCACGAAAAGCAGCGCGATGGCGCTGACGTCGGCCGCCTGGATGAAATGCACCTGGAGCGCGCCGTGACCCGATGACAGCACCGCCGGCGTGATGAGCGCGAGCGCGCCCACGGCCGCGCCACCGATGATGGGGCGCAAGGGTTGCGGACAGCGCAGCCAGCTGAACCCTCGCTCCACCTGGGTCACGAGCAGCATGATCCCCACCGCCAGCGCTCCCCCGACGATCCCGAGCGCCAGGAACGCCGGGATATCCGCCGATGCCAGCGGATTGATGCCGCCGACTTCGATGGGCGTCTGGAACGCGCCCAGGGCGCGTGCCGTGAATGTCGCCGCCAGCGAAGCGGCGATGACGGGCGCGAGCAACGCCACCGAATAAACCCCGATGATGAGCTCGAACGCGTAGAATGCGCCGGTGATCGGGGTGTTGAACGCTGCCGCAATGGCGCCCGCAGCCCCGCACCCGACCAGCGTGCGGATCTCGTTGCGCCGCAGCCGCAGGAACGCCGCCGTCTTCGATCCGAGCACCGAAGCCATCTGCGTATAGCCCGCTTCCAGCCCCACCGAGGCGCCGAACCCGCTCGAGATGATGATCTGCCCCGTCACGATCAGGCTTTCGCGGAAGGACATCTGCCCGCCATGGATCGCGTTGGCCTCGATCGGGTCGACCGGGGGCCGCGCCCGGAAGCGGCGCGAGATGATGATGCTGATGGCCAGCAGCGCCCCACCCACCGCCGGCACCAGCGCAAGCCATGGCGATTGCAGCACGGCTTGCGCGCTCAGTCGGGAATCGCTCGGCAGGTTGAAAAGCAGGTGATGCAGCGCATTGACCAGCCACCCGATGGCGGTGACCACCAGTCCGGCCGCAACCCCCACGCAGGCGCCAAGCACCACGATGAACACGTTGCGCAGCCTGCCCGATATGAGCTTGCGCAGCCTGGGCAAGATGCGCTGTTGCAGCTTATTCACGTCAAGAGCCTCTGAATGGCCCTTTATCGCGCCCAGAGGTTGATATTCCGTCTCGCTCTAGCGCGTGCAGGCCAGGTTCGGCAATCGTGATCGCCCCATAAATCGAATTGCGGCGGGATCACGTTATGATCCACCAAACTGATTCACTTCCGGTGCACAGATGAGCCTTCCCCGCCTGCTTGGTTTCGCCTCGATCGCCCTCTGCATGCTGCTGACGTCCGCCAATGCCCAGCAACCGGCCCGCGACCTCTTCGGGGCGATGAACCAGCCCACGGGCGGTCCCTCCATTCCCGTGGGAAGCTACGCCAAGGGGTGTATCGCCGGAGCCGTGCAATTGCCCACTGATGGACCGGGCTGGCAGGCCATGCGCCTTTCGCGCGACCGCCGCTGGGGAACGCCCGAGCTCGTCGGCTATATCGAAGCACTGGCAGGGTCCGCCGCGCAGGACGGCTGGCCGGGCATCATGGTGGGCGACATGGGGCAGGCCCGCGGCGGCCCGATGAAAAGCGGGCATGCCTCCCACCAGATCGGCCTGGATGTCGACATCTGGCTGCAACCGATGCCGAACCACACGCTGAGCGCCGAGGAGCGCGAGAAACTGAGCGCCGTTTCGGTGCTCCGCAAAGGCACCCGCGAGGTCGACCCGAAACGGTTCGGGGAGGCCGAACGCCTCCTTATCTATCGTGCGGCGCAACTGCCAGGCGTCGCGCGCATTTTCGTCGCCCCGGGGATCAAGAAGTCGCTCTGCGCCATCACCTGGCGGGATCGCAGCTTCCTCCACAAGATACGCCCCTGGTACGGCCACGACGACCATTTCCACGTGCGCCTTTCCTGCCCGCCGGGGGTCGCGTCCTGCCTCGATCAGAACCCGATCCCGGCCGGTGACGGGTGCGGCGGCGAACTCGACTACTGGTTCACCGACGCGCCCTATAAGCCCAGCACCAGCCCTCCTGCCCCGCCGCTGACGCTGGCGGATCTTCCGAAAGCCTGCGCGGCGGTGCTCAAGGCCCACTGATCAGGCGGGCTGCAGTTCCCCTGGGCCATCGCCCTCCTGCGCCTTGGCGGGGGGCGGAAAGGCCAGCGCCATCCCGGCCGCTGCCACCCCGACCGCGGCCGAGGCGATATAGAGCCAGTGATAGCTGCCGAACGTGTCGTAGAGCCAGCCGCCCCCGACGGGACCGAAGGCCATGCCGATGCTCGAGGTCATGGTGGCGGCCCCGAGCACCGTCCCCATCACGCGCGGCCCGAAATAGTCGCGCGCCAGCACCGCATAGAGCGGCATAACCCCGCCATAGGCCATGCCCAGGATCACGGCGAGCATGTAGAAATGCGTCAGTTCGGAGACGTAGATGTAGGTGTAGATGCCCACTGCCTGCAGCGCCAGGCCGCCCACGATGACGCGCCGCACGCCTAATCGATCCGCCAGGATGCCGAACACCAGCCGCCCCACCAGCCCCGACACCCCTTCGACGCTGTAGATGCTCGCCGCCGCCAGCGCCGAGGCGCCGCAGATCATGGCATAGCTCACCGTGTGGAAAATCGGCCCCGAGTGGGCCGCGCAGCAAAGGAAGAACGTCGTCGCGAGCACGATGAATTGCGGCGTGCGCAGCGCGGCCGCGGCGGCGCTGCGCTGCTTGGTCGGCGCTGCTGCCTCGGTCGGCGCTTCGCTCGTCGCAACGGGAGCGGGCGCGTCCTCGACCAGGGGCGGGCGACGAATGAAGAGGCTGGCCGGTATCAGCAGAAACAGCGCGCCAATGGCGATGGTTAGCATGGCGCTGCGCCAGCCATTGGTCTGTATGAGGTAGCTGGCAAAGGGCGTGATAACCATGGGAGCCACGCCCCCGCCCACCGAGACCAGCGAAACCGCCAGGCTGCGATGCTTGTCGAACCAGCCGACGGTGGCCGCCATGATGGGCGCGAAGAAGGCGCCTCCCGATGCCCCTACAAGGCCGCCATAGGCGAACTGGAAAACCAGCAGGTCCGTTGCCCGGCTGGCGACGACGAGCCCGGTCACCAGCAGGACCGAGGCCGCCATGACCACCGGTCGTGCCCCGATGCGATCGCTGAGCGTACCCCACCCGAAGCCGGCCACGCCCATTACGATGAAGCCGACCGTCATCGCCGCCGAGATACCGGCATGGGTCCAGCCGGTTTCCTCTGCAATGGGTTGAAGATAAACGGGCAGCGCGAACATCGCCCCCATCGCCACACAGGTGATCAGCGCACCCGCCGCCACCATGACCCAACCGTAACGCGTGTTCATTTCTCGGTTCCTCCGGACCTTCTGAGCACTAGACGAACAGGCGATGTGAGATTCGACAGCCGGCGCAATTTTTCTTCCGGGCTTGCCTTGGACGGCTATCGACACCATAACCACTTGTGAAGTGCAAGCTGTATCCCAACCCGGTACCACTTGTAAACTGCAAGTAGTCAGGAACCCGCCTATGGACGAAATCAGGTCCGGATGCCCGATCAACCTCTCCGTTGAACTGCTCGGAGACCGGTGGAGCCTGGTGGTGCTGCGCGACATGATGTTCGGCAACAAGCGCACCTATGGGGACCTGCATGCCAACTCGCTCGAAGGCATCGCCACCAATATCCTGGCCAATCGCCTCAAGCGCCTTGTTGGCGAAGGCCTTGTAACGGCTGCCCCCGACCCGACCCACAAGCAGCGCACCATCTATAGTCTCACCGAAAAGGCGATCGCCCTTGTGCCGGTCATGGTGCAGTTGGGCGCCTGGGGCGCTCATTATCTGCCGGCCAGCCCGCAACTGGTCGCAAGGGCCCTGCTCCTCGAAAAGGGCGGGCCGCAGATGTGGGCCGATTTTCGGGATGAACTGCGCCACCTGCACTTGAACACCCCCGCACCGTCCCGCTCGGTCCTGGCCGAACTCGACCGCGCCTACGAAGAGGCCGCCGAGGCGTGACCACCGCGCCGCCGCACGCGGCGCCGTTCGCCGGTTCGGCGCACCCAACCGTATTGGTCCTCTTCCGATCACCACCCCGGGCGGCCCCACCCATCCGCCCTTGCCGACGCCGTCGCCTCGGGGTCCTTCTTCCACGTGGCATTCACCTGGCCTTCGCCCCTGTCTTCACGCCTATCTCCCCCGGTCTTCGCCGAGCATTCGCCGTTGTCTTCACACCTATCGCTTCTGCGATCTTCGCCCCCGGATTCGACCCTCAGCCCCCTCGTCCCCTCGCCCTCATCTCTCCCCCTCATCTCTCCCCCTCGCCCTTCCGTCACCCTCGCACTCACCCCTCACCCCTCACCCCTCACCCCTCACCCCCTCCTTCCCCTTTCTCACGCTGCCCCTCCCTCCCCCATTTAGCTCCCGCTTCCGTGTTGAACTGAATTCAATTCAGCACTACAAGCACGGTATGACCGACACACGCACCAAGCTGCTTGCAGCCGCCCAGCAGGAACTTGTCGAAGGGCACGGCCATCTCGAGATGCAGGGCGTCGCCCGGCGGGCACAGGTATCCGTCGGCCTGGCCTACCACCACTTCGGCTCGAAGGCCGGACTCGTCGCCGCCGTGGTCGAGAACTTCTATAACGAGCTCGATGCCGTGGCTTTCGGCGGCGCGCGCCTCGCGTCCCCGACCTGGGCCGGCAGGGAGAAGGAGCGTATTGGCCTCTACCTGCGCTTCCACTACGCGCATCCCTTCGCCCCGCTGATCGTGGGCGCCTTGAGCCGGGCGCCGGAAGTTCTTGAAGTGGAGGCCGCCTTCACCAGCCGGCAGCTCGCCGACGGCGCCCGCATGCTCGAGGCCGCCAGGCGCGATGGCCGCGTTCCTGCCGATATCGATCCCCATCTGACCATCGCCCTCATGATCGGCGGCATCCGCCAGGCATTGCACGGCGTCCTTTCCGGCCCGACCCGGCCCGATCCCGCGACGCTTACCGACGACATCTGGCGTTTCATCGCCGCAGCCTTGCGGCTCGAGGACGATGACCAACCGCCCGTCCCCTCCCCATAGGCAGTCCCGTGCACAACCCTCATGATTTCCACGTCTCGCAGGCGAGCTACTCCAGGGATGACCTGCTCCGATCGAGCGCCGGCGGCTATTTCGGCCCTGGCAACGCGCAACTCCCTGCCCCGCCCATGCTCATGATGGACCGCATCACCGCCATCACCCTGGATGGCGGCCGGCACGGCAACGGCCTCATCGTCGGCGAACTCGATATCGCGCCCAGCCTCTGGTTCTTCGCCTGCCATTTCGCTGGCGATCCGGTCATGCCCGGCTGCCTGGGCCTCGATGCCATGTGGCAGATGATCGGCTATTGGTTGGGCTGGTCCGGCTCCCCCGGCAAGGGCCGCGCGCTCGGCGTGGGCGAGGTGAAGTTCAGGGGGCACATCACCCCCGAGACGCGGCTTGTGCGCTACGAGGTCAGCCTGCGCCAGGTCCGGCGCGGCAAGCTGGCGCTCGGCATCGCCGATGGCGAGGTCCTGGCCGATGGCCAATCCGTCTATTCGGCCAGGGACATGCGCGTCGGCCTGATCCCGCCCAAGGGCTGAGTCTCAGCCCGGCGACAGCGCAAGCCGCGCGCCCGTCTCCCGGCAGAAGAGGTTTACGCGCTCCGGCAAGCTGGCGATGCCGATGGACGACCCGACCGCCCCCGCGAACCGGTCGCGCAGCACCACGACGATGGAATTGGCGCCGACCTGCACCTGCACATGCGTCTCCGCACCCGTCGGCTCGACATTGACCACCGTGCCTCTGATCGCGCCATCCCGGGTAACGATCTGCTCGGGCCGGATGCCCATGGTCACCGACCGGCCCAGATGCGCGCGCGCTGCCTCGGCAAGGCTCCAGTCCGCCCCGCCATCGTCCCGGAGCACGACCGTTCCATCCTTTTCCATCACCGTCCCCTCGATGAGGTTCATCGACGGCGAGCCGATGAATCCGGCCACGAAACTGTTGGCCGGGTTGTCGTAGATCTCGAGCGGCGTGCCCACCTGCTCGATCTTGCCGGCGCGCATCACCACGATGCGATCGGCCATGGTCATGGCTTCCATCTGGTCGTGGGTGACGTAGATCATGGTGGACCCGAGCCGCTGGTGCAGCGCCTTGATCTCGCTGCGCATCTGCACGCGCAGCTTGGCATCCAGGTTGGAGAGGGGCTCGTCGAACAGGAACACGGCCGGGTTGCGCACGATGGCGCGGCCCATGGCAACGCGCTGACGCTGCCCGCCCGAGAGCTGGCGCGGATAGCGGTCGAGGAGCGGCTCGAGCGCCAGGATACCTGCGGCACGGTTGACCGCCTCCTCGATCTCCTTGCGGCTGCGGCGCGCCAGCTTGAGGGAGAACCCCATGTTGTCGCGTACGCTCATGTGCGGATAGAGCGCATAGGACTGGAACACCATGGCGATGTCTCGCTCCTTGGGCTCCAGTTCGTTGACGACGCGCCCGCCGATATCGATGTCGCCATCGGTGATGCTTTCAAGGCCCGCGATCATGCGCAGCAGCGTGGACTTGCCGCAGCCCGAGGGACCGACCAGAACCACGAACTCGCCGTCCTGGGCGGCGAGCGAGACGCCGTGCAGCACTTCCATCGTGCCGTAGGACTTGACCGCGTTGCGGATCGTTACACTTGCCATTGTTGCTAGGCTCCCGTGTTTGCGCCGCTAGCGGCCGCCCAGGCCGGCGTTGAGGGCAATGCTGTTGTAGATGAGCTTCTGCAGCAGGATCGCGAGGATGATGCCGGGAAGCATGGAAAGGGTGGCGCCCGCCATGATGTAGTTCCAGGCCGTCGACTGCTGGGTCTGGAAGAGCGTCAGCCCGACGGGCAGCGTGGCGTTCTCGGCGCCCGTCATGACGATGAGCGGCCAGAGGAAGTTGTTCCACTGCGCGATGAAGGTGAAAAGAGAGAGCAGCCCGATCGCCGGCATCGACAGCGGCACGATGATGCTCACGAGGATGCGCAGGCGCGAGGCGCCATCGACCCGCGCCGCCTCTTCGAGCTCGTTGGGGATGGAAAGGAAGAACTGGCGCAAGAGGAATGAGCCGAACGTGCCGAAGGCGACAGGCAGGATCACCCCCTGGAAGGTGTTGACCATGCCCAGGCTGTTGATGATGAGGTAGAGCGGGATGATGAGCATGATGCCCGGCACCATGAGCGTGCCCAGATACCCCATCAGCAACAGGTCGCGTCCGGGAAACCTCAGCCGCGCGAAGGCGTAGCCCGACAGGCACGAGACGACCACGGTAATGGCCGTGACGCTCGTCGCGATGACGAAGCTGTTGAAGAAGAAGCGGCCGAAGGGCTGCTCCGTCCACGCCTTGGCAAAATTGTCCCACTCGAAAACCGACGGCAGGAGCCGCACCGGAATGGCCAGCACCTCGGCATTGCTGCGCACGGCGTTCGATACCATCCAGAAGAACGGGAACAGGAACAGCAGTGCCACCAGCGCCAGGGCGCCGTGATTGAGGATATCGAGCACCAGGGCCCGACGCGCAGCGGCTTTGGACCTAGTTGTCATAATGCACCCACTTGCGCTGGAGCCAGAACTGCATGGCGGTGAGCGCCATGATGAGGGCGAACATGACCCAGGCGATCGATGAGGCGTAGCCCATCTGGAAGGCCTGAAAGCCCTTCTGGTAGACCGCGTAGCCGAGCGTGGCCGTGGCCGAACCGGGCCCGCCGCGGGTCATGACGTAGATCTGGTCGAAGACCTGGAGCGAGGTGATGGCCGTCATCACCGTGCCGAAAAACAGCGTCGGCGAGATGAGCGGCAGGCGGATTCTCCAGAACCGGTCCCAGGCCGTCGCGCCATCGATGCGCGCCGCCTCGAGATAGCTCGCCGGCACCATGTCGAGAGCGGCGTTGAAGAGCACGGTGTTGTACCCGACCCCGGCCCAGAGCGAGACCACCACGACGGCCTGCATGGCCAGCGTCTGATCGGTGAGCACGCCCGGCACGGTCCAGGAGAGCGCGCGCATCATAGTATCGAAAAGCCCGTCGGGCGCGAAGATGAGCATCCAGACGATGGCGACGGCGATGGTCGGGGTGAACGTCGGGAGGAAGAAGATCACCCGGAACCATCGCTGCCCCATCTTGAGGCTGGAGATCCAGACAGCCAGCCCCACGGAAATCACCAGGTTCAGCACCAGGTATTCGGCCGTGAAGAACAGCGTATTGCGCAGGATCGTCCAGAACTGCGGGTCGGCCGTGAAGAGCCGGACATAGTTGGCAAACCCCAGGAACTGCGGTTTGCCCAGCAGCTTCCAGTTGGTGAAGCTGAGCACGAGCGACGCGACGATGGGCACGACCAGGAAGAGAGTCACCCCGATCAGGCTCGGCAACAGGAAGAACAGGGCCGTACGCCCTTCCCGGGCGTCCAGTCGGCTTCGGCGCCGGGTGGTTGCAGCCGAAGCCGTGCTGGCGGCGGTTTCTTGCGCGATTGTCATGGGGCTCCTCCCTTCCGGCCGCGCCTCCGCACGCTGCCGGCAGTGTAGGTCGCCCGGCCGGACTGGCCAGCCGGGCGGCTTAGCTTACGGCAACTGGCTCTGGATGTCCGAGAGCGTCGCGTCGGTGGTCTTCTCACCGGTCAATGCCAGCGGCATGTACTGGGTGATCAGGTTCTCGAACTCGTTCCAGTTCTCGTTGATGCGGAACGGGGTTGAGTGCTCGAACGCATATTCCAGCGTCTCGCGAGTGCTGCTCACATCCTTGGCGGCCACGTCGTACCAGTAGGTCTGCTCGGCGAGGCGGCCGGGCAGCGCGCGGCCGGCAGAAGCCAGGATCTGGGCGGCCTTCGGACCCGTCAGCACCTGCAGGGCCTTGTAGGCTTCGTCCTTGTGCTGACTGGCGGCCGAGATGCCCCAGCCCGAACCGGCGGTGATGAAGCGCGAAGCGCCTTCGCCGCGCGGCAACGGGGCAACGCCCATCTTGAAGTTGACCGCATCCTTGGTCGAGATCAGCGACCAGGGGCCATCGATATACATGGCCGCATTGCCCGAGGCGAAACGGCCGCTGGCGGTGGCGGCATTGGTCCCCGAGGCAAAGACCGGCGAAGCCTTGTCCTTGGCGACGAGGTCGACATACTTGCCCACCGCGCCTTCATAGCCGGCATTGGTCAGGTCGAACTGGTCGGAGTCGTTGAAATACTCCGCGCCCAGGGCAACCGGGGCGGCGATGAAGTCGAAGGCCTGCACGGCATAGCCGTAATTGTCGCCGCTCGTGAGCTTCTCGGCGGCCGCCTTGAAGTCATCGAACGTCCAGTCCATGGCCGGGTCGGCAAGGCCTGCCTCGGCGAACTTGTCGTGGTTGTAGAAGACGATCCACGGGCCCACGTCATAGGGCAGCGCGTATTGCGTGCCGTCGTAGGAGAGCCCCTTGATAATCGAGGATTCGAACACCGACGTGTCGAACTTGTCGGAGGCAAAGTGCGCGTCGAGCGGCTCGAGCAGGCTGTAGAAGCTGGGCATGCGCATGGACTGCATGGCCACCAGGTCCCCGATCTGGCCCGACGAAGCGAGCACCGGCAGGCGCGTCCAGTAGTCGTTCCAGCCCGAGATCTGCGGGGTAACCTTGATGTTGGGGTATTCGGCGGTGACCAGGTCGGCAAGGCTCTGCCAGAGCGCGGTATCCTTTTCGTCGCCCCACATCTGCCAGGTCAGGTTGACCTGGTCCTGGGCATGGGCGGCGCCGATGGCGAACAGGGAGCTGCCGGCCATCGCCGCTGCAGCAAGGACAATCGATAGTCTCATAACGGGTCTCTCCTCGGTGACTTTGTGATTATCGGTAGTCGTTCTTAGTGACCCGGGCTTGTCGCCCGGCTTGGAAGCGGCCCCTCCTCAGGCCGCGGCCAGCACCTCCAGATCGGCGATCATGGCGATGAGTTCGGCACGCTGGCGCCCCCAGGCATCGGCATCGTGGCCGGGCTCGAGAATGGAGGTCATGCGTGAAAGGAAATCGGGTGGCAGCCGCTCCAGCTCGGCGGCCATCGGCAGGTTCCAGCCGTCGCCGGGGAAATAGACCCGGTTGAGCGCGAAGACGACCTGCAGGATCGCATTGGCGAGCTTGCCGGTGAGCCCGACGAGAAAGACAAGGTCGCGCCGGGCGACTTTGCTTTCGTAGTGATAGTCGGCGGCCCAGTATTGGAGGATTTCCCCATACTGGCGCAGGATCGAGGCGCGCAGCGTCTCCGGATAGGTGGCCAGCTGCCCGCGCCAGTCTGCGAGCAGCCCCTGCGGATCGAAAATGATCTGCTGGTTGGCCAGGTCCGTGGGCAGATGATAGCCCCAGATCGTCCATTCGAAGGTCTTGGGCACGGCCGTGCCGGAAATCCAGGCATCGAGGTCGCGCCGGACGCCCGCATAGCTGCGCATCCAGACCCCATCCATGCGGAAGCCCTCGGCGACCCAGTCGTGCATGGCCGCCTCGAACCGTTTCCATTGCACGCTCTCGCGCACCTCCGGCCCGCGATAGGCGTCGGCATAGACGCGGAAATCATAGTCCGACTTGAGGTCGGACCGCCGCTTGCCGCGCGACCCGGCCAGAGCGACGGCGCCGCGTCCGTCCTCGGCCAGGTCCGCCAGCAGCGGCGTCATGGTCGCGATGAGTTCAGCCTCTCGGCTCATGGCAACACCCGCTACTGTGCCTTGGCGCTCCATCAGTCCTTGAGGATCAGCTCGACCACGGGCACCACGACATCGGGCTTGATGACGGGGAGTTCGAGCGTGAGCATGCCGTCGCCCACCGCCACGCCGATGTTGGAATCGACCTCGGCATCCGGATCGAGCCACTGGATCTCGCTGGCGTCGTGCAGGAACTGGGCGTACTTGATCTTGCGCCCCAGCCCTTCGATGTGGACGTGCCGGAACGGCCAATTCTGGATGTGGAGGTAGAGCCGGTTGCCACGTTGGGTAAAGCGGCAGCCATTGGGCGCCTTGTATTCGGATGGCCCTGCCCCGTAGATCGAGCGACCGTTGAGATGCATCCAGTCGCGATAGGTTTCGAGCGCCTTGTTGGCGCGGGCGTCGAACGTGCCGCGGGCGGTCGGCCCCACGTTCATCAGCAGGTTTCCGCCGAGCGAAACCGTATCGATGAGAATGTTGATGAGCTGCGGATCGTCTTTCCACGTGCTCTCGTCGCGATGGTAGCCCCAGGAGCCCGAGAACGTGTGGCAGACTTCCCAGCGCACCGGCTTGCCGTTGATGGTGGGCGCCACGCGCGGCGTATATTGCTCGGGCGTCGCCAGGTCCTTGGGGAAGTTGCCATCGGTGGGCAGGTCCAGGCGGTCGCCCACGATGATGTTGGGCTGCAACTTGCGCACGAGCCCGATCAGTTCCTCGCTTTCCCAGTCCCCACGCCCCTTGCCGGGCATGCCGCGATACTCGCGCTTGGGGTAGCTGAAATCGAACCAGATGACGGAAATCTCGCCGAAATTGGTCAGCAGCTCGGTGACCTGGTCGCGCATGTATTGCGCGTATTTGCGCACGTCGCGCGTCTTGTTCATCTCGAGCGCATCGGGATGGTTGCGTAGTGGATGGATGCCGTCGATCGGGAATTCCGGGTGGTGCCAGTCGATCAGCGAATAGTAGAACCCGACCTTCAGGCCCTCTGCCCGGAAAGCCTCGACATAAGGCTTGAGCAAGTCCTTGCCGTAAGGGGTGTTGGTGGCCTTGTAGTCGGTGAACTTGCTGTCCCAGAGACAGAAGCCTTCATGGTGCTTGGCGGTGAGGACGACGTATTTCATCCCCGCTTCGCGGGCCCGGCGCGCCCATTCGCGCGGATCGTAGAGATCGGGATCGAAGTTCTCGAAATACTTGGCGTAATCCTGGCTGGATATCTCCTCGCGATGCTGCACCCATTCGTGGCGCGCCGCCAGCGCGTAGAGCCCGAAGTGAATGAACATCCCGAAACGTTCGTTCGTGAACCAGGCCTTGCCGTCCGTGGCATCGCTGCTGGCTGTGAAAGCCTTATCCAACTCGTCCTCCTCTTGCCGATTATCGAACCGGTTCGATGATTATCCTGTTAGCAGGGGCGCGCGAAGTCAAGATGGAATCTGGCTTCCCCTGCGCGGTAACATTTGCCATTGCATAAAGGGCTGCAAATGGTAGTTACTTCCTCGAAAAGGTTAAGGGGTTGAGGCGTCTATGGCGGCAAATAGGCTATAGAAGCGGTTCGAGAAATCAATGGCCACCATTCGAGATGTCGCCAAACTAGCCGAGGTCTCCGTTTCGACGGTCTCCCTGGCGCTGAGCAATCCGGGCCGCGTCAGCCAGAAAACCCTGGAGCGGATCCGGGATGCCGTGGCCGCCGTGGGCTATGTCGCCGACCCTCTTGCGCAGAGCCTCGCCAAGGGCCGCAGCCGCATGATCGGCTTCGTAGTCGGCAATGTCGGCAACCCGTTCTTCGGCGACATCCGGCGCGAGCTTGAGAACTACGCGCTCGAGCACGATCACTTCGTGCTCATCACCGATTCCTCCGGCAAGCCCGACCGCGAGCAGGCGCTCGTGGAGCACCTGATCGGCCTCAAGATCGCGGGGCTAGCCCTTTCGCCGTCCTCGTTCGGCCCGGACTACGTGAACTTCGTGGAAGGCCTCAAGATACCCATCGTCTGCTTCGACCAGAAGGTGCGCGGCATCGAGCGAGATTTCGTCGGCTCGGATAACTACCTGGCCGGGGCGATGCTGACCGAACACCTGCTCCAGCTCGGCCACCGGCGCATCGCCTTCATCGCCGGTCCCCAGCACATGCACACGGCTTCCGAGCGCTATCGCGGGTTCGTCGAAACCATGGCCAGCGCGGGAGTCGAGGTGAACCCCAACTATGTCGTTGATGGCCAGTTCACGCGTTCGGCGGGATACGAGGCGGCCATGCGCCTCCTCATCCAGCCCGAGCGCCCCACCGCGATACTGGGCGCCAACAACGCCGTGGCCCTCGCCGCGCTCCAGGCCATGCAGGAGCTCGGCTTCAACTGCCCGGGCGACATCTCTCTGGCCATGATCGATGACGTGCAGTGGAGCAACGTCATCACGCCGCGCATCACCATGGTGGTGCAGGACACCCTCAAGCTCGGCGGCATCATCGCCCGCCGCCTTCTCCACCGCATCACCAGCCCCGCCGCCGCCGACGAGCCCCCCCAGGATTTCGTCCTCGCCCCCAAATTCGTCCCGGGCAACTCCTGCCGCCGCGTTTGAACTCTCGCAAAGGATTGCAGACCCACGACTGCTGCAACCCCGAATGCAACCCCGGCACCCCATGCCTGCGCGCATCCATCGGACGACTGGCCGGGCGGGCACCCACCTCCACGGCATCGCCAATGTCAACTTACGTGACTGCGCCCCGGGGCAAGCTGCGTTGCACGCGGCGAGAAAATGACTTGCGCGCGTTGGACATCTCAAGTGTCTGCCGCTGTCCGGGCACCTCAAATTTCGGCAAGATCGGCAAATCGAAGGGCCGTTGACCGCCGTTGGCGGGAGCTTGAAGCGGCTTACATTTTGGACGATCTACTTGTGCTTCGGTGGCTCGGTAGATGTCGTGTCTGATCTCGGCGCCAGCGCATCAGTCAATTGGGAAGAAGACCGTCGAGATGAAACTGAACCCGCTCAGGATATTTCTCGCCATCGTCGACAGCGGTAGCCAGCATGCTGCCGCACGCGCCCTGGGCGTTACGCAGCCGGCCGTGACAAAGGCCTTGCAACGGCTGGAGGCCGACCTGGACGTCAGGCTATTCGATCGTTCGGTTCACGGGGCCGAACTCACGGAATACGGCCAGGCGTTACTGACTCGCGCGCGCCTCATCGATGCGGAACTGAAAAGCTGCATCGAAGCTCTTGATCAGATCAAGGGTCAACAGCGCGGTTCGATCTCGATTGCTGTCTCGCACCTGCCCGGTACTCTGCTCCTGCCTAAGGTTTTGCACGTCTTCCGGCGAAAATGGCCCGACGTGAACCTTCGGGTCGCGGCCAGCGCCTACCCTTTCCTCCTGCCGCAAGTCCGCGAGGGATCCCTCGATTTCGCCATTGCACCTGCTCCGATAACGAGCTGGCCCGAAGACCTGATCCGCGAGCCGCTGATGGCGACCCGCCTGTCGCCTGTCGTCAGACGCGGTCATCATCTGGCTGAAACCAGGAGCCTAGAGGCGCTCGCCGCTGCCGAGTGGGTCTTGCCAACACAAGAGAGTGCGTCTGCGCAGGCCTTGCAGGCCGCGGCGCAACGGCTGGGATTGCAGCCGCCGATCTGCCGCCTGACTTGCGAAACCTTCACCGCGATGATCATGACCGTGGCGACCAGTGAACTCATCGGTCTCATTCCAAGCGAGATGGTGCCCAACATTGCCACCCTCGCGGGCGTCGTCGAAGTACCGATCGAAGACAGACTTAAGGGTGCGGAGTTGTGCCTCATCCGGCGGCGCGCTGGTGTGCTCACACCAGCTGCGGCCGCGCTCGCTGCCGACTTCACTAGTGCTGCCCACAGGCTGGCGCGGGAGCCCCGAGCTGACGATAGCCAAAGGTAATAGGGATAATTATTGCTCGTCTTATGCCCGCGCGAGGACTCACTATCCTTCCAGTTTCGGGGCAACGGCGATGCGTCGGCACGCGCTCATCTCGCTTCGAATTCATCTAGTTGCCGACATGCTGGGCTGAGGGGTCCGCGGCAAGAGGGTTCTCGGGATACCGAGGTCCAACCAAAGGGGAGCATTCCATGAAATCGATACTCAAATCCGCGCTGGTCGCCAGCGCGTTTGTTCTGGCCGGGGCTAACTTTTCGGCGGCCCAGGAAATCAAAGTTGGCCTGTCGTTGGCGCAAAACGCCTCAGGTTTCGACTTCGTCAACGGCATGTATGAAACCTTCAAGGCCGAAGTCGAAGCCAATTCGGATATGACCGTCGATCTGGTCTATGCTGGCGCGCTCGGCGCTCCCAATGAACGCCTGAATCAAATGCGGCGCGGTGTCATCCAGATGACCGATGCCGCCGACGGCAACTACGCCACGATCCACCGCGACGTCCAGATTCTCAACATGCCGTACCTGTTCTCGTCTGAGAAGGCCGCGTGGACGGTGTTTGACGGTCCCTTCGGGCAGGCGCTGGCTGAAGACGTGCGCAAGAAGACGGGTATCAGGGTGTTGGGCTGGTGGGAATCCGGCGGCTTCAAGCACTTCAGTGCGACCAGGCCGATCAAGGGGCCGGAGGACATGAAAGGCTTGAAGGTCCGCGTGCTCGGCCCGCTCGCCACCATTCCGGTCGAGGCGCTCGGCGCGTCGCCCGCTCCCATCGCCTTCAGCGAACTTTATACCTCACTCAAGACCGGCGTTGTCGACGGCCAGGACAATTCGGTCTCGGTCTTCAACCTGGTCAAGCTCTATGAAGTGCAGCCGAACCTGACACTGACCGGCCACACCTACGCCTTCGGCCCGCTCGGCATCAACGACGCCTTCTTTGCTGGTCTCGATGAGGCAAAACAGAAGGTAATCACCGATGCCGCAACCAAGGCGATCGCTTTCAACCGCGCCAAGTCGCGCGAGGTCGAAGCAGCAGCAATCAGCTTCGCCAAGGATCACGGGGTGACGATCGTAGAACTCGACGCGTCTGCAAAAGAGGCTTTCCGAGACATCATGCAGCCCGCCGCCATCGCATGGCTCAAGGACAACGTCGATACACCCGAGCTGATAGACCAGGCTATCGCTGCAGCCAAGGCCGCCGAATAAGGACCGGTCTGATGTCGCGCATCGTTGATTTTGTTGAAAAGGCGTTGCGCGCCATCGGCGCGCTCTGTCTTGCGCTCCTCATGGCGCTTGTAGTCTTCCAGGTCATCACCAGGTACGCCTTCGGCAGCGTGCCTCTCTTCGCGGAAGAAACAGCCCGTTACGCCATGATCTGGATGGCATTGCTGGCCGCGGCCGTAGGTGTGCGGGAAGCTGCCCATATTCGCATCGACTTCGTGCCTGCGGGTATCGGCGGGGTTTCTCCGCGCGCCCGTCAGGTGCTCGAGATACTGCTCGACGTCATCTCGCTCACAGTGTTCCTGGTGCTGATCTGGTACGGATTTGACACGGTGACGTTCGCGGCCGGACAGACAAGCGAGGGAATGCGCATTCCGCTGTCCTACCCCTACAGCGTCCTTCCGATTGCTTTCTTCTTCGCAGCGGTCTTTGCCGTGCTGCGTATTCTAGCCGGGGAACGTCAGTCATGACGTTTTCGCTCACTGCGCTACTTGTCAGCTTTGTTAGCCTTATTCTTACGGGGCTGCCGATCGCCTGGGCGATGATGGCTTCCGTTCTCGTCTGGGTTACCGTAACGGGCAATTGGCACTTTATGCCGGTAGCCTCTGAACGTGTCTACCAAGGCATGGACACGTTCGTGCTGATGGCCGTCCCACTGTTTATTCTCGCCGGGGAGCTGGTCAATGAAGGCAAGATCACCGACCGCTTGATCAACTTCGCGAATGCGATCTTCGGGTGGATGCGCGGCGGCCTGGCCCAGGTGAATGTCGGCGCTTCGATCCTGTTTGCCGGGATTACCGGCGTTGCGCTCGGTGACATCGCCTCGCTCGGTCGCGTATTCATCCCCTCGATGGTGCGCCAAGGATACTCGTCGGCCTACGCCGCCGCGGTCACCGCGTCATCCTCGATCATCGGCCCGATGGTGCCGCCATCGCTGATCGCAGTCATCTACGGTTCGATGACCGATGTCTCGATCGGCGCGCTGATGGCGGCAACGCTCGTCCCCGGCCTGCTGATCGGCGTCGCTCAAATGATACTGGTGGCCATCCAGGCCCGCATCTACAACTTTCCGCGGGTCGAGATGGACCGTCCGCCAAAGGCGCTCGCCAAGGTGACTGGCCATGCCATCGTGCCTCTGATGATCCCCGTCATCATCCTTGCTGGCATGCTCGGCGGCATCATGACACCTACCGAGGCAGGCGGCGTGGCAGCAGCCTATGCTCTTGTCGTCTCGCTGGTGCTGTTTCGCTCCATCAGGATCTCGGCGCTTGCTGACGTGTTTAGTCGTTCGGCGATGTTTTCCGGTCAACTCCTCATCATCGTCGGCTGCGGCGCCGCGTTCTCCTGGGTCATGGGTATGGAAAACGTACCGCACATGATCGGCTCCATGATCGAGGGATGGGGGTTCGGCTATTTCGGCACCATGCTGGTGTTCAACCTCATACTTTTGGTGCTCGGGATGTTCATCGATCCCACGACTGTCATCATCCTGTTCGGACCGCTGTTGTCGTCCGCCGCGACGCAGGCCGGCATCGACCCGCTGCATTTCGGTGCGGTCGCGATCCTTAATCTTAACGTCGGCCTCCTCACTCCACCGCTTGGTGTCTGCCTGTTCGCCGCAGAACGACTGGCTGGATGCGGGATCGGCCCACTCCTGCGGTCCACCATTCCGTTCCTACTGGTAACAATTCTCACGCTGGCACTGGTGTCAGCCTTCCCTGGTTTCAGCCTGTGGCTGCCCAATGCGCTTGGTTTCTGAGATCATGACGATGCAATCCAAATTCACCCAAGGGGTCGGACCGGCTGATGGTTCGGCGTATTTTCTGTACCATTCGATCGGGATGTACCCTGGCAAGGCCGAAGCCATGGCCGCCGCGTTTTCGGCCTTTAGCCAAAGCTGGGGTGCCTTCGACGACAGCCAGTGGGCGACCGCCCTCGCCATGCGTCAGGAGTTCATCGACCTGTGGTCGGATCTGATCGGTGCGCCGAGGGGCACGCTGACTTCCGCCGAAAATGTCACGACGGCGCTCTACAGCCTCGTCGGTGCGCTGCCCGCCGAGCATCTGGATGGCCGCACCGTTCTGGTGGCGGGCGATTGTTTCCCAAGCCTCCATTTTCTGCTCACCGGCCTTGCTCCGCGGTTCGGGTTCACGCTGCGCACCGTGCCGTTGCGGGAAGGCGAGAGCTGGGTGAGGGATGAGGACATGATCTCGGCATGGGACGAAAGCGTCGGACTGGCGCTGCTGACCTTTGTCACCTCCACCGCATCGCACCGCTGCGACCTTGATGCCCTCGTTGCTCATGGTCGAAAGATGGGCAGTCTAGTCGGCGTTGACATCACGCAAGGGGTGGGCCTCCTGACCTTCCGGGCGGACGAGCCTCAGGTAGATTTTGTCGTCTCCACCAGCCTAAAATGGATCGGCGGAACGCCAGGTGCGGGCATCCTGCAAGTCGCACCGTCTCTTTTGACGACATGTCATCCGGAACTGCGCGGCTGGTTCAGCCAGGAAAACATCTTCTCCTGGGATCTCGATTCCTTTGCCTATGCCTCCGACGCACGACGCTTCGATCACGGTACGCCATCTGTCCTGGCCTGCGCCGGCTCCGTACCAGCGCTGAGATGGCTGGCTAGTCAGGACCGCACCTCCATACTGCGCCACAACCGCGAATGCGGTCAGACAATCATCGAAGCGGCACCCGCGCTCGGCATGACGCTCGTCACCCCGCCTGAAGAGGCTCGGCGTGGGGGCAGCATCATGCTTCGGCTGCCGGACGGCGCCTCTCCTGCAGAAGTGGTGGAACTCCTGCGCGACAGAAACATCTATGCTGATGTCCGCGGCTGCATTCTCCGGCTCTCGCCAGGAATCATCACGACGCAAGACGGTATCCAACGCTTGCTAGAAAACCTTGGCGCGATCGTGAGGGCAGCCGCATGAACCCTTCGCGAGGTTATTCGCATTCGGTTACAGCACTCCTGGACGTACCGGCCAGCAAGGCCTTTGCCTTTATGGCCGATCCGGTGGCGCTCGGCCGCTGGTCAATCGGCTGCATGAACACTCAGCCAACCGGCGGGGACGGAATCTATGCCGGGGTTTCGCTTTTTGATGGCGTTGAGGGTTTCGTCGCGATCGACGCAGATCCTGAACGGATGATCGTTGACTATCGGCTTGGCAAACCCGGGGAAATGCGAGCCCGGATTTCGGCCCGCATCATGGACGCCGAGACCTGCGGCCTGGCAGAGCATCAGTCCTACGTGACGCTGACGGCATGGCGCACCAGCAGCATGGACGTCGCGCGCTGGCATCGTCTCTGCGCCACCCATGAGGCCGAAATACTGCTTATCAAGGCCCAGTGCGAGGCCTTGCACCCCGCATAGGCGCAAACGAGGAGCGGATTGCCGGTAACGTCCCTGGCCGCGGCAACGCGATCTGCGCGGTCAGGAGCAGCATGTGAGGTCGAGCCAGCAGACCTGCCTGCTGTGCGTGCCATTCAGACCGCAACCATACGCCGGGTCGATGCCGCTGCCGCTTGGCGCTCAGGACGCCTGTCCTCTGGACTTAGAACAGTGGCGGAACCACCACGCGAGGATTGTTGGGCGTGGCGGCTTGAAGTTCGGAAACGCTCGAACAGCCGAGATGGCCAAGCGTGGTCCAGAACTCAGTCTTGAGCAGTTCGAGCACGCGGCGGGCACCGGCTTCGCCATCGGCAGCGAGGCCGTAGCCTACGGCGCGGCCGAGCGCGACGACGTTGGCGCCCAGTGCGATGGCCGCCGCGATGTCCGAGCCGCGGCGGATGCCGCTATCGAAGACGATCGGCACGTCGTTGCCGACCGCCGCACGCACCTTCGGCAGCGCCGAGATGGCGGAGGGCATGCGGTCGATGCTGCGGCCGCCATAGTTGGAGACGTAAAGGCCGGCAGCGCCGGCTTCCAGCGATTGCAGGGCCTCGCCCGGCTCCATGATGCCCTTGACGAAGATGGGCAGTGGCGAATTGCGGATCACTTCCTTTGCTTCGTCCCAGCCCCAGCGCTTGTGCTCGAACGCGAGCTGTTCGCGCAGCATTTCGGGGTCGGACTTGCCCGGCGCATAGTTGGAATCCTCCATCGTCGTGCCGATGGAGAAACGATCTTCCATCATGCGCTCGCGCCACTGGCGGATGGGGGAGTAGGTGGCGACGATCTGCTGGTAGCCAGCCTGGCGGGCGCGCTCGATCATGGCGAGCACAGAATCGACCTTGCCCACGAAGGTCATCTGGAACATCTGCGCGACGCCGGTGGCACCCGCGATGGTTTCGAGGCTATGGGCGGCGGCGACCGGCACGATCTGGCGGATGCCGACGGCGGCGGCAGCGCGGCCGGTGGCGCAATGGCCTTCGGCATCGAGCAATTGCTCCCCGCCGCCGAAAGGCGCGATCAGGGCCGGAAAGCTCAGTTCGTGGCCGAGGAAGCTGGTGCGCGTATCCGGGTTGGAAATGCCGGCGAAGAGCGGCGTGCGGAACTGCAGCTTGTCGAAATCGGCGGTGTTGGCGCGCAGCGTCACTTCGTCGCCGGTGCCGCAATTGAGGTAGTTCCAGACCACAGGCGACAGCTTCCGGCGCGCCTCGGCCTCAATGCCCCGGTTGGTCGTGAAGCGTTCGCTGGTGGCATAGCGGTTGTCGATCGGTGTGCTGGTCATGGCGTGCCTGCGGGATTGGTTGATCTTTTGCGGGGCGGATCGGCGCGCTTGGCATCGAGCCGCGCCCGGATCGCGTCGACGCCAGTGGAAGGCGTGGCCGCGAAAAGCTGCCTGGTATAGGGATGCTGCGGGGCGCCGAAGATGGCGTCACGCGAGGACGCTTCCACCACTTCGCCCGCCTGCATCACCATGACATCGTCGGCGAGATAGCGCACCACCGAGAGGTCATGGCTGATGAACACATAGCTCAGGCTCAGCTCGTCCTGCAGGTCCTTGAGCAGGTTGAGCACCTGCGCCTGAACCGAAAGGTCGAGCGCCGATACCGGCTCGTCCAGCACTACGATCTTCGGGTTGACCATCAGCGCCCGCGCAATCGCGACGCGCTGGCGCTGGCCGCCCGAAAGCATATGCGGATAGCGCCGGGCATGGCCGGCCGTAAGACCCACACGCTCCAGCATGGCGATGGATTTCTGCCGCCGCATCGACGCGGGATCGTCGGTGTTCAGATAGAGCTGTTCGGCCAGCGCGTCGCCGATATTCTGGCGCGGATTGAGCGAGGCATAAGGATTCTGGAAAACGATCTGCACGGCGCGGCGCAGCTCGATGTCCGGCTTGTGACGGGCGATGTCGACCGGCTTGCCGGTGATGCGCAGGCTCCCCGAAGTCTGGGGGTCGATCATGGTGAGGATGCGCGCCAGCGTGGACTTGCCGCAACCGCTCTCACCAACCACGGCCAGCGTGCTGCCCTTGCGCAAAGCGAGCGAAACGCCCTTGAGCGCGCGTACGCTCTTGCCCTTGGAGAGGAGCCCGGAGCCGCCATAATCGCGGACGAGATTGTCCGCCTCGAGGATGATGTCGTCAGCCATTGCCAAAGCCCTCCCCCAACGCTTCGGAGACGGTAGGCAGGCGTCCGCCAACGGCGTTTTCCGGCAGGGCGGCGAGGAGCGCCCGCGTATAGGGCTCCTGTGGGCTTTCAAAGAGCGCAAGCACGCCAGCCTCTTCGACCTTGCGGCCCATATGCTGGACGATGACGCGATCGGCGGTTTCGGCGACCACGCCCATGTCGTGGGTAATCATGATAAGGCCCATGCCGGTGTCGCGCTGGAGCGTGTTGAGCAGGTCCAGAATCTGCTTCTGGATAGTCACGTCGAGCGCCGTGGTGGGTTCGTCCGCGATCAGCAGGCGCGGATTGCAGGCAATGGCCATTGCGATCATGACGCGCTGGCACTGGCCACCCGACATCTGGTGCGGGAAGCGCCCCAGCTTGGCGGCCGGCTCGGGAATGCCCACCGCCTCCAGCAGCTCAACGGCGCGATCCCGGCTGGCAGCACCACTTAGGCCGAGATGGAGCTTGAGCACTTCCTCGATCTGGAAACCGATAGTGAAGCACGGGTTGAGCGAGGTAATCGGCTCCTGGAAAATCATGGCAATGTCCTTGCCGATGATGCGTCGTCGCTGCCTGTCGGTCAGGGTCAGCAGGTCGGCGCCATCGAAGGCCATGCGGTCGGCCTCGACGAGGGCGCCGGCCGGCAGCAGGCCCATGACGGCGAGCATGGAGACGGATTTCCCCGAGCCGCTCTCGCCGACGATGGCGAGCACTTCGCTTTCATCGACCGAGATATCGACACCCTTGACCGCGTGGAAGCGACCGGAATTGGTGGCGAAGGAGACCCGCAGGTTGCGAATATCGAGTAGCGCCATGGCTCAGCCCTTCCTCAGCTTGGGGTCGAGCGTATCGCGCAGGCCATCGCCGACGAGGTTGATGCCGAGCACGGTGATGAGGATGGCGAGGCCCGGGAACGCCGCCACCCACCAGGCACGCATGATGAACTCGCGCGCCTCGGCCAGCATGGTGCCCCATTCCGGCGTCGGCGGCTGCGCGCCCATGCCCAGGAACCCGAGCGCCGCCGCATCGAGAATGGCGGTCGAGAACGACATGGTCGCCTGGACCACGAGCGGTGAGAGGCAATTGGGGAGAATGGTGAGGAACATCAGCCGCAGCGGACCGCCGCTGCCGACGCGGATGGCCGTCACGTATTCCTTTTCCTTCTCGGTCATCACCGCGGCACGGGCGAGACGGGCGAAATGCGGCTGGAGCACGATGGCGATGGCGATCATCGCATTGGTGAGCCCCGGTCCGAGCACGGCCACCAGTACCAGGGCCAGCAGCAGCGAGGGGAAGGAGAGGATAATGTCCATCACACGCATGATGACGGTATCGACCCAGCCGCCGGCATAGCCGGCTACCATGCCGATGACCACGCCGCCGGTCATGGCGATGCTGATGACGAGAAGGCCGACATAGAGCGAATAGCGCGTGCCGTAGATCAGCCGCGAGAGGATGTCGCGGCCCACCGCATCGGTGCCGAAGAGGTAGGCGCTGCGGCCGCCATCGACCCAAGCCGGCGGCACGAGCATGGCGTCGCGGAACTGTTCGGATGGCGAGAAGGGCGCGATCCAGGGCGCGAAGATGGCGACCACGACCAGCACGAGCATGACGCAGAAGCCGATCACGGCGCCTTTGTTGGAGGCGAAGCCGAGGACGAAATCGCGCACGCGCTCCATGCGGGGCGAAAGTTCGGCGGTGGCGGGGGAAGTGTCGCTCATCGCGGGCTCACCTGTGTCGGATGCGGGGATTGATGAAGGCGTAGAGCAAGTCGACGATGAGGTTCACCGACATGACGACGAGGGCGATCATCAGCAGGCCGCCTTGCACCACCGGGTAATCACGGCGGCTGATGGAATCGACCATCCACTTGCCGATACCCGGCCAGGAAAAAATCGTCTCGGTGAGGATGGCGCCCGTCAGCAGGCCGCCGATCTGGAGGCCGAGCGTCGTGACGATCGGGATCAGCGCATTGCGGAAGGCATGCATGCCGACGATGCGCCTGGGCGCCAGGCCCTTCGCACGCGCGGTGCGCACGTAATCCTCGCCCAGCACTTCGAGCATGGCCGAGCGCGTCTGGCGCGCCAGCACCGCCATGGGGATGGTGGCGAGGACGACGGAGGGCAGGATGAGGTGGCGCAGCGCCGAGACGAAGGCGCCCTTCTCGCCCGAGCGCAAGCTGTCGATCAGCATGAAGCCGGTGGCGTCGGGGAAGTAGTACATGAGCCCGATGCGGCCGGCCACCGGAGTCCAGCCGAGCGTCCCGGAAAAGACGATGATGAGCAGCAGGCCCCACCAGAAGATGGGCATGGAATACCCGGTGAGCGCGATGCTCATCGAGATCTGGTCGAACCAGGAGCCGCGCTTGGCCGCGGCCAAGACGCCGAGCGGAATGCCGATCAGGGCCGCGATGAGGATGGCGCAGACGGCCAGTTCGATCGTGGCGGGAAAGAGCGTGGCGAACTCCTGCAGCACGGGCTTCTTGGTCACCAGCGACAGGCCGATATCGCCGTGGAAGATGTTGCCGAGGAAATCGAAATACTGCACCCAGAGCGGGCGGTCGAAGCCGAACTGGGCCATAAGCTGTGCGTGACGTTCGGGGGTCAGCCCGCGCTCGCCCGCCATGAGCATGATGGGGTCGCCCGGCAGGATGCGGACGAAACCGAAGGCGACGATGGTGATGCCGATGAAGGTCGGCACGATCACCAGCAGTTTTCGCAGCAGGAACCCGATCATCGCTGCGCCTCGCGCATGACGTCGTCTGCTGGTGCTGTGCTGTCGGGCATGGTTCGGTTCCGTCATGGGGATGGAGGGCCGGCGCGCCTGGCGCCAACCCTCCATGAAGCGGTATCAGTCGATGGCGGCGATCGAGGCGATCTCGATCAGGCGACGCGGGTCGCCGAGGTCGGCGACGCCGATGGTGGCGCGGGCCGGAAGATCTTCGCCGCCGAGCCATTCGAGCCAGGCGGTGTTCATCTCTTCCTTCTTGGACATGTCGGTGATGTAGATGCGGGCCTGCAGCAGCTTGGTCTTGTCGGTGCCGCATTCGGCCATGAGCGCATCGAGCTTCTCGCAGATCTCGCGGGTCTGGTCGCCCATGCCCTTCTCGAGGTCGTGCGCGGCGTGGCCGCCGATATAGAGCACGCCGTTATGCTCGACGGCTGCGTGCATGATGCGGGCTTTCTTGTGCCGCTTGATCATAGTCATTTCCTTGTCGTTGAGAAAAATCGTCCCCGCGGTCCGAGCCGGTACGGCTCGGGCCTTGGTGTTTCTGCGTTGTGGGTGTCGATGCCCGGCGCGGCTTACGGCGCGTAGGCGGCGACCGGCATTTCCGGCGTCCGGCCGCTGACGATATCGGCAAGAAGCTTGCCGGCGAACGGCCCGATGGAGATGCCGCCTGCGCCAAGGCCATTGCCCACGCTCAGGCCTTCGATGCCGGGAATGCGCCCGAAGATCGGCTTGGTGGTGGGACCGGCGGGGCGGAAGCCGATGCGGGTCTCGATGATCTCGGCATTGACCAGGCCCGGCGCAATTTCCATGCCGGCGGCCAGCACCTCGGCCTGACCGGCGGCGGTGACGCGGTAATCGAAGCCGGAATCGTCTTCGCGGGTGGCACCCACCACGACGCGGCTGTCATCGAAGGTCAGCATGTAGTGGCTGGTCATGGGCAGCAGCACCGGCCATTGCGCGGTGGCGACGCCAGCGAGGCGCAGATGGATGATCTGGCCCTTCTGCGGCTTGACCGGGTGGGTGATGCCCAGCGGCTCGAGAATCTGGCTGGCCCAGGCGCCGGCCGCAACCACGACCTCATCGGCCTCCAGATGCTGGCCCTTGCCGTCGCGACAGCGCACGCGGCCGTTGGCGACTTCGAGCGTCACGTAGTCGTTACGGTATTGCGCGCCATGCTTGACGGCGGCGCGGACCATTGCGGCGGAGAGCAGGCGCGCGTCGACGCGCGCGCCGCCCGGAATGAAATAGGCTTCGAGCCCTTCGCGCAGCACCGGGAACATGCCCTGCGCTTCCTTGGGAGTGAGCAGGCGCACGTCGCCGGCTTCGGGCGCCGTCTTGACGCGGCGGGCGATGCGTTCGCCGGCGGAGCGCAGCTCGGCGGCATCGGACGAGGTCACGAGCGCCCCGACCTTGCGGTAGCCGAATTCGGTCTCGCCATCCTCGGCGAGCATGGCCACCAGCTGGTCGTAGAAGCGGCCGCCGGCAGCATACATCTCGTACCATTCCGGGTCGTCGATCTTGGTCGCCCATGGGCAGACGATACCGGCGCCGGCCATGGTGGCCTTGCCCGGATGGACGTGGTCGATGATGGTGACTTCGGCTCCGCTGCGGGCCAGCTGGTAGGCCGCGCTGGCGCCGAACATGCCGCCGCCGATTACGATTACGCGCATCTGAATATCCCCTGCCCGGCTTAGGATTGCCCGGCGAACTTTGGTCGGAATTAGCGCCCGTGTCGGCCACGGGCGCCAGAGGTTTGCAGGTCTTACTCTTCGACCGTCACGCCCGACATGCGGGAGGTGCCGAAGATGGCCGGGACGAAGCCCTTGACCGACTTGTTGACCGCCATGAGCTGGTCGGCGCCGCCGAACATAACGCCGGCATAGTCGTCATAGAGGATCTTCTGGGCCTTGACGTAGAGTTCGGCACGCTTGGCCTGGTCCGTGGTGACACCGGCTTCGGCCATGGTTGCGATGAAGTCGGGATTACACCACGAGCCAATGTTCGAGGGACTGGGCTTACCGGCGGAATCGCAGGTGAAGTAGTTGTTCGGGATCTGGCTCGGATCGGGGAAGTCGTAGATGCCGCCGAACATGCCCACTTCGGATTCGAAGTTACGGGCACGCTGGATATATTCGGCCCATTCATAGGTCACGATCTCGGCCTTGACGCCGATCGCCGCCCAATCCGCCTGGATCATCTCGGCCGCGCGACGGCCGTTCGGCATATAGGGACGCGACACCGGTACGGCCCACAGCTGGGTCTCGAAGCCATCGGGATAGCCGGCTTCGGCCAGGAGTTGCTTGGCCTTTTCGGGATCGTATTCATAGGGCTGCAGGTCGGCGTGCCCCCAGAAAGCTTCCGGGATGATCGCGCCGGTGAGATGACCCATACCGTTGAACACCGACTCGATGAGCGGCTTCATGTTGATGGCATGCGCCAGCGCCTGGCGAACGCGGATATCCTGGAACTTCTCCATCTTGAAGTTGAAGGTCAGGAAGCCGGACGAGGCCACCTTGGCGGTGACGAGGTCGAGCTTGTCGCTCTGCTCGATCAGCGGGGCGTCGGCCAGGTTCGGGAAATAGGCGATCTGGCATTCGCCGGCCAAAGCCTGCTGCACGCGCACGGAAGCGTCCGGGCTGATAGTCATGATGATGCCGTCGACAAGCGGCGCGTTCTCGCGCACGCCCTGCTCGGCGCCCCACGTCTGGGCGAAGGGCAGCAGGCGCACGACCGCGTCGGTCTGGTAGGCCTGGAGCTGGAACGGGCCGGTGCCGACCGGGTTGCGGTCGAGGAGTTCGGGCGTGCCGGCAGCGAGAAGCTGGTCGGCATATTCGGCCGACGAAATGGTCAGCGAGCCGTGGGCCATGATGCCGATGAAAGGCGCCAGCGGCTCCTTCAGGGTGAAGGCCACGGTATAGTCATCGACCTTCTCGACCGAGACGAGCGCATCGGCGAGCTTGGTGCCGAAGGTGATGTAGTTGCCGCCGTTGACCGCGTGGTAGGGGTGGTTCTCGTCCATCATGCGGGCGAAGGTGAACACCACGTCATCGGCATTGAATTCGCGGGTCGGGGTGAAGTCCGACGTTGTCTGCCACTTCACGCCCTTGCGCAGCGCGAACGTATAGGTCTTGCCGTCGTCCGAGACGGTCCAGCTCGTCGCCAGCGCCGGGGTGATCTGCGAGCCGCCGGCCTCTACAGCGACGAGGCCGTCGAAAATCTGGTCGAGCACCGTCGCCGTCGTGCCGTTGCTGGTGAGCTGCGGGTTGAACGTTTCCGGCGCGCCTTCCAGGCACACCGTCAGCGTGCCTGCCATGGCGGGAGCCGTCAGGCTTGCCATCACAAGTGCCGCCGCAGCAATAGTCTTCTTCATGTCACTGCCTCCAGGGTTCTTCCTGCCGAGCCCGGGCTAGGCCGCTTGCCACAGGGTGGCGCAGCCATTCTCCCTCCAACGGATACCGGCAAGGTGGTTTATGAAAGCTAGGCAACAGAATGAATGTCAAATATCGTTTCGACCCACCAATATAACTCAAACTCATGATGGCTCATGAACATCCGGCAAATCGAAGCATTCCATGCAGTTATGGAGACCGGTTCGGCAACGCGTGCGGCAGAACGGCTCAACATCAGCCAACCCGCAGTCTCAAAACTGGTGAAGTCGTTTTCAGAAAGCTGCGGTTTTCGCCTCTTCCAGCGCAAGGGCGGCCAGCTCGTGCCGACGCGCGAAGCGCAGATTCTGGCCACGGAAGTCACCAAAGTCTTCGCCGGAGCCGGACGGATCAAAGAGGTTGCCCGGGCGCTGCGCTCCCACGAATGGGGTGACATCTCCATAGCCGCCCCTCCTGCCTTCGCGATCCGCTTCCTGCCTCAGCTGCTCGCCGAGAACATGCAGATGCCCGATTTGCGCATGCAGGTCTTGTCGCGCCCATCCCCTCAGATCATCGACATGGTGGCGACGCAGCAGGTTGACATCGGTTTGAGCGCGATTGCCGTGGATCATCCCGACATCGAAAGCCGACTCCTCGTGACGTTCCCCCTGATTTGTCTGTTGCCGGCAGGCCATCAGCTTGCAGATCGCGACGAGCTGCACGTCAACGACCTACGCAACGAGCCATTCATTTCCCTCCCGTCGAGCGACTGCTCTTTCTCGCGTGCCGAACGCTGGTTCCAACTGTTGGGCGGCACCATGAAACGACGGATCGAAGTGCCGTTTTCCGAGACGGCGGCCATGTTGGTCGCCCAAGGGGCCGGAATCGCCGTGGTGCCACCGATCGCAGGCATGGATATCGATCCGAACCTTGTAGTCCGGCGCAAACTTCTGCCAGCCGAGTACACCGATCTTTGGCTGCTCAAGCCCCGGTTGCGGCATACGCCCCTTGTGGTCGGCTACATCGAGAAACTGCTGGCCGACGCCTGCGACACTATTGAAGGTGATTTCCGTGCGCGCTCGGATCGCGGAGCTTTCGACAGTCGGCTCCCCGAGGACTTTTCAGAAGAATTGAGTTGAACGCCTCCGTCCGCCGGCTTGCGCATGTGAATCCGCGCGTCGATTAGCACCTTGCCTACCGCGAACTCTACACTGCGGTTGTCTGGTCAGCTCGGCCATATTGGCTGGGTGGCAAGCCGGTAAACTTGGAGAATGCCACGCTGAAGGCGCTGGCTGATCCATACCCGACACGCCTTGCGATTTCTTTGATCCCTCCGTCACGGCGCCGCAGCATGTCCTTGGCCAGAGCCATGCGCCACGACAGCAGATATTCCATTGGGGCCATGCCCGTTTGCTTCTGAAACCGATCGAAGAAAACGGACCGCGACAGGGTCGCCGCACTTGCCAGCTCGTCCACTGTCCATGCCTTGGACGGCGCCTCGTGCAGGAGACGGATCACGGGGCCAAGTTGCCTATCCGCCAAGCCGCGTAACAGGCCGGGCGCTTCAAGGCCGGCAGCATCGGAGCGTAGCGCCTCGATCAAGAGCAACTGGAGTAGACGCTCGAGCACGATGTCTTTCGCGGCCCGGTCCGACTTTGCCTCCTCACGGATCATTCGAACAAGGTTGGTGAGCCGCGCTTGACCACGGATAAGCAGCAGGCAAGGCAGCAACGCGAAGATCAGCGTTGTGTCAGGCGTTTCAAAAGCAAGCCGACCGATCAGGACACGCATATTGGGCTGCCCTGACGGATCGCCGTGACGCGTTTCATCGCCGATCTTGGTGACCCGCAACGGATCTTCGCCATCGTCGGCCTCCTCATCGCTGGACATGGTGAAGGTGTAGGCCGCTGGGATGAGGACAAAGTCATCCGCTTCCAAGCGGATATCGGGCTGGTCGTTGATCGACAGCCTTGTCGAACCTTCGAGAATGACCGCGAAGAACGGATTGCCATCTCCGGCGCCGTCCACCCGCCAATAACCAGAGCCGCTTGCCGCTTTTGAGAAGGGCAAGCTCGGCTGCAGCATCGAGACGATCTCGGCGAGCGGGTCAATCATTCGGACGATCTCTAACGTAATCAGGATGAAACACTATAGAAGGTCCGAACCTGACGGTCCACATAAGCGTCCTATCCACGGGAAAGGACATTCTCATGAAAACCGTACTCATCACCGGCTGCTCCTCCGGCTTTGGTCTCGACACCGCCCGGCACTTCCTCGAACAGGGCTGGAAGGTCATCGCCACCATGCGGTCACCCAAGCCCGACCTTCTGCCGGCATCCGATAATCTGGTCATCCTGCCGCTCGACGTCACCGATGATGCAAGCGTTCGCAATGCGATCCGCGCCGCCGGTCCGATCGACGTACTGGTCAACAACGCTGGCATTGGTTGGCTCAATGCGCTCGAAGGAACGCCGATCGACGTGGCCCAGGCGGTCTTTGAGACCAACACCCTTGGAACAATGCGCATGGTCCGCGCCGTTCTACCGCAGTTCCGGGAGCGCGGAGCTGGGCTCATCATCAACGTGACATCGAGCGTCACCATGAAGCCATTGCCCCTGCTATCAGTCTATACGGCCAGCAAGGCCGCAGTGAACGCTTTCACAGAATCCCTGGCACTCGAACTGGCCCCGCTGGGGATCGCGGTCAAGATCGTCCTCCCTGGCGCGGCACCGGATACCAGCTTCGGCAACAACGCGTTGGCCCTTCTAACCGCCAATGGAGGTTTCCCGAACGCCTACTCGGATTTCGCCAATAGCGTTATCTCCGCCATGCGCGCACCGGATATGCTCAAGACACTGCCCTCCGATGTCGTGGACGCCGTCTGGCAAGCAGCTACTGATCCGTCCGCGCCAATGCGTATCCCTGCCGGTGCCGATGCCGTTGCCCTGGCCTGAATCGCTGGAGAGTCCTTGACGCAGTCCCTGGTGACTGCGCCAACAACTTGAACGGTTAGGCAGGCGGGAAGGAGGTTCAGCCATCCGGATGGCTCTCCAGGCGCATAGCCATGGCTCGTCCGCAAATAAAAGACTGCTGCTTTCTGCACCCAACAATCGAGCCGCTGGATTACTGATAAGTGTTTTGCCCCTACGAGAATTCCTATCGTGCTGGATCGCTAAATTGAGCGACGCACAGCGTAGCGGAAGATTTCCTCAGTCGGTTCAACTCCGAGGCCTGAGCCGGTCGGGAGCAGGTACGCGCCTTGCGCGCACCCCATGTTGCCAGTGGTGTGAGCAAGATTGCGGTCAAAGATCGAGTGCTGGTACTCATGATAGGGCAGGTTCTGCAGAGTTGATGCGGCCTGCAGGCTTGCCGCCATGAAGATACCGATGCTGATCGAGGCATGGGGGATGGTGTTCATGTGAAAGGCCTGCGCCATGCGGCCGATCTGTATGAATTCGGTGATTCCGGTATGCCCGATTTCGGGCTGGACGATGCTCATGGCGCGGGCTTCGAAACGCGGGCGGAATTCGTAGGTCGTGCGCAACTCTTCGCCCAGCGCAAGAGGAACGCCAATGCCATTGGCCACCCGAGCCTGGCCATCGAGATTTTCCGGTTGGACCGGCGCTTCGGCGAAATAGAGATTGTAGGCCTCGAGCCTCCGGATCAGGCGGATGGCTTCGGCGGCCTCGAACTTCCAGTGAAGATCGACCATCAGGTCGATATCGGGGCCCACCGCTTCGCGTAAGGCGGCCATTTCGGCGATAATGCCTTCGTCCGAGACGGCAGCGGCGAACTTGATGCCTTTGTAGCCCTTGCTGACCCATTCGAGCGCGAGATCGCAGCGTTCCTTGATGGTCGCGCGCGGTAGGCCGGAGACATAGGCGGGAATTGTGTCGTGGCGGCGCCCACCCAGCAGGGTCGAGATCGGTACGTTCAGCACCTTGCCGGTCAGGTCGTAGAGGGCAATATCGACACCGGCAAGGGCGTCCAGGTAAAAGCCACCAAAGAACCCGCGCACCCGCATCAGGTCATAGAGATCTTCGTGGATGACCACCGCATCGGCCGGATCTCGTCCGATGATCACAGGTCCCAGCACATCATCGATGATCGCCTTGGTCGCCTCGGGCGCGACGATCCCATAGCACTCGCCCCAACCCACCTTGCCGCTTTCACCGGTAACTTTGACCAAAAGCGTCATGTCGGTGGAGGGATAGATCGTGCGGTTGCCCTTGCGAACCAGATAGCCGCGCTCGTTGATCGCCTCACCCTCCTTGAGGGGGCCGAGATAGGGCACCTCGCGGGGGATAGAGATGATGAAGGTTTCAACCCTGACGATGGCGTCGACGATGTTTGGCATCAGACGGGCTTGTGGTTCGAATAGGGCAGATCGGCTTCGGCCAACAGTAGCGCGAGTTCGGCATGGTCGCCCTCGTCGAATTTGGGACCCTTGCCCCGCACGAAGGTGTTCTTGATCACGCCACGGCGGCGCAGCACTTCCTTGGTCATGTGCATGCGGAAGATAGCCTGAAAATTGAGTAGCGGCAGCGACACATTGTAGAGGCGGCGCGTCGTTGCCACGTCGCCGGAATGCCAGGCATGGATCATCTGGGCATGAATGTCGGCCAGTTCGGCGGCCGGCATGGTGCCTGCAGCGCCGCGCGCCAGTTCGTCGGTGACATAACGTCCACCGGCGCCGCCGAATATGGCGTCGATCGAACCATTGGCTGCGGCCTTGATGCGGGTGAGGTTCTGCCCGCAGGGCGCGGTCTCTTCCTTGACGTACCGGATTTCCGGGACGGCATTGGCAATCGCCGCAACTTCTTCTGGCAGCAGGCCCGCGCCGATCGGCTTGGGTTGGTTCTGCAGCATGATGGGCACCCCTGCCCCGGCGGCGACGGCCTTGAAGTAGGTAGTCTGCGCTTCAATGTTGTTACCCAGGGAAAATGGGGCGATGACCATGGCAGCGGCGGCACCGATCTCGGCGCCCAACGCGATGTGCCTGGCGGCCATCTCCGGATCGGGGTCGCTTGCGCCGATGATGATCGGGATACGGCCGTCAATGCGCTGGGCCAACAGCCTGACCTGGCTCTGACGCTCTTCGGGCGTCAGCGTATCGACTTCGCTGGCGACGCCTGGATAGACGACGCCATCCACTCCGCTTTCGAGCACGAAATCGATGATGGACAGAAAATCGGCAGTGTCGATCTGGCCGTCGTCGCGGAAGGGCGTGGGCAATACGGGAAATGCACCGGCGAGGGGTTTGCTCATTTGACGGCTCCGGCGGTAACGCCTTGGATGAAATAACGCTGAAGGAACATGAAGGCGACGACGATGGGCAGCGACACCATCAGGGATGCGGCCATGGCCCCGCCCCAGTCGGCATTGGTTTCGTTGAGATAGGTGAGCAGCAGGCCGGGCCCGATGGTCCGCTTGTCGTCCGACACGATGATGGTCATGGAATAGAGCAGATCGTTCCAGCTCCACATGAAGGAATAGAGGAACACCGTGACGATGGGCGGGATCGAGATCGGCATGATGATGGTGTGGAAGATGCGCAGGTCACTGGCACCATCGGCGCGCGCGGCGTCGATCAATTCGTCCGGCACCTGGGTGAAGTAGCTGTAGAGCATGTAGGTGGCCACAGGCAGGGCGAAGACGATATAGCTCAGGATCAGGCCCGGCCGCGTGTCCAGCAGCCCCAGATTGCTCATCGTCGGATAGAGGCTGATGAGCAGCAGGCCGAATGGAAACATCTGCGCGCTCAGCATGAACAGCATGACCGGCTGGCGACCGAAATAGCGATATTTGGCAAAGCTGTAGCCCGCATAGAGCGCCAGGAGCGTATTGATGGTGGCGCTCGATCCCGACGTGATCAGGCTGTTGGTCAGGTAGGTCAGTAGCTTGCTCTCGGCGATGGCGGACCAGTAATGGGCGAGCGTGAACTCCTGAGGGAACCAGGTCGGGATGACCCGATAGAGTTCGGCATTCCCTTTGAGCGAGGACGTGACCATCCAGTAGATGGGAAAGAAAAGATAGAAGCCGATCAGCAGGAGCGTGAGGCCGAAAACGACCTTTGCGGTACGGCTGGATAGGTCGAACATCTCAGCGCCCCTTCACCAGTAGTCGCAGATAGAAATAGGCAGGCGGCAACAGGGTCGCGACCCACAGCACGCCGATGGCCGAGGCCATGCCGATGTCCCACTGCTCAAAAGCCTTGCGATAAACCTCGATCGACAGCACCGCCGTGGCTCGCACAGGTCCGCCGCCCGTCAGGGCATAAATTGTGTCGAAGTCCTGCAGGCCCCCGATCACGCCCAGCACCACCACGACGATCAGTACGGGCCGCAGGTGCGGCAGTATGTGATCGCGCAGGATGGCGAAGTTGCTGGCGCCATCGACGCGCGCGGCATCGAGTTGCTCGCCGTCGACATTTTGCAGCCCGGCAAGGAAGAACGCCATGAACAGCGGGATCGAGCGCCAGATGCGCGTCAG
>Ga0182743_1000749_pt1 | contig 36547 bp, 30 predicted proteins | sample eDN3rd30CKraftOP_FD_128522 | JGI IMG/M metagenome (GOLD analysis project Ga0182743, IMG submission 128522) | Enriched Organic Plus compost microbial communities from Emeryville, California, USA - eDNA 3rd pass 30_C Kraft OP (version 2) (version 2) ... | reverse complement strand
TACGGCAGCGACGACCTCAAGGCGCGCTACCTGCCGCGCCTGGCAGCCGATACGGTCGGCTCCTATGCACTCTCGGAAGCCGGATCGGGCTCCGATGCGTTCGCACTTGCCGCCCGCGCCTACGACGAAGGCGACCACTACCGCCTCGAAGGTCGCAAGCTGTGGATCACGAACGGCGGCGAGGCCGGTATTTTTATCATCTTCGCGAATCTCAACCCCGAGCAGGGTTACAAGGGTATCACCGCCTTCATCGTCGAACGGGAGTTCGAAGGCTTCTCGGTCGGCAAGAGAGAGGACAAGCTCGGGATCCGCGCGTCGTCCACAGTTGAGCTGATCATGGATGGCGTCCGCGTGCCGAAGGACAACGTGCTCGGCGAACCCGGCAAGGGGTACAAGATCGCGATCGAGACGCTGAACGAAGGGCGCATCGGCATCGGCGCGCAGATGCTCGGCCTCGCGCAGGGCGCGCTCGACCACACGCTCCGCTACGTGCAGGAGCGCGAGCAGTTCCAGCGCAAGATCGGCGACTTCCAGGGTGTGCAGTTTCAGCTCGCGCAGATGCGGACCGAACTCGAGGCGATTCGCCTCATGGTCTACAACGCCGCGCGCCTGAAGGATGCCGGCCACCCGTTCGTCATCGAAGCCGCGATGGCCAAACTGATGGCCAGCCAGACCGCCCAGAGCATCGCGTCGACCTGCATCGACCTCTACGGCGGTTACGGCTTCACCAAGGAGTACCCGGTCGAGAAGCTGTACCGGGATGCGAAGATCGGTACGATCTACGAGGGTACCTCCAACATGCAGTTGCAAACCATCGCGAAATACATTTTGCGGTGATTTCGCTGAACAACCTGGCAGCAAGCTGCCAGGTTGTTCACCCACACCCACACCCACACCCAATCACCCAGACTCCCCGATCCCAGAACCCCGATCTTCGTCCACCCAGCCGCGAAGAGAAGAGAGGATGTCCGGAAATCCCTGACGAACAGGATCGGGAACCCCTCTTGCTCCTTCATCCGGAACGGGCCGATTATGGGTCAGGTGGAAATTGAACCCGGGGGGAAACGGTGGGCACGATGGCGCAGGACGCAGTGAAGCAGGCTTCTGCACCGCAGAAGGTGAGCGAGCAGGAGGCGCGGCAGGTCGCCGAAGCCGCCCGCGAGACGGAGTGGACGAAGCCGAGCTTTGTGCGCGAATTGTTTCTCGGCCGGCTCAACCTCGACCTGATCGACCCGTGGCCGAAGCCGGATCCTGAAGAGCAGCAGCGGGCGGCCGTCTTCATGGACAACCTGCGGCGCTTTCTCGACTCCGTAGATGCCGAGGCCATCGAGCGCGACGCCAAGGTCCCCGAAAGCGTCATCCAGCAGCTCAGGGAGATCGGCGCGTTCGGGATCAAGATCCCGCGCGAGTACGGCGGGCTCGAGCTTTCGCAGACCAGCTACAACCGCGCACTCGGCCTGATCAGCACCCGGGTGCCGGCCGTAGGCGTGCTGCTCTCCGCGCACCAATCGATCGGCGTACCACAGCCGCTCAAGATGTTCGGCACGCCCGAGCAGAAGAAGAAGTACCTCCCTCTCTTTGCGAAGGGCGCGATCTCCGCCTTCGCGCTCACCGAGCCCGATGTCGGCTCCGACCCGGCCCGCATGGAGGCAACCGCCGAACCTACGGAGGATGGAACCGCCTACATCCTCAATGGCGAAAAGCTCTGGTGCACAAACGGCCCGATCGCGGATGTGATGGTCGTGATGGCGCGCACGCCCGCGAAAGACGGGAAACGCCGAGGCATCACCGCCTTTATCGTCGAAAGCACCTCCGAAGGCGTCGAAACCGTGCACCACTGCGAGTTCATGGGATTGCGCGGCATCGAAAACGGCGTCATCCGCTTCACCAATGTCCGGGTCCCGCGCGAGAACGTCATCTGGGGCGAGGGGAAGGGCCTCAAGCTCGCGCTGACGACGCTCAACACCGGCCGGCTCACCATTCCTGCAACCTGCGCAGCCGCGGGCAGGCTCTGCATCAAGGCTGTCCGGGAGTTTGCTGCCGAACGCGTGCAGTGGGGTGCGCCTGTCGGCAAGCACGACGCGGTCGCCCAGAAGATTGCCGATATCGCCGCCTACACCTTCGCCATGGAGGCGATCTCCGAGTTGTCCGCCGGCCTCGCCGATGCCGGAACCTCCGACATCCGCCTCGAAGCCGCCATCGCCAAACTCTACAACTCGGAAGCCGCCTGGCGCGTCGCCGACGAAACCATGCAGATCCGCGGCGGCCGCGGCTACGAAAAGGCCAGCTCGCTCAAGGCCCGCGGGGAAGAGCCCGTCCCGGTCGAGCAGATCATGCGCGACCTGCGTATCAACATGATCTTCGAAGGCTCCAGCGAGATCATGCGCCTGTTCATCGCGCGTGAAGCCGTCGACCCCCACCTCTCGAAAGCCGGCGCCATGCTCGAGCCGAAGGCACCGGCCGGCGCAAAGCTGAAAGGTCTGACCAACCTGGGCGTGCACATGGCCGGCTGGTTCCCCCGCCTCCTCGCCGGCAAGGGACAACTGCCCTCGTACGCGCAGTACGGTTCGCTCGCCCCGCACATGCGCTTCGTCGAGCGCGCGTCGCGCAAACTCGGTCGCACGCTCTTCTATGCGATGACCCGCTTCGGACCGAAGCTCGAAAAACGCCAGTCCGTCCTCTTCCGCCTGGTCGACGTCGGCGCCGAACTCTTCGCCATGGCCGCAGTCATCGTCTACGCCCGCACACTCCAGCAGACCGATCCGACCGTGAAGGATGCGGAGCAACTGGCCGACACGTTCTGCCGCTCGGCGCGGCGCCGGATCCGTCAACATTTCGCCTCGGTCTTCGACAACGACGACCTGTCTGATTATCGGACGGCACAAAGTGCGCTAGCCGGGCAATACATGTGGCTCGAGCGCAACATAATGGCGGATTAAGCGCAAACGGGCGCAAAATCCGGTTGTATACAGAGTTGTATGGGTGACGGGGAATGATACAGTTCTGCGCTACAGGTCCCGCCGCCATGCGCACCAGACCCGGTGCGCGCCTCGTCACCCGGGGAAAAGCATTGCCGCACAACGGGAAATCCTTGCTATTCGCGAGCGTTCAAAAGTAGCTTAGACTGCGAGCTGTTCCCCCCACCACCGTTCGGTAAATCAAATGGCTTACATAGCGGCGCTGCTGCCGGACCCGGCAGACCGCGAAGCGTTGGAGGCGGCCTCGAATCCGCACGAACTATTGTTCGCGGAGACGTGGCGGGAGCTTCAACGGATCGTGCGACGCCAACCGATCTCACTCGTGGTGATGGACTTGCACGCGGAAGCGCGCAAGGACGGAGCATTGCGGGTGTTCCGCTTCTCTCAGCGGTATCCGCTGACGCCCGTGATCGCCTGGGGCGATGCGGATGGGCGGGAGCTGTTCCGGCTGGGAAAAGCCGGGGCGGCGGATGTGGTGATTTCCCGGTCAATCGAGGATGCGGCGATTGTGCGGGAGATTGTGGTATCCTCGCTCGGGCGTGGTTTGGGCGGTCTGCTGGAGCAGCGGCTGCGGGACCGAGTGGACGGGGACGGGCGGGAGCTGGTGCGGTATGCGGCGGATCGGATTCCGGAGCAGATCCAGGTTCCGGGTCTGGCGGGTGCGTTCGACATCTCGATTTCGACGCTGGAGCGGCGGTGTGAGCGGTGGGCGCTGCCGACGCCTGGTCGGCTGCTGTTGTGGCTGCGGGTGCTGCACGGGTTGCGGTGGCTGATGGAGCCGGGGCGCAGCGTGGAATCGGTGGGCTATCAGTTGGGCTACTCGTCGGGGGCGGCATTCCGTCGAGCGATCAAGGCGACAATCGGGGGGCGACCGACCCCGTTGCGGAATGAGGAGGGGTTTGAGCGGGCGGTGAACCTGTTTGTTTCAGAATGCGGCCGGGACGGAGCAGGAGGAGGTGCATGATGGCGCGGTATGATCGGTTGGGTCCATTGGCGGTACCGCCAAGAGAGCGCGCATTTCCTGGCTGGTATCTGCTTCGGGATCTGGAGGGGCATGAGCGGGACGCGGAGCTGAGCCGGCGGGCGCGGGTGCGGTTCCTGGTCGCGCGGGTGCTGAGGCGGCTGGCGGCGGGCGGGTTCGAGGCGGTTCCGGAGGAGTCGCTGTCGAGGCAACTGGACGCGGTTCGCGAGGAGTTGGGGCAGTTGTCGGCGCGCGACCCCGAGCGGTTGCTGGTTGCACGTCAGCTACACGACCTGCGGGACGGTCGACCCGACGCAGCGATGTCGGCGGCGCTAACGCTTTCGGAGTGGCATCGCCAGTCGCACTCGACGTATGCGGCGGAGGAGTTTGCCCGGATCGCGGTCGACCTGGCCGAGGCGGCGGAGCGGACGCGTGCGATTTCCGTGGCGACGCGGGGGGTTGCGCGGGCGCTGCTCACGGCCGGACTGGTCGATTCCGCGCGGGAGCAGGCGGAACGGGCGTGTGTGCTGGCGCTCGAGGGCGATGACCGGGTCGGCTGGATCGATGCGATGGCCGAGTTGGCGGCCACGTATCGCGCAGCAAACGATGCTGCCAAGGCGACGGAAGTCTTGGCGATGGCGGTACGGCGCGCGCGGGAGTGGGGGGATGAGCGGGGGGTCGGGCATGCACTGCTGGCCCAGACTGAACACGAGCTCGAGAGCGGGAATGCGGCTGCCGGGGTGGACCTTGGCTGGGCAGCGTTGCGAGCACTGCACGACCGCAGTGACCGACTGGCGGCGCTTTCGCTGCTGGCCCGCTGCTTTACGCGACTGGGATTGCATCGTGCCGCTGCGCGCTGCCATGAGATTCGCCAGAAACATGTGGCCGACAACACTGAGCGTGCACGCATCGCGGTAGCGCTCGCGCAGTCACACGCCGCTGCCGGAGATCAGGCGCGGGTACGGTCGACCAGTGCGGCTGCGGTCAAGGAGCTGAATGCCGTCTCGACCCGGATCCGTGCCGGCCTGCTGCTCGACCTTGCAATCGCGCACGTCCAGGCGGGGGGTGCGGACAGCGGACGGGAACTGCTGCGTGAGGCGATTGCCCTCGCGCGCCGGGATCACGCCGATTCGGAATTGCACCGCGCGGAGGAGTTGCTGGCGTCGCTGGAACAGCAGGTGGACGTGGACCTCGACCCGCCGCCGCCGGCGCCGCCGACCCCGACGGCGCTACGGATCGCGGCTGAGATCGAACGCGCGAACGAGGGCGTCGTTTTCGCGAACTGAGTCCGGGGCGCGCAGGGCAGATGGGACAGGACCTCCCCGCCTGTCCCGACTCTGTTCGCCTGCGCGCCCGCTCCCCCGCACCACCAAAACCTTCGCCGGACGGCTAGCGCAGGCGTGACATCGCCCGTGGCTATTTGGACCTTGGTGCGATTTCGCTATACTTCCTGCTCGAATCTGTCCAACCGATCTGGAAATCCCGTGCATCGTTTTTTCGGTGTTCTACTCCTGCTGCTGGGAGTAACCCGTTCGCTTTCCGCACAGGACGCAGCGGAAAGCCGCCGGCTGGATGCGAGTCTTCGCTACATGCTGAGGCCGGAGGTCCGTCGTGCGGTGGAGCGTGACACGCGGGCTGGCGAAGTGCTGCCGCTGGCAGGGGGAATTGCCGGGCGGCGGTCTTTTGCGGGCGAAGCGGTTCGTCTGGGCGTATTTATCCGGCTGAACGATCCCGGTGCCTTGACCGAGTTGCGAGCGGCCGGCGCGGAGATCGGCGCGGTCGTCGGCGACATCGTGAGCGCACAGGTCACGTACGCGGCGCTCGAACGGATCGCGGGCTCGCCGCTGTTCGGCGAAATCGAAGCGGCGCACGCGGTCACGCTTCAGCATGATTCCGCCATGCTCGCCAATCGGGCGGATGTGGTCCGCCGGCAGGTCGGCAACACGTGGGCAGGCACCGCCGGCCAGGGGGTGATCATCGGTGTGATCGACACCGGGATCGACTTCCGACACGAGGATTTCCTAACGCCGGACGGCAGCACCCGTTTGCTGGGGCTCTGGGATCAGACCCGCCCGGGGAATCCGCCGGCCGGCTACAGTTATGGGTTCTTCTGCTCGCGCGATGCGATCCAGCAGGCGCTGCTGGTAGTGGTCAACTCGCCGCATTGCCCGCAGGCGGACACCAACGGGCATGGTTCACATACAGCGGGGAGCGCAGCCGGCGACGGCTCGTCGGCCGGGCCGGGCAACAGCTTCCGCTATGCCGGTGTGGCTCCACTGGCCGACCTGATCGTCGTGAAGGGCGGGAACGGCAGCTTTCTGGAAAACCAGATCATTGACGCGCTGCACTGGCTCGAGGCCCAGGCGCGCGCCTTTGATCGACCGATGGTGGTGAACCTGTCGCTCGGGGGTCAGGCCGGCCCGCACGATGGCAGTCGCCTGTATGAAAAAGCGATCGACGCGCTTTCGCGCCCGGGCTTTATTGTCGTGGTCTCCTCCGGGAACGAAGGCTCGAACAACAACCTCCGTAACGCGCAGGGCAATCCGGTCACCGACCCGCTGTTCCTGATCCACGCAACCGGCGACGCCATCCCCGGCAGCACGCGCGAGTTCACCTTCGAGATTCCGCCGTACACGCCGCTTCCAGGGATCTGCAATGATGCCGTGTTGTTCAGCTTCTGGCAGAAACCCCTGGACCGTATGGCGATCACGGTGGTGCGACCGGGCGGCAGCGAGTTTACGGTTCAGCCGGGTTTTGTTGAGACACAGGATCACCCGAACGGCTACATCTACATCGACAACGGGCAGAGCGGCCCCAGACCGCAGAACGGGGATATCGAAGGATTGATCCAGGTAAGCGACTGTGGGAGCGGTGCCACTCCCGCGATCGGCTCCTGGAAAATCCGGATCACTACGGTGAGCGGGACCGGCCAGCCGTATCACATGTGGCTGTATTCGAATTTCCTCGGCGGCAGCGAAATCGCGCGCGGCACTGCGGGATTCGACAATCGGTTCATCGTCGGCTCGCCGGGGAATGCCCGCAGCGCGGTGACGGTTGGTGCCTATGTGACGCGCCTCTGCTGGCCATCGCTCAACGGGCAGATGTGCCTGAACCAGCGCGAGCAACTCGGCGACCTCGCCCGCTTCTCCTCGGGCGGTCCCACCCGGGATGGCCGGATGAAGCCGGAGATTACCGCGCCCGGCCTGGTGGTCATTTCCGTTCGCTCCTCGAACGCCAACCAGACGCTCACGCGTGTGACGCCCGATGGCCAGCACTTCGCCAACCAGGGGACGAGCATGGCGGCGCCGCAGGTCACCGGAGCGATCGCGCTGATGCTGCAGGGCGACCCGACGCTGACAGCGGAGCAGGTCAGGCAGATCTTCGCGCGCACCGCGACCCGCGATCTTTTCACGCAGCGAGTGTACGGCACGGATGCGGGTGCGACGCCTGCCGACTGGTGGGGATACGGCAAGTTGAACGTTGCCGCCGCGCTCTGCGAGCTGGGCAGCAGTTCGATCGAGCTGATCACACTCACGCCCTCGCGCGATACGCTACCGAGGAACGCAACCGTTCAGCTCGAAGGGTGCGCGATGGGGACGCCTGCCCCGATCACCTTCCGCTCGACGAATCAGAACGTCGCCGCGGTCGATCAGTCGGGACTGGTCCGGGCGATTGCCGCGGGTGAGGCGAAGATTATCGGCTCGGCCGGGCCGCTGGCCGATACGGTCGAGATCGTCGTCGTGGAGCCGACGGTGCTGGCCGGAAGTGGAAATTCAGTGGCCCCGGGGGGTGCGACGCTCGGCAAAGCCGGGACCGTGCTTCCTCTGCTCGCGCTCACGCTTCACGCCGATGGCGTGGAGAGCGTCCGGGTCGAGCAACTGGGGTTTGTGGTCGATGCGGCTGATCCCCAAACCCGTGTGGTAGTCGGCCAGGACGTCAACGGCAACCGGGTGCTGGACGACGCGGACCGAGTGATCGGCAGCATGACGCGTGCGGCCGGGACCGGGCGTGACACACTTCGTATCCCGCTTTCCGATTTGACCATCCAGGCACGCGATTCGGTCGTGCTGGTTGCCGGGATCAGACTGTCCGGAAAAGCACCGAACAATGCGGCGTTCTCGCTGGCATGGGTTCCGGAACTGACCCGGAGCGCGGGCGCGCGGTCCGGTGAGCGCGATCGCGTCGCCGTCGGCACACCGGTGGTTGCTTCTACGGTCGCACACACCAGCATTCTGCAACCCGGCCAGATGCTCACCCTGAGCGAGAACCCGGTTCGCAGTGACCGGCTCGTGATCAACTTCGCCGACCGGCCTTCACAGGCAGCCATCTACACTGCCGCCGGCCGCCGCGTCCGCGATTTCATGCAGTTGCTGGACAACACTGGCAGCGTGATCTGGGACCTGCAGAACGAACAGGGCGCACGCGTGGCAGCGGGCATCTACCTGATCGTCTTTGACATCGGTGGCCAACTGATCCGGGAAAAGGTCTTCATCACGGGGGCCGGCCGATGAACGTGCACGTGCGCAGCCGCATGCTGGACGCGATTGCCCGCGCTGCGGTTCGACGAGTCGGTCGAAGCCTGCCGCTGTCTCTGCTGCTGCTGGCCGGAACCGTTTCCGGATCTGCGGCGCAGGGCGCCGGATCGACCGGGGCGCAGGTGCTCCAGTTCAATGCGGGATCCCGGGCCGCGGCGCTCTCCGGTGCCTACACGGCTGCACATTCGGACGCCGAGGCACTGTTTTACAACCCGGCCGGTGCGGCGAACCTCGGCTGGGCGGGTGCGCTTTCCTACGAGACGTACGTCGAGCAGATCTCGGTCGCGTCCGCCGCGGGTGTGCTCCCGGTCGGCCGTTTCTCGCTCGGCCTCGGGATCGTGCTGCTCGACGGCGGTGAGATCGCCGAGATCGAGCCGGACCCCGACTTCGGCGGGATGACCGGCCGCCCCACCGGTCGCACCATTTCCGCCAGCGAAACCGCAGTCCGAGTAACCGCCGCGAGCACCTTCCTCGACCAGCGGTTGCGGGTTGGAGTCAGTGCCGGCCTGGTCAGCACATCGGTCGGATCGGACCAGCTCAGTGCGCCGCTGTTCGATTTCGGCGCGCAGTTCGATCTCCCGGTGGCGACGCTCGGCCTGGCACTCCGCAACCTTGGCGGCGGCCTGACCGGCGACGGCAGTGCAGAGCTGCCCACCGAACTACGGCTCGGCGCGAGCACAGGGCTGCTCCGATCCGGCAGGTTTTCGGTCGCGCTTCAGGCCGATCTGCTCCGGCGAATCACTGAAGAGTCGACCGGTTTCCTGGTCGGCGTGGAAGCCGGCCTTGTCCCGGCGGGGTCCGACCTGCAGCTTCTCGCCCGCGCAGGCTACAGCGGCGCCGAGGGCGAAGGTGGTCTGGCCCCGCTGAAGTTCGGGGGCGGACTCGTGGCCGGACCGCTGGCGCTCGATTACACCTTCCAGCATCTGGATCTGCTCGGCGGTGTGCACCGCTTTGGGCTGCGCTGGAACGGGCTCCGTTAGGAGAGCACATCCCGGCTGCCGGTGCTGACCTCGCGCACCCAGAGTTTGTAGTCGATCGCTGCTGCCAGGGCAGCCTCGATGCTCCGGATCACATCCGGCTCGCCCACTTCAAGGCGTGCCCGTTCGACGAGGTCCGCGTCGAGGAAGAAGCTGTACGGCTTGCGCGGCGATTCTCGGATCAACCGCTTCTGGGGGTCCATGGCCACTCGCTCCGGGTCAGGGGTAGAATCACGTTCACGCGCATGAAGTTGCTGTTGAGCCGGGGCGCGTACATGGCTGTTTGGGAAAAAATCTGAGATGGGTCTTATGGAAAAGAGTCACAAGAAGCTGATTGTTGTTGGAGACCGTGTGCTGATTCTTCCCGAAGAGGGCGAGGAGCGCACTCGAGTCGGATTGATCCTGCCCGCCTCAGCGGTGGACAGCCAGGCCGTACAGGGCGGGCGTGTCGTCGCAACCGGCCCGGGCACGCCTATTTCCGCGCCGACCGAATTGAACGAGGAACCCTGGAAAATCGGCAGCGGCGAACCTCGCTTCCTGCCGGTCCAGGCCCAGGTGGGCGATTATGCGATTTTTTTCCGCAGGGCAGCCGTCGAGATCACCTTCGAGGAACAGCGGTATCTCGTGGTGCCGCAGGCAGCGATCCTTACGCTCGTGCGGGAAACCCCGCCTGAGGACACCTGGTAGAAATCCCAGTGTATCATGAAGGAAACGGCCCCGCTGGGGCCGCTTTCTTTTGGAGACTTTATGCACGCTCGCAGCGATTACATGGTACGCGCTACGGCCAATGACGGGCTGATTCGCGCGTTTGCAATTGATTCGACGCAGGTCGTAAACGAGCTCCGCTCGCGCCACCGCACCGACCCGGCCGTAACTGCGGCCATCGGCCGGCTCGCGACCGGGACCCTTCTTTTCGGCGCCATGCTGAAGGAGCAGGACCAGCTTGTAACCATTCGCGTCAAAGGCGATGGACCGGCGGGGCTTCTGCTTGCGTCAGCCAATGGTGCTGGTGAGGTCCGCGGGCTGGTCCAGAACCCGTCGCCGGATATCGACCAGGTACGCGACGGCAAGCTCAACGTCTCGGGCGCGGTCGGATCTACGGGTCAGCTTACGGTAACCCGCGATCTCGGTATGCGTCAGCCCTACATCAGTACCGTCGAGCTGGTCTCGGGCGAAATCGGCGAGGATCTGGCCAACTACTTCCTGCAGTCGGAGCAGGTCCCCTCCGCCGTCGGCATCGGAGTGTTCGTGATTCCGGACGGCAGCGTCGAGGCCGCCGGAGGCTACATCATCCAACTCATGCCCGGGGTTACCGACCAGGAAGCGATTCGAATCGAGTCGATCGTGCGCGAACTGCCGCATCCCACCCGGATGCTGCGCGACGGCGATTCGCCCGAGGACATGCTGACCCGCATCTTCGGCGAGGACTATCAGGTTCTCGACCGTATGCCGGTTCGATTCCACTGCCCATGTTCGAAGGAACGGGTCGAACGTGCCCTCCTCCTGCTGGGCGACGCCTCGCTGGCCGAAATGCTCGAAGATCACCAGCGAACCGGGAAAACCGAAGTGGTCTGCCACTTCTGCAACGCGACCTATTACCTGGATGAGCAGGATATCCACCGCCTGCGCGCGGAAGCCGCCTGACGGCGACGGACTACGGCCATTAGGCGCCCGACCGCCCGTGCTCAAATGCTCCCTTGCCAGAAAACGGGCGGCCAGGCGAAATTCGGAACTGAACCGGTAGATTTCCTGAGTACATGTCTCTATTTCGACGCCGACAGAAGGAACAGCGCAGCCACTCGCCGAGGAGAACGCTCGACGAGATTGAGGTGCTTTTCCGTCGCCTGCGAGCCGTGCCGCTCGCCGCTCCGGTGCTGCTGCTGGTCGGCTTTGGTGTGGGCAATATCACCAACCGGGCGCTCGCGGCGCCGGAGCCCACCTCTGCGCTTGCACTCGCCGACACCGAGCAGCCGCGCGTCCACCTCGAGGCGCTGAGCGCACGGATGCGAACGCTGCGCGAGGACGGCGCCCGCACGGTGGACTATGTGACGCTGTACCGCGAGCAGGTCGAACCGGTGGAGCGTGTGCTGCTTCGGCGTGGCGTACCCGAGCGTTATGTGCGGCAGATCTCCTGGCCTCTCGTGGAGAACTCGTACGCGAAGGGGATCGACCCGGCGACCGTGGCTGCGGTTCTGATCATGGAGAGTGGCGGAAAGCCGACCGCGCGCAGTTCGGTTGGTGCGCGCGGGCTCATGCAGGTCATGCCGTTCTGGGCGGGTCGCTGGCGGGGCTGCGGATCGGACCTCTACAACATCGAAGAGAACATCTGCAACGGCACCAGCATTCTCGCCTGGTACCTGCGCAGTCACCCGAACGAGCGTCAGGCTCTGCTTGGCTACAACGGCTGCGTACGCGGAACGAACACGCCGAACTGCTTCACCTATCCGGAGAAAGTGCTGCGCCTGCGCGAGCAGATCAAACGCGAGATCCAGCGTGAGCAGGCGCGTATCCAGACCTCGACCGGCGCCGACTGATCATCTCAGGCAATTGCTCCGGCAGGCGTAACACCTGCCGGTCGCGTGAAGTCGAATCTTCGATCGACAGGGCCGCTGAATCAGCGGCCCATTCTGTTTGCGATCTCGGTCAGCAGACGCGCGGATGCATGGACGCCCTTCTCGAAATTTTCCACGCTCATCCATTCGTCCGGTGCGTGTGCGTTTTCGCCGGGCAACCCGAACCCCATGAGCAGGACGGGTGCGGTCAGCACCTCTTCGAATTCCGGGACGATCGGGATGGAGCCACCCTCGCCGGCGAACACGACCTCACGTCCGAAAGCATCGGAAAGCGCGGCGACGGCCGCTTCGTAGAGCGGGCCCTGGATTCGCGCACGCCATGGCCGCCCGCCGTGCAGAACTTCGACGTCGACGCGGACGCCCTCCGGCGCAACCCGGCGAACATGCTCTGCGATCAGCTTCTCGATTGTTGCAGGGTCCTGATTGGGTACGAGTCGAGCGCTCACCTTGGCCATCGCGTGCGCGGGCAGAACGGTCTTGGACCCCTCGCCGGTATAGCCTGACAGCAAGCCGTTGATCTCGAGAGTCGGCCGGATCCAGATGCGCTCGGGTGTGGAGTAACCTCTTTCGCCCTGCAGACTGGCGGCACCGGTCTCGCTGCGGAACTTCTCATCGTCGAATTCGATCTCTCGAATTTTTTCACGGAAGTCTTCGGCTGCATCGACATCGTCATAGAAGCCGGGAATCGCGACATGCCAGTTCTCATCGTGAAACGATGCGATCATGCGTGCGAGTGCGGTTGCAGGATTGACCACGGTTCCGCCGTAGCTGCCGGAATGCAGGTCCTGCGCGGGTCCGTGCACGCGCACCTCGAGATAGGCGAGGCCGCGGAGTGAGACGCCGATCGTAGGAATACCTTCGCCGATCATGGTTGTGTCGGAGATCACGACCGCATCGCAGTTCAGGCGCTCGCGATGCTGTTGCACGAATGGCATCAGGTTCGCACTTCCGACTTCTTCTTCGCCCTCCATCAAGAACACGACATTCACGGGCAGTGTGCCGTTGGCCTTGAGGTGGGCCTCGATGGCCTTGAGGTGAAGATAGAGCTGGCCCTTGTCGTCGACCGAACCGCGCGCATACAGGCGGCCATCGCGGATGGTGGGTTCAAACGGTGGCGAGTGCCAGAGTTCGAGCGGCTCCGCCGGTTGCACATCGTAATGACCATAGATCAGTACCGTCGGCTTGTCGGGGCCGGCGTTCCGCCATTCGGCAAGCACAATCGGATGGCCGGCGGTTTCATGGATGCTGGTTTCCAGGCCGATCTCGCGACTGCGCTCCGCGAGCCACTCCGCGGCGCGCCGCACATCGAGCGCGTGTTCGGAGCGTGCACTCACGCTCGGAATTCGCAACAGGTCAAACAGTTCGGCTCTGAAACGTTGAAGATTGTCGTCGATGTATTTGCGCGTGTTCGGCATCCTCGTTCTCCTCCCAGCCGCTGGTAATGCACCGCGTTCAACTTGGGACAGCGAAGTTGCAGGCTGCGCGTACGTTCGGCAACGTTGCCGCAGACCTGCGGGCACGTGTTCACAGCAACGGCAGAATCAGCGCTGAGCTTGCGGCGGGCGCCGGGTACGGATTTGTGCAGAACGTGCCGTATGGCGTGATAGCCGGCGGTTTCCGGTTCGGCCGGAACCTGCAGTTCGGGATCGGTGGGGAAATGCGCTCGTACCGGATCCCGTACGACCTGAGCGTTACCGTTATTCCTGAGTCCGGCGCAACCCAGATCAGCACGCAGGACGGCGGACACGTGTGGCGGCGCGCAGAGTTCATCACCCTGTTCGGATCGCTCCCGCTCGGCGGACGCCGGACTTCCTGACCCCCGGGACCGGGGATTGCTCTTAGCTGTTCAGCAGGTAGCCGCGGAAGCGGGCCGGCAAGTCGTCCATCGTGCTGGTTTCCTGCGGCATCGCTGCACTCAATGTGTGCCAGAACAGCAACACGGAATCCGGCCGCCGGCGCATTGCTGCCTCCAGTGCGGCGGCGGCCTTCGCCGTATAGGTCGGGTCGAGCTCGAGGCCAATGCGCGCAAACGACTCCGTAGCCGCATCCCCCGCGGCGGTAGGTTTGCCGTACCCTTCCCCGAACTGATCGTGATTCAACACAACACGTGCGATCGCGGCATTGACATCGATGCTGACGCCATGCTGCGCAAGCAATGCCGCGGTCGCGCGAATCAGATTGTGCAGCGCACGCTCGTTGGTGATCATGCGCGCCGTGATCCGCGCCGCGTCGATGGTTATGCGCAGATTCGTCGCGGCGAGGCCGAGCGCGAGGCCGGCCGCCGTTCCCATCGTGCCGGTTGCGACCACGATGGTATCGGGCTCCGGGACCTGCCCGGCCGAGATCTGTTCGGCGAGTTCCAGCGCGGCATTGACGTAACCAAGCGTGCCGACCGAATCGGAACCGCCTGGCGGGATCACCTGACAGCGTTCCTTCCAGTGCGCAACGCGGGCCGCAAACATGCCGGCCGGCAGTCCGCTGACATGTGCAGTGAAGCGCAGCTCGGCGCCCAGCGCACGATCCGCGAGCAGCACCTCCTGTACATGCGGCGTGAGCGGCTGCGGAAACAGCACGAGCGAGACGTCGAATCCAAGTTGACGCCCGAACACTGTGGTTGCCAATGCGTGGTGCGAACCGGTTGCACCGGCGGTGATGACACGTGTAACTCCGCGCTGACGCGCATGGGCGAGGATGTACTCGAGCTTGCGAACCTTGTTGCCACCGTAACGAGCGCTGGTAAGATCGTCGCGTTTGACAAACAACTGACCGGCACCTGTGCCCGGCAACTCGAGCGGCTGCACCGGTGTGGGATAATCCCCGAGGCTGACCGATGGGATCGTGTTCAGTTGCGGCCAGCGGCGCAGGAGGGGTGATTCGGTCATCGCGTCCCTACACGCATGGTGATCTCCTCGGCGATCAGCGAAGCAAAAGCCATGATGGCGACCTGCGGCGGCACACCGATCGAGGTCGGGAAAAGCGAGGCGTCCCCCACGAACATACCGCGCGCCCCACGCACCTCGCCATTCGCCTTGAGCGCCGAGCTGTTTGCATGGGACCCCAGACGGCAACTGCCCTGCGGATGCACGGAGGAGATCGGCTGTCGGTAGCGAATGATTCGACCCCGGTTCAGCCCAGTTTCGTCCTGTGCGACGCCGCCATGCGAATACACCCGTTCCGCTCCCGCTGAAAAGTAGACGCGTCCCAACTGGACTGCGCCGTGTTCGAGTTGCATGCGATCCCGGGCCTCGAGCCAATAGCGCGCGCTGGGCCGACCGTTGCGATTCACGGTGACACGCCCTGCACCTTCGTCGTGCAACAGCACAACCGCGGAGGCAAGTCTGTCATAGCTGCTCATCAGTTCACGATGCGCGCGGTCGGTCGCGCAGACACCGGCGGCGAGGAGACCGGGAGCATTCGCCGCATTCGGCAGCAGCAGAAACCCGCCACGACCATCGTGCTCAAAAGCCGCGAAGTGATTCACGATCACCGACTGCGGTACGCCACGCCATGCTTCGATCACTTCAGGGAATCGCGCGGCAACCATGATCGCTGGGTGCAGCCGCAGATGCCGGCCGACCTGGTCGTTGCCGATGCCGTTGTTCAACAGCAACGCCGGCGTCTCCAGTGCACCCGCCGCCATCAGCAGAACGTCGGCACGCACCCGCAGAGCGCCCGCTCCCGTTTCGGCAGAAACCAGCCAGCCTGCACCCTCTCGACGAATTCGCCGCACCGTGGCGCCTGCCACCAGGCGTGCGCCCTGTGCAGTGGCAGGCGCGAGAAACGCAGCCGCGGCGTTGGTTTTTCGATTGTAGGCGCACCCAAGCATGCAATAGCCGCAACCGGAACACTCGGTCCGGTTGTGCTGTGCGATGAAGTATCGCCAGCCCAGCCCGCCCGCACCTGCACGAAGCTTCTGATTGTTCGCATTGATGCGGAACTCGGGAATATCCACCGCGCGCAGTGCGCTGGTCGCCTGCCGGATGGCAGCTTCGATCAACGATTCCGACCATGCGAGTCCGTGTTCGACCCGCCACCGCTCCAGGATTGCCGCGGGCGGAGGCACAACCAGCCCGGTGTTGTGAAGAGTCGAGCCGCCGACGCCCGCTCCCTGGAGAATCGAGATCGACTGATCCGCGTTTGCCCGCAGCCCGGCATCGGCGTACAAGAGCGGGAGCATGTCGAATTCCCGCTGATTGTAGTCCGACGCAACGGTGTGCGGGCCGGCTTCGAGAACCACAACGTCAACACCGTTCGCCGCAAGCCTTGCTGCCGCTGCGCAGCCGCCAGCGCCTGCTCCGACAATGCAGACCTGCGCGCGCAGCGTTCCCGCCACGGCCGTACTGCGAGGTTCAGGCAGCGAGTACACGGGCACGTCGAACCGGCCGAGCCACGGTCCATCGTAGCCGATCGCGGGCCATTTATCCGCGCAACCGTAATACGCCAGTGCGCAGAGCGAGCGAAGCCCCGCAAGCCCGCGACGCAGGGGTGCGGGACCACGCTCCGCAAGGAAACGGACCACCGAACCCAAATCTGTCGATTGCAAACCCGCAGCACCGGGAAAGCGCGCGATTGCATCGATCGTGTGGAGCAGACCGGCCAACATGCGACGTTCTGCCGCCGGCCTGAGCGACAACAGAACGTTCACCTGGCGGACGTCCGCCGGCTGCAGGTTCACATCGAGCAGTGCCGAGCCGATTCGCTGAAGCGATTTCTCCATTCGCCACGCCGGTTGAAGCGTTCAGTTGCTTCGCGTCGCCTGAGCATACTGAACGACGTCAGGAGCGGATGCGGGAGCAGGAAGTTTATCCAACTGGCTGGAGCAGACCAACTCATTGTCAGTCGCTGAGCAGGCGAGCTTTAGCGTGGGAGGTGGGAGCGGGTATCCGCAGCCGGATCGCCCGGCTGCGGATGCCCGTCGTCGGCATCACCCTTTGCCGGTGCGGACGGCGAGGGTCGTTATCCTTCCGATGGAGCGCGCCATCGATTGCGGTTCCTGCGAATCGCCGCGTGCCCGAATCACGGTTGCACACCAGATCTTCGCCGCGGACTCCATCACCGCTTCTTCACTTTCGCCTTCGAATTCGACTTCAACCGGCGCGGGGAACGGCGTGGACTGTTGCTGGCGAGTCGCGGGATCGAACTCGATGATCCGGTCGATGCTGGCGGTCATGGACACGCCACGCTGCGCGCCGCCCACCGTCGTGACACCGTTCCGCAGAATTCGCCACGGTCCCTGGATCATGTAGCCATTGGGATAGGCATAGGTGGTGACGAGCCGGTCACCTTCCAGCGCAGCAGTACAACTCGGACCTTTATCGGAAGCCTGCGCCCCTGCTGCCAGAGGTAGCACCAGCAGCGCAAGCATAAACAATCTCAAACGCATTCCAGCCTCCAATCAGCCGGTGGACACATCGGTCCACCCAGTATCTGCAGAGAGCAAGAATGAGTCCCGGGAGCGTTAAAATGTGCCGAGCCATGGCGTCGACGTTCGTTGTCATCGCCGGTACTTTTTCAGCCAATGCGAACCGCGCCGAATCAGGTACAACCAACCGGAAGAATCCTTTCGGGAAACGTCCTCTGGCTGAGCATCGTCTCGCTTCTGACCGACACGTCGAGCGAGATGATCTATCCGCTGCTTCCTTTTTTTCTGACCAGCGTGCTGCATGCCGGGCCCGCATTCCTCGGCATCGTCGAAGGTATTGCAGAAACGACAGCGAGCCTGCTGAAGCTGGCGAGTGGGTGGTTTTCCGACCGGATCGGCAGACGCAAAACACTCGTCGTAACCGGATACGGGGTGGCCTCCGTGATGCGGCCACTGATTGCGATCGCGACTGTGCCGTGGCAGATCCTGGTGATTCGCTTCGCCGATCGGGTAGGCAAAGGCATTCGAGGTGCACCGCGCGACGCGCTGATCGCCGACTCGGTTTCTCCACACCAGCACGGGACGGCGTACGGATACCATCGCGCCGCTGACCACACCGGCGCCGTCCTCGGCCCGCTCCTCGCCGCCGGCCTGCTGGTTCTGTTGCCTGGTGAGTACCGCATCGTGTTCGCGCTTGCGGCTGTGCCGGCTCTGCTCAGCGTGATTGTCCTCGTTTTCAAGGTACACGAGCCGCGTGCACAGGCGCAGGCAAGACGACCGGAGTTCCAGGGATTCGCCGGGCTCGGACGACGTTTCCACGTGTTTCTCGCCGTGGTATTGCTGTTCACGCTCGGGAATGCAACCGATGCCTTCCTTCTCCTGCGCGCGCAGGATCTGGGTGTGCCGCTTGCGGCGATCCCGCTGCTCTGGGGTACCTTTCATGTGAGCAAGGTGCTGTTCAGCCTCATCGGCGGGCGCGTCGCCGATCAGTTCGGCGCACGACCCGCGATTGTGACGGGCTGGATCGTTTATGCCGCGGTCTACTGCGGATTTGCGCTTGCTTCGCGTCCCTGGCAGATATGGCTGCTGTTCCTGGTGTACGGTTTGTTCTATGGAATGACGGAGGCGCCGGAGAAGGCTTTGGTCGCGGCCGAGGTTCAACCACACCGGCGGGGTGCAGCATTCGGCGCGTATCACTTCGCGGTCGGGATCGGCGCACTGCCGGCCAGCGTGCTGTTCGGCGTGATCTGGCAAGCGCTTGGTGCACCCGCCGCATTTCTGTTCGGTGCCGGCCTCGCAATCGTCGCTGCAGCCGCGATGCTGCTGCTGGTCAGACCACAGTCATACACAACCACAAGAGCATGAGCCTCGTCGATACACTTGCCCGCGCCACGCAGCCCTGGGCGGACTACTACGCACAATCCGATGTGCTCCAGGTGATCGCCGGGTTCGGTCACGCCGGGGCGATCCTGTTCGCCGGACTGACTGCGCTTTCGGCGGATCGGGCTGTACTTCGCGCGATGCGTACGCCGCGCCTGCGCGCTGCCGCACTCGCGCAGGTGCAGGATGCGCATGCGCGCGTGTTCGCGGGACTGGGATTCGCCCTGCTGACCGGACTCACCATGCTCTCAGCGCAGATCGCGATCCTGCTCCCATCATTCTGGTTCTGGCTCAAGATGGCCGGACTCGCGACCCTGGTCTGGAACGGCCGGCGAATCCTGCGTGCGGAACGATTGATCGTTGACCAGACGGACCACCACGAACGCTGGGCCGCATTGGCTGCTCCCGCGCGGGCGAGCGTCGCCCTCTGGCTGAGTATCGCACTGGTCGGTGTGCTGCTGACGACCGTCGCTTGACGACTCGCACCTCCGCCGTCATGCTTGCGCCCATGCAGAACCTGGATCTTTCGCGCGACTTCGTCATCGTGCTCCACGAAACGCAGGACCTGGTCAACATCGCCGGCTCCGTGCGCGCCATGCTCAACATGGGTTTCCGCCGCCTGCGCCTGGTCAGCCCGGCCGAGTTCGATGCGTATCGCATTGCGGGAATCGCACACGGGTCGGAGGCGATGCTCGAGGAAATCGAATTCTTCGACGATCTCCGTTCCGCCCTGGCCGATGTGCGGCACGTCGTCGGCACCACGGCACGCGGGCGTACTCCCGCATTTGTGTGGCAACACCCGCGACCCGCCGCCGCCGACCTCATCCCGCTGGCCACCAGCGGCACAAAACCGATCGCACTCGTGTTCGGCCGCGAAGACAAGGGATTGACCAGTGAACAACTCGATCTCTGCGATCGGGTGATCACCGTGCCTACCAACCCTGAACGTTCGTCGCTCAACCTTGCGCAGGCCGTGCTGATCATTTGCTATGAGCTCTGGATGGCGGGACCCGGCGCAGAACAAACGCTGCCAACCCCACGACGGCACGCACCTCCGGCAACCCCTGAAGAACTTCAGCTCCTCTTCGACGACTATCAACGCGGGCTCGAGGCCATCGATTTCTTCAAGAAACGTGACCCCGCCATGATCATGCGGACGGTCCGCGCCATTATGCGGCGTGCCGGGGTCAACTCGCGCGAAGCGAAACTGGTACGCGCCATGTGGATCGAGGTTCGCAAAGTTCTGGAACGGCGTACGCCTCGGACGGGCACGGGCGAGGGTTGAGGGTTGAGGGTTGAGGGTTGAGGGTTGAGGGATATGGGTGTGGGTGTGGGTGTGGGTGTGGGTGTGGGTGTGGGTGTGGGTGTGGGTGTGGGTGTGGGTGTGGGTGTGGGTAAAACAATCGGGCGTCCGGCTGGTTGGCCGGACGCCCGATTGCTTTAGGCAGCAACGCTGCCGGGTCAGGCGGCGGTCGAGGCTTCGGGCTCGACGCCCATCAGTTCGACTTCGCTCTTCGGCTGCCACATCTGGAAAATCGGGAACCGATTGGCGAACCACAGGATCCCGGTGATCAGGATCCCGGCGAAGAACAGCAGCGCTCCGAATTCCTGCCAGCCGAGCGGCATGTCCGGTGCGTCTATGTAGAGCGACGGATACACCATCATGTAGCGCTCGACCCAGAGCCCGATCAGTACGATCGAGGTAAAGAACGCCAGGATCTGCGGCCGCTTCTTGGGCGCTGCCCCGAGCAGCCCGAAGAAGGGCAGCACGAAGAGGCAGAAGAACACGAACGTCATGCCGCGCTGGTACGGCATGCCGAAGCGGTGGACGAGCCAGTCCTGTTCGATCGGCAACAGGCCATACCAGATCGTGATGAACTGCGCGTAGAACAGATACGCCCAGAACACGCAGAACCCGAAGGTCATCTTGCCGAGGTCGTGGAAGTTGCTCGACTCGATGATATCGCCCTGGTTGTACTTCGTGACGTAGAGCGCGCAGCAGACTGCGGTTGCTGCAATCCCGCCGAGGAAGCCGGCCATGAAGAAGTAGGGTCCGATCATGGTGCTGAACCAGTGCGGTTCGAGCGACATGACGAAGTCCCACGCCAGGACACCGAAGCTGACTGCCCAGAACGCCGCGGCGACCGGACCGATCACTGCGATCTTCTTGTACGCGCGCAGGTCCTCCGCGTCCTCACCCTGCCAGTCCTTGCTGAGCCGGTTGTACAGCGGACGCAGGCTGTCGGGCACCTTGTCGCGCAGGCGACCGAGGTCGGGGCGCAGCGCCCAGTATGCGAAGACCAGATCCAGAATGACCAGCACACCCATGAGCAGCAGTGTGCGCGCCGACAGGAACGGCATGTTCAGGTACACGCCCTTGCCTGCCTGCATCGACGCCGGGTGATCAACCCACGGCCATATGTGGCTGTTGCCAAACAGCAGGATCGGGATCACCAACACGTACGCGATCGGCATGAAGGTGACGAACGCGAGTGAGATGCGGCGGATCGGACGCGACCAGAGGCCGCGCGTGATCGTTACCGCAATCGCCAGCACCACCGCACCCTGCGCCAGCGAGGTGAAGTAGAGCCAGTTGAAGTAGTAAGCCCGCCATGCGCGCGGGGCGTCGCCCATGAAAGCGGCGACCAGGGCGATGGCTCCGAGCACCAGCAGCGCAAGCGAAAGCATGCGCATTATGCCGGGGTTTTCGAGTCTCCGGTATGGGAGCTGCTCGAGCGTTGATTCATGCGACATTCGATTATCTCCCCTGCCCCGGTGTCTGACCCGGAGCTGCCGGCGCGGCTGCCGGCGTCGCCGGTGAGCCGGCCTGCTCTCCCTGCAACGAGCGCAGATAGAGGACGGTCGCCCACCGCTCGCTGTGATTCATACGCGGACCATACGCGGGCATGAGGCCACGGCCGGCCGCGATAATGCCGTACAGATAGCCATCCGTGCGGGCTACGGTGATCGGCAGGGTCAGATCCGGCGCGAACGGGAATTTGCCCGGCCCGAGGATCGGGCCATCGCCCTTGCCGGCCGGACCATGGCACACCATGCAATGGCGCTCGAACATGACGGCGCCAAGCCGCATCGCCGCCGAATCGCCTGGTACGTAGATGTTCCTGAGCGGCGCGCCGAAGGCGATCAACTCGACTTCGCTGTTGTTGCGCGGCATCAGCGCACCTTCACCTGCCGGCGATTCGAACGGCACGGCTCCCGGCGGTGCCGGGCGCGGTGCCTCGTACGGATCGAACCCGGGCGATTCCCGCAGGAAGCTGAAGACCGGGATCGAGGCCAGCACGTTCTCGACCTTGGTGCAGCCCGCAAACGTCAGCGTGCCGACGAACACCAGGGCGATGCGACTCGCCAGCCGGCGTACGGACCGCGCTGCTCGTGCGTTGGTGCACGGGCTGAATTCAGAGCTCAACTCGCACCTCCTCGGCGCGATCGCGTACGGCGACGGCACCGGCCTGCTCGAGAATCTGCTTCGCTTCGTCGGTGCGGCCATTGGACGAGACCCACACGCCGAAGTGGCCCTGTGAGAAGCGCGGATCGTAGACGACCCGTGCCCGGGCGCGCGGCAGTTTTGCATTGATGAACAGTCCGGCCACTGTCGAGAGTGCGCCGAACAGAATGGTCAACTCGAACGCGATGATCAGCATCGGCGGAATCGACAGGATCGGCTTGCCACCGGTCACCAGCGGCCAGTCCAGCGAAGTCCACGTAGGCAGCGCAAATCCGGCTGCCGCACCCGTGAGCCCGCCGACGAGCGTGAACATGCGAACCGGGCTTTCCGGCTCGTGCAGCGCATGCTCGAGATCATGGCTCGGGTAGGGTGAAAACGTGGTGATCTTCTTCAACCCTGCCGCGCGCAGCGAACCGATCGCTTCAACCGCCGCGTCGAGCTCGGCAAAGACGCCGAGCACTCCTTCACGTCGCTCGGCCATTAGCGCAAACGCTCCTCTCCTGCATCTGTTCCAGGTCCGATCTGGTCCGCACGCGTTACGCGCCTGCGCAACGGCGGCGGCAGCACTTCCTTGAGTTCCTGTACCGAGACCGCCGGCAGCAGTCGCAGCCACAGCAGGAACCACATCGCGAACCACGCGAAGCTCCCCGCGAGGATCGCCATTTCCACCCAGCTCGGCTGGTAGTTGCGCCACTGCCACGGCTCATACTCGGCCGAGAGGCTGGTCACAATGATGACGAACCGCTCGAACCACATGCCGATGTTGATGAAGATCGTGATCACGAAGAGCGCCGGTATGCTGCGACGCACCTTCTTGAACCACATCAACTGCGGGATGATGCCGTTACAGGTGAGCATGATCCACGTGGCCCACCAGTAATCGCCGAACGCACGGTTCCAGAACGCGAAGCGCTCCGGCGTCTCGAAGCTGTACCAGGCGATGAAGTACTCGGTCAGGTACGCATAGAACACGATCAGTCCGGTCAACAGCACCAGCTTCGCCATCGACTCGAAGTGATTGATCGTGAAGTACTTCTCGAGATTGAAGATCTTGCGAATCGGGACCAGCAGCGTGATCACCATCGCGAGACCGGAGAAAATTGCGCCGGCCACGAAGTACGGAGCGAAGATCGTGGTGTGCCAGCCCGGGACGATGCCCATGGCGAAGTCCCACGACACGACCGAGTGCACCGAGAGCACCAGCGGCGTGGCCAGTGCGGCAAGGTACAGGTAGGCGCGCGAGAAGTGGCGCCATTCGTGGTCGGTCCCGCGCCAGCCGAAGCTCAGAATGCTGTAGAGCTTCTTGCGCCACGGCACGGTGGCGAGGTCACGTGCAGCAGCGATGTCCGGGATCATGCCCAGCACGAAGAACGTGGCGGACACGGTCAGGTACGTGGAAATCGCGAACACGTCCCAGACCAGCGGCGAGCGGAAGTTCGGCCACAGCTCGCGCTGGTTCGGATAGGGCATCAGGTAATAGAAGATCCACGGCCGGCCGAGGTGGATGATCGGGAACAGACCGGCCGTCATCACCGCGAATACCGTCATCGCCTCGGCGACTCGATAGATCGACTGCCGCCAGCGCGCCCGGAAGAGGTAAAGCACCGCGGAGATCAGGGTCCCCGAGTGTGCGATACCGACCCAGAACACGAAGGTCGTGATGTAGGCGCCCCAGCCCACCGGGTTCATCAGCCCCGACATCCCGATGCCCAGAACGACCTGGACCATCCAGGCGAAGATGCCGATGCCGAGGACGGCGAGCACCAGCAGGAAGAGCGTGATGTAGCCCTTCCCGGGTGGCGTCAGCAGCCGGAATACGTCGCGATTGACTTCCTCGAAAGTCGCGACATCCGGATGCGTCTCAGAGCGGAGCTCGGTTGTCATTCTTCCTTATGCCTCCGCCTCTTCCAGCACCACCCGTTTCAGGTAGGTGACGGAAGACTGGGTGTTGATCATCTCGAGTACGCGGTAACCGCGCCCGCTCGCGGCGATGCGCGAGACACGCGAATTGGGATCCCGGACGTTGCCGAACACGATCGCATCGCCGGGGCAGGTCTGCGCACACGCCGGGACGATCTCGCCGTCGACGACCGCGCGCTGCTGCACTCGTGCATTGTTCTGGGCTTCCCGGATCCGCTGCACGCAGTACGTGCACTTCTCCATGACGCCCTTCTCACGCACCGTGACATCGGGGTTGAGCTGCCAGTTCAGCGGCTCCGGCCACTCGGCCGTGAACCAGTTGAACACACGCACCTTGTAAGGGCAGTTGTTCGAGCAGTAGCGCGTGCCGACGCAGCGGTTATAGACCTGCGCATTCAGGCCGTCGGGCGTGTGATACGCCGCGAAGACCGGGCAGACCGGCTCGCATGGAGCATTCGAACAGTGCTGGCAGAGCATCGGCAGGAACGACGTGCGCTCCAGCTCACCCTCTTCCGTACGGTCGAAGTAACGCTCGATGCGGATCCAGTGCATGATGCGCCCCATCGCGACCTGGTCGGGACCGACCACCGCGATGTTGTTTTCCGCGTAACACGCGGTCACGCACGCACTGCAGCCGGTGCAACGCTCGAGGTCGATGGCCATGCCCCAGCGCGGCGCTTCTTCCGTGTATTCGCCCCAGTACATGCCGGGGTGCGGGTAGCCGGCCGGGGATGCATCAACTTCAACCGGCAGCATGCCACCGGCATCCTGCATCTCGTTGACGCGTGCATCCTGCGGGTGAACCTCGCCGTGCCCGCCCTCTTCGTGTTCGCCCGGCGCAGGTGCCTGCACCGCAACACCGGCGATGAGCCCGCGCTCGGTATCCTTTGCGCGCGCCTCATTCAGCGTGATGACCTGCGCGATCCCGCGGTCGTGCTGGTCATCCTGGATGCCGTGCTGCGGCGGACGCGCCCACTTGCCGGTTGGCTCGAGCGCGGCCTTCGCCTGGAACCAGACCAGCCCGCCCGATACTTCATCGGCGATCGGCTGGAGCAGACGCATCGGGTTGACGCCGCGCTCCCGGGCGTAGCGCCCCATCGTCTCGTGGCCCTGCCCGATCTGGATCGCGATCACATCGTCGCGCATGCCCGGGTGCACCCAGACCGGCATCGGCTCCGTCTGGCCGGTTGCCGTGCGCACACGTGCCATGTGACCCGTGTCGAGGCCGAGCCGCTCCGCAGTAGCCGAACTGACTTCGACCCACGAGACCCAGGTGAACTTGCTCACCGGGTCGGGCAGCTCCTGCAGCCACATGCGGTTCGCCGAACGACCGTCGTAGAACCGAATCGACGGATAGACCAGCAGGTGGTACTCGCCATCCCCGTCGAACGTGGTGGCGTCGTAGGTAAACTGCTGGAACGCCGAGGGATTCAGCGCGGGCGCCGCGGCCGCGGCAGCCGTGGTCGTAACCACACCGGCCTTGAGTGCATCGCGCCACCAGTCGTCGAATGCCATGCCGGCACCCGCCGTCGGGTGGACCTCACGCTGCCAGGCACCGCGCAGGTAATCGTAGAAGGTCGGCGCGAGCTGCGGATTCGCGTTCGGCACGACGTTCGGCAGGCTGACCTGACCCTTCGCCGCGACCGAAAGCAGTACGTCCGCGGTCTGCCTGGTATTGAAGACCGGTGACATCACGGGCTGGATGACGCTGCGCACACCGGTTCGCGGGATGTAGTCGCCCCAGCTCTCGAGGAAGTGATGATCGGGCATGACCAGGTGCGCACGTTCGGTCGTCTCGTCCATTACATACGAGAACGAGCCGAGGAAGCCGAGCCCCTCGAGCGCGCGCTGTACGACATCATGCTCCGGCATCGTGAACAGCGGGTTCGGCCCGTGCACGAGCAGTGCGGTGACCTGACCATTCGCGATGTTCTGCATCAGCGCCTGCATCTCGCGGTAGCTGGCCAGGCCGGCGGTGTGGGTCTCCTGCTCGGAGAGCTTCACCGTGCGACCGATGTTGCCGGCCACACTGTTCAGGACCGCAACGGCGATCGCGAGCTGGGTGGCGTTGCGGCTGGTCGACGAGACGCCGGGCCCGACCGCCAGTGAGCGGCCGTTGTTGGCGAAGTCGGCCGCAGCCTGGCGCAGCCGCTCGGGCGAAACCCCTGCGACCTGCGCGAGCTGTGCGACATCGACGCCCTGGAGCATGCCCGCGACCGGACCAGCCTGCGCACCTGCGCTGTCCGCGATCAGACGAGCCATCGCCAGAGCGACCAGGTGTTCGGTACCCGGGCGGATGTTGATCCACTCGTCGGCGTTCATGCCGGTGAGCGACTGGTGCGAACCCACCGCGATCATCCGTCCGCGACGCCCCTGGTTGTAGGCGCGTCCCTGGATGAAGCTCCAGTGGTAGTCGACCGGCGAAACCCAGGTCTCGAGGAAGTCGGCACCGAAGGTGACGACGACATCGGCCTGGGCGAAGTCGTGGACCGGCACGGCGTCGATGCCGAAGAGGCGGCGATTCGCCTCGCGCACCGGCTCCCAGCCGTACGCCTCGTAACGCATCCGGGTGATCCCGAACGCGGCACAGAAGTCGTCGATCAGCCGGTCGAGGGTGCCGGTTTCGTTCTGCGTCAGGAAAACGGTGCGTCCGCGGTGCTGGCCGAGTGCGGCGAGCAGGCGGTTCTCCGCGTCATCCCAGGTGACCCGATCCCAGCTCTCCCCCGCCTTGACCAGCGCCTGCGGGACCCGGTCAGGATCGTAGAGACCGTGCAGCGAGGCCTGACCGCGCGGGCAGAGGCGGCCGTGCGAAATCGGGGAAAGTGGATTGCCCTCCGCCTTGATCGCGCGTCCCTCGCGCGTGCGGATATTCATGCCACAGCCTGCCGGACACTCGCGGCAGGTGGTCCGATACCAGGTCGAGACCCCGGGCACGATGTCCTGGTCGGGCACGACATAAGGGAGCAGGCGGTCCGCCGAGCTCCCGGGGGAGCAGGAGGACAGCACCGCACCACCGGCGCCCGTTACACCCAGGACCTTCAGAAAATCGCGTCTATTTGCCATCAGAACTCCTGGCCCCGGCCCTCGGCCCACGCCCTAGTAATGACATACCGCACAATCGACCCTTGCCTTCCTTTGCTGGTGGCAGTTGATGCACCACCCCATTTCCAGGGAGGAGAACTTGTAGACCTCCTTCATGGTCTCGACCGGGCCGTGACAGTCCTGACACGCAACCTGCGCGTTCACATGGCGCTGGTGCGGGAAATGGACGTGATCCGGAAGGTCGTAGATCCGAACCCAGGGAATGGGCTTCTGCTCCTGCCAGTAGGCCACGAGCTGTTTCACGCCAGGCCGGTCCGCGCGAACCATCGGCACGCCACCGGGTAGATGGCAGCCAGCGCACACGGCAACAGCCGGAATTCCGGCATCGACGGAACGATCCGCACTGGTGTGGCAGTACATACAGGGGATCTTGTTTGTACCGGCGTGAAGATCGTGGGGAAAGGCGATCGGCTGTTCGGGACCACGGCCCTGGCCGAGCGGTCCGCCCATAACCGCAGCTACCGCGGCGGCGGCGACAACCAGCGCGGCGACGATGCCGAGCACGAGCCACTTCGATCTACCCATCACGCACCTGAGAAGTGTGAAAGAACCCACTTGGCTGCTCGCGCGAACGCAGGGTCCGCGGGCGGCGCGGAGCATATCGGACGCGCGCTCTGCGCGCAAGTGATGGGGCTGTGCAGAATTGAATGGGAGCGCTCATGCTGCACATGCAAAAGCAGCGTCATTCGGCGGTCCGCGCGCGCTGCAGAAACGATCGCGCAAACACGCGATTTTCAACGCACGACAACCGCTTGACGCTCGCAGAAGGCAGGACTAGATTGCGCGAGATTCCTAGAGAATTTTTGCATGGGCTGACCTTCGCGCTCCCTGTTATGTGTCGGCGCAGCGCGGCGCCATCTGACAGCCCCGAAACTTGCGCCTGCTTTCCGCTGTGCATCTGGCGCAAGGCTCAACGTCATTATTTGTTGATGTAGCAGGTTCACCCGATCCGACGGCTGGCTTGCCGCTCCGGTTCGACGCGCATTTCCAATGAGGTGACCAATGGCGGATCCGAAGAACAACAGTGCCAGCGGGCAGAAACCGCAGGACCAGCAGATGTTCAGCAATCTGCTGTCCAGCAAGCCCAAGAAGGACAAGGGTGGACCGATGGCGACAGCCGTCTCCATCATCGTCCACGCCGGCTTCATCTCACTGGCCGTATGGCTCAGTGCGAACGTGAAGCAGGTGATCCAGGAAGACAATCCGGTTGCACAACTGATCACCCCGATCGAAGACGAACCCCCGCCGCCGCCTCCGCCGCCGCCGCCGCCGCCGGATCAGCCTCCGCCGGTCCAGGCAGCCGAGGTCGTCGACGTGCCCAAGGGGTTCCAGACCCTCGCCCCGCCGACCTTCGTACCGCCGGACATCCCGCCGCCGTCGACCGGACCGGTCGTCAGCGAGCGCGACTTCAGTGGTGAAGGTGTACGCGGCGGCAAGGCGACCGGTACGGTCACGACCGTCACGGCCGAAGACATCGAGGCGGCACCGACGTTCACGCCGTACACGGTTGCGCCGGCGCTGAAGAACCAGGCCGAAGTCATTCGTGCCATGACGCGCAACTATCCGCCGCTCCTGCGCGACGCGGGCATCGGCGGTACCGTGCTGATGTGGTTCTTCATCGATGAGACGGGCCGCGTCGTGCGGACCCAGTTGAAGGAGAGCAGCGGCCACGCGGCGCTCGACGACGCGGCCGGCAAGGTCGCCGACATCATGGAGTTCACGCCGGCCTTCAACCGCGACCAGAAGGTCCGGGTGTGGGTGGAAGTCCCGATTCAGTTCAAGACGCAGTAAGAGATCGGTCACACGGGCGGGGAGGACCTCCCCGCCATTTACCGCCCAGTGCGGATCAGTCGCCGGAAGTTCCGGCGAGACAGGCAAATCCCCCAACATTTACCGCCGCGCGCCGGACGCGGGGCCGAACACACAACGCGAGGGAGCATAATGGAAGTAACGTTGCAGGAAATGTATGCGCACATGGGGTGGTTCGCGAAGGGGATCGTTCTGACCCTTCTCCTCATGTCGCTTTACACCGCCACAGTCGCCGTTCGGAAGCTGCTTCAGCTCGGCAAGGCGCGGAAGGCCACGCTTCACTTCTCGGAGCCGTTCTCGAAGGCACTCGCAACAGAAGACTTTGCCAAGGCAGAGCAGTTGGTCGACAAGAACCCGAACAGCCACCTCGCTTCGGCGTTCCGCCGTGTCTTCCCGACCCTGAAGTATGCCTCGGAAGACCATTCGCTTTCGGCGGTTGAGGTTTCGTCGGTTCAGCGCATGATCGACCTCAACACGCTCGAGCAGCTTTCCAAGTTCCGCCGCGGTCTGGGCGTTCTGGCGACCGTCGGTGCAACCGCGCCGTTCGTCGGGCTGCTCGGCACCACGATGGGCGTCGTGAAGGCGTTCCAGGGGATGGGCTCGGCCGGTTCGGCCGGCTTCGGCGCAATCGCGGCCGGTATCGCGGAAGCGCTGATCACCACCGCATTCGGTCTGCTCGTCGCAATTCCGGCGGTGTGGCTCTACAACTACTTCATCAACCGCATCGACTACGTCTCGATGGAAGTCACGTACGCGACCAAGGAGTTCATGGACTTCCTGCTCAAGTACGAGGCGCGCCTGGGTGGTTCGGGCAACGTTGGCGCGCTCGATCGCGGGCATGATGCCGCGGCGACCGCACGCTCGCGGATGTCCTGAAGCAGAGCAACCGAGGATTTCACTTGCCGGGCGCGGAATACAGTTTCGTGAACCGTAACGGAGCAGCGGATCGCTCCGCGCCCGGCTGGCGTTAAAAGGTGATCAATGTCCGACGAACATGATGTAAAAGACACGAACGTGATGGGTGAGATCAACGTCACACCGCTGGTGGACGTGATGCTCGTGCTGCTCATCATCTTCATGATCCTGACGCCTGCGCTGCTCCAGGGCTTTGCCGCCCAAATGCCGGAAGGCGTGCACATGAAGGCACGCAAGGATGATCCGGAGCGGACCCAGTTGGGCGTCGACATTCAGGGCAACTACTACATCAACAAGACGCTGGTCCCGAACAAGGCGGATGTGCTGCCGATGCTCGAGGCCGAGTTCAAGCGTCACCCTGATGACAAGGTGCTGTTCGTGAAGGCCGACCAGAACCTCAGCTATGGCGAGATGCTGAAGGTGATGGAGATGGCGAAGAAGGCGGGCGCCTTTGTGATCGCGGCGATCGCGGAGTGCAAAGCGGGCGCGAAGTGCACCGAAGAGGTGACGATCGACGCGCCTGTCGGGGGCGGCCAGCAGTAATCAGGCGCACGACTGCAGTCGCAGGCATCAACTAACGATTCAAGACGTAAGGAGAGGCCATGGGCATCTCAATGGGGAAGGGCGGCGGCAGCGAAGTCGCCGACATCAACATGACCCCCATGATCGACGTGCTGCTGGTGCTGCTGGTGATCTTCATCATCGTGCAGATGAATCTGCAGCGTTCGTTCGACATTCAGTTGCCGGTTGATACCAACGACCCGGTAGCCGACTCGAATCCGAACAACATCATCATGGAGATCGATGCGAACGGGGCGGTCTCGATCAACACGCAGGCAGTGCAGGCCAGCGCGCTGGAAGCACGACTGCGTGAGATCTACGATCCGCGGCCGGACAAGATCATCTTCGTTAAGGCGGACCCGCGGGTGAAGTACCAGCAGGTCATTGCGGCGATTGACGCAGCGCGTGCAGCAGGCGTGCTGGTGGTCGGCGCAGTGCTTCCGCCGCCAACCGCGGCTGTGGCGGGCAGCTAAACCGGCTCGTCGACAGTCTGTACAGGAAAAGGCGTCCTGCCGTGATCGGCGGGGCGCCTTTTTGTTGTTTCTCACGGGTGCGGCTGCGAACACTCCTTGACGACTGCACCCAAGCGTCCCCAGAATGCGGAGCAATTCCAACCTCTGCAGGAATCCCCAGGAAACAGGATCAACCGATGAAGCGTGCCAGAACGAACGGAGGCGCCCCATGCTGAGCGCATCCCGGTGGGTGTTCGCGTCCGTGATCCAGGAAGTGCATCGTGGCGGTGAGGCGGCTCTCGTCCTGCCGGATTTCCGGACGGCTGAATTTCTCGGCATGACCGGCCAGTCGCTGCTGACGCTCGGGCTGCTGGTCTGCCTGGTCGGACTGGGATTCGGGCTGTGGATCTACCGGCAGTTGAAGGGGATGCCCGCGCACCGGTCGATGCGGGAGATTTCCGAACTGATCTACGAAACCTGCAAGACCTACCTGGTCACACAGGGCAAATTCATCGCGATTCTGTGGGCGTTCATCGGTGTGGTGATCGCCTTTTATTTTGGCGTCCTGGTCGACATGGATGCGGGCCGGGTGCTCGTGATCCTGCTCGCGAGCGTAGTCGGCATTCTCGGCAGTGTAGGGGTGGCATGGTTCGGGATCCGGGTGAACACATTCGCGAACTCCCGTACGGCGTTTGCGAGTCTGAAGGGCAGGCCGTTCCCGACCTATTCCATTCCTCTGAAGGCGGGGATGAGCATCGGCACGATGCTGATCAGCGTGGAGCTTGCGCTGATGCTGGTGATCCTGCTCTTTGTCCCGCGCGACCTGGCGGGACCGTGCTTCATCGGCTTTGCGATTGGCGAATCGCTCGGTGCCGCGGCACTGCGGATTGCGGGCGGTATCTTCACGAAGATTGCCGATATCGGGTCGGACCTGATGAAGATCGTCTTTAACATCAAGGAAGACGATGCACGCAATCCAGGCGTGATTGCGGACTGCACGGGCGACAACGCCGGCGATTCGGTCGGTCCGAGTGCGGATGGATTCGAGACCTACGGGGTGACAGGCGTCGCGCTGATCTCCTTCATTCTTCTTGCGGTCACCTCCCCTGCCGTGCAAGTCGAGCTACTGGTGTGGATCTTCGCAATGCGGATCATGATGGTGCTGGCGAGCATCGGCAGCTACTTCGTGAACGAAACGTTCGCGCGTTCGCGCTACGAGAAGGCGACGCGGATGAATTTCGAGGCGCCGCTCACATCGCTTGTGTGGCTGACGTCGATCGTCTCGATCATTCTTACATTTGTCGTTTCGTACCTGCTGATTCCCGGACTGGGCGACGGAACGCTCTGGTGGAAACTCTCGGCGATCATCAGTTGCGGCACACTTGCAGGCGCGGTGATCCCGGAACTGGTGAAGGTCTTCACCTCAACGGAGTCGTCGCACGTTCGCGAGGTGCTGAGCTCGTCGAAGGAGGGCGGCGCCTCGCTGAATATCCTGTCCGGTCTGGTCGCGGGCAACTTCTCGGGCTACTGGATGGGCATGACGATCGTGGCGCTGATGTCGCTGGCCTATTGGGTGAGTACGCTGGGGCTGGCGACGCTGATGGTCGCACCGGCGGTGTTCGCGTTCGGGCTCGTCGCGTTCGGGTTTTTGGGAATGGGCCCGGTCACCATTGCGGTCGACTCGTACGGTCCGGTCACGGACAACGCCCAGTCGGTGTACGAACTCAGCGTAATCGAGAATATTCCCAACATCAACGATGACATCCAGCGCGAGTTCGGGTTCGAACCGAACTTCGACACGGCGAAGCTGTTCCTCGAGGAGAACGACGGTGCCGGCAACACGTTCAAGGCCACGGCGAAGCCCGTCTTGATCGGTACCGCGGTGGTCGGTGCTACCACGATGATCTTTTCGATCATCGTGCTGCTGACCAACGGCCTCACTGCCGACCTCGAGAAGCTCTCGCTGCTGCACTCTCCGTTTCTGCTGGGGCTGATAACGGGCGGTGCCGTGATCTACTGGTTCACGGGCGCGTCGACACAGGCCGTTGTGACGGGGGCGTACCGCGCCGTCGAATTCATCAAACGAAACATCAAGCTGGAAGGCGTCGAGAAGGCGTCCACCGAAGACTCGAAGAAGGTGGTCGAGATCTGCACGCGATACGCGCAGAAGGGGATGTTCAACATCTTCATGACCGTATTTTTTGCGACGCTGGCCTTTGCCTGTCTGGAACCGTTCTTCTTCATCGGCTACCTGATCAGCATAGCGATTTTCGGGCTCTACCAGGCGATCTTCATGGCGAATGCGGGCGGCGCGTGGGACAATGCCAAGAAGCTGGTCGAAGTCGAGTTGCAGGAGAAAGGCACTGACTTACATGCTGCAACCGTGGTTGGCGACACGGTCGGCGATCCGTTCAAGGATACGTCGTCCGTGGCAATGAACCCGGTCATCAAATTCACGACTCTGTTCGGGCTGCTTGCGGTGGAGCTTGCGATCGGGATGTCGCGCGGGCTGAGTGCAACACTGGCGGTGATCTTCTTCGTAATTGCAACTGTTTTTGTGCTTCGTTCGTTCTACGGGATGCGGATCGGCGAAGCGGCGTGAGGCGCTGCGCACGACTGGTTCAGTGAACCTTTCGAATGGCAGGGCCAGCCGCTTTTTCCCGCGACTTCCTGGTGCGACGTTCGTTCCGGGCCACTCCGGCCCGGAACGATTGTCGCTTCAGGAAGTATTCATTGGAGTTGTGACCAGGTGTGTCCCTGTTGCCGACTGATGTGATTGCTACCGGCCAGACCGATCGTGAATAACACCGAACCGCTTCTGCAGCATCTGTTCTACGCACGCCCGCCCGAGGGTGGTGGCGAACGTACGGAGAAGTGGGCGGGTTTTGTGACCTCGGTGGTCGGGCATGCGTTGCTCATCCTGCTCATCATCTGGGCGGGCAACAGCCATGGCGACCTCGATGTGGCGGCCGACCTCGGCACAGGCGACGGGATCGGTGCAGGGCTGGCCGGTGGTGGCGGCGGTGGCGGGACGGAGTACACGCTGCTGATCATGCCACCGGAAGCCGCCGCCGCACCTGCTCCTGACCGGCTGGAGAATCCGGAGCCTGAAGTCGAGGTGGTGCCTCCGCCGGCGATCGAACCCGTCCCGGTACCGGAACCTGTGATCACGCCAGTTATCCCAACCACCGTGCTCGCGCAACTCGATACGTTGCCGGCGGCGCCTCCGGTCACCCCGACTGGGGGGAGCGGTGGAGGAGTGGGTACCGGGACCGGATCCGGAACAGGGAGTGGAACGGGACCGGGCTCCGGCGGCGGGAGCGGTGGAGGTTCTGGTGGCGGGATCGGCTCCGGCATCGGGCCGGGCAGCGGCCGTGGCAACATCATGAGTCCGTATGCCGAGGCCCTGCTGCTGCCGCCGCCCGCTCCGGGACACATGCGCGGCAAGACCGTCTTCCTGACACTCTCGATCGACGAGAAGGGCGTTGTGCGCGATGTGGAGTTCGCATCGACGGGCGACAGGAAGTTCGATGGCGCCCTGAAGAAGACGGCGATGGGCTGGCGCTTCCGGCCCGCGCGTAACGCCGCGAACGAGCCGGTCGCGAGCCGATTCGAGTACTCAGTCACGTTCTGACGTGATCCACCCAGGCAGGAGCACGGGGGGTCCGCCACCACTCCTGCTGAGCTTCGGGACCGATCGCATCATTTTCGGAAGTCGAATTTCCGACCCTCGCCTTTCATTTTCCCCGCAGTAGTTTCGTGCTCTGATCGCGCGGCACCTATCCCCGGTGCATTCAGTCAAACGTGGTCGTCGACTAGAGAGCACAGGTCTGAATCCGGATGACCGCTGTAACACCACCCAGTCCCTCCGTTACCGGCGAGGCCAGCCGGAATTACCAGTTGCTGCTGTCCCTGGGCGCGCTGGGCGTTGTTTATGGCGACATCGGGACCAGCCCGCTGTACGCGCTGCGCGAATGCTTCTTCGGGCCGCACGGCATTGAGGCCACGCGCGCGAACGTCTTCGGCGTCCTCTCGCTGATCTTCTGGTCGCTGATTCTTGTCATATCCATCAAGTATCTCGTGTTTGTCATGCGTGCGGACAACCGTGGGGAAGGCGGGATCCTCGCGCTGATGTCGCTGCTGCGGCCGATCGGTTCTCCCGGTGCAGGCCGAAGCCGCTCGCTGCTGATCGCACTCGGGCTGTTCGGTGCCGCACTGCTCTACGGTGACGGCGTGATTACCCCGGCGATCACGGTGCTGAGCGCGATTGAAGGCCTCGAGATCGCGGTCCCCGGCATCTCGCACTGGGTCGTGCCGATCACGGTGATCATCATCATTTCGCTGTTCATGCTCCAGCGGCACGGAACTGCGGGTATCGGGCGGATCTTCGGACCCCTGATGCTGGTGTGGTTCGCGGCGATCGGCGCGCTCGGCGGGTATCGACTGCTGAGCGCACCCGAAGTTCTGGCGGCAATGCTGCCGCATCACGGGCTGTTGTTTTTCCTGCGGAACGGGTTCCACGGCTTTGTCGTGCTGGGCAGCGTTGTTCTGGTCGTGACCGGCGGCGAGGCGCTGTACGCTGACATGGGGCACTTCGGAAAACAGCCGATCAAAAACGCCTGGTTTTCAATTGTTCTGCCCGCCCTGCTGCTGAACTACTTCGGGCAGGGCTCGCTGATGCTGACGGATCCTGCGGCGGCGGCGCAGCACACGTTTTTCCGAATGGCTCCGGCATGGGCGCTCGCGCCGCTGATCGTTCTGGCGACGCTGGCCGCATCGGTGGCATCACAGGCGGTCATCTCGGGCGCATTCTCGATCACAAGGCAGGCCGTACAGCTCGGATATTCGCCGCGGCTGGCGATTCGGCACACGTCGGCCCGTGAGATCGGGCAGATCTACATCTCGACGATCAACTGGAGCCTGATGATCGCGACGATCCTGCTGGTGCTGAATTTCAGAACTGCGAGCAATCTGGCGGCCGCATACGGGATTGCAGTGACGAGCACGATGGTCATCACGACCGTTCTGTTCTCGACGCTTGCGCGGGAACGCTGGAAGTGGTCGCTGGGGGCGGTAGTCGCGTTTCAGGCGATCTTCCTGACGATTGACCTTTCGTTTTTCGGAGCGAATGCGACCAAGATCATCCAGGGCGGGTGGGTACCGGTCGTAATCGCGGGCGCGATCTACATCATCATGACGACGTGGAAGCGAGGCCGCGCGATCCTGGCGGAACGACTGACGCAACGGACCATGCCGACGGATCTCTTTCTTGCGGAGGTCGGCCGTCACCCGGAACGGCGAGTCGCAGGAACGGCGATCTTCATGACCGGCAGTGCGCAGGGTGTACCGCCGGCACTCATGCACAACCTGAAGCACAACAAGGTGATCCATGAACAAGTGATCCTGCTCACCGTAGTAACCCGGGAAGTCCCACATGTCGCGCAGTCTGAACGCATCGAAATGGAACCGCTGCAGTCCGGGTTCTATCGGGTGATTGCGTTCTACGGATTCATGGACGAGCCGCGCATGGCCGAGATCATGACGGCGATCCGCGCC
>Ga0182743_1000748_pt1 | contig 36589 bp, 37 predicted proteins | sample eDN3rd30CKraftOP_FD_128522 | JGI IMG/M metagenome (GOLD analysis project Ga0182743, IMG submission 128522) | Enriched Organic Plus compost microbial communities from Emeryville, California, USA - eDNA 3rd pass 30_C Kraft OP (version 2) (version 2) ... | reverse complement strand
GACTTAAATGACCTACGTCGTCACGGATAACTGCATTCGCTGCAAATACATGGATTGTGTCGAGGTTTGCCCCGTCGACTGTTTCTATGAAGGCGAGAACATGCTGGTGATCCACCCGGACGAATGCATCGACTGCGGTGTGTGCGAACCGGAATGCCCGGCCGAGGCCATCAAGCCCGACACCGAGAGCGGCCTGGACAAATGGCTTGAAATCAACACCAAGTACGCCAATGTATGGCCTAACATCACCGAGAAGCGTGACGCCCCGGCGGACGCCAAGGAGATGGACGGGGTGGCGGACAAGTTTGAGAAATATTTCTCAGAGGCACCCGGCGAAGGCGACTGAGTCGCCAAGACGCAAAGGAACGAAAGGGCTTTGAATCCGGGCTTTCGCGCCTGGGTTGAGGCTTTGATTCGTCACTTTTGATTCTGCTGAAAATTTGTGCTATGGTGTTCCCATATGCAGTCAAGCTCGTCACATGACCCGGTGCCGCCAGGCACTGTTTTTTTGCAAGGATCATAGAAGCGTCGCATATCCGGCCGGTCTCGCGGACCCGGAGGGATGTGCTTTCAGACTGCACTGCTCCCGTAACAACGGGAGTTCGGTTGGTTCATAAGTAGGGAACGGACGACCCTGATCGCGCAGGGATTGTCCGTCGCGGCGTCAACTAGGAGTACACCCATGGTTGCCAAGAAGCCCGTCCAGCGGCTCGGTTTCAAGACGGGCGAGTATATCGTCTACCCGGCCCACGGCGTCGGCCTGATCACCTCGATCGATGAGCAGGAGGTTGCGGGGCTGACCCTTGAACTCTTCGTCATTTCGTTCGAGCAGGACAAGCTTACGCTGCGCGTCCCCACCGCCAAGATCAAATCAGTCGGCATGCGCAAGCTCGCCGAAGAAGATGTCGTGAAAAAGGCACTCGACACCGTCACCGGCCGTGCCCGCGTCAAGCGCACCATGTGGTCGCGCCGCGCCCAGGAATACGAGGCCAAGATCAATTCGGGCGACCTGATCGCCATCTCCGAAGTCGTGCGCGACCTCTACCGGTCCGACGACCAGCCGGAACAGTCCTACTCGGAGCGCCAGCTCTTCGAGCAGGCCATGGACCGCATGAGCCGCGAGATCGCCGCCGTCAACAAGCTCACCCTCACCGAGGCCGTGCAGCTGATCGAAAAGAACCTCGCCAAGAGCCCGCGCCGCTCCAAGGCCGACCCGGCCGAGGAAGAGGCCGCATAAGCGGTTCTGGCAGACACGGATTGAAGGGGCCGGCAGCAATGCCGGCCTCTTTTTTTGCGCGGGTGGCGAGTTGCCGCGCCGGTTTGGGCGGAACTTCGGGGGGCGGGTGCCGGGGGCCCGGCGCCGGACCCGGACGGGCTACTGCAGCGTGACGATCTTGTACTTCTGGCCGGCCACCAGCGGGTCGCCGGGGAGGAGGTTGTTGAGGACGTAGAAGAGGTCGGAGCCGCGGGTGAGGCCGCTCATCTGCTGGGCGAGGCTGGCGGCGGTGTCGCCCGGCCGCGCCGTTACCGCCTTGAGGGCGACGCGGCGGATCCCCGACAGGTCGTTGCCGGCGGCGCGGCGGAAGCTCTTGAGGGTTTCCTCGGCGCCCTGGGCGAAGCGCTGGCTGTCCGACTTGGCCGCGAAGATGAAGCGGTAGACCATGCCGTCGAACCGCATCACCGAAACACGGAAACTCCACTGATCGGTGCGGGCCACGCCCGAGGCCATCTCAATGCCGTTGTAGCTCTCGGCCTTGACGCTGGCGGCGTCGAGACCCGCGATCCAGCCGGACTTGAGGTAGTCGACCAGCGAGACGCTGGGCGAGACCTCGGCGCTATCGAAGCGCACGGCCTCCCCGTCCCCGGCCACCCCGACCACGGCATTCTGCGAATTCTGCAGCGTGTAGCCGGCCGGAACGGTGAAGGTGAACTTATTGCCCGGGTGCACGAACTTGCGTCCCACGATCGAGCCCTGGGTGGGGCTCGGCCCGAAGGTCAGCCCGTCGATGCCGGCCATATAGGCGTCCCGGTCCGTCTCGCCCGCCCCCGGCGCACCGAAGGAACCGCGCGCCGTATCGATCGCCTTCTGGATGCGGTCGGGCGTGGAGGGGTGGGAGGAGAGGAAATCGTCGCCCTGGCTGGTATTGCCCGCCGAGAACTTGGCGAAGCGGCTCATCACGCCCAGGAACCGCGACGCCGCATAGGGATCGTAGCCCGCCTTGCCGGCGATCATGATGCCCTCGCGGTCGGCCTCGAGCTCCTGCTGCTGGCTGAACGCGGCCATCGACACCTTGGCGCGCTGCACGGCCTGGTCGGTCTGGGCATTGCCGCCGAAGACCCCGGTGATGACCTTGTCGACGACCTCGGTGGTGCGGGCGCGATTGGTGCGGGCGCGGGCATGGCGCAGGATGACGTGGGCCATCTCGTGGGCCAGCACCGCCGCCAGCTCGCTCGAGTCGCTGGCCAGCGCCAGGATGCCGCGCGTGACGTAGACATAGCCGCCTGGCAGCGCGAAGGCGTTGACCTCCGAGGAATCGAGGATGGTGATGGTGAACTTGGAATTGGGCTGGTTGGCCGCCGTCATCAGCCGCCCGACGATGCGCGCCAGCATGATCTCGGCCGGACGATCCGAATAGATGCCGCCATAAGAGGCGATGATGCGTGGATGCTCGCGCAGCCCGATGACCGCGTCGGACGGGTCGGTGCCGGCGGGAACAGCCACGGCGGGCGCATTGTTCTTGCCCGTCTCGGTGACGCTGATGCGCGATTCAGGGAAGATGGAGGAACAGGCCGCCAGAACCGCGACCGCCGGTAGCAGGACGCCGCCCCGCAGACCAAACAGAACTCGCCGCAAACCAGTCATTGTGTGGCCAAAACCTCAATCTGCTCGGGATGCGTCACGTCGATCCGCGGCCCGTCCCTGTCGTCGATCCATCCCCTGACCCGGATCAGTGCGCCCCCCAGCGCCAGGGGGTCAGGACCGCTTTCGGCGAAAAGCGGCAAAGCCCGCTCGCCGATCACGGCAGTAAAATCCTCTGTCCAGTTGCGGCCGAAGTTGAGATAGACCCGCCCCCGCGCCTTGTCGGCCAAGAGGACACGGCCCTCAACGAGCGCATATTGGCCCTGACGCCGGACCAGTGCGTCAGGCCGCGCCGCCTCAAGCACGCTGTAATAGGGATCGCGCCAGATGCCAAGCCTTCCGGCGCGGGCGCGCCCCTCGGCGGCCAGCAGTGATGCAAGGCAGGCACGATTGTCGGCATAGGAATAGACGCGGGCAAAGCCGGAGGCCACCATCGCCTCCTGCACCCAGAGTTCGCGCGCGCCATCGAGAACGAACATCTGCGCCAGGATGCGCCCGTACCGGTCGGTCTGCGCCCCGCCATAACGCAGCAGCACCGGCTTATCGAGCGCCATGTCGATGAGCCTGGCGCGCGCCTCCTCGCCCATGGGCCAATCCTCAAAGCCCGGCCGGCCCAGGGCAAGCTTGGGGGCCTGCGTGCCCACCAGGCGCACGATCAGGCCATTATCGAGGTGTACGGTATCGCCATCGGTGACTTCGGTGACGCGGCCGCGCGGCCCGTCGCGCAAGCCCGGACAGCCTTCGGCAGTCGCAGGCAGCGTCATGGCTGCCAGCGCGGCGATGCTGAGAAGACTGGCTTTGAGCAAATCGGGCCCCAATCGAGAGAAGGGCAGGACTTTGCACGCAATTAAGGCAAAAATCATCCGGGATCGCGCCAAAAGTGATCAAGGCTCCGGCATCGCCCGGCGGCGGTTGGGGGATTTGCGCAGGCCCGCCAATCCACTAGACTCCCGCCCCGACCCCGACGGACCTCCCATGCTCGCCGAGACCATCGCCTACGCGACCAGCTATTTCGCCACGCCCGAACCCTTCCGCTCCCATATCAACGAGGCGGTGGGACTGTGGTCGCGTGGCCGCCGCCAGGCGCAGGCCTGGGGCCCCCATGCCGGGGAGACCAGCCGCTCGATCACCGGCCTGATCGAGACGCTCCCCACCCATCGGACCGTCGCGGTGCTGGGTTCTGGCCCGCTCTTCGACGTACCTGTCGAGGCGCTTGCCGCCCGTTTCGAGCGCGTCATCCTGGTCGACCGCGCCCATCTCTCCCCGGCGCGCCGGCGCACCCGCCGCCTCTCCAATGTGCGCCACGACTGGCGCGACCTGTCGACTGCCACCACGGCCGACCCGCTGGGGTTCCTCGTGGCCATCCCCGATCTCGACTGGGTGATCTCGGTCAACCTCGCCTCCCAGCTCGGCGTCGATGCCCCCTTCGGGCAGGAGCGCCGGGTGATCGAAGCGCACCTGGCCGACCTCACGCGCCTCCCCTGCCCGGTGACGGTGGTGACCGACATCTCCTTCCGGACGGTCGATCGCGCCGGGCGCGAGCACGAGCGGTTCGACCTGATGCACGGACACCCCATGCCCGGGCCCGCCCGGACCTGGCACTGGGAGGTGGCCCCCCATGGCGAGGAGAACCGGGTAACCCGGCGCGAGCACGTGGTGGCCTTCTATCCCGACTGGCACGAGGCGAGCCGCCGCAAGCCATGAGCGGGACGCCTTGCTAGGACGCCGATATTTGGACACTCTCGGCGCAAACGGGGGACCCACCAATGCTGCTCGACCGCTATCGCCTGCCGATCGCGATTCTCGCCTTCCTCATCTGGGTGCTGATCACCATCGGCTGGGGCTTCTGGGAGCCGCGCGAGGCGACCGAACTCGCCCGGACCGTCAATGACGCGATCGCCTGGAACATCCTGCTGGCAGGCCTCTTCCTGCTGGCGCTGACCCTGGGCTGCCGCTGGCGCGATATCGGCTTCGGTCCGCCGCGCCCGCTGCGCTCGCTGCTCCTGCTCTGGCTGCCCGCCATCTACCTGGTGCTGTTCGTCTTCGGGGTGACGCTCCTGGGCTGGCCGCCCGGCCATATGCTGGCCTTCCTGGCGGTCAACACGCTCTTCGTGGGATTTTCCGAGGAACTGATGTTCCGTGGCGTGCTGTTCCGGGCGCTGCTGACGCGGGTCTCGATCTGGCCGGCGATCTGGATCAGCGTCGCGCTTTTCGGTGCCGTCCACACGCTCAACGTCTTCGTGACCGGAGACCTGATGATGGCGGCGGCGCAGGCCGTGGCGGCGGCGATGAGCGGGATGCTGTTCATGGCCCTGGTCATCCGCATGGGCTCGATCATCCCGGCCATGATCTTTCATGCCATCTGGGACTTCACCACGCTGAGCCTGGCCAGCAATGTGCCGATGAGCGGCGGCGCGGTGAACCTGACGCCGCTGCAGATGACGCTGCCCGTGCTCTTCGTGCTGCCCAATTTCCTCTATGGGCTCTACCTGCTGCGCGGGGTCGGGCGCGACGCCCGTTGGCAACGCCAGCCGGCGGCCACCGCCGCATAGGAAAAAAGGGCGGGCGCGCCACCCGGCGCCCCGCCCTCCTCATGCGATCTCGGCAGGTGCGGCCCGCTCAGTCGGCGAGCTTGACGTCGTAGGCGCGCGCGATGTCATCGAGCAGCAGATTGGCCGCCAGGTATCCGCCGGCCGTGTTCCAGACCGCATCGTCCACCGGATAGGCCTTGCCGGCCTTGACCACCTCAAGATTCTGCCAGAGCGGCTCTGAGAGCCATTCGGAAGCCTGCTTGTCGGCGGCGCCGTCACCGGTCTCGTAGACGAAGTAGAAGAGGCGATCCCCTTCCATCTCGGGAATGCGCTCCTTGGTCACGTCGTCGGCGAAGGCAGCCTTGTCCTGGGCGGCAGGACGCTTGAAGCCGATCTCCCCGAGGATGAGGCCGGCAAAGGTGTCGTTGTAATAGATGCGGGTAAGGCCCGACATGAAGCGGACGAGCGAGACCTCTTCGTTCTTCTTGTCGCCCAGCGCCTCGCCAAGCGCCTTTTCGCGGGCCGCGAAGGCCTCGAGCGCCGCCTTGCCCTCGGCGCCCTTGCCGGCGGCCTGGGTGTAGAGCTCCATGTTGAGCTTCCAGTCCCCGCGCAGGCGCTCGGCCATCACGGTCGGCGCGATGGCCGAGAGCTGGGAATAGATCTTTTCCTGGCGCGTCTTGTTGCCGATGATGAGATCGGGCTCGAGCGCGGCGACGGCTTCCAGATTGACCGCCGATTCCTCCCCGACCACGGTCACGTCGGCCATCTTGTCGGCGATGTGCTTGTACCAGGGATCGCCCAGCCACGAGCGGACCGCACCGACCGGCGTGATGCCCACCGCCAGCAGCGCCTCGGTGCCCTCATTGGTGAGCACGACGATGCGCTGGGGATGGTCGGGAACGTCGGTGACACCCATGGCGTGGGTGATCTCGACGGCGAAGGCGCCGCCAAGGGTCGCAAGCTGGACGCTCAGCGCGGCGGTCGCGGCAAGGAAGGTTCTGCGAAGCATGGGTCTATTTCCACTTTCGAAGGGTGGGAAGGAAGGTCAGTAGGTGACCCCGTAATTGGCGGCGAGCTGATCGAGCATGATCTCGGCGCAATAGATGCCGCCGCCTGAATTCCAGAACAGCTCGGAGACGCGATAGGCATTGCCGGCCTTGACGGCATCCAGGCTCTGCCAGACCGGGTCCTGCGTCCATTCGGCCAGATTGACCCTGGCCTCGTCATTGTCGTCGTCGGCCGAGAAATAGAAGATGCGGTCGCCCGCCATCTCGGGAATGCGTTCCTTGGTGACCTGCTCGGCGAAATCCATCCTGTCCTGGGCGGGCGGGCGCTTGAACCCGATCTGGTCGAGGATCACCCCGGCGAAGGTATCGCGGTAGTAGATGCGGGTGCGGCCCGGCGAGAAGCGCACGAGCGAGATCTGGTCCTCGACCCTGTCCCCCAGCGCCGCGCGCAGCCTGTCGGTCTTTTCGGCGAAGGCGGCAAGATCCGTCCTGCCCTTTTCGGAGAGCCCGAGCGCATCGGCATAGAACTGGTAGTTCTCCTGCCATTCCCCGCCGATGGTTTCGGTGAAGACGGTCGGCGCGATGGCCGAGAGCTGGTCGTAGATCTTTTCCTGGCGCACCTTTGTGCCCAGGATGAGATCGGGCTGGAGCGCGGCGATGCGCTCCAGATCGACCGCCGACTCGGTGCCGAGCGAGACGGTATCGGCAAGCTGCGCCTCGAGATGCTTGTACCAGGGGTTGCCGTCCCAGGACTGGGCGGCGCCGACCGGCACCACGCCCATGTGCAGCAGCGCCTCGGTGCCCTCATTGGTGAGGATCACCACGCGCTGGGGCGCATCGGGCACCTCGGTGACGCCCATGGCATGGGCGATCTCGCGCGCCACGCCCACCTGCCCGCCCGCGGCCAGGACCATCAACGCCAGGGCGACATGCGCAAAGCCTTTGCCGAACATCCGCACTCCAAACTTGACAACATGGATCAGAAAATGATTGTGGCAAAAAGTCAGATGTTTACCTGACTGTCAATATCAACAAAGAGCTCTCCACTGACCGCCATCGCCTCATCGCCAAGAGCGGCCCCGGCACGCCTTCCCTATCCCTTGCTCTATGCGGGACTGGGCGTGGTGCTGCTCGTGGCCGCCTATGCGAGCCTCACGCTCGGCTACAAGCTCTATTCGCCCGCCGACATCTGGGGCCTGCTGCGCGGCGAGACGGGCCAGGCCCAGATCGTGCTCATGCAGTACCGCGTGCCGCGCGTGGTCATCGCCCCGCTGGTGGGGGCGGCGCTGGGCGTGGCGGGTCTGATGGTCCAGACGCTCTCGCGCAACCGCATCGCCTCGCCCGATACGCTCGGCCTCAATGCCGGAGCCTCGTTCGCCGTGGTGGTGGCGAGCGCCGGGTTCGGCGTCTCCTCGATGCTCGGCCTTTCGGCCGCCGCGGCCACGGGCGCGCTGCTCACGAGCCTCCTCGTCTTCGCCATCGCCGCCGGCTCGGGCGGCCTGTCGCCCATCCGCATCGTCCTCATCGGCGTCACCATCGCCGGACTGTTCTCCGCCCTGGTCGAAGTGGTGCTGACGGTGCGTGAAACCATGCTCGACCAACTGCTGTTCTGGCTGGCCGGCGCAGTGGTCGACCGGCCGCTGACACTGGTCGAGACAGGCGGGCCGATCGTGCTGATCGGCATCGCCATCGCCTTCCTCCTCGCGCCCTCGCTCGATATCCTGCAGACCGACGACCAGACGGCGCGCGGGCTGGGCGTGCCCGTGGCGCTGGTGCGCGCCGGCGCCTTCGCCGCCATCGCGCTGCTCACCGGTGCCTCGGTGGCCATGGCCGGCCCGGTCGGCTTCGTCGGCCTCGTCGTCCCCCATGCGGCGCGCGCCATGGTCGGGCTCAAGCACACCCATCAATTCCTCGCCGCCGGACTCTTCGGCGCCATCTACCTCACGATCACCGACGTGGTGGCGCGCTTCGTCATCTACCCGCTCGAAGCGCCCGTGGGCGCGGTGACCGCCGTGGTGGGCGGTATCGTGCTGGTGGTGCTGCTGCGGAGGCGCGCCGCATGAGCCAGTCGCTGCTGGCCGCCAACCGGCGCGCCTATTTCTTCGTCGGCCTCTTCCTGGCGCTCGCCGTGCTCATGGCCCTGGCCGGCGTCGCCTTCGGCAGTTCCTGGCTTGGCTTCGACCGCATTGTCCAGGTCATCGCGGGCGGCGGCGAAAAGACCGAGCGCCTGATCGTGCTGCAATTGCGCATGCCGCGCGTGGTCATCGCCATCCTCGCCGGCGGCGCCATGGCCGTGGCCGGCTACCTGCTCCAGAAGGTGACGCGCAACAGCCTCGCCTCGCCGGGCGTACTGGGCGTCATCGACGGCGCGGCGCTGGGCGTGGTGATTTTCCTCGCGGTCCTCTCGGACGAAAGCAATTCGCTCGTCACCTCCATCGCCTGGCAGCCGGTGGCCGCCATGCTTGGAGCGCTCGCGGCCATCTCGGCGGTCTTCCTGCTGTCGGGGCGCCAGTCGAGTTCGGCCATCCGCCTCCTGCTCTTCGGCATCGCCGTCGCCGCCGTCGCCAAGGCCGGCGTCATGATCCTGATGCTGGTCGGGCCCATCTATCGCACCACCCAGGCGGCGCGCTGGATCGCGGGGGCCGTCAACGAGGTCAACTGGGGCGAAATCCAGATCACCGCCATGGGCCTCGTCCCGGTATTGCTGGTGACCCTCGTCATGGCGCGAAAACTGCCCCCGACCGACCTCGACGAAGTCTCGGCGCGCAGCATCGGGCTCAACCTGCCGGTCTTCCGCATCGTCATCTTCGGCCTCGCTGCGCTCCTGACGGCGCTGGCCGTCTCCTTCGTGGGCGGCGTCGGCTTCATCGGCCTCATGGCCCCGCACATGGCACGCCTCATCGTGGGACGCCCGGTCATTCCCGGGCTTATCGTCAGTTTCCTCCTCGGGGCCATCATGCTGGTGGGCGCCGACTTCATCGTGCGCGTGCTCTTCGCGCCCACCGAAGTGCCGGCCGGGACGGTGACCGCCGTCATCGGCACGCCCTATTTCCTCTACCTCCTCATGCGCAAGGAGCGGACCAATGGCTGATCGCGTCGCGGTCGAGAACTTGACCGTCGCCTATGGGCCGCACCGGGCCGTCGATGGCGTGTCGCTGGGCGTGCCCCAGGGCAGGATCACCGTGCTGGCGGGCCCCAATGGCTGCGGCAAGTCCACGCTGCTGCGCGCCGTCCGGCGCCTGCACGCCGCCCAGTCGGGCCGGGTGCTGCTGGGCGAGACCGACATCGCGCGCCTCAAGGAAAAGGAACTGGCCAGGGAAATCGGCCTCCTGGCGCAAAGCCCCTCGGCCCCCGAGGACATGCGCGTGGAAGAACTGGTGCGCCTGGGCCGCTACCCCCACCAGACCATGATGCAGCCCTGGAGCACCGAGGACGCGGACGCCGTGGAGGCGGCCATGTTCGGCACCGGCGTGGCGCAACTGCGCGACCGGCGCCTGGGTTCGCTCTCGGGCGGCCAGCTCCAGCGCGTCTGGATCGCCATGGTGCTGGCCCAGGAGACCGACGTCATTTGCCTGGACGAGCCGGTCAACCACCTCGACATGGCCCACCAGATCGACTGCCTCGACCTCGTCAGCCGCCTCAACCGCGAGCGCGGCCGCACCGTGGTGCTGGTGCTGCACGACCTCAACCTGGCCGCCCGCTATGCCGACCGCCTGGTGTTCCTCAAGAACGGCAAGATCGTGCGCGCGGGCGCGCCCGAGGAGATGATGGAAGAGGAACTGATCGGAGACGTCTTCGGCATCCGCTGCCGGGTGATCGAGGATCCGGTCCACAACCGCCCCATGTGCATTCCCATGCGCAACACCTCCCCGCGCTTCGCGGTGGAAGCCTAGAGGGGCCGCGCCATGGCGGCCCACGTCTTCTGCACCGACCTGACGCTCGCCCGCGGCGAGCCCATCGAAGGCACCGCGCTCGACCTGCGCCGCGTGCTGCTGCTGGCGGTGCCGCGCGGCCAGTGGCGCCCCAAGCGCAGCGCCACCGGGCTCTCCCCGCTGCTTGAGGCGGCCCAGGCCTACGCCTATTCAAAAAGCGCCTATGCGCTCTTCATGGACAAGGTCGAGGGCCGCGCGGCGCTGCCCCAGCTCATGGCCTTTCCGGAAAACCAGGTGCTCGACGGCGTGGACGAGCAAACCCTGGCCGCCGCCATGCGGCGCTGGGCCGATGGCGGGGAGATCGGCGGGCGAACCGACGAGCGCATCACGATCCTGGTGTGCACCGACAGCCGCACCGACGCCTGCTGCGCCCGCTATGGCTACGCCACCTACAAGGCCCTGGTGGCCCAGGCCGACCCCCAAAAGTTCAACATCGTCCAATGCAACCACCTGGGCGGATGCCGCTTCGCCACCTCGATCTGCGTGCAGCCGCGCGCCGAACGCTATGGACGCCTGCGCCCCGAGGAAGTGCCGCAATTCCTGTCCGCGCTCGAGCGCGGACAGACCTACCTGCCGCTCTCGATGGGGCGGATCGGGCTTAACGAGGCCGAGCAGGCCGCCGACCTCGCCGCCCGCCGCTTCGCGGTGGCGGCAGGGCACGAGGACGGCCCGGTAGAACTGACGCTGGCGGGAGCAGGCGACGCCGACATGCGCTACCGCGCCACCATCGGCACGCTGGCACTCGAGATCGCCCTCGAACGCCGCACCTTCGAGCGCCACGGCCATTGCGACGCGGTGGGCGACCCGCCCCAGATCGTGTCACGCTGGCTGGCAGGCCCCGTGACGCCCATCGGCTCGTGAGGCAACTCTGGCGTCAGGCACTACCGCCCGAGCAGAACGGAAGACTTGAGCAGTCCGCCCATTCGCGCTTCGTCGCCATCGGCAAAGCCGTCCGGGCACTGCGGGGCGACCAACCTTGCCGTGCGCCTGATGCGGTCGCCACCGGCGCTGATGTCCTTGGTTTCGTCCATGGTATAGGCGGTGGCGATGTCGCCGGTGAGCACACCGGTGGTGGTAACTTCGGGCATGCCGGGCACGCCGCAGACGGTGGTATAGGCGTAGCCTTCGGGCGTCTCCTCGAAGCGCTTGCTGGTGCAGGTCTCCCCCGAAATCTGGTCGAAGGCGGAATAGACGGCTTCCGACCGCGCCCCGACGCAAAGCTGGGTCTTGGCGAGCTCGTCCCCGTTCTCTGCCAGATCCGTGAATTCCCACCAGCCGGCCTGGCGCTGCGGCCCGGCGATATGGATCGTCATCATGTCGCCCGTCTCGGAGGTGGCCGAAAGCACTTGCTGGGCGGCGAGTTCGGTCGCGGGCAGCGCGCCGGCCACGATGAGGGCGGCCAGCAGGATTGTGTTGCGGATCATGACTTGACGATCTCCACGCGGCGGTTGAGGGCGCGTCCGCCCTGGGTGTCGTTGGAGGCAACGGGCCTGTCGAAACCGAAGCCCTGCGAAGACAGCCGCCCGGCGGTGACGCCCTGGGAGACGAGGTAAGCCTCGACCGCGGCCGCCCGGCGGGTCGAGAGGTCCTTGTTGAACTCGTCCGAGCCGATATTGTCGGTGTGCCCTTCGAGCGCGATCTTCCAGTCCTCGTGGTCCCGCAGCAATTCGGCAACCTGATCGAGCAACGGATAGGAAGCCGGCTCGATGACGTCCGAGTTGAAGTCGAAATTGACCCCGTCGAGACGGGAGCGCCCAGTGGACTCCAGCTCGTGCCCCAACTGCGAACTCGCCGCCTTCCCGCGCCAGCCCGGAATTGCCGGGCAGTCCCCGATATCGTCGGAGACCTTCTCGGCGCTCCAGAAGCTGTCATAGCCGTATTCGGGGTTGGAATCGTCGGCCCGGCTCAGCACGAACAGGGATTGGTTGCCCGGCGCGAACGCGAAGAGGGCCAGCGAATGCAGGGCCACCGCGCCGTCGTCCTCGTGCTCGATCATCTCGCCCTTGAGCATGCGGCCCTCGACGCCCGCGCCGATCAGACCCGACCGGTAGTCGAAGCACCCGACCACCCGGGTTCCCTCCTGCTTGAGGTGGACCGTGCCCCAGCCGCTCGCGCCGTCATAGGTGCCGCTGACATTGTCGATATGGGCGGTATCGGTCAGGTGCCGGCCATAACCGTGGAACCCGGACATGCCGTAGTTCTCGGCGCCGTAATTGCTGTCGAACGTGAGCCTGATCCACCGTCCGACCGCCTTCTCGGGCAAGGCGAAGCGCTGATCGTCGCGATCCATCTGCAACTCGGTGTCGAGGATCGTCTCGAACCCGTCGTTCATGGACGTGTCCGAGATCTCGACGCTCACCGCTTTCACCGACTTTTCCAGGTTGGACATGCCGCCGGTGTCGAAGGCGAGGCTGTCGATTTCGGTCTGCTCGGGCAGTTCGAGCACATAGACGGCGGCCTTGCCGCCCTCGGCGCGGGTGTCGGTGAAGGCCGTCTCGTCGATGAGCGCATAGGGCGAATAGGCCATGTCGGCATAGTCGGCATCGTCCGGCTTTGCGACGAACCGGGCGCCCGCCGAGAAGGCGAACAGATCCTCGGGCGCGGGCGTTTGCGCCACGGCGGGCGTGGCCATCGGCCCCTGCGCCCAAAGCAGCAGCGAAAGGATCGCCGCTGCGGCAAACGGATTTGCATTTCCCATCTTCGGTCTACTCCTCCCGGAGCCCTTATCGCTTTGTGAGAACATCGCCATCGTCACCAGGTCCTGATGGCGGCCCGGCTCATCGAGAAGCCGTGCCCGCGGGCGGAGGTGCAGGTGAGACCGCTCTTTTCCGACTTGCAGGCAAAGGGCCCCTCGCTCCAGCGGCGCCCATAGGCGAACTTCTGGTCGAGCGAACAGCAGCCCTGCTCGTCGGGATTGTCGGTGCGCTGCGGTCGCCCGTCCCGACCGATGCGAACCGCGACATAGACCGGCTCGACCCGCTCGCAGATCAGCTCAGGCCCGCCATCGGCCGGCTCGTAGACGGAGGTCCCGCCCTCCGGAACGTAGGTGCAGCCGATATTGCCGGACGGCATGGTGAACACGACCAACCCGTCGGCATCGGCCTTCATCGTCTGCATCGGCCCGGCAAGGGCGGTTGGCGCCGCCGCCCATGTGAGCAGCGTGGCCAGCGCCGCCGCAAATAAGACCTTCCCCATCGCCTGCCCGTCACTATCCGGTTGATCGAAACGGCAGGCTGGCCGGAAGGGACCGGACCAACAATCCCCATATGGGGATGGGGTGTGTCAGAGGCTTTCGAAGCGCCGCGCAAAGGCCACCAGCGCCGCGCGGCTGGAGTGGCCCGATTTGAGGAGAATGCTCTTGATCCAGGTCCTGACGCTTTCGCGCGTGTAGCCGCTGACCCTGGCGATCTCATCGGTTTCGGCGCCGCAGATGAGCGGCAGCAGCACGCGCTGCTCGGCCGGGGTGAGGCCGTAAAGCCGGGCGAGCCGGGCTGCCAGCTCGCTGTCGCGCGCACCCTGCTCGATGGCGGCGACGCGCACGACGATGTCGCCGCGTCCGAGGACGTCATGGGCGCTGCCGGCGACCGGCGAAAGGCTCACCATGGCGAGCGGCCGCCCGGCGGCCCCGGTGGTGACCATCTCGCTCGCCATGCCGCGCCCGGCAGAGCCAAGCGCCTTCGCCAATGCCAGCTCTGTGCCGGCGTCGCTGCCCTTGAGCCTGCCGTGAACGACGCGCAGCCCGAGCCCCGGCAGAACCGGAGCCGCCGCCTCACCGCGCATCACCCGCCCGTCGGCTTCCAGCAGGAACATCATGGCACCGGCTTCGCCACGAAAGTCGAAAAGGGCCTCGATGGTTCGTTCGCGAACGGTGCGCGCAAGCCAGACCGAGCGCTGCAATGCCGGGAGCAGGGCCTCGAGCCGGCTCTTGTCGGCATCCGACACGAAACCGCGCCTCTGGTCGCGCTGGAGGGAAAGCGCGACGAAATCGGCGGATTCGCCCGCCAGCAGGGCGCAGGCGAAATACCCGACCCCCGCCGGCCGGGCAAAGCCGCGATAGTAGTCGCTTCCCTCGATATCCTCGCCCGAGAGGATGTCCTGATCGCGCATCACTCCCCTGCCCGCGGCCGGCGAGGCGATGGCGCGTTCGGTCCTCAGGTCCCTCTCGTTCCAGCCCTGCTCGTGGAACCGCCCCAGAACCTCGGCCATGTGATGGGACGCCGTGATGCGTTTGGGGGAAAGGTTGTTGGTCGTCAGCAGCGCCCCGCGACAATCGAAACTGTCGGCCGCGACCTGGAGCGCATCGGGCCACATCTCGGGCAGGACCGCGGCCTCAAAGAACGCGGCGACGATGGAGGCGGCATTGATCTGCATAGGGAGAACCTTGAGAACACTTACCAATCCGGACGTTGATTTATACATCTCCGCCCCGGCTCGACCACATCTTTGCGCGCGCCAGCCGGGCCGGAACCATGACGGGCTTTGCCGATCCACGATTATGTGGCCGCCCGGCTTCCCAGCGCAGCGCCCATTTGCTATTCCCCGCAGAGTGGTCCCGTAGCTCAGCAGGATAGAGCACAGGATTCCTAATCCTGGGGTCACGCGTTCGAATCGCGTCGGGATCACCACTTCTTCGCCCCCTCATCGGTCCTCGACCTGGCCTCCGCTCCGCAAGGCGTGACGCGGCAGACGAAATCGCGCAGTTTTCTCGCGAGGCGGTGTCGAATCGTGCCGGGGCCGCTCGTCGTGTCAGCGAGCGGCTGCCGGGATGGATGGTCGCAGCCAAGCATGGATGGAGCAGGCAAGGATGAAACCGACCATTACCGCCTTCGAAAGATCACCGGACCGCGGCCGCGGGTTGTCGCGCGATACGCGCGTGCGCTGGGCCCTCGAGGAAGTGGGGCAACCCTATGAGGTGCGGCTGGTCTCGTTCGGCGCGCTCAAGGAGCCTGCCCACCGCGCCATCCATCCCTTCGGACAGATCCCCACCTATGAGGACGGCAAAGGCCTCGCCCTCTTCGAGACCGGCGCCATCGTCTTCCATATCGCCCAGACCCACGAGGGGCTGCTGCCCGAGGACCCGCAGGCGCGCGCCCGCGCCGTCACCTGGATGTTCGCCGCGCTCAGCACCATCGAGCCGCCGATCCTCGAGCTGCAAACGGCCAAGTTCGCCGAAGGCCAGAAACCCTGGGCGGCCGAGCGCATGCCGCTGGTCCTCGACCGCATCCGCGACCGGCTGCGCGAGCTCTCGGCGCACCTGGGCGAGGCAGACTGGCTCGACGGAGCCTTCAGCGCAGGCGACCTGATGATGGTCTCGGTCCTGCTCAGGCTGCGTCCCTCGGGCCTGCTCGAAGAGTTTCCCAACCTGGCGGCCTATGTGGCGCGCGGGGAGGCCCGGCCCGCCTACCAGCGCGCCTTCGCCGCCCAGCTCGCCGTCTTCACCGCCGCGGAGGCGGGTTGAACACCCCTGTTCAGGTCGAGCGCCCGGCCCTAGACTGAAGCGAAACGGGGCGTGGGGTGAGCAATGCTCGGCATCGCCGTAGGCCTGATCTCGATCGTTCTCGCCCTGCCGGTGGTGGCGCTGGCGCTTGGGGCCTTCCTCGACCCCACCGGCAGCGCCTTCGCCATGATCGGGGCGATGCTGTGGACCACCTACGGCCCGCACCTGCTCATCGTGGCGCTGTTCGCGCTTCTCCTAGCCACCATCGCCCGTCGCCGGGGCGCCCGGCGAACCGGCGGGCTGGCGCTCGGAGCGGCGGGCATCGCCGTGCTGCTGGCCGGGTTCATCCTGGTGCGCATCGTCGTGGCGGTGCTGGCCGCGGGCGGCACGATCAACCCGATCGCCGCGCTCGCCCTCGGCCCCATGACCGAGCCGCCGCCCGATCTGCTCGAGACGGTGACAAGCGTCGAGGGCAAGGACCTCAAGGCCGCTATCTACAGGCCGAAGGAAGGCTCGGCGCCTGCCCCGGTGCTCGTCTACATCCATGGCGGCGGCTTCATGGCGGGGACCAATACCGAGACCGCAGCCGACCTGCGCTGGTTCGCCGACTGGGGCTGGCTCGTCGTCAGCGTCGACTACCGGGTCTTCGGCCCGAACGAGCCGACCTGGGACAAGGCCCCGCCCGATGCGACCTGCGGACTGGTCTGGGCCGGCGCCAACGCCGCCCGCCTGGGGGGCGACCCCGGCCGCATCGCGCTGCTCGGAGATTCGGCCGGCGGCAACCTGGCGATCAATATCGGTTTTGCCGCCGCCGATGGCCGTGCGGTATCGGGTTGCGGCGGAGAGGTGCCTGTGCCCAGGGCCATCGCCGTGCAATACCCCGCCGTCGATCCGGTCGCCACCTACGAGCGGGGCTTTCCGATACCCGGGTTCGAGCCCTCCATGCTGATGGAGGGCTATGTCGGGGGAACGCCGCAGGACTATCCGGACCGCATCGCGGCCATCGCCTCGGCGAACTTCATCACCCAGCGCGCCCCGCCCACGCTCATCATCGAGCCGGAAAACGACAGCCTGGTGGTGTCGGACGGGGTCTATGGCTTTGCAGACAAGGCGCTGGCCGCCGGGGTGAACCTCGAACTGGTCCGCATCCCCTTCGCCAACCACATCTACAACCAGATCGCCTTCAATTCGCTCGGCAACCAGGCTGGCCGCACCATCCGGCTGCGCTTCCTCGACCAGCACATGCGCTAGCCCAGCGCCTCCAGCTGCGCGAAGACCGCCTGGCGCTGCGCGGCGTCGAGCGCGACGAATGGCGGGCGCACGCGGCACCAGCCTTCATCGCCCGTGCGATGGGCGACCATGGCCTTGATGGTGGGGATCTGCACGTAGCTGTTCGAGAGCGTGCGCAGGGCGACGATGCGCGCCTGGGCCGCCTCGACGAGCTCGGCGGCTTCGGGCTTGTCGAAATTGTCAAAGACGGTGCGCAACTGCGCCCCGACGAGGTTCGAGGTCGCCGTGATGCACCCCGCCCCGCCTTCGCGCAGGAGCGGCAGCATGAAGGGATCAGCCCCCGACAGGATCGAAAGATCGGGGAAAGCGCGCACCAGCGCCTTCATGTGCTCGATATCCCCGCTCGAATCCTTGACCCCAACGAACGTGCCGGGGAATTTCCCGATGAGGGTGGCAATGACCTCGTGCGGGATGGGAATCTGGGCGATCGGAGGGATGTGATAGAGGATGACCTGCAGCCGGTCGTCGGCCACGCCTTCCACGATCCGCGAATAGGCGTCGACGAGGCCCTGGGGAGCCACCCCCTTGTAGTAGAAGGGCGGCAGCATGACCACGGTGCGCACGCCCAGCGAAAGCGCGTGCCGGGTGAGTTCGATGGTTTCGGGAAGCGCGCAGACCCCGGTGCCGGGCAGCAGCTGGCCGGCGGGCACGCCCGAGGCGACGACCGCCTCGAGCATGGCTTTGCGCTCGGCCAGCGAGAAGGAATTGGCCTCCCCGGTCGAGCCGAGCATGGCCACGCCATGACAACCGTCTTCGATGAGGCGCTTCGCATGGGCGGCAAGCTTGCCCAGGTCCGGCGCCAGGTTCTCGTCCACGGGCGTCGCCGCGGCGCAATAGACGCCGGTAATGGTCCGCGCCATCTCAGTTCTCCTCCAAAAGATCGGTTTCAGCCGCGCGAGGCGGCGAGCCTGCGGCCATAGGCGATGGCCTCGAGCATGTTTCCGTGGTCGGCCTTGCCGGTGCCGGCAATGTCGAAGGCGGTGCCGTGATCGACCGACGTGCGGTCGATCGGCAGGCCGAGCGAGACGTTGACGGTGGTATCGAACGCCACCAGCTTCATGGGGATGTGCCCCTGGTCGTGGTACTGCGCCACCACCAGGTCGAACGCCCCGTTATAGGCGCGGAAATAGACGGTGTCGGCCGAGATGGGCCCGTGGGCATCGATACCGAGGGCGCGGGCCTGCTCGACGGCCGGGGCGATGAACTCGACATCCTCGGTGCCGAAGAGGCCGTTTTCGCCGCAATGGGGATTGAGGCCCGCCACCGCGATCCGCGGCCGTTCGTAGCCGACGCGCATCAGATGCTCGTGCCCGGCCTGGATGGTGGCCAGCACCCGCTCGGTGGTGGCGCGTCCGATGGCGTCGCGCAGCGACACGTGGGTGGAAACATGGATGGCCTTGAGGCGCGGCGAGGCCAGCAGCATGAAGGAGGCCTTCGACCCGGTGAGCGCCGCCAGCATGCCGGTATGCCCGTCATACTTGTGCCCGGCCTTGTTGAGCGCTTCCTTGTTGATGGGCGCGGTGACGATGCCGGCCGTCTCGCCCGCTTCGGTCAGGCGCACGGCCCGCTCAATATAGCGGAACGCCGCCTCCCCGCAGCTCGGGTCGAGCCGGCCGAACTCGGCCTTGAGCCCGGGGACATCGACTTCCTCGACGATGACCCCGTGATTGCCCGGCTGGCCGCGCAGGCCCACCGTAAGGGCGCTGCCGACGACCTTCCCCGCCCGTTCGAGCACGGCACGCGAGCCGACCACGACGATGTCGCGCCGTTCCTCGGCTGGAAGGGCCGACAGGGCCGCCATGATGACCTCCGGTCCCACGCCCGCCGGATCCCCCATGGTGATGGCGACAGGTCTGCTTGCGCCGTTGGCTGCCATGAACGTGCCCTCCTCGAATGGCGGGATGCTTGGGGGAGCCTGACGAAGTTGTCAACAAAAATTACAAGTTCCACGACCTGCAATCATGTCGCAGGAGACAACCAATCTGGATTTAAATATATGATTTCGTTTATTTTTCTGAATTGATTCGCGCCAGATTATGCGTAACGGCACCGCAAGTTGATTGACATGTGGACAATTTAGCCTATGGTCCCCGGAAACTGCCGCACGCCCTGTGCGGACGAATGCGGCCAGGGGAGGACACCTGCATGAACTCGGAGGCGATTGCCGCCCAGGCTGGCGGCCCCCTGCTCGACGTCCGCGACCTGACGGTCACCGTACCCGCCCGCGGCGGCGTCGCCACGATCGTGGACGGCGTCTCGTTCCGCGTGGAGCGCGGCGAGGCGTTGGGCGTGGTCGGGGAATCGGGCTGCGGCAAATCCATCACCGCCATGAGCCTGCTCGGCCTGCTGCCGCCGGGCGGCAAGGTTTCCAAAGGTTCGGCCGCGTTCGAGGGCAAGGACCTCTTCCAGCTCAGGGATTCGGCGATGCGCAAGGTGCGCGGCGGCCGCATCAGCGTGGTCTTCCAGGATCCCATGACCTCGCTCAACCCGGTGATGCGGGTGGGCGACCAGATTGCCGAGCCGCTCATGGAGCACCTCGGGCTTTCCAAGGCCGATGCCTGGAAGCGCGCCGGCGAACTGCTGCGCCTGGTCGGCATCCCGGGCGGGGAAACCCGCCTCACCAACTATCCGCACGAACTCTCGGGCGGCATGCGCCAGCGCGTGATGATCGCCATCGGCCTTGCCTGCGAGCCCCCGCTCGTCATCGCAGACGAACCCACCACCGCCCTCGACGTCACCATCCAGGCCCAGATCCTGGACCTGGTGAAGGACCTTCGCGCCCGCCTGGGTATGTCCATTATCTGGATCACTCATGACCTCGCCCTGGTCTCCGGGCTCGTCGACCGCGTGATGGTGCTCTATTCGGGCAAGGTGGTGGAGGAAGCGCCTGTCGATGCGCTCTACGCCAACCCGACCCATCCCTATACCCGCGGGCTTCTCGCCTCGCTGCCGCGCCTCGAGGGCGAGGAAAGCCGGCGCCTGCCCTCGATCGCCGGCACCCCGCCCGACCCGCGCAACCGCCCCGCCGGCTGCCCCTTCGCGCCGCGCTGCGCCATGAAGATCGCGCGCTGCGAGCGCGACATGCCCGAACTGGAAGCCGTGCCCGGCGACGCCGCCGGCCACCGCGCCGCCTGCTGGGTGACCGTCGAGGGCCGCACGGAGGCCGCCGCATGACCACGCTCGATATCGAAACCCCGCGCAAGACGGCCGCCCGGCCGGGCGAGGCCGACGTGCTGCTGCACGTGGAGGGCCTGGCCAAGCACTATCACATCAAGCTGGGGGCCTTCGGCCAGACCGACCAGACCATCCACGCGCTCGACGACTTCTCGGTCGACATCATTCGCGGGGAAACGCTGAGCGTGGTGGGTGAATCGGGGTGCGGCAAGTCCACGGCAGGCTTCGCCATCCTGCACCTGCATACCCCCACGGCCGGCAAGGTGATCTATGACGGCACCGACATCGCCCGGCTGGGCGAGAAGGACCTGCGCCCCTTCCGCCAGAAGCTCCAGGTGGTGTTCCAGGACCCCTATTCGACCCTCAACCCGCGCATGACCGTGGGCGAGGCGCTGGCCGAACCGCTGCTCTTCCACAAGGTGGCCGACAAGTCCGACATCAAGGAACACGTGGCGCGCCTGCTCGCCGATGTCGGGTTGCCGCAGCGCTTCGCGGGCAGCTATCCACACCAGCTTTCCGGCGGCCAGCGCCAGCGCGTCGTCATCGCGCGCGCCCTCGCCTGCCGCCCCGAGTTCCTGGTCTGCGACGAGGCCATCTCGGCGCTCGACGTCTCGGTACAGGCCCAGATCATCAACCTTTTCCAGGACCTGCAGGAACGCTACGGGCTGACCTATCTCTTCATCGCCCACGACCTGGCCGTGGTCCGCCACATCTCGGACCGCGTGGTGGTGATGTATCTGGGCCGCCAGGCCGAACTGGCGCCCAAGGACGAACTCTTCGCCAACCCGCTCCATCCCTATACCCGCGCCCTGCTCTCGGCCGTGCCCGAGCCCGACCCGGTGCGCGAGCGCGAGCGGCAGCGCCAGGTGCTCAAGGGCGACGTGCCCAGCCCCGCCAACCCGCCCACCGGCTGCCGCTTCCATACGCGCTGCCCGGCAGCGGTCGAGCGTTGCAGCCGCGAAGTGCCCGACTGGCGCGAGGCGCTGCCGGCCCATTGGGTTGCCTGTCACCGCGCTCCGGGCGGCCCGGAGCCACTGGCGCCTACCCCATGAGCCTGCTGGTCGGCATGGTGGCCGACGACCTGACCGGAGCCCTCGACGCCACGGCGCCCTTTGCCCAGAGGGGGCTACGCACGACGGTCATCGTTTCGCCCGAGGGACTGGCCGGGCCGCTCCCCGCCGATGCCGAGGTGCTCTGCATCAATACCGCCAGCCGCGAGGTGCCCGAGCCCGAGGCGCGCCGCCGGATGGAGGCAGCCATGGCCGCGCTCCTCCCGCTCGCGCCGGCCATCCTCTTCAAGAAGATCGATTCGCGCCTCAAGGGCCATGTGGGCATCGAAACGCAGGCCATGGCGCAGGCGAGCGGCCGCGGCCGGGTGATCGCAGCCCCCGCCATCCCCGATCTTGGCCGGCTGGTCTACGCGGGCAAGCTCGTCGGGGCGGGTGTACCCGAGCCCATCCCTGTGGCGCCACGCCTCCTGCCGCTGGTTGCCGAAGTGCCCGAAATACCCGACCAGCGCGCGCTCGACGCCATCGGTCGCGCCATCGTGGGGGAGGGATCCTCCTGTCTCGCCGCTGGCGCGCGCGGCCTCGCCCAGGCCATCGCGGCGCGCCTGCCGGCGCGCGCGGCACCACCGGCGCCCCGGCCCCTGCCCCGGCCCTGCCTCATCGCCATCGGCTCGCGCGACCCGATCACGCGCGCGCAGGTGGAAAGAACGCTTGCCGCGCTCGGCCCGAAGCATGTCCGCGCGCCCAACGGGGCAGTGCCGCCCCTGACGTTCGGCCCCGGCCTCACCCTGGTGACCACCGAACCCGGCACGACGACAGAAGCGGGCACGGTGGTCGCTGCGCGCTTTGCCGGAGGGTTGGCCGCCGCCATCGCCGCCCAACCGCCCGCGGCCATGCTCATCAGTGGCGGAGAGACCGCCTATGCGGTATTTGCGCGCCTGGGGGTATCGGCGATCGCGGTGGGGGGCGAAGCGGCGCCCGGCACCCCGTTCGCGACGACCTTGATCGGGGATAGACAAGTTATCATCTTAACGAAATCTGGGGGTTTCGGCGCCCCTGATACGATTTCGCTGCTGGTTCGCCAGCCCCAGGACTTAGACTTAAGTTTAGATTCGCAAGCGGCATCCTAGAACGCGCAATGGCAATAGTGGACGACAAATCGACGGAAGGTGTTCGACAGAAGGCGCTCTTCGCCGATCGTGTCTACCAGCTCCTGTTTTCCAAGATCGCCAATGGCGACTACTCGCCCGACGAAAAGCTTCCCAGTGAAAAGGAACTGGCCGAACAGTTCGACGTAAGCCGTCCTATTGTACGCGAAGCATTGGAGCGCCTGCGGCGCGAAGATCTGATCTATTCGCGCCAGGGCGCCGGCAGTTTCGTGCGCATCAAGACCGAACAGCGCGTGCTCGGCTTCCCGCCGGTGGAGACCATTGCCGATATCCAGCGGTGCTATGAGTTCCGCCTGACAATCGAACCGGACGCCGCTTTCTTTGCCGCCCGGCGCCGCAACGAGGCCGCCATCACCAAGATCGGCCAGGTTGTCGAGATGTTAGGAGACGCGACCCGCCAGCAGCGTCACCGCGAGGATGCCGACTTCGCCTTCCACCTGGCGATCACCGAGGCCTCCAACAACCATTACTACAGCTCGGCCATGCAGGCGCTGCGCACCCATATCGGGGTGGGCATGAAGTTGCACGGGCTGGCGCTGATGGGGCCGTCCTCCGGACTGCAACGCGTGTTCGACGAGCACTACCAGATCTACCAGGCCATCCGCGACGGCGACAGCGAACTGGCGCGCGAGCGCATGCGCCGGCACCTGGAAGGCTCGCGCAACCGGCTCTTCGAAGACCGGATGCTCGATCTCTCACTTTAGGGAACTGGCCCTGTTGGCGCGGCGCGCCAGCATGCTCGCGCTCGCCACCACCGCGGCCAGCATGGCGAAGGTACCCGCTCCCCCCGTCGCCAGCGCCACCGCGCCAACGGCGAAAGGGACGGAGAAGAGGCCGAGCCGGTTGCCCATCTGCCGCATCGACATGGCCGTGCCCCGCGCCCCGCGCGGCGCGATGAAGAGCAGGCCGGCAAGCGTCGCCGTGCCGGCGCTGCCCAGACCGAACCCCACCAGCGGCAGGAACGGAAACATGGCCGCGCTGGGCAGGGGTACGGCGAGAAGCGCCAGTCCCCCGGCAGCCGCGAGCGCGGCAATGCTGGCGAGCCGCCCGCGCCCCAGCCACCGCGACAAGACCCCGTAGGACGCCCGCGAGGCGACCGAAGAGAGCGAGATGACGGCCAGCATCACCCCGATGGTGGCGGCCGGAATGCCGCGCTCGAGCCCGAGCACGGGGAGATAGGTGATCATGAGGTCCTGCGCGGTGGCGCAGATGCTGCCCGCGAGGAGGATGGCCACCAGCCCCGGCGTGCGCACGATGGCCCCTATCGAGGGCAGGGCCTCGAGGCGCGCGGCCTGCGGCCGCAGGCGCAGCGCCAGGAGCGTGGCGACGATGACGAGCGCAATGCCGGTGAAGCAAGCCACGAGATAGAGCTGATGGCCGATGCGCTCGGGATGATCGCTCCCCACCAGGCCAATGACCAGCGGCGCGCAGGCATCGCCCAGCGAAGTGGCGAGCAGGTAGTTGCCCAGGATCGCATCGCGGTGCGGGCGCGTGGAGACCTGCGGCACCACCATCTGCAGACCCGAATAATGCAGGGTCTGGCCGACGCCGAGCAGGGCGATGCCGCCGAAAAGCACCGGAAGCGAGGCCGCGCCGATCGTGAGCGTCAGGACGGCCAGGGCAATGAGGGCGGCGCCGACGAGCATGGTCGGCTTGACCCCGTGCCGGTCGGTCAGGCGCCCGAACCAGACGACGAGGAAGAGCGGCACCACCGCAAAGGCCGCCGCCAGCAGCCCCGCCAGATTGGGATCGAGCCCCAGCGCGATGGCCTGGTAGGTGCTGGCCACGCGCGTGAGCGGCACGGTGAATTGCACGAGGAACGCGGCCAACAGCAAAAGCGCGAGCGGCGCCCGGATGAGCATGCGGCGGGCCATTTGCGGCGCTCTCGGGGGAGGGAGCGGACGGCGCCCGATGGGCGCCGCCCAGGGAGTTCCTTAGGCCGCCGACACCCAGGAGCGCGGGAAGCGCACGAACTTGATGGCGCGGCGGAAATAGGTGTAGGCGACCCCGATGCGGCCGTCCTCGAGCTCGGCGACGGTGGGGTAGGAGAGCTCGAAATTGCGACGCTCGGCCTTGGAGGTGTCGTTGCTCAGCGCCGCGCCCGAACTCACATCGATATTGCGGCGCACCGGCCAGCTGGCCCCGCCATCGGTCGAAATGGCGATGGTCATGGGCGAACGCGGCGTGCCCCAGACCGCCCGGCGCAGCGTGTCGTTGGCCGGATCCTTCTCGCCCACCGGCGGCTTGCCATCATCGATCCCGTCATAGAGCCCGGCGCGGCGATCGCTCGAATCCGCGGCGCTGATGGCGTTGTAGACCAGGGCGATGGCGCCATCCGAAAGCCGGCGCGCCTGGATGGAGGAATTGTTGTTGGGCAACTCGGTCGGCACCGGCTCCGTCCAGGTGCGGCCGTTGTCGGTCGAGCGGCTGATGTAGATGGCGTCGGCATAACGCGAGCGATAGAGCGCGATGAGCTCGCCATTTTGGAGGTCCACGATGTTCATGTGGACCGCGCCCACGCTGCCCGGCACGGCGTATTCGGTCCAGGTCTGGCCCTGGTCGGTCGAAATCTTGACCCCGCTCGTGTCGTTGTGTCCGTGCCATTTCTCGCCCGGCACCGGGTTGCAGTGGAAGACGGGCAGCAGCCAGTCACCATTGGCGAGCACCACCACGGGATTGCGGATGAAGAGCCCTTCCTCGGGGAACGGACTTTCGATCGGCCCCCAGCTCTTTCCGCCATCATGGGAGATGCGGCGGCGCACGATGGAGGTGTCCTGGTTGCCGAAATCCTGGGAGGTGTAAAGCAGCCAGAGATCCCCGTTGGGCGCTTCGAACAGCACCGGATTCTGCTCGCTGCGGGTCGGATCGTCCGAGAGCTTGACCTCCGCCGTCCAGGCATCGGCGCCCTTGGGCAGGCGCGAGAAATAGATCGAGACGTCGGGCTTGCCCTCCTCGGTGCCCGCGAACCAGACGCAGGCGAGATCGCCATTGGAGAGCGGCAGCAGGAACGAGGCATGCGTCTGCTGGGCGTGGGAAGGCAGGAAGCCCTCCTGCCGGTCGCGGTCGTCGGCCGCCGCCTTCAGGATGCCGTCGGTGTTGAGCTCGGCTGTCTCGCCCATTGTGCAGGTTCCTCCTCGGTGTCGTTGCGGCGCAAAATGGACCGAAATGCACAACTTGTAAAGTCGTTACGCAAACGACAAATGGCGGCCTAAAGTGCTATTAATGTAATTAATTCAGACTATTACATCGACGTGAGCAAAAACATGCAGCGCGAGCCTGCGACATTTTTGCCGATGAGTTGACATGTTATCAATTTCTGACAATGATCCCGGCCAGCATCGCAAGACGAGGATGCCTGGGAGGAGACCTATGTCCAAAGATCACGAAATCACTGCATTGAACCGGCGCGCCGTCCTCAAGGGCGGGCTCGGCCTATTCGTCGGCGCCAGCGTGCTCGGCATGCTCAATTCGCCCGCTTTCGCGCAGGAGCAGGTGCTCAAGATCGCCAATGGCGGCTTCGACATGGACTGGTCGCCCCTGCGTGGCGGCGGGCGCGTGCTGCGCTGGCAGTCGTTCTGGTGGGCGACCCCGATGTATTTCGACTCCGAAGGCGCGCTCCAGCCTTACGTCGTCACCAGCTGGGAGCCGAGCGCGGACATGTCCGTCTGGACGTTCAAGCTCGATCCCAACGCCAAGTTCTCGGACGGCTCCAAGATCACCGCGGCGGACCTCAAGGGTTCCTGGGAACTGGCCGCCATGCCCTCGAGCCGCCATGTGCGCATCAACCAGGTGCTGTTCGGCGTGCAGGGCTATGACGAGGTCGTGGGCGGCACCGCCAAGGAAATGCCCGGCATCGTGGCCCAGGACGAGGAAACCCTGGTCGTCACGCTCAAGGCGCCCGATCCGATCTTCTTCATGCGCATCGCCAACGAACTGGTGCCGGTGGTCAAGCCGTCCGAGGCGCGCGACGAGAACGGGGAGGAAGTGCAGGAATGGTACGCGCCCGACATGGGCGGCGTCTCCTCGGGCCCGTTCAAACTGGTCGAAATGAACCTCGACGACGGCTTCCTCGCCTTCGAGCCCAACGAGAACTTCTTCGGCCCCGCACCCAAGCTGACCCGCGTCGAAATCCGCTCGGTCGAAGATCCGGTGACGGCGACCACCCTGCTCCAGAAGGGCGAGTTCCAGGCCCATACCGAGCTCGTGACCTCGACCGTCATCGATGACCTCGGCCCCGAATTCTCGTCCGGCCCGTCCATCCCGACCGGCCAGCACTTCTGGTTCAACGTCAACTCCGAGCCCTTCAACGACGTCAACGTGCGCAAGGCCTTCATCATGGCCGTCGACCGCGCCGCCATGATGCAGGCCTCCTTCCCCAAGGGCCCGCACAAGCAGGCCGATCAGCTCCTGGTCGCCGTGCCCGGCGTCGACCCCGCGTTCGAGCCCTATCCCTACGATCCGGCCCAGGCCAAGGAATTGCTGGCCGCCTCGAGCTATGGCGGGGCAGAGCGCCTGCCGCGCATCGTCATGGTCGGCATCGGCTCGCCCGCCCAGAAGGCGGCGGCCCAGTTCATGGTCGAGCAATGGCGCCAGAACCTGGGCGTCTCGGCGGTCGAACTGCTCGAGCGCCAGGACAACTTCGCTCCCGCCGACGTCCACATCTTCCGCGACGACATCGGCACGCGCGTTCCTGACGCCACCGCGTTCCTGGCCGGCGGCATCCGCACCGGCGGCGGCATCGCGGCCGGCAAGATGAACGGCTATTCCAACCCCGAAGTGGACAAGCTGCTCGACGAAGCCACGGCCCTGCCCGTCGCCGACCCGGAACGCGACGGCAAGGCCCGCCAGGCCCAGAAGCTCTTCCGCGACGACTACGGCTATATCCCCTGGTACTACGAGACCATGTCGCGCTGGGCCCTGCCCAACGTCACCAACATGGACAAGAACCTGGATTGGCAGGTCGTCCATCCCTGGGACGTGACCATCGGTTAACGCCATGCCGGCCGCGGGAGCCTCCCGCCCGCGGCCGGTCCCCTCACTGACGTGAAGGAGGAGGCCGACAATGTTCGTCTACATCATGCGGCGCCTGCTGCTCTGGATTCCCGCCGTGATCCTCGTGCTGCTCGGCGTTTACGCCCTGGCCTTCTACGGCGCGGGCGATCCGATCAAGCTCATCTTCCTGCGACAGCCCGGCGACGTGGCCTTCGACCCCAACCGCATCGAGGCCATCCGGGAATCGGCCGGGCTCAACCGCCCGTTCATCGAGCAGTTCCTGAGCTATGTCTGGAATGTCCTCCACGGCAATTTCGGCAATTCGCTGGTCTCGGGCCGCTCGGTCTGGCGCTCGATCTCGGCCGCCGCCCCGGTCTCCATGCAGATCGGCCTCCTCGCCATCGTCATCACCGCAATCGTCGCCATCCCGCTCGGCGTGCTGGCTGCCCTGCGGCAGAACACGGCCGTCGACTATGCCATCCTCGGCGGCGCCCTCTTCCTCTGGGCCATCCCGGCCTATGTCGCCGGCCCCCTGCTCATGGTCCTGCTGCTCGTGGTCTTTCCGCAGGCCGACATTTCCTACGGCTGGGGCGGCCTCCTCGACGCGCGCATCATCCTGCCGCTCGTCGTCATCTCCTTCCAGCCCATCGCCCTCATCGTGCGCCAGACCCGCGCCGCGGTGATCGAGGTGCTCAGCGAGGATTTCGTGCGCACCGCCCGCGCCAAGGGCCTGCCGGCCCACAAGATCGTCTTCCGCCATATCCTGCGGCCGGTGCTGACCCCGGTCGTCACGCAACTGGGCCTGATCATGATCACGCTTATCAACGGCGCCGTCTTCGTCGAGCTGGTCTTCGGCCTGCCCGGGCTTGGCCGGCTCACCATCCAGTCCCTGCTCAATTCGGACTATCCCATCATCCTGGCCGTCACCCTCATCGCCTCGGTGCTGGTGATGGTCTCCAACCTGCTCGTCGATCTCGCCTATCCACTGCTCGATCCGCGCGCGGCCGCGAGGAGGTCGTGATGACCGCTGAACCCGCCAGCCAGGCCATCGCCGCCGCCGACGAACAGCAGACGAGCCTGTGGGGCGACGCCTGGGCGCGCCTGCGCGCCAACCGGATCGCCATGGCGGGGCTGGTGGTGATCGCCGTCTTCCTCTTCATGGCCATCCTGGGCCCATATCTGACGCCCTACGACTTCCTCAGCCAGAGCCTGGAAGCGCGCAACCAGGGCCCCTCCTTCGCCCATTGGCTGGGCACGGACGAACTGGGCCGCGACGTCTTCAGCCGCATCATCTACGGCGCCCGCACCGCCCTCATCGTGGCGCTGGTGGTGACCGCCATCTCGGTGGCCATCGGGGCGCTGCTCGGCGCCGTCTCGGGCTATTTCGGCGGCTGGATCGACGGCTCGATCATGTGGGTGACGGACCTCTTCATGTCGGTTCCCAACCTGCTGCTGGTGATCGTGGTCAACACCTCGCTCAAGCCGCCCCTGGCCCGCTGGCTCGACGCGCTCTATGCCAGCACGCAGAACCCCTTCTTCCGCTCGACCTCGATCATCGACTTCACCCTGGTCTTCGGCTCGATCGCGCTGGTCACCTGGCCGCCCTATGCGCGCCTCGTGCGCGCCCAGGTCATGTCGATCCGCCAGCGCCCTTACGTGCTTGCCGGCCGCGCCCTCGGCCTGCCGACGGGCCGCATCCTGACCCGCTACATCATCCCCAATTCCATCGGCCCGCTGATCGTGGCCGTGAGCGCGGGGCTGGGCACCGCCATGACCATGGAGAGCGCCTTCTCGTTCCTGGGCATCGGCGTGCAGCCGCCCACCCCGAGCTGGGGCCTGATGATCTCGGACGGGCTGCGCACCTGGCAGCAATACCCCCATCTTCTCGCCGCGCCCGCCGCAACGCTCGCCCTCATCACGGTAGCCTTCAGCTTCGTGGGCGACGGCCTCAACGACGCGCTCAATCCCAAGGGAGCCAAATAATGTCCGCCGGCCTCATTTCCGCGACCAGCGATGGCGCCCCCGCTCCCCTGCCGGTCGAAGGCTGGTCGCGTCCGCTGACCGTGCTGCGTCCGCACCGCATCGAATTCGGCCCCGGCAAGGCGGCCTTTGCCGGCGAATGGGCCGCGGGCCACGGCGTCACGCGCACGCTGGTCATCTGCGACGCCTTCAACGCGGCGCGGGTGGGCCTGCTCGGCATCGAGGGCGAGGTCGTCGTCTTCAGCGAGGTCAAGCCCGAGCCCGACCTGCCCAATCTCGAAAAGCTCCTCGCGGTCGCCCGCGCCGCCGACGCCCAGATGATCGTCGGGTTCGGTGGCGGCAGCGCCATGGACATCGCCAAGCTCGCCGCCGTCATGGTCGACGATACCCGCTCCTTCCATGAGCTGGTCGGGGCCCACAAAGCCGGTCCGCGCCGTACGCGCCTGATCCAGATACCGACCACGGCCGGCACCGGCAGCGAGGCGGGAACGCGCGCGCTCGTCACCGACCCCACCTCGGTCAGCAAGCTCGCCGTCGAATCCAACCACATGCTGGCCGACCTCGCCATCATCGACCCGGCTCTTACCATGACGGTGCCGCCCGCCGTCACCGCCGCCACCGGCATCGACGCCCTGGCCCATTGCGTGGAATCCTTCACCTCCAAGCGCGCCCACCCGATCATCGACATGTATGCGCGCGAAGGCATCGCGCTCGTCGGCAAGTACCTGGCACGCGCCGTTGCCGATGGCGGGGACGTCGAGGCCCGTTCGGGCCTGGCCCTGGCCTCGCTCTATGGCGGGTTCTGCCTGGGGCCGGTCAACACCACCGCCGGGCACGCGGTGTCCTACCCGCTCGGCACCCGCCAGAAGATCGCCCACGGGCTGGCCAATGCCGTGATCTTCCCCCACACGCTGGCCTTCAACGCCCCGCAGGCCCGGCAGAAGACCGCCGAGGTCGCCGAGCTCCTCGGGCTCGATCCGACGCGGCTCCTCGAGAGCGCCCGCGACTTCTGCGCCGGCCTGGGCGTCGAGATGCGCCTCTCCAAGCTGGGCGTGCCCGAGGGCGACCTCGCCATCATGGCCGAGGAAGCCGCCCAGATCCGGCGCCTCCTCGACTTCAACCCGCGCCCGGTGGATAAGGACGACATCCTCGCCATGTACCGCGCCGCCTATTGAGCGGCCCGGGACCGAACGGCAAAGCGCATGAAGGTCACCCCGTTCTCGAACGGCCGAACCTCCAGGCGCTCGAGGCGCGCGAGGGCTGACATTTCGGGGAACATCGGCGTGCCGCCCCCGACGAGCACGGGGATGAAGTAGATCGAGATCTCATCGATCAGCCCCTGTCGCAGGAGGCTCGCGGCCAGCGTCGGGCCCGCCACCCCGATGTCGCCTGGCGCCCCCTTGAGCGCGGCGATGTCCTCGGCGGAGAGGGCATGCACGAGGCGCGTGCGGCTGGTGCCGACCTGGCGCAGCGAGCGCGACACCACGATCTTGTCGGTGCCGCGCCAGACGAGGGAGAAATCGCGTTCCGCCTGGCTCAGGCTGGCATCCTCCCAGAGCGTATCCCACACCGCCATGGTCTCGAACATGCGCCGCCCATAGATGGCGATGGCCTCGCCGGCCTGCTCGCGCTCGGCGAACCGGTGTACTTCCTCGCTGATCTGCCCCCATTCGAACCTGCCATTGACGTCGCTGATATAGCCGTCGAGCGAGGCCATCATGCCGAATTTCAGCTTGCCCATGCCTGCCGTCTCCCCTGCTGCCGGCGCCATGGCTCATATATTTGCCCAAGTTTTCCACCAAGTGCACGGGGCCCGCGCCCGGCTACACTCTTGGTTTACCTCGATCTGGCTAGCTCGGGCGTTCGATGCGCCTTCATGACGAACCGCCCCAACAGCCGAGGATGACCCCGACTATGACCCTTTCAACCCGCGTCCGGCCGCTTGGCCCCGTGCTCGCAGCGACCCTGGTGGCCGCCCTACTGGGCGCGTGTTCGTTCGGTGGCGGCGGTGGCGGCGGCAGCATTGCGCCAGGCCTTGTGGCCCGCATGGATACGCCCGGCGCCACGCTCGACAAGACCGCCTCCCTGGGCATCGTCAACCAGTACCGCGCCACCGCCGGCGCCGGTCCGCTCCGGCTCGACCCGGGCCTGGATGCCACCGCCCAGGCGCTCGCCAACGAATATGCCCGCACCGGCACCGCTCCCAAGACCCCGAGCGGGGCCCGCACCATTCGCGTCAGCGCCGGCTACGCCAATTTCGCCGAAACCTTCTCGGGCTGGCGCAACAGCCCCGACGATGCCCGCGTACTTGCCGACCCCACGCTCGGCCGCGCCGGCCTGGGCGTCGCCTACGACCCCAATTCGGGTTACGGCGTCTACTGGGTGCTCGTCCTTGCCGACTGAGGCCATCGAGACGCTCGACGCCAGGGGGCTCAGATGCCCCCTGCCCGTCCTCAAGGCCGAAAAGCGCCTGGCAGAAATGGCGCCGGGCGCCGTTCTCGCGGTACTGGCGACCGACCCCGTGGCCAAGGTCGACATCCCCCTCTATTGCCTCCAGCAGGGCCACCAATGCGTCCAGTCCATGGAAGGGGACGCATTGCGCTTTCTCATCACCAAGAGCGCGTGATTTTTCGCTGCGGCGGCGGAAACCGGCGCGGCGACTTTTCCGTTTAGGAGCCGGGGGCGTTGCGACGGTCCCGCTCTCGTCGGCCCCGCAAGCGCCCTTCCTTCGAGATAGGAGCACTTGGATGCAACAGAGAAGCAACCTTCACCGCGAAATCGACCGGCTCTTCAACGATTTTTCGCGCGGTTTCGGCGCGCCCGCCCCGCTCGCCGGGCCGGGCGAACAGTTCGGCCTCATGCCCGACATGGACGTGCACGAAGCGGACGGCCGGATCATGCTGACCATGGAACTGCCGGGCGTGGCCGAAAAGGACGTCGACATCACCGTCAACGACAACCTGCTCACCATTTCGGGCGAGAAGCGCTCCGAGACCGAAAACCGGAACGGGAACGCCTATCGTAGCGAGCGCTCGTTCGGCTCTTTCTCGCGCTCCATGAGCCTGCCCTTCCGCATCGAGCCGGACAAGGTCGAAGCGCGTTTCGAGAACGGACTGCTCAGGGTCACGGTGCCGCGTCCGGCCGATGCGGGTCCCCAGACCAAGCGCATCGAGATCAGGCACTGACCCGCTAGGGCCGCGGCCGCGGACGGGGCACGATGGCCCCCAGGTTTGCCGCGGGTTGGGCGGCGATATCGGCAACCGGGGAGAGGCCCTGGACGCCAGCATAGCCCGGACGCGGGCGCGGCAGCGGCACATCGCGGAGCTGGCCGAGATCGGTGGCCGAATAGATACGCCCCTCGATCTCGTCGGTGAGGTAGCTCGGCTTGCCCTTGAGCCCGAGCGGATAGGCCGCCTCGCGTTCGGCGACGTAGGCCTTGGCCTGCTTGCCGCAGAGCAGCGAGCGCATGTCGGCCGGAGCGCCCGCGACATTGGCCACCTGCAGGATCGACTTGCCGGTGCCCGGCAGTGCGCCGGAAAAACCGCGCAGGAAAAGCTCGGCCGTCATCTCGCCGCGCTCGCGCGCCGACGATCCGCCCAGGACCACGGCCATGAGCGAGCGCCCGTTGCGCTCGGCAGTGGCCACGATATTGAGCCCGGAAGCGCAGACGAACCCGGTCTTCATGCCGGTCGTGCCGGCGAAATGGGTGAGCAGGTCGTTATTGGTTTCAAGGTTGGCCTTGCCGAGCTTGACCGCTTCGGTGGCGAAGATGGGCAGGTATTGCGGGTAGAGCTGGCGAATATAGAGCGCGAGCACGGCCAGATCGCGCGCCGAGGTCACCTGCGCCTCCTGATGGAGGCCGTTGGCATTGACGTAGTGGGTATTGGTCAGCCCCAGTTTGATGGCGGTGGCGTTCATTTCGTCCACGAACGTCTTCTCGCTGCCCCCCACCGTCTCGGCGATGGCGACGGCCACGTCATTGGCGGACTTGACCAGCATCACGTAGAGCGCGTCCTGCATGGAGAGCGCCGAGCCGACCTTGAGGCCGGACTTGCTCGGCGCCTGGTTCCAGGCGTGCTGGGAAATGGTCACCGGCGTATCGAGCGCGACGCGTCCCTCGGCAATTGCCTGGAAGGCGACGAAGGCGGTCATCAGCTTGGTGAGGGAAGCTGGGTGCCAGGGAGCGCCGGCATCCTCCTCATAGAGCACCGCCCCGGTATCGATATCGAGGAGGAGCATCGGATTGGCCCAGGCCGGCGACGCCAGGGCCAGGACAGCGAGAGCAAAAGCCAGAACAAGGCGGCGAAGGAGGAGCACGCGATTCCCGAGCGGTAATGGAAAACCCGGGCGCACTCTTATCAGCCGGGCCGCCCCCGCTCAACCTTGGGCGCCCCGATCTGGCGCGGTTGTGAACGCCTCTCAGGTGAGATCGGGCAGGGACGAATTGCGCTTCCAGCGGTGGAAAAGCGTGCGGCGCGGCTCGGGCAGGCGCGCCTCGAGCACCTCGATCCCGGTCATCCGATCAATGCGGAAGTTGCGGTAATCATTGCGCAAAGTGCACCAGGCGAGGAGGATCTGGCGCCCTTCGTAATAGCCCAGCGCCAGCGGATAGATGACCCGCTGCGTGCGCTCGCTTTCCGGGGCCGCATAGGCGATCTCCACCTGACGCTCCTCGCGGATGGCGCGGCGCAGGTCGGCGAGTCGCGTATCGCCCGGCGCCTTCTGGTGCGGCATGGCGAAAAGCCCGATCGATTCCATCTCACCGCGCCGCTCCCCCGGCAGCACCGCGGCGATCTTGGACGTGGCGTCGCGCGCCGCCACCGACATCTCGGCATCCGGGCCGTAGACGATCAGGCGCAGCCCGAGCACCAGCGCCTCGATCTCGGCCTCGTTGAACATCAGGGGCGGCAGCCAGTAATCGGCCTTGAGCTGGAAGCCCAGCCCAGCCTCGCCATCGATGGCCGCGCCCATGCCCTTGAGCGTCTCGATATCGCGATAGAGCGAGCGCAGGGACACGCCCATCTCGTCGGCCAGCACCTGACCGCTCACCGGCCGGCGGCGACGGCGCAGGGACTGCATCAGGGCAAGAAGGCGTTCACTGCGCTTGGCCATGCAAGTTCCGCTGCTGACAAAATCTGGTCGCGCCCCGCCCTAGCCTCTCCCCGACACAACAAAGGAGCGAACACATGACCATCATCGCCACTCTCCTCACCGAAGGTTTCGCCGATTGGGAGACGGCCATGCTCAACGCGGCGGCCAGAGGCTTTTACGGGGTGGAAACACGCTTTGCCAGCCCGGGCGGGCACGCCGTCACCTCCATGGGCGGGCTCAAGGTGCAACCCGAGATGACCTTCGAAACGCTGGACCTGGAAGCGATCGATGCGCTGGTGATCTCGGGCGGCTTGATCTGGAAAACCCCCGACGCCCCCGATATCGGCCAGGCGGTCCGCCAGGCCCACGCCCGGGGCAAGGTGGTCGCCGCTATCTGCGACGGCACGCTGGCTCTGGCACGGACGGGTCTGCTCGACACGGTGGCCCATACCAGCAACGGCGCGGGCTATCTCGATGAAAGCGGCTATGGCGGCGCCGCGCTCTATCGCGACGTGCCCGGCGCCGTGCGTGACCAGCGGGTCGTGACGGCCCCCGCCACCGCGCCGGCCACCTTCATGGCGGCGGTGCTCGCCGAGCTGGGCCGGGCCGACGACCAGCTTGCCTATTATGTCGGCCTCTATGGCGCCGAACACGGGGCCGGCGTCAAACCGGCAGCATGAGCGTCGTCGCGCGGCCGACCGACGCGGAAAACGCGATGTCGGCCGCCGACCGGCCAAGGTGAAGGGTAAAGGTGCCCGCCTCGACCAGCCAGTGGCGGGCCTCCGGGCGATAGAAGGCGAAATCGCGGTCCTTGAGGTCGAACACGATGCGCCGGGTCTCGCCGGGCTCGAGCGCCACCTTGGCGAAGGCCTTGAGCTCCTTGGCGGGACGCTCGAGCGAGGCCTCGTCGTCTCCCACATAGAGCTGGACGACGTCACTGCCGGCGCGCTCGCCGGTATTGGTGAGCCAGACGCTCACCCGCACGCTGGCATCGGCCTCGAAGCCGGAGGCATCCACCTCCGGTTCGGAGAGCGCGAAGCGCGAATAGGAAAGGCCGAAGCCGAACGGAAAGAGCGGTGCGATGCCGGTCTTCTCATAGTGCCGGTAGCCGACGAACAACCCTTCTTCGTAGCGCACCTTGCCATTGAGGCCCGGATAGACCTCGGGGTCCTGGCTGCGGGTCGGGTTGTCGCCCCATTGCACCGGAAAGCTCTGCGGCAGCCGCCCGCCCGGTTCCGCCGTGCCCAGCAAAACGTCGGCAATGGCATTGCCGGCTTCCTGGCCGGGATACCAGGCCTCGATGACGCCGGCGACCTTGTCGAGCCAGGGCATCTCGACCGGCCCGCCGGTCTGGAGCACCACCACGGTCCGCGGATTGGCCGCGGCGACGGCGGCGACGAGTTCGTTCTGGCGGCCAGGCAAGTCGATCGAAGCGAGGTCGCTGCCCTCGGTATCCCATTCCCCGTTGCGGCCCACAAAGACGAGGGCGGTCTCAGCATCGAGCGCGGCGGCGACCGCCTCGGAAATCGCCTCGTCCCCGAGCGGCAGCCCAATGCCGGCGCGCAGGCCCGCGACGGCCAGGGTACGCGCCGGACGCGTGGCGAACTCGATGACCACCTCGTGGCTGCGGCCCCCCTCGAGCATCGCCTCCCCGATCACCTCGTCATTGCCCTCCTCAAAGAAGGTGCGGCCGGGGGTCCAGCCGGTCCAGGAATCGGCCACGAGCCTGCCGTCGATATAGAGGCGAGCGAGGCCGGCACTGAAGAGGCCCACGCGATGGAGCCCGGTCTCCTCGGGCCGATAGGTGCCAGTGAGGCGGGCCGAGAAATTGAGCGGATCGACCTTGCCCTCGGCAATCCGGCCGATCCAGAAGGCCTCGGCATTGGCCTGGGTGCCGTGATGGACCGGTTCGCCCGCCAGCTCGGTGTTGGCAAAGAAGGCCACCGAGAACGTGCCTTCGATAAGCGGCTCGAACCGGTGGTTGGTGGCGCCCGGTGCATAGACCAGGCGTTCGCGCCCCAGCGCATCGACCAGCCCCTGCCAGGGCGAGACGCGATAATGGGCGTTGAGCTGGGCGCTGCCGCCACCCATGATCTGGGCGGTCCGCGCATTGGGGCCG
>Ga0182743_1000743_pt1 | contig 36673 bp, 36 predicted proteins | sample eDN3rd30CKraftOP_FD_128522 | JGI IMG/M metagenome (GOLD analysis project Ga0182743, IMG submission 128522) | Enriched Organic Plus compost microbial communities from Emeryville, California, USA - eDNA 3rd pass 30_C Kraft OP (version 2) (version 2) ... | reverse complement strand
GCGCGGCGCGTCCAGCACGATGCCGCAGAAGCGCAATCCGATTTCCTGCGAGCTGATCCTGGCCTGCGCGAAGACGGTGCGCCAGCACGCGGGGCTGATCCTGGACGGGATGGTGCAGGACTTCGAGCGCGCCACCGGGCCGTGGCACCTGGAGTGGGTCGCCATCCCGGAAAGTTTCGTGCTGGCCGCGGGCGCCTGCCACCAGGCGAATTTCATGCTGGCGGGGCTGGACGTGGATGCGCCGCGCATGCGCCGCAACCTGGACCTGACGGCCGGGCTGATCGTGGCCGAGGCGGTGATGATGGCCGCCGCGCCCACGCTCGGCCGGCAGAAGGCGCACGATGTGGTCTACGGCGCCTGCCGGCAGGCGCTGGAAGGCGGCCGGCTGCTGGCCGACGTGCTGGAAGGCATGCCGGAGATCGCCCAGGCGCTGGGCGGCGGCGAGGCGATCCGCCGCTGCTGCGACCCGGCCAATTACCTGGGCAGCGCGGCGAAGATGGTGGATCTGGTGCTGCAGGAGCGCCAGGCCGCCCCGCGTGCCGCCTGAGGCCAGCCGACCGCCGCACCGTGCGGACGGGTGGGTGCAGGCCGTCGCATCGGCCGCGCAAGCCTCATGACCCGGAAGTCCGGAATCGCAAGTTCGGAATCAAGCAAGTTCAGAGGTTTTCCATGTTTGCTGAAGGCAGTTTCAAGGGCCACCGCATCCTCGTCACCGGCGGCGGCACGGGGCTGGGCAAGGCCATGGCCGGCCGCCTGCTGGAGTTGGGCGCCGGCCTGCACATCTGCGGCCGGCGCCAGTCCGTGCTGGACGAGGCCGCGGCCGAGCTGGCCGGGCGCCACGGCGGCGAGGTGCAGACCCACGTGGTGGACCTGCGCGACGCGCAGGCGGTGGACGCCATGATCGAGGACCTGTGGCAGCGCCACGGGCCGCTGACCGGGCTGGTCAACAACGCGGCAGGCAATTTCATCAGCCGCACCGAGGACCTGTCGCCGCGCGGCTTCGACGCGATTGCCAACACGGTGCTGCACGGCACGTTCTACATGACGCAGGCGGTGGGCAAGCGCTGGATCGCAGGCGGGACGGGAGGCAGCGTGGTCTCCATCGTCACCACCTGGACGCGCACCGGCTCGCCCTACGTGGTGCCGTCGGCCATGTCCAAGTCGGGCATAGACACGATGACCAAGTCGCTGGCGGTGGAGTGGGGCCGCCACGGCATCCGCCTGAACGCCATCGCGCCGGGCATCTTCCCGACCGAGGGGGCGACGGCGCGCCTGCGCCCGGGCGACAATCCCCACGAGCTGGAGCGCGCGGCCAACCCGATGCGCCGGCTGGGCAGGCTGGAGGAGCTGGCCAACCTGTCGGCCTTCCTGCTGGCCGACGGCTGCCAGTGGCTGACCGGCGAGACCATCGCCATCGACGGCGGCCACCATCTGGCCAACGGCGCCTACTTCACGCACTACGCCGACTGGACCGACGCGCAGTGGACCGAGGCGCGCGAGAAGATCCGCGCCCAGACCGCCAAGGACAAGGCCTTGCGCACCGTGGATGCGGGCAAGGCGCCCGGCGAGGGGCAGAACACCTGAGTTGATCGGAGGAAGGACGAGATGGAACGGTTGGAGGAATCCCCGCTTGCCGCCTGGCGGCGCCACCTGGCGCAGGGCAAGCTGGCCTATCAGGTGTCGCCCGACGGCGAGCCGGTTTTCTTTCCGCGGGTGATGGCGCCTCGCACCGGCGCGACCGGCTTGCAGTGGCGCATTTCCGAAGGGCTGGGCACGGTCTACAGCACGACGGTGGTGTACCGGCGCGACGAGGCGCCGCTGAACGTGGCGCTGATCGAGATGGACGAGGGCTTCCGGCTGATGAGCCGGGTGGAAGGCATGGACGCCGAGGCGGTGCGCATCGGCCTGCGCGTGCGCGTGACGGTGCGCGACGCGGACGGCGATGCGCCTTATCCGGTGTTCGAGGCGCTGGAAGACCAGTCCCCCACGGCGGGCAAGGGGGCGGCATGACGACGATGACGCTCAAGCGCGGCGGCGCGGCCGTGGTCGGCGTGGCCGAGTCGGACCTGGGGCAGGTGGCGCCGCACATGACGCCCATCGACCTGATGGCGCAGGCCACCGTGCGCGCGCTGGACGACTGCGGGCTGTCGCTGGCCGACGTGGATGGCGTGTTCGCGGCGACCGCGCAGGCGCGCTTCGCCCCCATGATGCTGACGGAATACCTGGGCATCAACCCCACCTATATCGACGGCACGCAGATCGGCGGCTCGTCCTTCATGGCGCACCTGGCGCACGCCGCGATGGCGCTGCAGGCGGGGCTGTGCAAGGTGGCGCTGATCGCCTACGGCAGCACGCAGCGCTCGGTCTCGCGCGCGCTGGCCTCGCCGCCGGACTACAACCCCTACGAGCATCCCTACCGTCCCTTCCTGCCGGCCAGCGCCTATGCGCTGTCGGCGGCGCGGCACATGCACCAGTACGGCACCACGCGCGAGCAGCTGGCCGAGGTGGCCGTAGCCGCCCGCCTGTGGGCGCAGAAGAACCCGCTGGCCTGGGACCGCGGCCCGCTGACCATCCAGGACGTGCTGGCCGCGCGGATGGTGTCCGCGCCGCTGGGCGTGCGCGACTGCTGCCTGTCGCTGGACGGCGGCGGCGCCATGATCGTCACCACGGCCGAGCGCGCGCGCGACCTGCCGCGGCCGCCGGTGTACGCGCTGGGCATGGGCGAGGCGGTCGGCCACGGCTCGATCTCCAACATGCCGGACCTGACCACGACCGCCGCGGCGGTCTCGGGCCCGCGCGCCTTCGCCATGGCGGGGCTGGGGCCGAAGGACGTGCAGGTGCTGTCGCTGTACGACGCCTTCACGATCTGCCCCATCCTGTTCCTGGAGGACCTGGGCTTCTGCGCCAAGGGCGAGGGCGGGCCCTTCGTGGCCGGCGGCGCGATCGCGCCGGGCGGGAAGCTGGCGGTCAACACCAACGGCGGCGGCCTGTCGTACTGCCACCCGGGCATGTACGGGCTGCTGGGCATGATCGAGTGCGTGCGCCAGGTGCGCGGCGAGGCGGGCGAGCGGCAGATCGCCGGCTGCGACGTCGCGCTGGCGCACGGCAACGGCGGCGTGCTGTCCAGCCAGTGCACGGCCATCTTCGGTTCGCAAGCGGCGCTCTAGCGCGCCGCCGACCTGTCAGAGGAAAGACACATGGGTATGCTTGAAGGACGCGTGGCGATCGTCACGGGAGCAGGGCGCGGCATCGGCCGCGACATCGCGCTGGCCATGGCGGCCGAGGGCGCGCGCGTGGTGGTCAACGACCTGGGCACCGCGCTGTCGGGCGACGGCGCCGACGCGGGCCCCGCCCAGCAGGTGGTCGAGGAAATCCGCGCCGCCGGCGGCCAGGCGGTGGCCAACGGCGCCAGCGTGGCGGACTGGGACTCGGCGCAGTCCATCGTCGCCACCGCGCTGGACAGCTTCGGCCGGCTGGATATCGTCGTCAACAACGCCGGCATCCTGCGCGACAAGATCTTCCACCAGATGTCCATCGAGGACTGGAAGGCGGTGGTGGACGTGCACCTGAACGGCTCCTTCTACGTCTCGCGCGCGGCCGCGCCGCACTTCCGTGCGCAGCAAGGCGGGCGCTTCATTTTCATGACCTCGGCCTCCGGGCTGATCGGCAACCTGGGCCAGGCCAACTACTCGGCCGCCAAGCTGGGGCTGGCCGCGCTGTCCAAGTCGGTGGCGCTGGACATGGCCCGCTACGGCGTGACCTCCAACGCGATCTGCCCCTTCGCCTGGAGCCGGCTGGTCGGCTCCATCCCGACCGAGACGCCCGAGGAAAAGGCCCGGGTGGAGAAGATCAAGCGCATGGAGACCGGCAAGATCGCGCCGCTGGCCGTCTACCTGTCCAGCGAGCAGGCGCAGGACGTCAGCGGGCAGATCTTCGCCGTGCGCGCCAACGAGATCTTCCTGATGAGCCAGAACCGGCCGCTGCGCTCGGTGCACGCCGCCGGCGGCTGGACGCCGCAGACCGTGGCCGAGCACGCCATCCCGGCGCTGCGCGCGAGCTTCTACCAGCTGGACCGCTCGGCCGACGTGTTCAGCTGGGATCCGGTGTAGCGCTGCCCGGGCTGTAGCACCTGGGGCGGGGCGACCGCGGTATGCCGCGTCGACGGGGTGCGCCGCGTCGTCGGGGCGGCGCCGCTCGGGGTAGAGCCGCCGGGCGCCGTCCCACGCCGCGGTCCCCGGCGGCCGTCCGGCGCGACACCGCGGCCCGTTCACGCTACATTTCCGTGCGCGCCGGCCGGCCCGCGCGCCGCCGCCCGCGGCGCGCCGCATCGCCACGCAGGCCGGGGGAGGAAGAGATGACCATAGACTACGACACCCTGCTGAACTACCCGATCGCGCCCGTGCGCCAGCGCTATACGGCGCGCGACACGGCCTTCTACGCCCTGTCGATCGGCTTCGGCAGCGACCCGATGGACGAGCGGCAGCTGCGCTACGTCGAGCCGCGCGGCGGCCTGACCACCTCGCCGTCGATGGCGGTGGTGCTGGGTCACCCCGGCTTCTGGCTGGGCGACCCGGCCACCGGCGTGGACGCGGTGCGGCTGGTGCACGGCGAGCAGGCCTTCACGCTGCACGCGCCGCTGCCGCCCGAGGGCGAGATCGAGGCCACCACCCGCGTGACCGGCATCGTCGACAAGGGGCCCGGCAAGGGCGCGCTGCTCTATAGCGAGAAGCGCATCGTCGACGTCGCCAGCGGCGCGCTGCTGGCGACCACGGCCAGCACCACCTTCCTGCGCGGCGACGGCGGCTTCGGCGGGCCGGCCGGCCCGGTGCGCGCGGCGCATGCGCTGCCGGAAGGCGCGCCCGATCTGGTCGTGGACCTGCCGACGCGGCCGGAGCAGGCGCTCTACTACCGCTTCAACGGCGACGACAACCCGCTGCACTACGACCCCAAGGTGGCCGCCGCGGCGGGCTTTGAGCGCCCCATCCTGCACGGCCTGTGCACGCTCGGCGTGGTCACGCACGCGCTGCTGCGCGGCCTGCTGGACTACGACGCCGGCGCGCTGGGCTCGCTGCAGGCGCGCTTCTCCGCGCCGGTCTTCCCCGGCGAGACCATCCGCACCGAAATCTGGCGCGACGGCTCCTTCCGCGCCCGCGCGGTGGAACGCGACGTGGTCGTGGTCAACAACGGGCTGGTGACGCGGTCATGAGCGCGCCGGGCCGCCCCAAGCGCGAATTCCCCCATGGGGGGACGGCGCGCAGCGCCACGGGGGCGCCATGAGCGCGCCGGGCCGCCCCAAGGAGGCATCATGAGTGCGGCCGCAGCCGCCCCGCAGGGCGGCATCCGCCAGGAGCGCCGCGGCGACGCCGTGGTGCTGTCCATCGACCATGCCGCGCGCCGCAACGCCCTGTCCCTGCCGGTGCGCCAGGCGCTGCTGGCGGCGCTGCGCGAGGCTGACGCCGACCCGTCCGTGCGCGCGGTCGTCATCGCGGGCGAGGGCGCGCACTTCAGCGCCGGCGGCGACCTGAGCACCATGCAGATGAGCGACGTCGCCACGGCGCGCGACCGGCTGGCGCAGTCGCACGAGCTGGTGCGCACCCTGGCCCGGCTGGGCAAGCCGGTGATCGCCGCGGTCGAAGGCTGGGCCGCGGGGGCGGGGCTGTCGCTGGCGCTGGCCTGCGACCTGGTCGTGGGCGCGGAGTCGTCCAACTATGCGGCGAGCTTCGGCAAGGTGGGGCTGATCGGCGACCTGGGCCTGCTGCGCAACCTGCCCGCGCGGGTGGGCGCCGGCCGCGCCCGCCGCATCCTGTTCCACGCCGAGTCCCTGCCGGCCGCCGAGGCGCTGGCCATCGGCCTGATCGACCACCTGGCCCCGGCCGGCCAGGCGCTGGACGAGGCGCTGCGCCAGGCCGCCCGGCTGGCGCAGGTGGCGCCGCTGTCCATCGCCGCCAGCAAGGCGCTGATGGCCGACGGCCTGGACGCGCTGCTGGACCGCGAGCGCGAATTGCAGGCGCTGCTCTTCCTGTCGGCCGACCACGCGGAGGGCAGGGCGGCTTTCCTGGAGAAGCGCCCGCCGCGCTTCCAGGGCAAGTAGAAGCGGTTGCCAGGCGGCGCGCCGGCCTCGGCCTGGCGGCTGCGTAGCGCGCGCCTAGCGCCGGCGGCGGATAGCTTCGCCGCCGTTCAGTCCGCGCGCCGCTGGCGCTTGAGCCGCATCGTGTACTCGAACCTTTCGGATGCGTGGATGCTGATGGTCACCAGCAGCACGCTGTTGTTCGACTCGACGTAGCGGCGCGTGATCTCCAGCGCCGGCGCGCCGGCCTCGGCCTGCAGCGGCTTGGCCATCCGCGCGGGCAGCTCGACCGCGCGGATGGACTGCACGACCTCGGCGATGTGCTTGCCGGCCTTTTCCTCGAGCAGCGAGCCGATGGCGTTGGGATAGCTCTTGACGTGCTTGCGCACGACGTCGGCGTAGCCGGCGTTCACGTACACGTCGGTCCAGCAGATGGGCGGCGTGCGCGGCGCGTCGGTGACTACCCGCAGGCTGGACACCCGCAGCCAGCGCCGCCCGGGCCGGCACTGCAGGCGCGCGGCCAGCTCGTCGTCGGCGACCTCGTTGGCGATCTCCTGCACCCAGCGGTGCGTCTCGGCGGCGTACTGCAGCACGTCGTCGACCGTGGCCAGCGAATGCATGTAGCCGGCCGAGTCCTGCGCCGGCACGCTGGCTTCCACGCGCGTGCCGACGTTGCGCTTGCGCGAGACCAGGCCCAGCTGCTGCAGGTTGGACAGGGCGGTGCGCACCGTCGCCCGGCTGACGCCGAAGCGTTCGGCCAGTTCGATTTCGGTGGGCAGGAGGGTTCCGACCGGGTAGGTCCCGGAGGAGATGGCCTCGGCGAGCGAGCGTGCGACCAATGCGTGCCTGGTTTCCAAATCCGTGCGTCCGTGAAGAGTGGGTGGGCGGAGAAAGTGGGCGGGCAGCTTGCGCTCACCCCGCCGGCGGCGGCCGCTTTCCGTCGGGCCGTCGCGATGGGCATGCAAAAACCGGGTTGACAGGTATAGGTACGAATATATTAATATGTTCGAACATAGGGCTGCGCGCCCATCGCGCCCGGCATCCGCCGGATCGCCGCTGCGCAGCCCTTCCGCAGACGATGAACGCCCCGATGCCCCCTAGCCGGATCTTCCCCACGCTGGCCGACCTGTATGCGCAGCGCGGGCTCGAACTCGGTCCGGGCCAATGGATGGTGGTGGAACAGCCCCGCATAGACCTGTTTGCCGAAGCCTCGGGCGATGACTCCTGGGTGCATACGGACGTCGATCGCGCGGCGCGCGAACTGCCCGGCGGCCGCACCTACGCCCATGGCTATCTCGGCTTGTCGTTGATCACCGCATTATCGCAAAAGCTCTGGCGCGTCGGGAGCCTGAGCCAGGCGCTGCTGTACGGCGTGGACGAATGCCGCTTCCCCGCGCCGGTGCGCGCGGGCGACCGCGTGCGGCTGCGCCAGAAACTGGAGCAGGCCGAATGGCGCGCGCCCAACGCCCTGAAGGTGGGCTGGCGCAGCGTGCTGGAGGTCGAGGGAAGCGACAAGCCGGCCTGCGCCGCGCGGACGATATCCCTCTTGTTCGAACGCATGGATCGAGGTAACGAATGAGCAGCATCACGGCATTCCTGGCCGACCTGGCGGACCGCCACGGGTCGCGCCCGGCCATCATCACCGACCGCGAGACGGTCAGCTTCGCCGGCTTCGCGCAGCGCGTGCGGCGCGCCGCCGAAGGCCTGCGCGCCCTGGGCGTGGGCGCCGGCGACCGCGTGGTGATCTGGCTGCCCAACGTGCCGGCCTGGCTGGAAGCGGCCTGCGCCTGCGCGCGCCTGGGCGCCATCGCAGTCGCCTGCAATACGCGCTTTCGCAGCACCGAGGTGGGCGACATTGTCTCGCGCTCGCGCGCCAAGGCGCTGCTGCTGTGGCCGGACTTCAAGCACATCCCCTTCCTGGGCATCCTGGGCGAGGTCCCGGCCGAGCAACTGGCGAACCTGGAAACCATCGTGCTGTACCGGCCCGGGGGCGACGCGGCGCAGGGTGGCGGGAGGGATGCCGCCGCGCAGGCCGGCCCGGCCGCGGCGGTGTTCCAGGGACGCAAGGTGGTGGACTATGCCGCGCTGGCGGGCGGCAATGGCGATGGCAACGTCGATGGCAGCGGCAACGCCGCCGGCAATGCCGGCAACGGCCGCGCGCCTGCCGGGCGCAGCGCCGACCCGCTGGCCGACGTGCCCGACCCGTCCGACGACACCGGCTTCCTGTGCTTCCTGACTTCCGGCACCACCAGCCGGCCCAAGTTCCCGCTGCATTCCCAGGCAGCCATTGTCCAGCACGCGCACGACGTGGCCGACGCCCAGGGCTACCGGCAGCCCGGCGTGCGGGTGCTGACCATGAACCCGCTGTGCGGCGTGCTGGGCTTCAACCAGGCGCTGGCTGCCCTGGCCGCGGGCGCGCCGCAGGTCCTGCCCACGCACTTCGACGCCGCCGCCATCGCCGAGCTGATCCCGCGCGAGCGCATCACCCACGCGCTGGGCATCGACGAGGCCTTCCTGCGCATCTTCGACCGCGTGCCCGCGCAGCGGCCCTTCCCGACGCTGCGGCTGATCGGCTCGGGCTCCTACAACGGCGACTTCGCCGCCTTCGTGCAGTCGGCCGACGCGCGCGGCATCACTACCGTGGGCATCTATGGCATGAGCGAGATCGGCGCGGTGTATTCCTGCCAGCGCGCCGACGCCGAGCCCGCCAGGCGCGCCGTCGCCGGCGGCTATCCCGTCAGCGCCGACGGCCGCGTGCGCGCGCGCGACCCCGAGACCGGCCGGCTGCTGCCGCACGGCGAGGCGGGCGAGCTGGAATTCGCCGGCCCCAGCCGCATGATCGGCTACCTGGACGACCCGGCCGCCACGGCCAAGGCGCTGACCGAAGACGGCTACGTGCGCTCGGGCGACATCGGCCGCACGCACGAGGACGGCAGCTACAGCTTCATCTCGCGCATGGGCGACGCCCTGCGCCTGAGCGGCTTCCTGGTCAGCCCGCTGGAGATCGCCGGCGTGCTGGAAGCGCACGAGTCGGTGGCGCGCTGCCAGGTGGTCGGCTGCATGGTCGGCGTGTCCCAGCGGGCCGTGGCCTTCGTCGTCCCGGCCCGGCCGGGCGGGCTGGACGAGGCCGCGCTGATCGACTGGTGCAAGCAGCGGCTGGCGCCCTTCAAGGCGCCGGTGCGCGTGCTGGCGGTCGACGCCTTCCCGGTGTCGACCGGGCCGAACGGAGAAAAAGTGCAGCTGGGCAAGCTGCGCGACATGGCCGCCGCTGCGGTGGCCTGAGGCGCCGCGCAGCCCGGCGTCCAGGCATCGCGACAGCGCGACATCCAGGCATCTCCACGTCCAGGCATCCAGACATTCCGACATCCCGAAGTCCCCGAATGCGGGACCCGGCGCCGCTTCGGCGCCGGGCCCGAACCCATCACAAGGAGGAGCAATGCAGCCAACAACAACGACGGAACCCGACGACCGCACGCGCCGCAAGGTGCTGGTGGCCAGCGTGGTCGGCACGGCGGTCGAGTGGTACGACTTCAGCATCTACGGCATCGCCGCGGCGCTGGTGCTGGGGCCCCAGTTCTTTCCCAAGCTGTCGGACACGGCGGCGCTGCTGGCCGCCTTCGCCACCTTCGGCGTGGGCTTCGTCGCCCGGCCGCTGGGCGCGGCGCTGTTCGGCCACTACGGCGACCGCATCGGCCGCAAGGCCGGGCTGGTGGCCTCGCTGCTGCTGATGGGCCTGGGCACGCTGCTGATCGGCTGCCTGCCCAACTACGAGCAGATCGGCATCGCCGCGCCCATCCTGCTGGTGGTGCTGCGCTTCATCCAGGGCATAGGCATAGGCGGCGAATGGGGCGGCGCGGCCTCGATGGCCGCCGAATACGCCCCGCCCAAGCGGCGCGGCATGTTCGTCGCCTGGCCTCAGTTCGGCAACCCGGCCGGCCTGCTGCTGGGCAACGCCGCCTTCCTGTTGTGCCGCTACTGGGCGGGCGAGGAGGCCTTCTCCGACTGGGCCTGGCGCATTCCCTTCCTGGCCAGCGCCGTGCTGGTGGTGATCGGCTTCGCGATCCGCTTCTCGCTGGAGGAAACGCCTTCCTTCCGCGACGCCGTGCGCAACCGCAAGGTCGAGCGCGCGCCGCTGATGACGGTGATCCGCGAAACCCCGGGCAAGCTGCTGCTGATCGGCGGCGCCTTCCTGCTGAACAACACCGCCTTCTACATCATCACCACCTACACCATCGCCTACGTCAGGCAGCACGCCGGCGGGGTCGACCCCAACGCGGCGCTGGCCGCCCAGATCGTGGGCGCGGTGGCCCTGTGCGGGGGCATCCTGTTCTTCTCGTGGCTGTCCGACAAGGTGGGCCGCAAGTGGGCCGTGCTGCCGCTGTACGGCGCCTGGATCGTCTGGATCTGGCCGATGTTCTGGCTGCTCAGCTCCGGCTCGACCAACGCCTTCATCGCCGCCGTGGTGGTGGGGACTTTCCTGACCTCGGCCTACGGCCCGCTGGGCGCCTTCCTGCTGGAGCAGTTCGAGACGCGCGTGCGCTACACCGGCGGCGGCGTGGGCATGCAGATCGGCGCCATCTTCGGCGGCGGCATCAGCCCCATGGTGGCGACCCAGCTCAACGCGTCCTACGGCGTGTCGGGCGTGCAGATCTACATCGTGGTGATCGCGGTGATCAGCGGCCTGTGCGTGCTGGCCCTGAAGGACGCGGCGCACGAGTCGATCGAGTCGCTGGAGAACCAGGGCGCATCGGCCGAAGCCCTGCGGTAGTTCCCCGGGGGGGGGGGCGGGCGGTTCCGGGGCCTTGAAACCCGCCGTTGCGCCCCCATATGGCTCAATCGCGTGCGGCGGCCCGCGCCGCGCGGCGGTCCCGTCCAACCCTTCGTTTCGCAACGCACCATGAGCCAGACCGATTCCCCCTCCGCCGAGCAGACCCTGGGCTTCCAGGCCGAGGTGAAGCAGCTGCTTCACCTGATGATCCACTCGCTCTACAGCAACAAGGAAATCTTCCTGCGCGAGCTGGTCTCCAACGCCTCCGACGCCTGCGACAAGCTGCGCTTCGAGGCCATCGACCAGCCCGGCCTGCTGGAGGGCGACGCCGAGCTGGCGATCCGCGTGGACTTCGACCCGGCCGCGCGCACCGTCACCATATCGGACAACGGCATCGGCCTGTCGCGCGAGGAGGCCGTGGCCAACCTGGGCACCATCGCCCGCTCCGGCACGCGCGAATTCTTCGCCAGCCTGACCGGCGACAAGCAGAAGGACGCCCAGCTCATCGGCCAGTTCGGCGTGGGCTTCTATTCCTCCTTCATCGTCGCCGACAAGGTCACGGTGCTCAGCCGCCGCGCCGGCCTGCCCGCAGGCGAGGCCGTGCGCTGGGAGTCCGACGGCCAGGGCGAATTCACCGTCGCCCAGGCCGAGAAGGCCGGCCGCGGCACCGACGTCGTCCTGCACCTGCGCGAGGGCGAGCAGGACCTGGCCGACGGCTGGCGCCTGCGCAGCATCCTGCGCAAGTATTCCGACCATATCTCGCTGCCCATCCTCATGCGCAAGGAGGAATGGGACGCCGACAAGAAAGAGCAGGTCCGCAAGGACGAATGGGAAAGCGTGAACCAGGCCAACGCCCTGTGGACGCGCAGCAAGGCCGACGTCACCGACGAGCAGTACAAGGAGTTCTACAAGCACGTCGCCCACGACTACGACGAGCCGCTGGCCTGGACCCACAACCGCGTCGAGGGCCGCAGCGAATACACCCAGCTGCTCTACGTCCCCAGGCACGCGCCCTTCGACCTGTGGGACCGCGACGCGCGCCGCGGCGTCAAGCTCTACGTCAAGCGCGTCTTCATCATGGACGACGCCGAGCAGCTGCTGCCGTCCTACCTGCGCTTCGTGCGCGGGGTGATAGACAGCGCCGACCTGCCGCTGAACGTCTCGCGCGAGATCCTGCAGGAAAGCCGCGACGTGCGCGCCATCCGCGAAGGCAGCACCAAGCGCGTGCTGTCGCTGCTGGAGGACCTGGCCGAGAATCGCAAGGACGACTACGCCGCCTTCTGGAGCGCCTTCGGCCAGGTCCTGAAGGAAGGCGCGGGCGAGGACCCCGCCAACCAGGAGCGCATCGCCAAGTTGCTGCGCTTCGCCTCCACCCACAACGAGGGCGACGAGCAGACCGTGTCGCTGGCCGACTACCTGGGCCGCATGAAGGAAGGCCAGGACAGGATCTACTACGTCAGCGCCGAGACCCCCGCGGCGGCGCGCAACAGCCCGCACCTGGAGATCTTCCGCAAGAAGGGCATCGAGGTGCTGCTGCTGTCGGACCGCGTCGACGAATGGATGCTGTCGCACCTGCGCGAGTTCGACGGCAAGCCGCTGGCCTCGGTGGCCAAGGGCGGGCTGGACCTGGACGCGCTGGCCGACGAGGAAGAAAAGAAGCAGCAGTCCGAAGTGGCCGAGCAGTTCAAGCCGCTGGTCGAGCGCCTGCAGCAGGCGCTGGCCGAGCGCGTCAAGGAAGTGCGCGTGACGCTGCGCCTGGTGGATTCGCCGGCCTGCGTGGTGGTGGGCGAGAACGAGCTCAGCCCGCACCTGCTGCGCATGCTCAAGGCCGCCGGCCAGGAAGCCCCCGAGGCCAGGCCCGTGCTGGAGATCAACCCGCAGCACGCGCTGGTCGCCCGCGTGCGCGAGGCGGACGAGGCCGATTTCGCCGACTGGGCCCAGGTCCTGCTGGACCAGGCCATGCTGGCCGAAGGCGCCCAGCTCGCCGACCCGGCGGCTTTCGTCCGGCGCATGAACGCGCTGCTGCTCAAGGGCTGACGCGGCCCCGGCCCGGCGGCTTGCCGGGCCGGCGCGCACAGTGTGCCCGTCGCCCGGCCCGGCCGCGCCGCCGCCGCGCGATCCCGGCCGGCGCCCGCCGCCGCCTCATTCGCCGAAGAAGGCGAAGCACTCCTCCACCACCGCGTCCGGCATCTCCTCCGCCAGGTAATGCCCGCAGGGCAGGGCCTTGCCCTGGACCTGCGCGGCGTATTCCCGCCACAGCGCCAGCGGATCGAAGCACCTGGCCAGCCCGCCGTGCCCGCCCCACAGCACGCACAGCGGCATCTCCAGCCGCCGCCCGGCCGCCCGGTCGGCGCGGTCCAGCTCCAGGTCCAGCGTGGCGGCCGCCCGGTAGTCCTCGCACATGGCGTGCACCGCCTCGGGGCTGCGCGCGCAGCGCACGTACTCCCGCCACGCCGCCGGGTCGAAGGCCCGCATCCCGGCGTGGCGCCCGCCCATGAAGCGCGCGAGCATGAACTCCGGGTCCGCGCCGATCAGCGTTTCGGGCAGCGGCGCCGGTTGGATCAGGAAGAACCAGTGCCAGTACACCGTGGCGAAGCGCATGTCGCTGCGCTCGTACATGGCCAGGGTGGGGGCGATGTCCAGCACCATCAGGCGGCTCACCGCCTGCGGGTGGTCCAGCGCCAGGCGGTGGGCGACGCGCCCGCCGCGGTCGTGGCCGGCCACCATGAAGCGCTCGTGCCCCAATGCCCGCATCACCGCCAGCGGGTCGGCCGCCATGGCGCGCTTGGCGTACAGGGCCGGGCCCGCGCGGCCCGCCGGCTTGCCCGCGTCGCCGTAGCCGCGCAGGTCGACGGCCACCACCGTGTAGCGCCGCGCCAGCCGGCCGGCCACCTTGTGCCACATGGCGGACGTCTGCGGGAACCCGTGCAGCAGCAGCAGGGGCGGGCCCTGGCCGTGCGCCAGGTAGGGGATGTCCACCGTGCCGGCCAGCGGATCGGCCACCTGCACCACGCCCCGCCGGAAGCCGGGGAAAAGCGCGTTCGCTTGCATCGTCGTCCTCCTTTCCTGTATTCTTGGATACCGGTATACAAGTATACCTAGATGGCGCCCAGGCGGCGCCCAAGCCTGTGGAGACTGAAAGATGACGGATTTTCATTGCGACGTCGCCGTGATCGGCGGCGGGGTGACCGGCGTGGCGGCGGGCATCGCCGCGGCGCGCCAGGGCGCCAAAACCATACTGCTGGAGCCGCGCCCCTTCGTGGGCGGCAACGCCACCACCGGCCTGTGCCTGCACAACTACATTTCCCGCTACGGCCGCCAGGTGGTGTTCGGCCTGGCGCAGGAAATCGTCGACGAGCTGATCGCCATGGGCGGGGCGGTGGGCCACGTGCCCTATGAAGGCTTCGCCAGCGCGGTGACGCCCGTGGACGGCAACTACTTCCGCATCAAGACGACGGAAATGCTGGCCCGTGCCGGCGCCCAGGTGCTGTACGGCGCCACCGTGGTGGACGTGCAGAAGCGCGGCCGGCGCATCGAAAGCCTGCGCTTCGCCGCCAAGGGCGGCCTGCACACGCTGACCGCGCCCAACATCATCGACGCCACCGGCGACGGCGACGTGGCCGCCATGGCGGGCGTGCCCTTCCGCAAGGGCGACGGCCCGAAGCAGCGCATGCAGCCGATCTCCATGATCCTGCACTTCCACAACGTCGACACCCGCCGCATCGCCGCGGAGCTGGGCGAAGTGGCCCCGGCCATGGCCACCCGGCCCGAGGGCGGCGCGCCCATCCCGGTGTACTTCAACGGGTCGTTCTCGCGCTGGAACGAGCAGATCCTGGCCGAGGGCCTGTTCCCCAACACCAACAAGGACAGGCACGTCTTCTTCAACACCGTCTGGGCCGACCAGATCAACGTCAACACCTCCGCCGTGCTGGACCTGGACGGCACCGACCCGCAGCAGCTGTCGCGCGCCACGGTGGACCTGACCCGGCAGTGCGCCCGCATCGGCGAGTTCCTGAAGAAGCACGTGCCCGGCTTCGAGGGCGGCTACTACGTGCCGGCGGCCATCCCGGGCGTGCGCGAATCGCGCAACATCGACGGGCGCTACCAGCTCACCGACGAGGACGTGCTGGAAGGCCGCAAGTTCGAGGACACCGTCGGCCAGGTCTGCTTCCCGGTCGACATCCACGCCCCCGAAAGCAGCCAGGCGATCTTCCACCAGATCGGCGGGGATGGCGCTTTCGACATCCCGTATCGTACGATGCTGCCCGCGGATCTCGACAACCTGGTGGTGGCCGGGCGCTGCGTGTCGGCCACCCACGTCGCCCACGGCGCCACGCGCAACATGGCGCCCTGCCTGGTGATGGGCGAGGCGGCCGGCGTCGCGGCGGCCCTGGCCAGCCGGGAGGACGGCCTGGCCGGCAAGCTGGACGTGCGCGATCTGCAGGACGAACTCCTTCGCAACCACGTTTTCCTGGGCGACGCCTTCGCCCCCCAAACCGAAAGAAATGTTTAGCGCCAATGCATTCGATCCTCTCTGGGTAAGCGTCGCGGAACCCCTGCGGCGCAGGATCGTGGAGGGCGACATCCCTCCCGGCCGGCAGCTCTCGGAAAATCAGCTGGCGCAGGAGTTCAACGTCAGCCGCACGCCGGTGCGCGAAGCGCTGCGCATCCTGATCGAGGAAGGCCTGGTGGAAATGCTGCCCGGCCGCAAGGTCAGGGTCGCCGTGCCGGACCCGGTCGACGTGCGGGAGATCTACGAGGTCCGCTGGCTGCTGGAGGCCGAGGCGCTGCGGCGCCTGGCCGCCGACCCGGAACTGAGCGGCCGCGTCTGCGGCCAGCTCGACCGGTACTGCCTGGAAGGCGACGATGCATTGGCGAAGAAAGACCGACGGGCCCTGGCCGCGGCCAACGAGCGTTTCCATGAAACCCTCGTCGCGTCGCTGGACAATCGCCGGCTGGTCGCCCAGTTCCGCAACGTCTACAACCTGATCTCGCTGTACCGCCACCAGACCCTGCAAAGCGGGCAATGGGGCGCGGAGAGCCACAGGGAACACGCGCAGCTCGTCGAACTGCTGCGCGCGCGGAAGCTGGACGAAGCGCTGGCGCTGCTTGGGCAGCACCTGGACCACGCCCGCCAGATCATGCTGGCGAGCATGCCGAAGCAAACCGGCAGGAAAGACAGCAGCAACTAGCGAACCGACACCCCCGCGAACCGGGAGAACGACCGGCGATGCAACGCCGGGCGCGGGCTGTTTTCGCCTGCACGAGGAGACACAAAATGAACCGCAGCAAGATTCTGCATGCCCTGAACGCGGCCGCGGCCGCCGCCTTGATGACCATCGCGCCCTGGGCCGCCGCGCAGGACTTCCCCAGCCGCCCGGTCACCGTCATCGTCCCCTATCCGCCGGGCCAGGCCTCGGACCTGATCGTGCGCCTGGTCGGCGCCGAGGTCAGCCAGTCGCTGGGCCAGCCGGTGGTGGTCGAGAACCGCGCCGGCGCCAGCGGCAACATCGGCACCGACATCGGCGCGCGCGCCGCCAAGGACGGCTACACGCTGACCCTGGCCACCGCGGCCCTGCCGATCTCGGTCAACATCTACAAGAGCCTGCCCTTCGACCTGCAGAAGGACTTCACGCCGGTCACGCTGATGACCGCCATGCCGCTGGTGCTGGTGACCGCGTCGCAATCGCCGCTCAAGGGCGTGCAGGACCTGCTCGACGGCGCGCGCAAGAACCCCGGCAAGATGACCTTCGCCTCGTCCGGCCCCGGCACCAGCCACCACCTGACCGGCGAGCTGTTCAAGACCATCGCCGGCGTGGACATGCTGCACGTGCCCTACAAGGGCAGCAGCCCGGCCCACGTCGACCTGATGGGCGGGCGCGTGGACATCATGTTCGACAACATCGTCGCCGTGCGCAGCAACCTGCAGGAAGGCAAGCTGCGCGCCCTGGCGGTGACATCGGGCCGGCGCGCGCCCTCGTTGCCGGACGTGCCCACCATGCAGGAAAGCGGCTTCGCCGGCTTCGAGACCACCGCGTGGTTCGGCCTGCTGGCCCCGGCGGGCACGCCGCAGGCGGCGGTCGACAAGCTCAGCGCCGCCTTCAACGAGGCGCTGAACAAGCCGGCGATCAAGCAGCGCCTGGCCGACATGGGCGCCCAGACCGTGGGCAGCACGCCGGCCGAATTCGGCACGTTCATCGACGCCGAAGTCAAGAAGTGGAAGCCGGTGGTCGAGCGCGCGGGCATCTCGATGTAGCGACTGGGCCGGGCGCCAGACGGGCCGCCCGGCCATTGTTCCGCCACGTCCCGATGGGGGGCGTGGGGCCGGCAACCGGGCGACATTGTGCGGTTGCCGGCCTTGCGTTGCGCAGGCGTCGCCCTACACCGGCGCGGGATTGCGTTCCGCAAAGCCGCGCTGGTGCCAGTAGGGGTAGGCCGGCTCCACCGCGCTGGCCTCGTCCAGTCTGGCCACCTGCTCCGGGCTCAACTGCCAGCCCACCGCGCCCAGGTTCTGGCGCAGCTGCTCCTCGTTGCGCGCGCCGATCAGCACGGTGCTGACGGTGGGGCGCTGCAGCAGCCAGTTCAGGGCGACCTGCGGCACCGTCTTGCCGGTCTCGGCGGCCACCGCGTCCAGCGCGTCGACCACGCGGTACAGGTAGTCGTCGGCCACCTGCGGCCCCTTGTCGGCCGTCTTGTGCAGGCGGCTGCCGGCCGGCAGCGGCTGGCCGCGGCGGATCTTGCCGGTCAGCCGGCCCCAGCCCAGCGGGCTCCACACCACCGCGCCCACGCCTTCGGCCTGGCCGAGCGGCATCAGCTCCCATTCGTAGTCGCGGCCGATCAGCGAATAGTAGGCCTGGTTGGCCACGTAGCGCGGGTAGCCGTGGCGGTCGGCCGCGGCCAGCGACTTCATCAGGTGCCAGCCCGAGAAGTTCGACACGCCCGTGTAGCGGATCTTGCCCGCGCGCACCAGCGTGTCCAGGGTGTAGAGCACTTCCTCGACCGGCGTCATGGCGTCGAAGCCGTGCAGCTGGAACAGGTCGATGTAGTCGGTGCCCAGGCGCGCGAGCGCGGCGTCCACCGCCTGGATCAGGTGGAAGCGCGACGAGCCCACGCTGTTGGGCCCGTCGTCGAAGCGGAAGGTGGCCTTGGTCGAGATCAGCACCTTGTCGCGCCGGCCCTTGATGGCCTCGCCCAGCACAGACTCGGACGCGCCGCCCGAATAGATGTCGGCGCTGTCGAACATCGTCACGCCTTCGTCCAGGCAGATGTCGACCAGCCGCCGCGCCTCGGCCACGTCGGTCTGGCCCCAGGCCTGGAAGAACTCGCCCTTGCCGCCGAACGTGCCGGTGCCGAAGCTGAGCACGGGCACCTTGAAACCGGAGGCGCCCAGATGTCGGTATTCCATGATGGCTCCTTGATAGGGAAGCAGGGCCGATGCGCCGGCCCCGCATGCCGCCATCGTGGCACCGGGCGTCTTACAGAATGGCAAAAGCCCCAGACCGCCGCGGGAAAATCGCCGCCACGGCACATTTGATGACAATATGTATAAAATCATGTCGAATCAATGTGAGGCGCCGTTCCTTTCCGGGGCGGAACCAGGAGAACGGCATGTTGCACAGGTTGTACAGGGCGGGCGCGGTCGCGTTGGCCGCGATGGTGGTGGGCGGCTGCGCGGTCGAACGTTCGCAGGCGGTGGCGGTGCCCACGGTGGCGGTGGCGGGCACGCCCTACCAGGGTGTGCGCAGCCCGATCTCGGTGGGCAAGTTCGACAACCGTACCGATTACCTGCGCGGCGTGTTCTCCGACGGCGTGGACCGCCTGGGCGGCCAAGCCAAAACCATTCTGGTCAGCCACCTGCAGCGCACCGGACGCTTTCAGGTCATGGACCGCGAAAACCTGTCCGAAATCGCCCAGGAAGCCGGCTTCAACAAGCAGGCTGCCCAGATCAAGGGCGCGCGCTACGTGGTCACGGGCGACGTGACCGCCTTCGGCCGCAAGGTCACGGGCGACCACCAATTGTTCGGCATTTTGGGGCGCGGCAAGGAGCAGGTCGCATACGCGAAGGTCGATCTGAACGTGGTCGACGCGGTGACTTCGGAAGTCGTCTACTCCACCTCCGGGGCCGGCGAATACAGCCTGTCCAATCGCGAGATCATCGGTTTCGGCGGTACCGCCGGATACGACTCGACGCTCAACGGCAAGGTGCTGGACCTGGCCATCCGCGAGGCGGTCAACCGCCTGGTCGAGGGCGTCGAGCAGGGCGCCTGGCAGCCCGCCGCGGGCCGCTGAGCGGACGGGCCCAACCATGGCATATCTGCGTTCCTCTGCCCGCCTGGCCGCAGGCTGTATCGTCGTGGGCATGCTGGGTGCCTGCGCCCAGCCCAAGACGATGTACAGCTGGCAGGCTTATCAGCCGCAGGTCTACAGCTATCTCAAGGACGATGTCGGCGACTACGCTGCGCAGGCTGCCAGCCTGGAAAAGAACGTCCAGGATGCGCGGGCCGCCGACCAGGCGCTACCGCCCGGTTTTCGCGCCCACCTGGGAATGCTTTACCTGAAGCTGGGCCAGAGCGACAAGGCTGTCGAGCAGTTGCAAGGCGAGAAGCTGGCCTTCCCGGAGGCCACCGCTTTCATGGACTTCCTGCTGCGCAATGCTTCCGGCCAAGCCGCCGCCCAGGGCGGGCCGGCTTCCGCGTCCGGCCAGCCGGAGCCGGCGGGCGCCGCCACGCCGGCCATCCCTGCCACGGAGCCGGCCGCAGGCGCCGGCAAGGCGGGAGGCGCATGACCATGATGATCACGACCACGCGCCTGCCTGCCGCTTCTTTGCTGCGTGCCGCCGTGCTGGGCTTGGCTGCGTTGCTGGCCGGCTGCGCCGCGCCGGAAAACAATGTGGACTACACCGCTTTCCGCGCCAGCCGCCCCGCTTCCATCCTGGTGCTACCGCCGCTGAACGAGTCGGTGGAGGCCGGCGCCGGCGCTGCCGTGCTCGCCCAGGCCACGCTGCCGCTGGCCGAATCCGGCTATTACGTGGTGCCGGTGGCCGTAATGGACGAGACCTTCAAGCAGAACGGGGTGCACACCGCCGATGATGCGCAGGCCTTGCCTGCCGCCAAGCTGCGCGAAATATTCGGCGCGGACGCCGCCTTGTACCTGAAGGTCACGCAATACGGCGCTTCGTACGCCGTGCTGTCGAGTTCGGTGACGGTGGCCGTGGAGGGCACGCTGCTCGACCTGCGCACCGGCGCCAAGCTCTGGGACGGCCGCAAGACCATCGTGTATTCCAGCGGCGGCAACGGTGGGGGGCTGATCGGCATGCTGGTGCAGGCCATCGTCGACCAGGTCGTCAACACCTTGTCGGACCGCGGCTTCCAGGTGGCGGGCCTGGCGGACCAAAGCCTGCTGGGCGCTGGCCAGCCGGGCGGGTTGCTGCACGGGCCGCGCTCGCCGCACTACGAACTGCTCAAGTAGTCCGGCCCGGGCCCGCTAGGCCAATTCCACCAGCGCCGCCTGCGCCGCCGGGCGCGCCCGCAGCTTGTCGTACCACGCCTGCACGCGCGGCGTGTCGGGGCGGTCCAGCGGCAGGCCGAACCAGCGGTGCACCTGGGCGCCCACGGCGATGTCGGCCACGGTGAAGTCCTCGCCCGTCAGCCATTGGCGGCCGGCCAGCCAGTCTTCCAGTATCAGCCCCAGCCGGTTGCTGTGCGCCGCCGCCGTGTCGATGCGCTCGGCGTTGCGCTGCTCGGGCGGCGTGCGGATCAGGCCGACGAAGGCGTCGCGCATCAGCGGGCCGAAGGAGGTGGCCTGCCAGTCCATCCACCGGTCGGCGTCGGCGCGGGTGCGCAGGTCGCCCGGCCAGATGCGCCCGGCGCCGTGGCGCGAGGCCAGGTAGCGCACGATGGCGTTGGACTCCCACAGGATGAAGCCGTCGTCGTCTATGGTCGGCACCAGGCGGTTGGGGTTCATGCGCGCGTACTCGGCCGTGTCCACGCCGCCGTAGGACCCGCCCACGTCGATGCGCTCGAAGGGCAGGCCCAGCTCGCCCGCGGTCCAGACGACCTTCTGCACGTTGATGGAAGTGATTCGGCCCCAGATCTTGAGCATATCGTGGTTCTCCTGTCGGCGTGGGCCCGCCCGGTCAGGCGGGCGGCAATTGGCGGCGTGGCCAGCCGCAGCGGCGCGCGAAGCGCGCCCAGTCGAAGGCCGGGCCGGGATCGGTCTTGCGCCCGGGCGCGATGTGCTCGTGGCCGCGCACCGCGGCCAGCGGGTAGCGCGCGCGCAGCGCCGGCACGAGCCGCGCCAGCGCATCGTACTGCGCATCGGCATAGGGCAGCAGGTCGGTGCCTTCCAGCTCGATGCCCAGCGAGAAATCGTTGCAGCGCTCGCGCCCGGCGTGGCGCGACACGCCCGCATGCCAGGCGCGCGCATCGCCCGGGACGAACTGGACGATGCCGCCGTCGCGCCGGATGAAGAAGTGCGCCGACACCCGCAGGCCGCGCAGGCGCGCGAACCAGGGGTGGGCGGCGCAGTCCAGCGTGTTGGCGAACAGCGCCTGCACCCAGGGGCCGCCGAAGCGCCCCGGGGGCAGGCTGATGTTGTGGATGACCAGCAGCGACACCTGCGCGCCGGCCGGGCGCGCGTCGCAGTTGGGCGAGGGCTCGCGGCGCACCCCGGGCGCGTCGCGCAGCCAGCCGTGGCGGTCCAGTTGCAGCGGCATCGTGCCTAGATCCTGTCGAGCGCCCTGGCCCCCAGGCGGGCATGCTCGGGGCCGCACCAGGTCAGGCCGCCCTGCAGCAGGGCTTCGGATCGGGGCAGGTGGATGCCGCAGTGGGCGCAGCGCACCATGGGCTCGGAATCCGGGGCGGGCGCCTGCGCGCGGCGGCCGGGCGCAGGCGGCGGGGTGGAGCGGTCCTCGCGCTCGCGCGCGGCCGAGCGGGCGGCCAGCAGGCGCGCCACCAGCATGATGGCCAGGATCACTACAACCCAGAACACGAGTTTCATGGCTATGCCCCGCCGCGCGCGGCCCAGGATTGTTCAGCTGCGATGCAGGATCACGTCGAGCACGAAACGGCTGCCCGTGTACGCCAGCAGCAGGAAGGCGAAGCCCGCCAGCGTCCAGCGCAGCGCCACCCGGCCGCGCCAGCCGCGCACGTGGCGGCCGACCAGCAGCAGGCCGAAAGTCAGCCAGGACAGCAGGGTGAACACGGTCTTGTGGTCGAAGGGCAGCACGTTGCCGGTCAGCAGCAGCGAGATCAGCGAGCCCGAGCCCACCGCCAGCGTCAGCACCACGAAGCCCACCCACACCACGCGAAACAGCAGGCGTTCCTGGATCAGCAGCGGCGGCAGGCTGTCCATGACCCGGCTGGTCACGTCCTGCGGGACGTCGGCGCCGACGCCGGCGGGCACGGGCTGGTGCAGCCGGCGGTCCAGCGCGGCCATCAGCAGCGCCTGCAGCGCCGCCACCGTGATCAGCCCGTAGGCCGCCAGGGCGATCAGCAGGTGCACGCGCAGCCAGGGGTTGTCGGCGTGGGCGACGATCTGGGCGTGCGGGAACACCGCCGCCAGCAGCGTGGTGAGCGTGGCCACCGGCAGCAGCAGCAGCTGCAGGCCGTCGATCTGCACGAACAGGCTTTCCAGCCAGAACACCACCATGCCCAGCCAGACCGCGGCCGACAGCGCCAGCGCCCAGCCCAGGTGCAGGTAGGGCCCGCCCAGGATGCTCTGGTGCAGCCCCAGCCCGTGCAGGACCAGGGCCAGGAACAGGCCGGCGCGGCCCGCGCGCCCCGCGCTGGGGGCGGCCGCGCCGCGCGCCAGCGCGCGCCACAGCCAGGCGCCCAGCAGGGCGTAGGCGACGGCCGCCAGGGCGTGAAATACAATGCCTGATGACATAGGAACCATATCCGGTTGCGGCCGCCGGAATCCGGTGCGTCCAGCACGGCCGGCGCTCCCGGCGCTTCGTGCTCCCGGCACGGCCCGCGCGATCGACGCGCCGGCGCGGCCGCCATGAACCGACTAGTGTAAGCGAAACGCCTCTCATGCTCGATAACCTGACCCAACGCCTGTCGCGGGTGGTAAAGACCCTACGCGGCGAGGCCCGGCTGACCGAAGCCAACACCCAGGAAATGCTGCGCGAAGTGCGCATGGCGCTGCTGGAGGCCGACGTCGCGCTGCCGGTCGTGCGCGAATTCGTCGGCCGCGTCAGGGACAAGGCCCTGGGTCAGGAAGTCGCCGGCAGCCTCAACCCCGGCCAGGCCCTGGTAGGCGTGGTGCACAAGGAGCTGACCGCGCTGATGGGCGGCGACCTGGGCGCCGACGCGGGCGAGCTGTCGCTGGCCGTGCAGCCGCCGGCCGTCATCCTGATGGCCGGCCTGCAGGGCGCGGGCAAGACCACCACCACCGGCAAGCTGGCGCGCTGGCTGATCGACGGCCAGCACACCCATGGCGGGCGCAAGACCGGCAAGAAGAAAGTCCTGGTCGTCAGCGCCGACGTCTACCGCCCGGCCGCCATCGACCAGCTCAAGACCGTGGCCGGCCAGGTCGGCGCCGACTTCCTGCCGTCCGACCCGTCGCAGAAGCCCGAGGACATCGCCCGCGGCGCGCTCGACCACGCGCGCCGCCACCACTACGACGTGCTGATCGTCGACACGGCCGGCCGCCTGGGCGTGGACGAGGCCATGATGCGCGAGATCCGCGTCCTGCACGACCTGGTCGAGCCGGTGGAGACGCTCTTCGTGGTCGACGCCATGCAGGGCCAGGACGCGGTCAACACCGCGCGCGCCTTCGCGGACGCCTTGCCCCTGACCGGCGTGGTGCTCACCAAGCTGGACGGCGACGCGCGCGGCGGCGCGGCGCTGTCGGTGCGCCACGTCACCGGCAAGCCGCTGAAGTTCGTCGGCGTGTCCGAGAAGCTCGGCGGCCTGGAGCCCTTCCACCCCGAGCGCATGGCCCAGCGCGTGCTGGGCATGGGCGACATCGTCTCCCTGGTCGAGCAGGCCCAGAAGAACATCGACATCGCCGAGGCCCAGAAGCTGGCGGCCAAGATCAAGTCGGGCAACAAGTTCGACCTGAACGACTTCCGCGACCAGATCCTGCAGGTCAAGAAGCTGGGCGACATGGGCTCGCTGCTGGAAAAGCTGCCCGCCCAGTTCCAGCAGGCCGCCGGCCAGATCCAGGGCGGCCAGGCCGAGCGCCAGCTGCGCCGCACCGAAGGCATCCTCAATTCCATGACGCCGGGCGAGCGCGCCAAGCCCGAGCTCATCAAGGCCTCGCGCAAGCGCCGCATCGCCGCCGGCGCCGGCGTGCCCGTCCAGGAAGTCAACCGCCTGCTGTCGCAGTTCGAGCAGATGCAGGGGATGATGAAGCAGATGAAGAAGGGCGGCATGGCCAAGATGATGCGGGCCATGGGCGGGATGAAGGGGCTGGGGCGCTTCGGGGGGATGCGCTGACCGGCGGGCGTCGGCCGGGGCGGCTAGGCCTGCGTCCGGCCCAAGTGTTCGACGACCAGCCCGTATAGCTGCTGCGCCGCCACGGAAAGCGGGCTTTCCCGCCTGCGCACGATATGGATCTGGCGTTTCAGGCCCGGCACCGAGATCGGCCGGATGGCCAGATCGTGCTTCTCGAACTGATACAGCGTGAAGGTCGGGACGATGCTGATGCCCAGCCCCGCTTCGATCATGCCGGTCACGGTGGCGAGCTGCTCGACTTCCAGCAGCGTCCTCATGGTTTGAGGGTGCAGCGCCGCCTCGACCGCCTGCCGCACGCTGCTGTGGCGCGCCAGGTGGATGAAGGGCCAGGGCGCAAGCTTCTTCAGCGTCAGCCGGCGTTCGTCCAGCAGCGGGTGGCCCTTGGGGCAGACCAGGTGGAACGTGTCGCTGCAAAGCGCCTGCGCATGCAGCTCGGCGGGATCGGTGGGCCGCGTGCCGCGCGAGGCCAGGGCGAAGTCGGCCTGGCCGCTGCGCACCAGTTCTATGCATCGGTCCGACAGCACGTCGGACAGCTGCAATTCCACGTTGGGATGGCAGGCATGGAATTGGCCGATGATCCGGGGCAGCCAGCCGGCCGACAGGGACGGCAGCGCCGCGACGTGGACACGGCCGCGGCGCAGTTCCGCGTGGTCGGAAATGTTCCGCAGGGCGCGGCCCATGTCGGCCAGCAGCGTGCGGGCCGAAGGCTCGAACAGCCTGCCCTCGGGCGTGAGCGTCACCCGCCGCGTGCTGCGGTCGAACAGGCGCGTGCCCATGGATTCCTCCAGCGAGCGGATCAGCGTGCTGAACGCCGGCTGGGATAGGTGGCAGGCCTGCGCCGCCTTGGTGAAATGGCACAGGTCCGCCAGCGTGAGAAAGGCGCGCAGCTGGCGCGCGGACAGGTCGGGAAGCATGGCTGAATAATCCAAGTTATGGATTAATCGATCCGAAATTTGAATTTTTCATATAGTAGTCGCTTTTCTATACTGCGCGGACGAGAACCAAAGAGTCGCAATGGATCTTCTTCCGCCCCTACTGATCGGCTGCGCAGCGGGATTTTCCGGGGACCGCACGGACGCCGCCGGGCCTGTCGTCGATACCCTGATTGCCCGCCTGGGCAAACGCCCGGCGGCCGGCAGCGCTTTCCTCATCTTCGAGACGCTGGCCGAGCGCACGCTGGCGCTGGCGCAGCTGCGCCGCCGCGCGGACCCGCAGGCCGGCTACGAGCCGCTGCTCGACGACATGCTGAGGCCGGTGCTGGCCCGCTGCCTGCAATACGGCATACGCATCGTCAGCAACTTCGGGGCGGCCAATCCGCATGGCGCCGCGCGGCACATCGCCGCCATGGCCGGCGAACTGGGGCTGCGCGTGCCGCGCATCGCCGTGGTGGTGGGCGACGACGTATCCGGCGAACGGCATGCCGGCCTGCTCGCCTCCCACCTGGAGCCGGGCTGCGACGCGACGCATATCGTCAGCGCCAACGCCTACCTGGGCGCGGAACAGATAGGCGCCGCGCTCGACGCCGGCGCCGAGGTCGTGGTGTGCGGGCGCGTCGCCGATCCGTCGCTGACGGTCGGCCCCGCAATGTCCTATTTCGGCTGGCGGGCGGACGACTGGGACCGGCTGGGCCGGGCCACCATGGTGGGACACCTGCTCGAATGCGGCGCCCAGGTGTGCGGCGGCTATTTCGCCGACCCGGGCTACAAGGACGTGCCGGGCCTGGACCGCGTGGGCTTTCCCATCGCGCAGGTCGACGCCGACGGCAACTGCATCATCGGCAAGTCGGACGGTACCGGCGGCTGCGTCACCGAGGCGACCGTCAAGGAACAACTGCTCTACGAAGTCCACGATCCGGCGCGCTACGTCACGCCGGACGTCGTGGCCGACATCTCGGCCGCCAGCATCCGCCTGGTCGCCCGGGACCAGATACAGATCACCGGGGTGCGGGGCCATCCCAGGCCCGAGGACTACAAGGTCAACGTCTGCCTGGAAGGCGGCTGGCTGGCCGAAGGCGAGATTTCCTACGCGGGGCCGCGGGCCGAGGCGCGCGCGCGCCTGGCCGCCGACGTGCTGCGCAAGCGCCTGGACGGCATGCCGATACGGGTCGACCTGATCGGCAGGCTCAGCGTCTTCGGCGACGACGGCGGCGAACTGCTGGCCGGTATCCGGCCGGGAGCGGGCGAGGACATACGCCTGCGCGTGGCCGCGCACAGCCCGACGCGGTGGCAGGCGCAGCGGCTGACCCAGGAAGTGACCGCGCTGTACTGCTGCGGCCCGGCCGGCGGCGGGGGCATCCGCACGGCGCTCACGCCCCGGCTCAACACCGTCTCATGCCTGCTGCCGCGCTCGGCCGTGCCCGCCCGTTTCGAAATGGTGGCCGGCCATGGCTGAACTCGTCGTGCCCTTGTTCCGCGTCGCGCACGCCCGCACGGGCGACAAGGGAGATCGGGCGAACATCAGCCTGATCGCCTGGGACCCGGCCTTCTATGCGCCCATCGTCGACCAGGTGACGCCGGAAGTGGTGGCCAGGCGCTTCGGGCACCGCAGGCCGAGCGGCGTGCGGCGCTATCTGTTGCCCAATCTCGCCGCCTTGAACTTCGTGCTGGACGCCGTATTGGACGGCGGGGTGAACGAAGCGCTCAACCTCGATGCGCACGGCAAGACGCTGTCCTATCTGTTGCTGGGGCTGGACATCCGGGTGCCGGCCTGCCTGGGCCCGAAACTGGCCGGGCCCGGCTGACCACGACGTAGTCAAACTTGAATCTCAAGGGGAATGAAGATGCGAAGAAAAGGAATCGTTGTTGCCGGGATGCTGGCGGCCGCCGCTGCCATCCTGCCGTTTTCCGCGCCGCTGGCCAAGGAAATCCGGGTCGCGGCCGAGGCGCCGCTGAAGCTGCTCGACCCTGTGGGCACCACCGCCTACATCACGCGCAACCACGGCTATATGGTGTACGACACGCTGTTCGCGCTGGACGAGCACATGAAGCCGCAGCCGCAGATGGTCCAGGACTGGAGCGTCAGCGAGGACAAGCTGAACTACACCTTCACCCTGCGCGAGGGGCTGAAGTTCCACGACGGCAGCCCCGTGACATCGGCGGACTGCATCGCGTCGATCAAGCGCTGGGCCCAGCGCGACCTGACCGGCCTGCGCATGATGGGTGCGGTCAAGGAGATGGTCGCCAAGGACGACCGTACCTTCAGCATCGTTCTGCAAAAGCCCTTCGGCTCGGTCATCGAGGGCCTGAGCAAGGCCAGCTCGCTGCCGGCCTTCATCATGCCCCGGCGCCTTGCCGATACGCCGGCCAGCCAGCCCATCGCCGAGGTCGTCGGTTCGGGCCCGTTCCGCTTCGTTGCGGATGAATTCCGTCCCGGCCTGCAAGTGGTCTACGAGCGCAACAAGGACTACGTGCCGCGCAGCGAGCCGCCCAGCGGCCTGGCCGGCGGCAAGGTGGTGGGCGTGGACAGGGTGGTCTGGGTCTCGCTGCCGGACATCCAGACCGAGGCCAACGCCCTGGCCAAGGGCGAGGTCGACTACGTGCAGACCGTCTATCCGGACGTGGTGGAAACGCTCAAGGGCAGCGGCGACGTGGTCATCCAGAAGCTGGCCAGCACCACGACGCCGACGCTGCGCCTGAACTGGCTGCAGCCGCCCTTCAATGACCGCAAGGTGCGCCAGGCATTGCTGCACGCGGTCAGCCAGCGCGACTACATGGACGCGCAGGTCGGCGATCCGAGCGCTTACCGCGTGTGCTGGGCACTGTTCGGTTGCGACGGCCCGCTGGCCAGCGACGCGGGCGTGGTGTCGAAGGGCGACGAGGCGGACATCGAAGGCGCCAAGAAACTGCTGAAGGAAAGCGGCTATTCGGGCCAGAAGGCGGTGGTGCTGCATGCGACGGACTACCCGCCCACTTCGGCCATCGCGCCGCTGACCGCCCAGGTCCTGCGTTCGATAGGCATGAACGTGGAGATACAGTCCATGGACTGGGCCACTTTCCTGACGCGGCGCGGCAAGCAGGACCCCGTGGAGCAGGGCGGCTGGAGCGTCGCCTACGGCAGCTGGAACACCCTGGACCTGAGCTCGCCGCTGGCCAACCTGAACCTGGACGGGCGCGGCAAGGCCGGCTACGCGGGCTGGACCGAAAGCGCGGAAATGGACGCACTGCGCGACCAGTTCGCCGAAACCACCGACCCCGTCGCGCAGAAGGAACTGGCCGCGAAGATACAGCAGCTCGCCTACGAAGAGGTGTTCTACATTCCCCTGGGGACCTACAGCAATTATTCGGCGCACCGCAAGAACGTGTCGCCGCTGCTGCCCGCGCCCGTCACCGTATTCTGGGGCGTTTCCAAGCAGTAGGCCGTCGTCCGGGCGGCCGCCGGGCCGCCCGTCCATCGCAGGGATGATCCGTGCATATTCTCCGCTTGTTGCTCGCGCGCCTGGCCGGCGCGCTTCCCGTTGCGCTGGTGGTCGTTACCGTCGTATTCCTGATCGTGCGGGTGACGGGCGATCCCGCCACCATCCTGGCCGGCGACATGGCCAGCCCGGAAGTCGTGGCCAGCCTGCGCGCCCAGCTGGGGCTGGACCAGCCTCTGGCCGTCCAGTACCTGAAATGGCTGGGGGACGTGGCGCAGGGCGACCTGGGCCGCTCCATCGTGTCCGGGCAGCCGGTGGCCGCGCTGATAGGCGAGCGCATCGAATCCACGCTGCTGCTGTCGCTCAGCGCGCTGGTCTTCACCGTGCTGCTGGCCGTGCCCATGGGCGTCATGGCTGCCTGGCGCCACAATACACTGGTCGACCGGGCCGTCATGGTTTTTTCCGTGATCGGCTTTTCGCTGCCCAGCTTCGTGGTGGGCTACCTGCTGATACTGGGCTTCGCCATGTGGCTGGGCTGGCTGCCCGTGCAGGGCTACGTCAGCATCCACGACGACGCCTGGCGGTCCATCCGCCACCTGGTCCTGCCCACGCTCACCCTGGCGATCTTCTATATGTCGCTGATTGCCCGCGTGACGCGCGCCAGCGTGCTGGAGGTCCTCAACGAGGACTTCGTGCGCACCGCTCGGGCCAAGGGCGTGCCGCCCATGCGCATCCTGTCGCACCATGTGCTGCGCAATGCCGCGGTGCCCATCGTCACGGTCATCGGCATCGGGCTCGCCTTCCTGATCAGCGGCGTGGTCATCACCGAAAGCGTATTCAACCTGCCCGGGGTGGGCCGGCTGACGATCGATGCCGTCCTGTCGCGCGACTATCCGGTCGTGCAGGGCGTGATCCTTTTCTTCGCCTTCGTCTACATAATGGTCAATCTGCTGATCGATCTGCTGTACGTGCTGATCGATCCGCGGATCCGCTACTGACAGGAACGGGGATGTCGCGATGAAAACTCTCTTGCGCCAGAACCGCCTGGCCTTCCTCGGCGGCTGCGTCCTGCTGCTCCTGGTGGCCGCCAGCCTGGCGGCTCCCTGGATAGTCCATGCGGACCCGTCGTTCATGCAGCCGCGCATGCGCCTGAAGCCGCCCGGCGCGGATTTCCTGTTCGGCACGGACGCGCTGGGGCGCGACGTGTACGCACGGGTCGCCTACGGCAGCCGGATGTCGCTGGCCATCGGCGCGCTGGTCGTGCTGGTCACGATCTGCCTGGGCACGCTGACCGGCCTGGCCGCGGGCGCATCGCGGATGCTGGACGGCATCCTGATGCGCATCATGGACGGCGTCATGGCCATTCCCGGCATCCTGCTCGCCGTGGCGCTGGTCTCGCTGGTCGGGGCCAGCCTGGCGTCAGTGGTCGTGGCCATCTCGGTTCCCGAGATTCCCCGGGTGGCCCGGCTGGTGCGCAGCGTCGTGCTGTCGGTCCGGGAAGAACCCTACGTGGAGGCGGCCGTGGGCCTGGGCGTGCCTCGCTACAAAGTCGTGTGGCGGCACATCCTGCCCAACTGCATCGCGCCCCTGATCGTGCAGGCCAGCTACGTGTTCGCCGCCGCGATCCTGCTGGAGGCGGTGCTCGGCTTCCTGGGCGTGGGCTTTTCCCCGGAGGTCCCCACCTTCGGCAATATCCTGGCCGAGGCGCGCCCGGTCTTCCAGCGCGCGCCCTGGACCACCGTGGCGCCCGGCCTGCTGCTGGCGGCCACCGTGCTGGCGGTAAACGTTTTCGGCGACGGACTGCGCGACAGCCTGGACCCGAAGTTCGCGGGGCGCAGCCATGACTGAGACGACCGGGGCCGCATCGGCCCAGCGGGTTCTGGAGATATCCGGCCTGGAAATCCGCAGCGCCGGCCGGGTGCTGGTCCAGGGGGTGGATCTGCGGATCGATGCCGGGGAGATCCTTTGCCTTGTCGGCGAATCCGGCTCGGGCAAGTCGCTGACCGCCTCCGCCGTCATGGGATTGCTGCCGGGGTCGCTGTCCGTTTCCGCCGGCAGCATCCGGCTGGCGGGGCAGGACCTGGCCGCGGCCGGCGAGGCGCAGATGCGCCGGCTGCGCGGCGACCGGGTGGCGATGGTCTTCCAGGAACCGATGACTTCGCTCAACCCGCTGATGCGGGTCGGCAGGCAGATCGGCGAGGTGCTGCAGGTACATCGTCCCGGCCTGGCGGCCGCTCGGGTCCGCGCGCGCGTGCTGGAGCTCATGCGCGATGTCCACCTGCCCACGCCGGAAACGCTGGTGGACGCTTTCCCCCACCAGTTGTCCGGCGGCCAGCGGCAGCGCGTCATGATCGCGATGGCGCTGGCCCTGGAGCCGCTGCTCATCATCGCCGACGAGCCCACGACGGCCCTGGACGTGACCACGCAGGCGCAGGTCCTGAAGTTGTTCCGCGAACTGCTGTCCAGGCATTCCAGCGCGGTGCTGTTCATCACCCACGATTTCGACGTGGTGCAGGACATCGCCGACCACGTGGCCGTCATGCAGTCGGGACGGCTGGTCGAGCAGGGGCCGGCGGCGCAGGTGCTCAGCCAGCCCCGCCACGAGTACACGCGCCGCCTGCTGGCCGCGGTGCCGTCCGGCAGGCCCAAGCCGCAAACGCACCAGCCCGCCGCGCAAGCGCTGCTTTCGGTACGCAGGCTGAACCTGGTGTACGAATCCCGCAATCTGCTGGGCGCCTCGCGCAGTACCCACGCGGTAGCCGACGTCTCCTTCGACCTGGAGCGCGGCGAGACCCTGGGCATCGTCGGCGAATCGGGTTCGGGCAAATCCACCCTGGGACGCTGCATCACGCGCGCGCATGCCCCCACTTCCGGCGAGATACTGTTCGACGGGACGGATATGGCGTTGCTTTCCGGCGCGTCGCTGCGCCAGGCCAGGCGGCGGGTGCAGATGGTCTTCCAGGACCCGTACCGGTCGCTCAACCCGCGCCGCAGGATAGTCAGCGCCCTGACCGAGGGCCCCATGGAATGCGGGCTTTCCGCGGCCGAGGCCCGCGCCAAGGCTGCCGAGCTGCTGGCCCTGGTGGGCCTGCCGCAGGACAGCCTGGACCGCTACCCGCATCAGTTCTCGGGCGGCCAGCGCCAGCGCATCTGCATCGCGCGCGCCCTGGCCATGGAGCCGGACCTGGTCGTTGCCGACGAGGCGGTCTCGGCGCTGGACGTCTCGGTGCAGGCGCAGGTCCTGGAGCTGTTCGCCCGCCTGCAGCGGCGCCTGGGCTTCGCGATGATATTCATCACCCACGACCTGCGCGTGGCGGCGCAGATCTGCGACCGGATCGGCGTCATGCAGCGCGGCCGGCTGCTTGAGCTCGGCCCGGCCAGGCAGATCGTCGAGGCGCCGTCCCACGCCTATACCCGCCACCTGTTCGCTTCGCTGCCCGGGCGGGCGGACGATGCGCGGACGCCTTCCGCTCTGGAAACCACGCCATGACGCTGCACCCCGAGGACCTGGCCCGTACTTCCGTGGCGGAGCTTGCCCGCCTGCTCGCGCGCGGGGAGGCAAGCCCCGCCGCGCTGGTCGACCTGTACCTGCAGCGCCTGGAGGCGCTGGAGCCCGGCGTGGGCGCCTTCGTGGCCGTCTACGCCGACGAGGCCAGGCAGGCCGCCCGCCAGGCCACCGAGGCACTGGCGCAGGGCCGGCGCCTGGGGCCCCTGCATGGCGTGCCCTTCGCCGTGAAGGACATCGTCGACGTGGCCGGCAAGTTCACCTCCTACGGCTCGCGCTCGGCCGCGGGGCGCCAGGCGGCCGAGTCCGCCGCCTACGTGCGCGCGCTGCTGGCGGCCGGCATGATCCTGGTCGGCAAGACGCACACGGTGGAATTCGCCTTCGGCGCCTGGGGCACCAACCAGCACATGGGCACGCCGCGCAACCCGCTGCGCCCGGACGTGCCGACGGCCACCGGAGGATCGAGCAGCGGCTCGGGCGCCGCCGTCGCGGCCGGCATGGTGCCCTGGGCGGTCGGCACCGACACCGGCGGCTCGATCCGCATCCCGTCCGCCTTCTGCGGCCTGACGGGCTTTCGTCCCAGCGTGGGCCGGTATTCCACCGAGGGCGTCATGCCGCTGAGCGCCACGCTGGATACCATCGGGCCGCTTGCGCACAGCGCCGAGGACGTCCAGATGCTCGACGACGCTGTGCTCGGGCGGCACGGGGACGAGCGGGCGGCGTCCGGCCCGGACGAAACCCCGGACCTGCGGGGTATGCGCATCGGCGTCGTCCCGGACGACGGCCTGGCCAGCGACGAACCGGAGGTCAGGCGGGCCTACCGGGAGTCGGTGCGCGCCTTCGAGTCGCTGGGCGCGCGCATCGGCCAGGTGCCGCTGCCCGCCGGGTTGGATGAGTTCGCCCAGCTCACGCCCGGCCTGATCGCCTGCGAGGGCCACGCCTTCGCGGGTCCCTATGCGCGGGACCCGGCGTCCCGCATGGATGAGGAGGTACGCGCGCGCTTCCTGGCCGCTGAAGGTCTGGGCCCCAAGGACCATGCCGCGTTGCTGGCGCGCCGGGCCGGGATGATGGAGGCATTCAACCGGGCCCTGTCGGGCTACGATGCCCTGCTCACGCCCACCACGCCCTGCGTCGCTCAGCCGCTGGCCGCGCTGGCGGATAGCCTCTACAACCCGGCCGTCTATACCCGCTTCGTCGCTTGGCTGGGGTATTGCGCCATCGCCGTCCCGAACGGGACGGGGCGGCACGGCCTGCCGACTTCCCTGCAGATCATCGGCCTGCCCGGGACCGACCGCGCGATCATGCGGCTGGCTCGGGCGTTCCAGCAGGCGCGCCGGGGCTGAGGGCGCCTAAGCGCTACCCCGCGTAGCGGTCGGTCGCCTCGATCAGCCGCGCCAGCGTGCCCGGCTCGTCGAAGGCGTGGCCGGCATCGGGCACCAGGTGGAAATCCGCCTGCGGCCAGGCGCGGTGCAGGTCCCAGGCGGTGCGCGCCGGCGTGCACACGTCGTAGCGGCCCTGCACGATGGTGCCGGGGATGCCGTGCAGCCTGTGCGCGTCGCGCAGCAGCTGGCCTTCCTCCATGAAGCCGCGGTTCACGAAATAATGGTTCTCGATGCGCGCGAAGGCCAGCGCGGCGCGGTCTTCCTCGTGGCTGGACTGGTGGCGGGGGCTGGGCAGCAGGGTGATGGTGCTGTCCTCCCAGCGGCTCCAGGCGTGGGCCGCGCGCAGGCGCACCGCCAGGTCCTCGTGGTTGAGCAGGCGGTGGTAGGCGCCCAGCATGTCGTGCCGGTCCTGCGGCGCCACCGGCGCGGCGAATTCTTCCCACAGGTCGGGGAACAGCCACGACGCGCCTTCCTGGTAGAACCACAGGATCTCGGCGCGGCGCAGCCCGAACACCCCGCGCAGCACGAGCTCGCTGACCTGCTGCGGGTGCGCCTGGGCATAGGCCAGCGCCAGCGTCGAGCCCCACGAGCCGCCGAACACCAGCCATTCGTCGGCCTGCATCACCTCGGTGCGCAGCCGCTCCATGTCGGCCACCAGGTGCCAGGTCGTGTTGTTCTCCAGGCTGTCGTGCGGCTGCGAGCGTCCGCAGCCGCGCTGGTCGAACAGCATCACCCGGTAGCGGCGCGGGTCGAACAGCCGGCGGTGCAGCGGCGAGCAGCCGCTGCCCGGCCCGCCGTGCAGGAACACCGCCGGCTTGCCCTGCGGATTGCCGCAGAGCTCCCAATAGACCTGGTGGCCGTCGCCGGTGTCCAGCAGGCCGTGGCGATAGGGCGAGACGGGCGGGTACAGGCCGGGCATCCTCATACCCGGCGGAACATCAGGTCCCAGACGTCATGGCCCAGGCGCAGGCCGCGGGTCTCGAACTTGGTCTGCGGCCGGAAGGCCGGGCGCGGCGCGTAGCCGTCGGCCGTATTGGCCAGCAGCGGCTCGGCGCCCAGCACTTCCAGCATCTGCTCGGCGTAGGGCTGCCAGTCGGTCGCGCAGTGCAGGTAGCCGCCCGGCGCGATCCGGCTGGCCAGCAGCGCCACGAAAGGCGGCTGGATCAGGCGCCGCTTGTGGTGCCGCTTCTTGGGCCAGGGGTCGGGAAAGTACACGTGCACGCCCGCCAGGCTGGCCGGCGCGATCATGTCCCGCACCACTTCCACCGCGTCGTGCTGGACGATGCGCACATTGCGCAGCCCGGACGCCTCGATGCGCTTGAGCAGCGCGCCCACCCCCGCGTTGAAGACTTCCACGCCCAGGAAATCGTCGTCCGGCCGGGCCAGGGCGATGCGCTCGGTGGTCTCGCCCATGCCGAAGCCGATCTCCAGCACCGTCGGCGCCTGCCGCCCGAAGGCCCGCGCCAGGTCCAGCGGCTGCGGCCGGTAGGGGATGGACCAGGATTCCAGCAGGCGCTCCAGCGCGTCGCGCTGCGCCTGCGTGATGTGGCCGCGCCGGTGGACGAAGCTGCGGATGTGGGCGGCGCCGGGGCTGGGCGGGGCCTGGTCCGCCGGCGCCAGCGCGGCCTGCACCGACGGGGACGGCGACGGGTGCGGGGAGGAATCTGCGTTCATGAGGGCAAGAATAAAAGGGAATCAGCCGCCGCCGACCGCCACGACGATCTCGATGCGGTCCGCCTCGGCCAGCGGGGTATCGGCGTGGCGGCTCCTGGGCACGATGTCGCCGTTGCGCTCCACCGCCACCCGCTTGCCCGCGTACCCCAGCGCCTGGAGCAGCGCCGCGACGGTCGTGGCGGAGTCGAGCGTGCGCGGTTCGCCGTTGAGGAAGATGTTCATGGGGCGGATTGTAGTGGCTGGGCGGCCTGCGCGCGCGGCTGCCCGGCCCGGCCGCGGGGCCTGCGCGGGAAGGGCGGCCGCCGCGCGGCGCGGGGCCGATCGCCCGGACCGCCGGCCGCGCCGGGGCCCCGGGGGGGGGCGGTCAGCCCTTGTACTTGATCGAGCAGCCGTAGGGCCGGGTAACGGCCATGGAGACGGGCTTGCCGGCCTGCGCTTCTTCCAGGGCGTTGCGGAACAGCGGCGTGGCCTTGGCGATGTCGGCCTGGCTGGTCGAGGCGATCGAATCGATGCCGCCCATGTAGAGCAACTGCCCCTCGGGCGAAATGATGTACATGTGCGGCGTGGTCTGCGCCGCATAGCTGCGGCCGACCGTGCCTTCCGGGTCGAACAGCACGGCGGCCGGCGCGGCGTCGCGGCTGCGCGTCAGCTCGTCGGCCTGCGCCGGGGAGACGTGGCCCTGCTCGCCGGGCGCCGAGGAAATCACCGTCAGCCACACCACCCCGGACGAAGCCGCCGCCTTCTGCAACTGCTGCATGTTGCCGGCCCCGTAGTGCTTGCGCACGAACGGGCAATCGTGGTTGGTCCATTCCAGCACCACCAGCTTGCCCTGGTAGTCCTGCAGGCTGTGCGTGCGGCCGCTGCTGTCGGCCAGCGAAAAGCCGGGCGCCGGGGCGCCGACCTTGGGCGCGGCCTGGGCGGGCGCGCCGTGCATCAGCAGGGGCAGGGCGGCTGCGGCCGCGGCGGACAGCACGGCGGCGCGGCGCTGCAGGCTGAGGGGGCTGCCGATGCGGCCCGATCGTCGGAGGTGGGTCATGGCAATGCTCCTGGTCGAAAGAAGGGGCGCGAACCGCCTTTCGCAGGCCCGCGCCCGCAAAAGGCCGCCGCCGGTTTACCCGGGCGCCGCCCGTGCGAAGGCCGAGGTCACGGTGCCCTCGGTCAGCACGGGCGGAAGCACCACGGGATCGGCGTTGCCGCCGGGGTAGAAAACGTAGAAAGGCAGGCCGTCGCGCGAGAAGCTGCGCAGGAAGGCCGTGATGTCCGGGTCGCGGTTGGTCCAGTCGCCCTTCAGGTAGGCGACGCCTGCATCCGCCATGGCCGACCGGATGGCGTCCGTGGCCAGCACGGTGCGCTCGTTGACCAGGCAGGTGATGCACCAGGCCGCCGTCATGTTGACGAATACGGGGCGGCCCTGCTCGCGCAGCGCGGCCAGGCGGGCGGGGGTGTAGGGTTCGAAGCCGGTCGTT